>JAAUXU010098259.1_pt1 | contig 14351 bp, 17 predicted proteins | sample 7278151 | NCBI WGS metagenome assembly JAAUXU01 (sample SAMN14350113, study PRJNA611818) | marine sediment metagenome | isolation source: surface marine sediment (1.8m) | place: French Polynesia: Moorea | collected 2018-08 | reverse complement strand
TCCTACTCGAGCTCCGCGGCACGTACCTCTAAGACTTAGTGTAGGCGTACTTTGCTTGGGTATGAGCACTTTGTCCTGGGTCGCTTACGCTGTATCTCTTTCGTAAGGACATTCTGCCACTGCTCATTGCCTAGCAGCACGGAGAGAACGGTCTCGAGAACAGACACTGTACAGAAGTTTTTTGAAAACACCTGAAAGTCAGATGATCTGTAAGAGCGAGAACTTTGCCAGGATCGTCACGGGGAAGCGCCAAAGGACCAAAATGAATGTGTGAGACAGCAAAGTCGTGTCACCCTACCGATCGGGACTCTTGTTGGGAGCCATCACCGAGAAGCTCAACACGGTGAAATTGTCCGTCCAGCGCATCGTCAAGAAGTTTGCTAAGTTTGACATGGTCAAAAACCTTTGGAGGTCAGGTCGGCCTCGGAAGCTAATCCTCAGGTCACCAAAAGTTGATCACAGACGCCAATATGATGGAAAAGGCATTTGCGGAGGAACTGCAGGCCAGGAACATCGACTTGTATTCCATCATCAAGCACGTCTGGCATCAACAAGGGCCTCGCTGTGGTCCACCTCGGAAAATTCCCCTCCACACGAAGCACCGCCTCAAACTGCGTCTGCAGCTTGCCAGTGAACATCTGTAGAAGGATTCAACTTTTGGGAGTCTGCGTTGTGGTCAGACGAAACAAAGAACTCTTGGGCGGCAACGATTAGAAGTTCGTGTGGTGAAAAAGTGCCTACTGTCAATCATGGTGGTGGGGATCATGCTATGCTTCAACGCCAATGGTACCAGTGTCCTCCACCACATTTACGGCACCCTGAAGAAGGAAGATTACCTCAACATTCTTCAGCAACATCTCCTGCAATCGGCTGAGGATCTCCGTTGAGATGGCGAGTGGATCCGCCAAGACAACTATACAAAGCATACAGCCAAAATTGCGTCAAAGTGGTTCAAAAGAAATATTGTGAGGATGTTGACCTTAACCCTATCTAAAACTTGTAGATGATCTGGAAGAAGCATTCGACGCCCTCTGTGCTCTGGAAGAAAGAGTGCGGTAGATATTGAACCTGGATGAGCCAAGCACCTGGATGCCAAGAAGAATGGGCTGCGGCTCCTTAGGAAGCGTGCGCGAATTTTGTAAAAAAAACTGTCTCATGCGTCAGCTGAATTAGTGCAAAAGGTCATGCCGCTGATGATTAAGTTCTGTCATATGCCAGCTTTTGAGCAGTCACTTTTTGTCACTTGTTTCATTTCTGTGCTGTTACTCAGTGATTAATGCAACAAAACTTTCATCATTTCTGTGGCATAACCAGTGTGCTTAGTACTTAATATTCGCATCATGCTTGTGTCATGCTGTCACTAATGAAGTCTCGCAACGTTGAATTTTCGTGCTTCACTTGAGCCGAACACAAGTTTTTTACTCCAAGTGTATGTACGTGAATGTAAAAGCTGCATGAACGTGTGCATTTTGCTCCTGTCTGTACTCTTGTGTTCACACAAATCCTAGTGCTGAACATATACACTAGCAGAATCCATGTATTTCATGCCATTGAGTTTCTTCCTCACAGGTGCATGAATGAAAAATTATTCAAATAACATGTCCTTTGTGCATGGTGCATGTACTCAGCTTTATGCGCTGTTCTTGCGAAACATGCTTCTAAAGTCCGGGTCTGTCCGTGCGGGTTGCCTCAGTTAAGCCAGCTTTTTAAGGTTTATTCAGTTGTTGCGCGATGTAGAGCTTTCCAGATCCCAAATTATGACTGGTGGCAACCAACAATCACTAACTGCATGCCAAGTGAGCAAATCACATGTTGCCATCATCCTTCAGTACAATCTCTTTTTCCTAAATCTAACGTTGTGTTAAAGAGCGGGCAGGAGTTTCTATTCCCCCACCTTGTTCAAGGGAGAGGGAGAGAGCAGTTCATGATTCGGTACGTAGGCCTTCAGGCCCCCGTTGCAGAAAGCCACCCAAATTATTTCGTTATGCACTTGTCTCGATAACAAGTGGCGACTCAGTGCCAAAAGCCATAACTCGCCGAACGAACCAATTGCTTATTCAAACAACTTGAGAGAGAGAGAGAGAACCGCTTATTGCTGAATATGACTTTGTTTTGGTTACGGTATCCAGCAGGCCCAGAGCAGCCGTAATGAGACGTGCCCCAAAACGCTTACATGTGCGGTCAGTGCTTGAAGCTGGCGCGCATTGACTTGCAGAAGACTCAGTTCAATAGGATTTGCAGTGCCGGAAATCCTCAGGTGCCTACGTAGAATGGAAATGGGTCTTACCAGGGCTGTGCCCATGTTTTGGGTACTCGTCTTGGGTTCCGGTGGGGAAGAAACCGCCAGTTACTGTCCGGAGATGTTTCCTCATTCAATACAGTAAGACATTAAGATGTACAAGGCAAAAAACAAGGGCTGCGCGGCACCGAAAGAGGTTGTTCTTTGCTTTAGAGGGGTCTGCTACCACATCGATGTTGAGTCCAACAGGTTTCGAGGGGCCTTCGGGAAGTGCTCGTCCTTAGGCGGGAGGTTGGCGGCCCCAGAGTCCGCCGCGGAGTGGGATGAAATCATAGACCTGTTGCCCGACGACAAAGACGAGTACTGGACTGGTACGCAAATGAAATTATTGGATATTGTCTTGCTTCGTCAAATCTGTGGCAAAAGTGTGGCTTAAGGAGCAACTTTTAATTCACAAACTCTTCGAAATGACATCTTTTTCGAAGGTGGGAGAACTTTCACTTCAATAGAAGATACAAAAATTTTACCAAATACACTTGCTGCTTTTGGCCCTACTTCTGCCCTGTTACCGTACACAGGCCCCTACAGCATAAGGCTTTGGTAGGTCTCCATATTTGGGGCAACTTCTTTGTGCCTTTGCTCGCTTATTGACTACATAGTTTCCTTGCGCCCCAGATCACATGAACAAGGCTGAGCAAGTTCGATGAATCGAAGAAAATACTTTATTCTTCGTAATGGTCGTATAAGAAAGACTGATTGAATCTCACTAAGAGGTTGTAAATTATCAATAATGATAAATGTTCTGCAATTTCTGCATCACCGCATGACTCAATTTATTTCCTGAGGGGCCTTCTTTTTGCTCACTCTTGTCTTTCCTCTAGAATTTGTATCTGAACTGTGTTATAAGTCTGTGGTTGTCAACACTAAACACTTGATATTCCAAGGATTGACCTTTCACCACTATGTCGCACGGTCGAGCGGGGGCTTCTGGCTTGACGGGGGGCCGACGACCCAGTCGCCGCCGTACTTGTCGGAGACCCTGGCCGGGATGGCCGCCACCGACGTGAGATCAGTCGGTACTGAAAAAGGCGTAACCATTGTGAGGGGAGAGAACCCATACAGGCGGTTGAACCTCCAAAATCTTGACCATGAACGCTATGGATTCGTCTGTCAGTACGTAGGTAAGTCCAAAAACCTGGAAGTTCGTTGCTGAGGTTCGATAAAAAGGGTTGGTTACTTGTGTGGTTGCTGAGTTACTACTATCTTTTTCACCTATAGGCGCCGTTTGCGCCCCCCACTTTAAGTACGTCAACGGCCGCTGCCTCAAGTTCATGGACTTGGGAGACCAGTATGACTTGTCCACAGCCGTGGAGAAGTGTATGGACAGCGGTGCCACCGTCGGGTCCGCTGGGATCGTCGGGGGCCTGACTATGGCAAGAATTTGATTAAAACTTTTGAAAATGCGAGAAACTGAAGTTTTCATCCTTTGCAGGAAGAGAAACTTGTCCTGGATGCCGTCGACGAGGAGATCTTCGAGCACAACATAAGGGACTATTCAAACAGAATGATACAACAACTTGCCGGTAAAATATGAGCAATACTTTCTCAAAACACATTCCTTACTTGCAAATTTTTAGAGTCGTGTGGCGGCGACAAGATGCACTACTTCATGGGCCGTTGCTACAAGAACTTCGGAAGAAACAATAACGCCGCGGAGAACTACTGCCAGATCTCATTGCATGACGGATCTTTCCTCGGCCAGCCAGATGCCATTGACATGCACTTTCTTAGAGGTACCGTTCGCTCGTTTATGAGGTCAAGTCTTAAATTCAACATATTGGGCACGGGTTTGTTCTTTTGTCCAGCTGAAGCTCGGGAGCAGAACAAGGATCAAATCAAGGTCAGGACAACGAAATTTGGAACGGACGGTGGTATGTGTTCTATCTTAAAACTAAGGCACGAAAGGTCAGTATTTTATTTTAAGACGGGGAGACGCTCGACTCGTGTCAAGCAGTCACGGTCACTCTCCAAAGTCCGCACCCCCCGGATGCCAGCACCACCTGCGATGATGATGTCCAAATCATTTGCAAAGGGCCGCCTTTACGTAAGAATAAAAGTGTTCTCAGTCCACTACAAGTTACTGTAGCAGCCATCGCTGTTGTGGGTTTGTGTTTTTTTAGCTCCCTCAGTCAACAGCCTCAACGGAAAGTTTCTATGTCACGACACGCGTAAGATCTCCTCGCAGCTTACAGATGCATCCTCTTGGAAAACCTTGTTTCGTCATTCCAGCTTTTTCTGGAGACATCACCTGCTCCTTTGAGAGTCCCAGCTGGCACCAGGGCGACTGCAACTGGAGATATGATCCGTTCAGGTTCGCCATCGATGGCATGTCTGAACCTTAAGGGTACGGTTAAACGTGCCAAAATCTTTCAGGTCCAAACACCGATTTCAGTACGTGGAAGCTGCAGCGGACGATTCAGCGACCACAACTTTGGCCTGGGTCTATGGTAAGACTGAAGTCCTTGGTTGCCCATGAGGAACTCGTACAACAGTAGCTTTTGGACAGGAAACCGATTTCTCCAGCTCGATGAGACCTCGGAGGCCCGAATCCATTCGATCGGACACTTTCGCTGTGATACATTTGATGGAGACGGAGTATTCGGATTCCACTACAAACTGACGTCTGGGATGGTGGGTCCACGCTCACCCTTGAGTTCAGATAGATGTGCTAATCCCCCTCCCCCCTCCAGGTCAAAGTGGAGAAGGAACCGATGGGGGCTTTTGGAGACCCCGTCGGCCCCCCCCACACTGTCTTCGAGATTGTTACCGACCAGGCTGATTGGGGAACGGTTAGGAACAATCTGTGCCCGAACGACATCGACGAAACCTCAGCTCCCTTTTGGAGGGTGAGAAACTTTTGATTCAAGTACTGCAAGTACTTCGCACATTGTTCGATTGCTTCCAGATAGTCATATCCGTGAAAACTGAGGTGGGGGGCAGCTTCCAATTGGATAATATAGGTAACGAGTTGAAATGCCCGTTGCTAACTGGGGCATATGAAAGATATGCCGGTATAAGAAATATGGTAGATATAAAACAACATAAGCAGCCTTTATATTTTAGTGTTTTCACCCTGACAAAAGTCATAACACATTGTTTCTTTGTTCTATGAGTTCTGTGAACAGTCACAGCTATAAGACAGAAGTGAGATCTCTTCCCGAGACGAATCAACGGCAATTATTCTGCTCCAGAGACAGTTATGAAATTTTTTATATATTAGTGATAATTCATGTTCCCCCCCCCCCCCATCCCACCATTTGAGGAGGTTAAAAATAAGTCCACTTTTGTGTAATAAACAGCTCTGTGCCATTGGCAGCGGAGGCTATAACCACCACCCCCCACCCCACCCCACCACCCAAAAAAGTGCTCTTTGGACCCCCCTATGCTCATGCTCATGTCTGACTGTAACCCTCTGGGCCCATGCATTTGACTTGTAGGTTTCTTTTGGGCATACAACCCCGACGTATGTTCATTTCATCAATCCCGGCCATGGCCCATCGCATTCTTTACTTTAAAGATCCGACTTTTTGCATGCTCATCCATATACGGACCTCTTTCGTATGGTTTCTTCACCAGTTACTTCAACTGTAGCGCGTAGTGTTACCATTTGTTTCGGCAGGAGCATGGTGACTCCTCAAAGGTCAATCAAGCATTTGGCCCCTTTCGCCTCTATGGCCAACGCCACCTAACCTAATTTCGTACCAGCGGCCCAAGGAACTATCATGTCAATTTTGGGCCGTCTGGACCCTCTCATTTGGTCGCTATGCAGTAACCACACTCACAAATACATTCTCTTTAATAGATAGATAAAAAATATAAGATAGAAGAAGCTGGCTAGATAGAAAAAGAATTAAATACCGTATTTCCGGAATTCCAAAGCCGCGGTTTGTAATAAATTTGTGCCTTTTAGGTGCGGTGTAGATTCAAGGGCGGCTTTAATTCGAAGGCGGCCGCTATTTCACATACCTTCGGACTTGAAATAACTGTAACTTTTTTGGACACTTTTGCCGAGACTAAATGCCAAAGTTAACACAACACCATATTAAAATGAGGAAGGTGCTTTCGGTATTTTCATCACTTATGCGGTACTTCCATCATTTCGTAGCCTCGGCTACTGTTGAAGGGCGGCTTGTATTAACAGATTAGGGTCGAGAGGTGAGGCTACTATTTAAGGGCGGCTTCTCTTTGCAGAAATACGGTATATAGAGTGATGAACATCGCATGCTTTCATTTAAAGGTCCTTGCTCTCTCAGAGAGTACTACAGTAGTGAAAGCGACTCCTGCCACTTTTTGAGGGACCCAGAGGAACGATTGGACTATGAAAAAGTACGTGGATGCATATGACGCATGATAGAGGCCATGAAAACAAATTTGCCCCCTTAGGCGAGTGCATTCTGTTCAGTCGTGTCTGCGGAGGCCAGACAAGACTCGCTAAATCCATTGGACACATCTACTAACGTGATCATGGAGCATCTGACCGGAGTAGCAGGAAAGGAGTGAGTATTTGTGACTAGTTCAATGATGGTTTTACTCAAACTTTTGCCTTTGTGCAGAGTTTTTGACGGTCTCTGGAGTGTGAACTCGAACCGCCAGCGTCTCTACTGCTCGGACGGGAGCAAATGTGACGTTGCTCCGGAGGACATCACAGGGGCTGAGGACAGGAACCTACGGTGCAGTCTGGCCTCAGTGACGTAAGCGGCGAAATGATACGATTTTGGCCAGATTAGACCCAAAGTTTGCTCTTATTCCAGCTTCGATGCCAATAACGGCGTTACTGTCTCCAGAGAGGCCAAGTCCTGTGAAGCCTCCACGACCGCGAGCGTCCTGTGCACCCATGGAGCCAGGTTGCAGGAGTCACCATACCCGAGGAGAAAGCGTGAGGACGAAGTTGCTTAGGATATTTTCTTTTTAACATCTGTACGGACGCATGTGGGCGGTCTCTTTAGGTCAACTTGGCTGTTTCTCTCCTCTCAATGAGATCTCTCTTGATTACTTCTCCGACTGGATGACGATCCAGCTCTGCGTGGAGGTGTGCAAGGGCAAGGACCGGAAGGTAGCTCTAGTCAAGGTAAACATAAATTAATAAAAGGGCTGTTTACAACCTCTGGGGAGCATTAACAGCACTTAGGTACAATTTTAGGACACTAAGTGCTACTGTGTCAACGATCTTCTTGCTTTGAGGTCTCTTCCTTCCTCTGATTGTCTCGTCCCCTGCCCAGGTAACTTGCGTGATCCTGATCCAGTCTTCATTCCATAGCAATTTTGTACGTTCAGGGAATCAGCTGCAAGCCTGCGGTGGCGGGGAAGAAGGCCACGGCCTTTCGGCCTTCGACACCACCATTTACCCGGCCTTGGCCGACCAGTGCTTCGACTTCTTTGAGGTAGCCGTCTTTCCCGACCCTGAAGGTGGTTGCGCTACCTTCACCAATACTCAAGACCAGAAGTTAGATTGCTGCTTCAACAAAATCAGAGCAGAACAGGTGCGCTCACTTAGGCAATCGTGTGTGCATAAAACGACAAATGTGCAAATCCAGGCCTGTCCTGTGGATGACGCACTTGGAGTAGACGGTTACTGCTACAGCCTGGAGGCTCCTGAGGTGTCAGCTCCACCAGAAACTGACACCACGAAGAGGAAAAAGAGGGCAGCCTTGTCGGGGGATTCAGAAATCCACATTGGGGCCTCTTACATTGATGCTTCAAGGTACCTTACAGTTACACCTGAACGTGGAGATGTTATCTCTGTAATTCTTGTAGGATTTGCCAACAGAAAGGTGGTCATCTATTCCACGTGAACGACGGTATAGAGCTTGCCACCCTGAATGAGCTCGCGCAGCTCTGGCCAAACTTTGAGGTGCTTGACAGCGAAGTCCTCACAGGAATCTATCACGACCCCTATGCTTTATTCACGGTGCACTCGAGTGGAGAGAAAATGTAAGGCTCAAAATCCTCATTTATAATTCAGAATTTAAGGGATTGTGTAGTCATACCGACTGCTTTGTATACTGGCCAATGAGTCATGTTGTTTTTTCTGCCTCTTCACTTGTAGGCACACATTGTAACCCACCAAACGCTCAGCCGCGTTCTAGCAAAAAGTGGCAATAAACCTGATGGCCATTCTGGAAAGAGTAATTCCATCCTCACAATTACATCTCCATCCTGATCAATGGCGTGTTTTTGCTCTCAGTGAAAAGCAAAAAATGCTCGTTGAAACGGATGACCAGTTCCAAAAAACTTCTGCGTCGAAACTCTTAATCTCCCGTTGGATAATCCTAAGACTCGCGGTCACTTGAGCAAAGCTGTCACAAGTCACATTTAAACTAGATTGGGGTACTTTTCAGTGAGCTTTTTTTGTGATGTTGCCAGCTATGTACTCGTATGCACTATGTACAGAGTGACCAGAGCACAAGGGCTCATAAAATATGAAAGTCCTTGAGGCCTTCAGGAATCCATATCCTTCTAGCCCCTGGAATGTTATATAGTGACACAAACCCTCTGATAACTTTAAAACAGTCAACTTTAGTGACTTGACTATGAAATACAAAAATACTTTTCAGTCAATTTTAGGATGACCTTCAGTTCAGAAGCACCTTCCTAAAGTGACTCCTACAGGGTGCTCTACTACATAGCCATTTGTGCAAAACATTGGCAATCTTTAGCATGTTTACCTTGGGGAATTCAAAAAAACAAAACCATGCAACACAATTGGGAATCCATGACTACACATTGGTGACTGAGCAAAGTGGATATTCCAAAATGACCTTTATTTTGACCACCCTACTGTGCAACCAACAGATCATCAAGTTGACACTAGAAATCTTTTCAGCCAAGCAGCTTGTAGAATTATTATAATCTGCAGTCGTTACGATTCTCTCCCCTAGGCTAAAAACAGACGATACTAAAGCAGGGCAAGCAAAGAACTTAGCATCGTTAAAAGGAGCTCGGCCACTGAGCTGGAGAGCAAGGGTCCAGATTCTGAAAGAGAATACCATATTTCTTCCATCAGAGCCCCAGTCCTCTGTTAGAGTCCCCCTTTCAGCCCCAGTCCTCTGTTAGAGTCCCCCTTTCAGCCCCAGTCCTCTGTTAGAGTCCCCCTTTCATTAGAGCCCCCCCTGGGTCACGTGACCTGAAGGATGAACTGGTACGTATATTCCCATCTGGCACTGTTCTGTACATTGTGGTTTTAGTGCGCATGGTATCCTAAATACCGTAAATTGTCATGGAGTAGAAAATGTGCTGTCGAATAGAAGTATCAGTATGACTAGTGGTTTTTTTTTGCAGACGCCCTTCCTTGTCTTTTATTACAGCCCCCTGGGACTCTAAAGCTGGCCTTCCAGAGGTGATCTTGTACGAATAAATGCCAGCCCAGAACTTCTCCCTGTCTGATGGGATTGCAGTGAACACTTCCTCTCTCTAGGTAATGAAGGGAAGCTCTCTGTGCTGTGACTCAACTTCCTCTTTGTCTTTGCCCACGACCTGGACTAGGGGAAGTGAGCTAAAGAGCACTCTCGTGGCTTGGTTCAGTACTTTCTCTGGCGGCAGTCCGGCAAAGTTCCCAAACAATGCCAGGTTCTCAGGGACTTCCTTCTCTAGCTGGGCCACACTCTCCTTCAGCAGGATCAGGCAGCGCTTCTGAACTTCAACAATGCCCTTCTAGGCAGCTACCTTGCCCTTGCATTTCATGAGGAAGGTGGATGTCACGTTAGCAAACTCAGCCCCAAAGTCAACTAAGCCTTGGGTTTTCCAGCCGGATCCATAGAGCGAGAGCAAACCGACTTTAGGAGCATCTCTAGAGAGGACACCACCTCCGGATTAATCTTTGTGTTCTGAAAGTCAGTATTGGCTTTTTCAAACTCGAACACCACCTGCGCACTAAATAGGAAGAAAAACCTCAGGTAGGGATTGGCTAATTCTTTGGCAATGTGACAAACAGTCTTTTTTGTAGCCAGCCCTAACCTCAATAAAGTAAATCAAGAGCTCATCCCAGTTGGCTACGATTCTTGACATGAGCTTGCCTCAGACAAGCCATCTGGTCTATGATAGTTTAATGAAAGGAGTCTTGCACTTCATCTCTATGGGTTCATCTTCTTGAAACAATCTATGAAGCCCTTGGGCCAGACAGTGCTCTTGCAGAAGTGCTTTGGAATTTCGTTAAGCAGAAAGCCCATGCCTCGGGGCATCTTGTCGAGGGCATGCTGAATGGTCAAACTATAGCAGGAGCAGAGAATTAGTGCAGAGTGAGGGCTGTCCTTCTTCAGCCTTGGAAAAACTGAGTTTTTCTCGCCAATCATAGCTGTGGCTCCATCATAGCACATTGCTACACAGTCCACCATCTTTAGATTTATGCCCTCGAACTGCTTCTGGATAAGAGCATAAATATTCTCACCACTGGCTTTCGTGATGATCTGCAGTCCAATCTATTCTGTCGCGATCTCCCCTGCCTTCTGGTCAGAGAAGCGCATCAAAATCACAACATTTTTGTCCAAGGCCACATCAGTACTATCATCAGTGACGTCATCACCGGGAGTCCGCCTGGGCTGTTCTGCTGAGGGTTGAACTGGCTACATTCCTTTTTCTCCCCAATGATGACGTCAGAGAAATTTGACTCTAAAGGCGCAAACCTGGTCTCTAGTAGCCTTGGCCTGAATCTGTCTTGTAGCAGTCTTGGAGGACACTTCCGATGTTGATTGTTGAGCAAAAGCAGTTCCCAAAATCGCAAATCAAGCCAGTTTGTGCAAATCTTTCTAGCTTTTTGGACAGATTTTCATGTGTCACTCATGTTAAAATAAAGTGCAGTTCGCACTTTCCTGGCATTCTTTGTATTGCATGGAGTCTTGTTGCTTGCACTTTGTGGCCCACAGCTTCATGAAGTACTAGGTGCATGTAGTTGTAGATGACTCTGTAGATGTAGTTGTAGGTGACGCCCCAGTTTTGCTCCTTTGTGCGGTCCTAGCTAACTGCTTTAACAGCAGCCCATTTACCAACCCATTCTTCAGCTTCCTTGGCTGTTGACCTCCTCGTGCCACTGGACTTTAGGCTGCCTGAAAAAATGTATGTTGAAAAAAATAAAACAGTGTTGTAGAGGGAATTATTCAAAAGCTCTCTCACCTAAAGTGTCATGAACCGTTTCTTCTCGCATACAAAGAGGACAATTGAACCTGCAGCTTAATTGACTCAGAACTTACTGGCCCAAAGTGACCCAATTAATCGGAGTCTATTAGACATTGTGCAGCCCGATGGAAAGTATGGAGCACAGTGTATGTTCGTGCTATGCCAACTGTGCCACCTCCATGTGTCAGATTGTTTTCTTTCCAGCTCTCACTTGCAGCCTGTGGTCAACTGGCCTGCTCGCGATAAGTCCTGCTTTGCCTTTAGGCTCAACGGGGCCGGCGACGGCCTGGAGTTGGTCGCTGTGGCGTGCAATGAGCCCAGGTAATTGCCGCAATCTATGAAAGCTTGACACATATGTAAGATGACTGTCATTCAAATCATAGGCCATTCATGTGTGAGTATCATAATGGATCCCCAGCCATGGAGGTGTACGATCTTGAGCCTGAAGACGTGTTTGACCGTGGCACAGTCATAGACTACCACCTGAGTCCCGCCAATGCCTTCTCCTCTTGCTTGGCCTACTGTCAGGGCAAGGATGCCGAGACGATGATGACGCACTTCCACGTATGTGCCTGCATAAAAGGTGAGACGAAGCTTTCTAGACTGTTTGGACCTAACCACATGCTATAAGCAATGGGCTTCACCAAACCCCGAAAATTTTGGATCTTGCGGAGTCCACTTTAGGGTTTTTTTACCCAATGCCAAATGGCATAAAGGCTTAGGCAACCGGCATTAAAAAGTTTCTTGAAAGAGGTTTTGCTACGTAAGTTCAACGTGACAAGGCGTTCAGATTTGGAAGGCAGAGAACTAAACACACTTTCTTTTCAATGCCATTCGACTCTACTTTAGCATCTGGAAAGTAACTAAACAGGTCTAATATGAAATGTTGACCAACCGTACCTATGAACTGATTAGTTCTTCATTTCATTTGACGAGAATGGATTCCAATGAAGTCTTGCTCCCGACACAGCACCAGATACAAAAAAGCTTGATCTAGCCTAATAAGCACTGCTCGACATCGCACGAATTCTACTTCAGAAAGCATCAGTGACCTGAGCGTGGGCGTTTTCAACGGGAACAGTGAGTGGAACCAAGGGGGGTCATGCTCAGCAATACCCTCGCAACCCTGTTTCGGAGACACAGGCGTCGGGTTGACAGACATATCTAACATGGGTGAGAGTGAAACGAGAGCCTTTCTGATAGACGAAATCTCTCATTTTTTAAAATCTTTTTGACAGACCATTCCGCTTTTGGCTTCGAAAGCTGTGAGGACTTGAGAAAGCATGGAGTCTTCTTCAATGGCCTATTCAAGCTAAAGGACTTGGACGAGTTGAAGAGGTGCAATCTGTGGGGTGAGCAGGAATGATTCAAGGAGATACACTGTATCCCAGCTTGACATGTAAATGCATAGCAGAGCGATTTCTGAGAGCTCACATTGAGTTGTGCGGTGTGCTTGTCAGTATCATTAATGTTGAGTTAGAGCGGCAGCGTGTAAGTGTCTCATTTTGATATCTTGAACAGCAAGATATAGATTTCACTACTTTATGAGGTCTCTACAGTTTGCAAGAACCTTCTTCAAGCGACTGGCCACAGAATGAACGAGGTTTTAGACCTCGGTCGAATCAACTGAGTGAGCAGCTACCTCAATGACTGCCCAGAACTCACCAACTGTTTGCTGCCTCTACAAAGCTCCTTGAGAAACTGAAACTTAGAGATAAGAGTTGAGTTTAAGTAATTACTTTTAGGTCGTCGTAACAGAACACGTATGGAGCTAGATTCGCTCAAAATTTCAGCTGAAAATCTTGACTTCAGGTACTTAGCGAAGGTCCTGGCACTTCATGTACGTATGTACCGTAGCACAGTACAATACGTAGTGCCGTCTAAATCTGAGACGTCATGAATGCTACGAAGTAAAACGTTTGTCTGATTGAGCTCAGATGTGGTGCAAGTCTTGCTGCTCTGTTACGAGCTAAAATTTGAACTCGGGTATGTTGTTCATGGTCGTCAATGTGGATGCCCAGAAATCGCTCAACGCATGAGCATATCACACTGTGATGCATCGTACACTGAATCTCCACGGACCTTTCACATTGATAGATACCCTCTGTCCTCCGGGCTACTTCCCTTCTTTCGACAATTGTATGAGACTCGCTGAGACAGCGTCGGCCTACAAAGACGTGGACTGCGGTCCCGAGGAACAACTCGAACTCCCTTTCTTAGGGGAAGTGGTCAAGGTAATCGTGAGGCACTAAAACATTGTCTTGTACGACACAAGCTCAGTTTGTTCGCTTGTTTCCTCATCAGAGTTATGGCTTGACATCTGAAGCTTCTGCTGTGTGGTCGATGAAAGAAGAATCCGAATGCCTGGACGGATCCGATAGTGTTGCAGACTGCGCAGAGGAGAAGTTCGGAGTCTGTTCTCACCGATGTGAGTGTTCAAGCAATGCGTCCTTTTACATAATATCCAGGTGCAAAACTGCTAAATTTCAGTTTGCGCCGAGGGGTACCTCGCCCTTGGCGGCGTCTGTGCCACATTCTTCAGGCAACACAGCGATGTGACCGCGTTGTCCTCAAAGTGCGAGGAGGAGTTTGCTCTTCACAAGCCCATTGCAAACGCAGGTGCTTCATAGTTCACCAAACATATTTTGACGAGGCGCACGTGCCGTATAAGCATATTTCATTTTAGACATGGCTTTTGACCTGCTGAAGGCAGTTGCGATGAATGAGGATAACCAAGTGGATGTGACCAAGTTGATCTACTGGACCACTAGACAATCGGAAAACGGACCAGTGAAAAACGAGTGCCTCAGGATTGGTGAGGACGACGGCAAGGAGATTTACCCCTATGACTGCACGTCGGATGTGACCCAGTACTTCTGCTTTAGAACAGGTGACCTGAACGTTATCTTAAATTGTTCATGACCAGGCCGTTTTAGAGTAGCAT
>JAAUXU010013964.1_pt1 | contig 14351 bp, 17 predicted proteins | sample 7278151 | NCBI WGS metagenome assembly JAAUXU01 (sample SAMN14350113, study PRJNA611818) | marine sediment metagenome | isolation source: surface marine sediment (1.8m) | place: French Polynesia: Moorea | collected 2018-08 | reverse complement strand
GCCAACGACAACCGCCCGCACTTCGCGCCGGTCCACCCGGTCCGCGTCCCGGCGGGCGCCCGCCCAGGGACGGCAGTGGCCACTCTCAGGGCCAACGACATCGATCTCGCGCCCGGCGGAGTATCCTACCGGCTGGCAGTGCCCAACGAATACCTTACCGTAGACGTCTCCACTGGACAGGTCATACTGCTCAAAAAGCCAGACTCTCCAGCCGGTAGCTTCAAGATCTCTGTGATCGCCTCTGACACCAAGCACGAGACCTCTGTGGAGGTGGAGGTGTCATTCGACAATGGGCCCCGCGGGCGCCGCTGCGGGCCCATGCTGAGCAAGCCCATCTTCCACCTTCTGGTGTCGGAGGAGGAGGCCTTCCCGGCAACTGCGGGAAACGTGGACGTGGCAACCTGCCAGGATGAAGAGGCGGCAGAGCATGACGTTCTTTTTGAGGTCCCAAGAAAAGATCAGGTATTACAGAGTTTAGCTGGTTGCTTAAAACTCAAAAATATATTTACCAACAGAACAGCTCCTTGATTGGTTCTTCAATTCAATTCGAAATATTTTTACGAACCCTTTCTTCCCAGCTATTACAATTTCCTTTGTAGTACGTACAGCAGTATTTTATACATTCTTCTCTTTTAATTCCTTGGCAGGGTCTTTTCTCGGTTCTTCCCAATGGAACCGTGGTTGTCAACAGGGAGTTTGACGGGAACGCCGCCAGTTTCGTCCTCAGCGCCACGGACGTTAAAACCAAGAGAAAGACCAGCTCTGTCGTCACAGTCACCAAGACCTCGGACAAGATGAAGAAGATCGAAATCAGGGGGCAGGCCCCCGTCGTCGTGGACCTCGGCGAGATAGACGCCAAGTCTTCCAGCCCCTTGGCCACGCTTAGGACCAACCAGGATCCGTCCGTCGGCATTTCCTTCTCCATGTCTCGCAATCCGTACCTGAGAATCGATTCCTACACCGGCGCCGTCTACTCAACGGCTGCTGCTTCACCTGGCCACCTGAAGATGCCTCCTAAAGACGTGATTGTGACTGCCAAAAGGCTCTCAGACATGCAGCAGGCTTCCGTAGTGATCAAGATCTCGAAGGAGGGAGCTGCGGCATGGAAGCCTCTGACAAATCAGTTCAGTTTCTCAGAGGACGCTTTCACCAGCTCTCTGTCGGTGGACGCTCCCGTGGGGACCAAGGTGCAAATGTGCGAGTCTTCCTCCTTCGACGCGTCGGTGTCTCCTCACGTTAAGATAATCTCTGGAAACTACTTCGGCGAGTTCAAGTTCGACCCGGAGGCGATGAGCCTCGTCCTGCAAAGGAAGATCAAAATGTCAGGGCAGAAAAAGATGAAACACCACGTCGTCTTGGTGGCAACGTCCGACGACGGCCTCTTCAGCCTGTGCACAGTCAACATACACCTGGAAAAGGCCGCTCCTTCCTCCGACAAGTCTTCAACCGGCATTAGGGTCTTCCCCCTTGGGAGCTTCGTCACCAGTGTCCCTGAAAACGTACCCCCCGGCTCCAGAGTCCGCGGTCCGCCGATAAAGTCAGGCGCCCCTGCGGCAAGCTTCTGGTCCAACTCAGACCTGTTCAGCGTCGATCCCCACTCCGGGGAGATCGTCACCCTGACCAGCCTTGACTACGAGTCCTCTCCCTCGCACGGCCTCACCATCTTCGCCAACAGCTCGGGCCTGGTGTCTGAGTGCTCGTTGGAAATTCTGGTGGAGAGCAGGGACGAGTTCGCGCCCGTGTTCGACCGCCCTCACTACTACTTCGTGCCCAAGGCCTCCTCGGGGGTGCCCAAGAAGGGAGACCAGCTGGGCAGGGTCAGGGCGAGGGACAGGGACCAAGGACCGGACGGAAGGGTCGTCTACACCCTGGCAGTGGGGCCAGGAGGAGGAGGAGGAAAGAGCAAGTACTTCTCCGTCGACAGCGAGAGCGGAGCAGTCACCGTCATCAAGGACCTCGACACTGGAGTGTTTGAGGAAGAAAATCAAGGAGGAGGGGTGAAGAGGAGGCGCAAGAGGGACTTGAGAGACGTGCAGATCGTGGTGAGGGCGAGGAGCCGGCAGCCTGACTCTTTGGAGGCGACGGTGCTAGTCTCTGTGTCGCTGGTGGAGGCCCTGCTACCGTCGGCAGTGGGCGCCGGAGCCATGGCTGGGTGGGTGCAGGGGATGCTGGTGGGGATCGTATTGCTGCTCATCGTCCTCGTACTGGCCGTCGTCTTCATCTGCCGCAAGAAGAGGAGGGAGGAGGAGGAGCGGAAAAACAACCTGCTGGCTTCCGGCGGCATCGTCAACCCCAACATGAGCATGGAGATGACCTCCTCCAGCGACGCGCTCTCCAGGTTCCCCCCTCAGTACAGCGAAATAGTGTCGGAGTACGGCAGGACAAAGGATGGCAAGCAGCACCATCACCATGGCGGCCTGGCCGGGGTGCTGGCCTCCGCCGGAAACAACCCCAGGTCGGAGATATCAGAGAAGAGCCACCGCTCTGCTTCGAGCGGGCGAGGATCGGTGGAGGACGGGGAGGAGGAGGTCGACGTGGAGATTAGAATGATCAACGAGGGAAACTACCTAACCCCGGACGGCGGAGTGGGAGGTGGAGGAGCGACTGGATTCGCTCCGGACGAGGTGGACAAGGGTAGCGACGAGGAAGAGGGATCCGTTCAAAACACAGAGGATTACCTTGCCAGGCTGGGGATCGACGTGAGGAAGCCCCCGAATCTCGGAGGTGGCAGCGCCGTCGGCGATCGGCTCTCTCAGATTGGGGGAGGAGGAGCCGCTTCCGCCGGCGGTGGCTACGATAACTACGGGGCCGGCGGCGGGGGCAGTTCCATCTACAACCGCATCCCGGACGACACCCTCAGCGAGAAGAACTCAGTTCTCAGCGGAAGCAAGGCCAGGGGAGCGGGAGGAGGAGGCGGGAGCCTCCTTTACGGCTCTCACCACCACCATCACCACCACCACGGCGGCGGCCCTCCTTCAGTGGCCGGATCATTGAGTTCTATGGTTCACAGCGAGGAGGAACTGGCCGGCACCTACAACTGGGACTACCTGCTGGACTGGGGTCCGCAGTACCAGCCGCTGGCCCATGTCTTCAAGGAGATCTCCAAGCTGAAGGACGATGGACCGGGAGGAGGAGCTCCAGTTACAGCGGTTTCCGTCAACGCCTCCCAACCCATCTCTCCCCCCACCCTGAGAAACATGCCCCACACTAGTCACCTCTTCCCAGGCGGAGGAGGGGCCCGGGCCCTCGGCCGCTCCCCCATCTCCCACGAGGCCGGCGGCGTCGGAGGAGTGGGATCCCTTGGTGGCGCCGGCGCTCTCTCGCCCTCCTTCCACCCTGCGCTGTCTCCGCTGGCCACAAAGTCTCCTTCAGTGTCGCCCCTGGCGGTGCCCATACAGCAGGGGAGGACGGCAGGAGGGATCACCAAGAGGCTATGACGAGTTGATCGGTTTCTCTGCAGCGACGAGAAAAACATCGAAAAAGCTATCCGAAAGGATTTGGTATTCCGTGCCAAGTTAAATGTGATCAAACTTTTAATCTGATAGACGTAGAGGACAATTGCTCAATTATAGAATACAGGAATTTCACTATATTCGTCGAACAAGTGTTGTGACTAGACTTTATTTTCTTTCTTTTTCTGGATCTCCATTATCCTCGAAAGTTTACGTGCACCCTGGGCTCTATGTCGAAAGCGGTGGCTATGAGGTCGTCGATCACCGCCTGCTTGGTCGAAGCAACACTGGTGTCCATGCCATCAATCTTTAGTTGAAAAGTTTGAATGCGAAAAAGCAATCATTTTCCTGCATCTATTGGGAATGTTCGATTAGCTCAGACCTTCTTCTTGGTGTCCTCCTCGATCCTCAGTGCCACGTCGTCCTGGGACCCGGCGTTCCTTGTCTCGTAGTCGAGATATTCTCGCTCGCGCTCAGACTGAAATCGACAAATTCTCGTATAAGAGACTGAGACATAATTTTCCTTTTCCCCCACCTTGTACGCGTTGACCTCCGCCTCCGCCTCGTCCTTGGCCTGCTTGAGCCTCCTGGCCTTCCTCCTCCGCGCCTCCGACACCTTCTCGGCCGCCAGCTTCTCCGCCGCCAGCAGTCGCAGGACGCCCTCGGTCTGCGAGGCCATTTTCGTGTGTTGTGGAGCCACGGAGTCACGAGACAATCAGTGTAAATGACTGTGTGGACGAGCAGGTGTTTCTTTCGTCCTCAGTCTTCACCTCCCTGGGTAACTTGGGGGTCATAAGAAACGGGCTCCTTCCCTCGTGAGAGAAAGGCGCCTTGGCTTGTCTTGTCCGCCTGCCTTGGTCGGAGTGTCCCCTTTGGCAGCGTGGCCTGGCGGCGGCGGACGACAAAGAGGGCTTGTGCATGGGGGAGAAAGGGACGGGCAAGACAGGCGGGAGGTGACGTCGAGAAAGACAACTCAAAAGACAAAGGCCAGGCCAGGGTCCCAGGGAGGACTTGTTCGCCAGACGCCAGGTCTCCAGGTCACAGGATGACGACATGATCACCCACGCCGCCCACAGACCCTGAGGGAGCGTCAATCTCTCCTCGTCCTCCGCCATGGGTCAGGCCATGAGGAGTCTGCAGCTCCTGCAGGAGTCGCCCCCCGTGCAGTTCCTGTTGGGCGAAGAGGAGGGCGAAGAGGACCGACGGGGCCTGGTCGGCCAGGAGTCCTCCGGGGGCTCCCCGGCCTCCTACGGGTCGGTCTCTGGGCTCCCCGGGGGCGGGGGAGGCGGCGGGGTCTCTCTCCTCTGGGGAGGAGATGGCCGAGAGGAGGAAGAGGTAAATGTCTAAGAAAAGAAGGGTGTCGTTAACTCATTCATCAGCTTCTTTGTTCTATTTTTTTCAGCCCTTGAGCCCGTTCCCCGACCTGTCCCACCTGCCGCCCGAGCTGGCCCTGGAAGTGCTCTCCAAGCTGAACGCCACCGACCTCTGCCTGGCCGAGTGCGTCTGGCAGCAGCTGGCCTCGGACGAGATCCTCTGGCAGGGCCTTTGCAAGGACCAGTGGCCGGGGGCCAGCGTATACTCCCTGCGGCGCTCCCACGAACCCCGCCTGAGGGGCGTCTCCTACAAGCGCATCTACATGCGACTGGACGAGGGGACCCTCACATTCAACTCTGACCCGGCCAGAGGGATGGCGTACTTCTTCGAGAACGGGCTACTCGTAGACCAGCCCGAGCTGGTGGCGAGCTTCTTACTCAGCACAAGGTCGCTCTCCAGGGTGAGGAAAAACATCGGTCTTGCATGTCTCGGCGCTTTTTCTCAACTGGAAAACATTTCTTCCTGTTCCAGGGTCAGATTCGTCGATACGTTCAGCAGCGTCAGGACGTCATGAATTGCATGGTCGCCATGCAAGACTTTCAAGGTTAGCTCGTCATACTGTCAAGTGTTTCTGAGACAAGTGACGACCTCAGAGTTGTCCCTTCCAGGTCAGTTTCTTCCAAATGCTCTTCGGAAGTGCTTCTCGAAGATGGAGGCCCCCAATGACCGCGGGGCCTACCTGCAGAGGCTGCTGGCGGCCTTTTCCGAGCGCTTCTGTCAATGCAACCCAGGACTCGGCTTCACAGTCGGTGAGTGGAACTAATAGCTGTAGATTCGAGAACTAGTAGTCCATTGTTCCCCTATTCCAGACTCCGTCTACGTGCTGTGCTTCTCCCTGATCCTGCTGTCGGTGGACCTGACCTCCCCGCACGTCAAGAACAAGATGTCCAAGCGCGAGTTCATCCGCAACACAAGGAACGCCGTCGTCATCCAGCGGAGGCCCGGAGACCACAACACCGACAGCAGCGACCTCTTCGGAGAGATGTACGACAACGTCTTCCTGCGCGGGCACGTCTCCGGGGAGGGCGCAGCGCAGCACAGGCAGTTCGTCCCGGGCTACCTGGCGCTCTTCCTCTAAGAAGCCCGTCTTTGGGTGGAAGCATCCGACGGCGGCGGCAATAACTCAAGCCTCCCTCCCCCCCTCCTTTGCCCCCTCTTTCAAAGGAAATCTGGAGAGGTCTCCAACTTTTTCTTTAAAGGCATCGTTCTCACCAGCAACACAACCTAGGCAGCCTTTGATCCACTCTGTCGAAAGACTCATTTGTTCTCTTTCTGGCGCCGCATTTTGGCCCGATCGTGGGGCGCCTCTAGTACTAGTCCCTCTCTTTTTCATCTCCCTTCCCACACTCACTTCTTTGCAGTGCTTTTCCCAGATCGAGGCCAACTGTGATTTTTGTGTCCCTTGTTTGTGAGGGTGAAAAGAGCAATGTTTGAAGATTTCTTGTCTTGGAGTTACTTTCCGTGCAAGCCCCCCCCCCCAAAAAAAAAGTTACCTTCTTCCCTGCTACTTCCTTACACCCTTTTTGCAGCTTAATTGACTGTCAGGTAGAAACCAGGATTCATTCGTTGCGGAAGAAATACTCACGAGTCAAAAAATATAATTTGTTCCGGTGTGTTGCTTATGCACAAATAGGTGATGTAGTGCGAAATAAAGATTACTTTATTAAGTGAAAAAGAGCATACATTCGACAATTTCACTCGCAAAACATATTCTAATTATTTATCCGTACGCTAGTGAGCGTGTGTTTAAAGCTTGTTCCTTAACGCACGTGCTGAGGCGTCTACCCCCGTTTGTGCAAAGAGGAAAATTTTACCTAAAAGACCACTTGGCAGGTTGACTTGATGAAAGGCTTCTTTCTTTTGTTTTTCTTGGTGCCAACAAAAACTCGTTTTCGGCTAATGACCGTTCTTGCATGGAATCAGTTGTGAGATTCAATTCTTCGCACTTGGTCGCTATAAATTTAGGAGAAGAGGATGAAGAACTCGCTGCTGCTGCTGCTGCTGTGCAAGATCGTGTCCATCTTGTTGGCCGCGGCCTCCGCCGACCCAGAGGGCTGCAACAAGGGCAGCACTTGCGTTCCTGAGTCCCATTGTCCAGACATTGCGGAGGCCCGCATCACGATGAGGAGCGTCCAGAGCCAAGCCGTCAGGGCAGCGCTCGAAGCACTATTGCAGGAGCGCCGGTGTCCTGCTGCCAGTTTCAAGTTCTGCTGCCCGGAAGACCAAATTGTAAGAAGGGAAGACGATATCAACCACATGCCAGGTAGGCTTTGATAAAAAGAATTTACGCAATCGTCGGAAGGGAATCATTGTTATTTCAAGTTTCCAAAATGTGCGGGAGGATCTCCCCTGGTCTCTTCGGCAAGCGGGTGACTCCGCTGGAACAGGGCGATGGGGAGCCCCACGGCGCCTGGCCATGGATGGCCTCGGTGGGGTTCAGGAAAACAGAGCCCGGAGGAGGACGAGGGAAATGGAGCCACGCGTGCGGGGCAACCGTCGTCACTAAGAGGCACCTCGTCACAGCCGCACACTGCAACGTTAGGAAAAGGTTTTTAAAAATTGTGGACCAAAAATGATTCTACGTAGGAGCCATTGGGGAAACGATAGCAACATCAATAGCAGGAAACAGTAGCAGTAGCAGATGTTGTAGCAGCAGCAGCAGATTTAACAATATTGGCACGAAAGCGGCAACAGCGGCAGAAACAATTACCGCACCAGTTGCAACAGTACCAGCAGGAGTCTTAGAAACAACATGAAATGTAAAAGGAAACGAAGCAAAAATAATGCCAACCACAACAAAATTAGAAGCAGTAGAAATTATAGAAGCAACAACAGCAGCAGCAATTGCAATTGTAGCATCAACAACACCAAAAGCAGAAATAGCAGTAGTAAATTTTTCATCAATATCGTACTGTCAAATCTAGATTATGGGCTCGCCTTGGTACCTCGGACTTGGAAGACGAAAACACCGGAGAAGAGCACGTTATTGCAGACTTTGTCCAGCACGAGAAGCACCAAGATCCTCTCTACTACTACGATGTCGCGGTCGCCGTCCTGGATGCTCCAGTGATCTTCGGCGACTACTTGAGGCCGATATGTCTACCCAATAGGTAAAACAAATGCAGAGTCCGTCTGATGAGTGGCGAATAATTCTCAAATGAGTTGTTTCAGTGCAACAGGAGCTGATGAGAACGAGGGGAAGCTGGTCACTTTGACAGGCTGGGGTCTGAGAGCAGTGAACGATCCGCCGGAGGATGGCGGGGGGAAGCTGCAAAAGACCTTGCTTGGTGTCTACTCCTTCAGGTGCTGAAGAATTATCCGTCATTTTCATGGCTTATTGAGGCACATATGAGATCTTTCTAGCCACTGCAACTCGTCCTACGCCATCCGTGGGAGCAGCTCCCTTGTCGATACGATCAGGACCAAGCTCCCCTCGCTCTTCACCGACACCATTATTTGTGCAGGATACGACGTACCCCAAATTTTTTTGCTCGAAACAAATGGAAGTTGGGCAAGATTTTTTTCCAATTTAGGGCGGAAACACAGGGTCCTGTTCAGGAGATTCCGGCGGACCCATCAGCCACTTCAACACCGCCAACAGCACCAGGAGGCACTTCCAGGTAATTCTCTTCAAAACTAAGTACATGTGTTCGCTGGTTTTTTCCATAAAAAACCTGTTTTCAGGTGGGGATCGTCTCCGGCGGCCTGGGGCGGTGCGGCGACAGAAATTTCCCCGACGTCTACGTTCGCGTCGGCAGCAGGGAGATTTTGGCGTTCCTGCGTCGGGTGGCCGGGCAGGAGCTGGGCGGCGGCTTGGACGGCGGGTGGTCCCCGTGGGGCTCCTTCTCCCCGTGCTCCTCCACCTGCGGCGCAGGGACCAGAGTGAGGGAGAGGCGTTGCGACAGCCCGAAGCCGGAGGGGGGCGGGGAGAGGTGCAGGGGGAGCGACAGACACGCGGTGTTCTGCTTCCCGCGGAGATGCCCACAAAGTAAGTTAAATTGTTGCAGCCATTCAAAGTTAAATAAATATTCCTCGCGCGTTACAGGCAGAACGACTGGGAATGAGGACGTTCCCACCACCACCACCACCACAACAACAACGCTTAGACCTGTGTTGGACGGGGAAGGCGCCAGGAACGGTAGTAAGCGAAAATCCTTTAATTAACACGCACGATCAAAATCACCTACGATCTATTTGTTCTTTGCAGACTCCACTGTTTGCCCCACCGAGGCCGGAGGAAGGTGCGTCTTCCCGTACAGGGACGAGGACGGGAGACTCACCTACTTGTGCCAAAGAAAATTATTTGGGCTTGGCACACACCCTGACCGAATATTCTCTCACGTCTGTCCTACCAAGGTGGACAGGAGAACTCTGAAGGTGCACCTTCCCATGGGATCAAAGTTGAAGAATGCAATGCTGATGTTTCGTGCATTATTTCTCTTTCTCCACGCAGCCGTCTGATTGGAAGCCATGCTGCTCCTCCTGCTCCCCCTCCCAGTGCCCGCTGGCTGGAACCTACCACTCCAACGAGGAGCTCTTCCGGGGTCTGCGGAGGCTGGCGGAGACTCATCCCGATCACGTAAAGACATTCCAAGTAGGGGAATCCGTTAAGGGGAGTCCTCTGCTGGGCATAAGGTTTGGACCAGATACATATTTCTCTAGATTGACAGATTTTTTTATTGCTTTACTGTTGTTGCTCTTGTTGCTGTTGGTGGTGTTGCTGTAGTAGTAGTAGTTGTAGTAATAACAATAGCAGTTGCTGTTGGTTTTCTGCTACTTCTCTGCTGCTGAGGTGCTGCTGGTGCTAGCTCCTACAACATGTTTCAGATCATATGTCCTATCAGTTGTATCACCTAAAGACACCTACACTTTAATTAATTTCCCAGGCTCTCCCGCGACCTTTCCTTCCTGTTACGGGAGGGCAATCGCCGGCACGCCCCGCTCGAGATGCGCCCGAGGGTGCTGCTGTCCGCCAACCTCCACGGCAACGCCGCCGTCGGCAGGGAGCTGCTGGCGTACCTGCCCAGGTACATACTGGATTCCGACGCCGCCGGACTGGACCAGAGATCCGCGGACGTGCTGGACACATTGGATCTGTACATCATCCCGAGCCTGAACCCGGACGGATTCTCCCGCGCTAGACAGGGTCGGTGCGAGGCGCGGTCTTACAACGCTGGATATCTCAACGAGGGGAGGGCCAACCTGGAGAGGGACTTCCCGGGATACCTGGACTGGCTAAGGTACACGGCTCAGCCAGGGTACGGACTGGAAGATCTGCTCAATAACAGGCAGAAGGAGACCAAGGCCATAGTCAGCTTCGCCCTGGACAATCCGTTCGTCATGTCCGCCAGCTTCGGCGACGGCGCAGTGTTGGTCAAGTACCCTCTCAACACTTTAGAAAAAAGATCCTCAGAATCATCTGATGATCAGGAGCTGCAAATGCTGGCGACTGCCTACGGCGCATCAAATCCCGACATGAAAAACACCTCCGCGTCTTGTCGCAAGTGGGGCCATTTCAAGGACGGGGTTTCCCGGGGTGCAGACTGGCTGCCTTCCTCCGGCACCATGCAGGAGTTCATGTACCTCTTCTCCGGCAGCCTGGACGTCAAGGTGTACACCTCCTGCTGCGGCAACTCCATCAACGAGCAGGATAACTTGGTCGGGTTCTGGGAGAAGAACCACGACGGCATCTTCAGCTTCTTGGAGCTCTCGCAGCAGGGCGTGAGGGGGAGGGTGGCCGGGGGGAACTACGCTCCCGTGGCGGGGGCCAAGGTGAGGATCCGCCGAAAGGGGGAGGAGGACTGGAGGGACACCGTCTCTACCACGGACGGGGAAGGGATGTTCTGGAGGATCTTAGTCCCGGGAGAATACGTCTTGCAGGCCTACTGGGAGGCGGACTTGGACCAAGGCTCGAAGCAGTACGTGCAGACGGACAACTCCACCGAAGTGGCGGTGGCAGTGCCGGAGCTGGGGAAGGGCATCCTTCCCGTTGAAGTTGTGCTATATTTGAATTATAATTATTTGAAAGTTCCCTTTTCGTGACAATAAGTGACACTTTCTTTTTTTTAAAAAAAATAAGAGAATGTACCTCTCAATGTCATCGCTGTTCGCCTACTTTATGTACGCATTTTTTAATGTGTGTTACGGTATTATACAGAACAGTCAGTTTTGAGATCACAGCCAGCGACGATCCATCCATCAGCCAGCGACTTTTTTTTCACCTATTAGGGACTGTTCTTGCACCGCAGCCAAATGAAGTAGAACATGCAGGCGAGGAGGAGAAGGCCGCCGATGGCGAAGCAGACGACGGCCGCCAGCAGGGGGATCTTGTCCGGGGCGTCCAGCCCGAACTGGATGTCCTCAGCCATCTGAGAAAGACGAAAAAATGATTTTAGATATTTCAGAATAGGGGCTTTTTTTCTTCTTCTTCACCTCCTCTGATGGTTCGTCGAATCCGTCCTGGGCCCACAGGAACGGCATGACAATCTCTTCCCTCATGTTCTGGATGACCTCCCATCCTGGGTCTACGCTGCTCCCCATAACAACATTGAGCTGGAATAGAACACACAAAATTGCAATTCGAAATTAGTAGGAAACGAGTAGTTCTTGCCTGGAATCTCGGCCTGATTGCTAGTGGAAATCCGAACTCTGGGACGACGTCGATGAAGAACTCGTGCTTCTCCTTCTCCGGGCTGAGGCCCTCCACCGCCTCGACGTACGAGGGGTCGGCCTGAGACCGTAAGAATAGGGCGAATTAAAAAAGGAATAAAATGGGGATGCCTTTTTATGGTACCTGGTAGAAGTGAGGATAGGACAGGGCGAGCGGGGCCTTGGTGTCCCTCTTGCATGGCTCCATGTTGAGCACTCCCGACTTGAAGCAGGTGAATCCCTGCTCCTCCATGCAGAAGCACTTGTTGGCAGGGTTCCTCCTCTCCGGATCTGGGTCGTCGTGGGCGCCCATGGCGTTGGGAGGGGGGATGAAGCGGAGGGTCTGGATGCCGGCGTGATCGACGTCCTGGGGCGGGAGGAATTTATACGTGAACCCTAACTACGTACACAAAAAAACTGTCTTGGCCGACGGAAGAAAAAGCAGAAGGCATATCAGCAGCAAAAAAATCTGGAGCTGCAACAGCAGCAGCAGCAACAACATACACTGCAATAGCAGCAGCAGGAGAAAAAGTAACATCAGCAGGAGCAAAATTAGTGTCATAGTAGTTACGTATAGTAGCAGCAGTAAAAGATAAATAAATCAACAAAGGAGCTCTTCAAGCAACAACAGCAACAGTTATTGCCTTAGCAGCACCATTAGAAAAACTAACAAGCAGCAGCGACATTTAGTGCAATAGCAGCAGCAGCCTTTAAAAGCTAAATCAGCAGAAGCAGCTCTTGGAACAGCAACCAGCAACAGCTACTGTCATAGCTAGCAGCAGAGTAATCAACAGCAGCAGCTCCTTGAGCAACAACTAGCAACAGCAGCAACAGTAACAAAAAAATCGAGCAACGGCAAAATAAATTTTATAAAAATATAAATATTTTATCAATAAAAGCAGCCTCAAATGGAGCAGCAGGGGCGCTTGAAAAAGGTCCTTTTCGCTCACCTTTTCATATTTGATGGGTATGGACCTGCACATGAGCGAGATGAAAATGTCTAGCGTCATGTTGGTGGTGATTGCCGGGGGCAGGGTGGATGAGTCCTGGCCGCCCACGGCGTCGCAGCGGGAGCCCTCCTTCCACCACCCAAGAGTGTCAGAGTCGTCGAACTCGGTGACGATCCCCTTGAGGGCAAGGTCCTCCTGGCCGGTGAAGAACCTGACCGGCTTGCGCATGGTGACGTTGCGGTCGCGGAAGAGGCCCCACTGGCAAGAGCAGTCGACGAACTCGGCCTTGGGTCGAGACAGCCCAAAATACTTGGAGCTGGGGTCCTGAAATTGAACAAAGACACAGCAACATCTGGATTATTTCTGTGCCGTTTTGCAAATTTTCCGCCTCACCAAATCTGGATTGGCAAATTTCTTCTTGACGACCTCTGCCGCCGCCGCCGCCGCCGCCCCTTCCCCCGCCTCCCTCTTCTTCCTCCTCCTCCTCCTCTTCCAATCGTCGTCCCCCCACTCGTCCTCGTCGCTGAGCCCGAACCCGAACCCGTCCGCCCCGTCGCCGCCCGCCCCGCCAAGCACCGCAGCACATCCGGAAGGGTGGTCCAACTTGAGGCAGGGCAGCTCGTCCTCGTAGCCCCACAGCAGGCCGTCGAAGGTCACGTTGATGAAAGGGGTTCCCAGGCCAGTGCTGAAAAAAGAAAGGGGAGATATATGAACACAGAAAAAACGGCGAAATAGTTGCAGTTTTTTTTATATTTTCATTTTTATGTGTTTGTTGCAAAAATTTATTTTGTTTACCTTCGAGTTCTTCACTTTTTGTAGCGTTTTTGATGGAAACTTTTTCTCAACTGACCTTGTCACCAGCTCCCTCCCGATGTCCTTCTCCATCCCTGACATCCCCTTGAGCGCGTTCAGCCCGGTCCAAAGCGGAAGGTTGGGGATGGTGATGTAGTCTGTGTACGGGTCCAGGCCGGCACCGGACAGCTCTGAAGGGAAAAGAAAGAGTATGAAGAAAATGTTAAGAAAAAAATCATGTAATTTTTGTTTTATAAACGACAACCTGGCGCGTAGCTGTAAATCTTCCTGGGCCTGTATGTGAGCGTTCCGTCCTCCCCGTGCCACTCCATGTTGTTGTCAGAGTCCTTGATGGTGACCGACTTGTAGACGTAGGGTCCCTTCTCCTCCAGCACCGGCTTGGCGCCCATCAGCACGGCCTTTGGGTTCTTGACGTCGAAGGCGTAGCCGTGGAGGTAGGCCTGGACAGGAGGGCGGAGCCAGGACTCTGTACGGTCGCCGCCAGGAGTCAAAGCCATTGACTCCTCGATCTTCTCTTCCTGTAAAAGTTTGTTATCATCCGTACGCGGTATCTAACTCGTAAAAAGAACAATTTTCTCTGTTCAGCTCATCGAAAACGTTGCTGTTGCTACTGCTATTGTTGTTGTTGCTGTTGTTGTTGTTGCTATTGCTGCTGCTATTGTTGATGCTTATATTGCTGCTGCTTCTGGTTTTTTTTGCTGCTTCTGCTGCAGCATACCAGCATGTCCGGCCCGATGACAATGACGACGATGCCCAGGGCCACGAAAAGGACGCCTACTATGGCCAGGACGACGCAGCACCCGCAGCACCCCTTGGAGCGCATGCATCCTCCGCAGCCATCGCCGCCCGACGAGGAGGCCCCCTTGGATCCGCCGCCCAGGAAGGCGTCGCTCTCCCCGTAAGGCACCGGAGGCATCGTCTCCTTCTTTGCCGCCCCCTATTAAGTAATTGGTCACCGAAGATCGAATTAGCAGCCTCGTGTGCTAATCGCCTCCCTCTTTTCTATCGCGGTACCCGAAAGAGCCTTCTTGTGCCTAGTTTGCTGCTGCTTTTTGGTAAGGAAACACTTCCAAATGTTGGTCTAACTAGGACGTAGACACAAGGGAGGGTTAGG
>JAAUXU010096479.1_pt1 | contig 14354 bp, 19 predicted proteins | sample 7278151 | NCBI WGS metagenome assembly JAAUXU01 (sample SAMN14350113, study PRJNA611818) | marine sediment metagenome | isolation source: surface marine sediment (1.8m) | place: French Polynesia: Moorea | collected 2018-08 | reverse complement strand
CAAATGCTGCTGCCCTTGGGCTTCAGCACCAAGAAGTGGTGGACCAGTGCAACTCCGTCAAGGCTGACCTCGTGGGCGCTGGAAGTGCCACCATGAGGGATGTGAATCATTTCATAAATAATGTGCTCGGTTATTTTTTTAATCTCTGGCATTTTCTCTCTCTTTATCTTTGTCAAGTCCTAGTCTCTTGTCTAGAATCTTGTCCTAGAATCCAATGGGGGACAATTTAGTCGACATCACCAATTAGACCCTGCTTAGTTACTTTTCTAGATGCAAAACTGTAGTCAAACAGACAACTGAAAACAAAGCGTTCAGAGTTGAATTAACCTTACTACAAGAGGTGTGTGAAAAGTCAATGTTTACCATTGAGTAACAAAGCCCAGATGCACTCAGTCAAAGTGGAACATTTTTGACCTACCCCAATGAAGCTGGATGAAGCTCAACAACCTGGAAGTTTGTACTAGCAGCCGACCCCGTGGCCACGATCAGGTCCACGCACATGATGGGTGAATCGCCCACCACTATTTTTTGTTTTTTAACCTGGTGCTTTTTCAGTCAACAGCAGCGTGTTTTCGTTGGCTGAACCACTGAACCTGCTGCCAAGTGTGAGCGCGCCTTAAGTCGGCTGCTGATCGGCGCTGCTGCCAAGTGTGAGCGCGCCTTAAGTCGGGTCATCAAGCTGCTTGATTGAGAGAAGACTGGAAGCTGCAGCCATTATTTTGACCCCTGCAATTATTTTCTCATCAGCGCTGAAATCAATTGAGGCGGTCAAAGAGAGGCTATTTTGTGGAATTGTGTTTGGGCCAGAGGAAAAATAGGCCCGAGGCTTCGTTCTTTGTTTGCGCAATCGCCTTTTGATAAATCTGCCGAGATCTTGGAGTCCGTCTCACTCAACCACTTGAGGACGCTGTCGTCGTCACCTTTCAAAACACAGATTGGCCCATTGTTTCCTCAAGAGTCCTTGACTCTCTCACTATTGTGACTCAAGAGTCGAGACAGAGCAATTTGGTAGAAAATTAAATGACAAATCCAGATAACGAAGTCAGCCTTTTTCACGGATACTTGAACATGTGTCGATTTCGTACTCGGCTCCATTTTTTGGCCTCCTCCATGTGAAACTTTCATTGAAAGCTGCTCTTCTGCCAGACTTTTGCCACAGGAAAGTTTGGGTGGTTTTTTTTTCAGGTCAAGGTCGTTTACGTGCAACTTTCTTCCTGCATCTTCCATGATGTGCTGTTTTCATTACTGGCTGCTCTCTCTGGAGAGGCTTCAGCTACTTGTGTATGCATACAGAAGAGGGAAAAAATCTTGATTTTATGCATGACGCAGCAAAGCAACGCGCAGGATGTCACTGACCTACGCAAAGCGCCTAATGAATAACACATGAGCAACGCCAAACTGTCTGGCAAGGAGTGCACGCGAGTGCAGCCGACAAAGTCACCTCCCCCCCCCCAACCCCAACCCCCAAAAAGAGCAACCCCAGAGGAGCCACAAATATCCAGAAATTGAAAAAAGCTGCAAAAACGAGTATTGGGTTGCGTAAATTGCGGCGACGACGATGATAAACGCGATTGGCCATCTGTGCGAGTGGAGAGGCAAAAAAAGAGAGAGAGAGAGCCGAGGCTGTCTGGCCGAGCGTGTCAGCCTCGGAGGCCGAAGCCTCCACAGGGGCAAAGCGGTTCTGCACTCCACACTGTGGCCACATTTGGCTGCTTTTACACTTGATTTGATGGCATCCTCGGCCACAAAAAATATCTACTTTGCCCGCTGTTAAATAGAATGAGCGCGCGGACAATTTGTAGATTGAAGAAGAGCTTGTTTTATTTACCGGATAACGTTGACAAAAGCCAGAACGAGAGATAAGCTCGAGAGCATCACAGAGCCAATCTTGTGAAAGTAGCTGCACTTGTCAAGAACTTTCCTACTGGATGGGGATCTTTCCTTGTCAGTCAGACCTATACACAGAGATTAACTCTGACATATATATATGTATATATGTGTGTATGTATAGAGGCCGACGCACTCCAAAGTCTTGGGAGCGCCACCACCACAGTATGGATGCACGTTTTGCGGGTGGCCAATGGGGCCACTCACATTTTACTAGCAACTTTACTTTTGTCTTTGCTCGAGCGTGCACGCAATACAACGAGACCTGATTGTGGACAAACGAGCCGTCCTTCAGCTAAAGTGCATATCAGTTCAGTTCTAGAGGAGCTGCTCAGCTTTCCATAGAGGGGTTAACCACCTTTCTAGCTCAACCCAGTCAAATGCTATGGCCGAAAGAAAGAAACGACACTCACTGGCTGCACACCGTAAAAAAAAACACCGTCAGTTCATAGTCAATGGCCCTTAAAAACCGAGTGGTCTTAGAAAAATCTAAATATCTTGGCCAAAGGCCAAAACCCCAGGCCAAAAAGTATCTTTTTCTCAGAAAAGGACATTCCCGAACCAGCCCCCCATATGTAGTGATTTCTTTTAAGTCGCTTAAATGTGCAGTTTCTCTCCCCCCACCAAGTTAGTAACTGGCATAACTACTGTGGTTTCAAGCTTTCCAAAAAAAAGGAGGGGGTTTCTCGCAATAAGAAAGCTACGCCTCTTGTAGCAATTAATTGCACATGTACTGTACTTGGGCTAGAGCACCGGAACAGTTACGACCAACTGTAATGCAACAGTTCATACAGTTCAACACAATGTACAAGACAACGGTACGAGACAATGCAACAGTACAACAATATCAAACAATGAAGACAATGTACAACAATATAAAACAGTCAAGACAGTGTACAACAATATCAAACAGTCAAGACAACACAATATTAGGGCCGTACAAGAAAGTGAGATGCACAACAACTGTTACTGCAGTCTTTGCTACATTCACTGTACCATGTAGTGGAGAGACCAGATCTGGCAAGCGAAACCTCAGCATTGACGCGTCGACCACGCCTCGAATTAGTCGCCTCGACGCCCTTTTCGACGGGGGGAGGGAGGACGAGCAGCGATCGGTTGGTTTTGGCACTTCCTCCACCGTGTGAGGGGCAACGCAGCCGGCGCCGGACTCTTTGGAGGCTCACACGGTGCACGACTTGTGGCTGGCCCCCACCGAAGAGTAAGTGACAGTTTGTACCGGGCGTCGGTCCGCTCGTGGTCCAACTCCATGGGCCAAGTGAGCAGCATGGAGCCGTTGGCCCAGAAGTGCTTGGCCACCCTGTAGGAGTAGATGGTGCGTAATTTCGGAAGCAAATTTGCATAGAGCAAAAGTCTCATCGACTCTTTTCTTTGGAGTCCCTCTGCAGCTCCCACTGTGTGATTGCTGACATGTCAAGGGAAAGAGAGTCTAAATATCTCATCAGCTGCTGTCGTCCATGAGAACTGTCGCTTTTCAGAGCTAACCTTGCGGAATTTATTCCCGTGCAGAGCACTGAGGGGAGACAAGGAGTGAGATGGGTATGCAAATGTTATGACTGCAGTCATAGAGCTCGACGACGACACACAAAAAAGGTCCCAAAGCTGCTCTCGTGGGTGCTCTGGAAGAAGCCCGACAAATGCCAAAGTCTTTTCCGCACCAGAACGAGGAAAAAGCATTGGAGGATTATTGGCTTCCCTTGGCTGGTTGTTTCCTCACCACCCTGTACGTGGAAAGGGGGGGGGGAAGCTGGCTAATCTGCTAATGGCATTACGACGTAGTACTGTAATATAGCATTGTGTGTGCCGCATCTAACGCCCAATATGTTTGTGCAACACTGAGCGGTTGCAAATCTTGGTGGTGGCGGCGGCGGCGGCGGCAGCGGCGGCGACCGCGACGCAGCCTTACTTTTTGCTGGCGGGCGGATTTTCTCCCTCCCCTCGGATTTTCCGATCAATTTCGTCTGTGTGGCTTCCTCATCTCTGTTAACCCCTACTCATCTCTCACAGCTCCGTATGAAACTGGAGCAAAGTTTCAAATTCTCCTTGTCCTGTCAGCCACTTCTGCGTGTGCATTGGGTATTAAGGAAGACAAAGAAGGCTTGGACGAACACCTGCTCAAGGCTGGAATGCTAGGAAGAAGCAGCTTCTTTAATTTCCAAGCGTCCGTCAAATAAAAAAAAAAAAGGGAGGCTCACGGATTTTCTCATATGCTTCTTCCCCCTTTTCCGTCAGGTGCGTGAGCGCCACCTCCGCCTTCGCCGCCGCCTTCGCCGCCGCCGACGTCGGAGGAAGTGGCCGGAATTCGACACCCAAAGAACAAAGAGGTGTTGCGTGGAATTTGAAGTCGTCGGATTTCTGCCTTCATCGTGAGCGTGGAGAAAAACAAACTTGGCAACAGAGCTTTGGAGAACCGTGAGAGTGATGTCATGAGCAAGAAGGATTGATCGACCCACGTGTGTATGTTTAAGGTTCCGCTGAAATCGAGTAGCTGCGCTGCTGCCCTCCAAGGAGGACCAAGGAGGACTTGTCCATGTTTGTTTGCATCTTGCCCTCCATTGTGTGCGGGGTGCCTGTGTCGTCGCACTGTATTAGCAACACCAAGATCTCTTTCTCCTCTCTTTTCTTCTCCCCCCCTCCCCTCCCTGGTCCTGGAGTCCCCTGGGAGTCCAATCAGATCCTTCTTTGCTTTGAGGCTGAATTAATGAGTTTCCTCCTCTGGCTTTCACTGCTATCTTATCCGTTAGCCTCTCAAAGTGTGACAAGGATGAGATCTTCTCATTGTTGCTCCGTCTTGTTTGTCAGGGCTTTTCTCACCTTCTCCACACTGGCTGCAACTGGCTGGATCACAATAAGCCTTGATCCGTCGTGGCAACTCTGTGCAAGGTGTCTGCCTTTGTGCCTACAACTGTCCATCAACCAATCTTCACCCAGCATCGACGTTCCCCCAGACTTTTCCACGATTTTTCTACGACTTTTCCACGATTTTTCCTCCGAGGTTCGCCGACATCACTCTGCTCTCGGGAGCAGATCTCAACTCTGACGAGACTCAACGTTTACATTCATACCACGAAATCACTCTGAGGATGTACAGAAATGCACACTTGGACGCAGAAGGTTGATCTCTCAGTTAGATACACCCAGATATATTGTGGGTCACCCCTGAGGTCAACAAGCTATTTGGAAGGTCATGCATCAACTGCAGCAGAGTTGTTTCAAACGTGCCTTGGAGTGTCAACGTGCCGCTCAAAGATGCAGGGTTACCATAGGAGGCTGGTCGGATGAAGCCCACGCCAACGCTCCTCTTCCCGGCCACGTGCACAGTGGTGCTGCTCGCCCCCACGCTCTCCGCCATCCACGTCTCGACCATGCCCTTGCCGATGGCGGGCGCCGCCTCCATCGCTGGAGCGGGCAGCGCAGCTGGCGAAGGCTTCATCTGCCCACCCTCCACTTTCTCATCTGAATGGCCTTCTCCTGCTCAGTCTTGGTGCGGTTGGACCCGCTCGAGGCAGCGTTCAGATTACATCTACAGCTTGGCCAACATCGCCCGTTATGAAAGATGCATGACGACGAGTTTGGCACTTTCTCTGATACACAAATCATGGCGAATCCATTGCCAACTGTTGCTGATCTCGGTGGAGTCGAGCAAGTCCGACTTGACTCAGTACAGAAGAAGCTGTGACGGGACAAAAAGCCAGGGAATCTTCCTCATTTGTACCAGCTTCTTTTCTTTCTCCTCGTTCTGCATATGACAGCCAGCAGTGAAGACCTTAAGAAGAGACCGGGTGGTAAAAAGAGGCCTTGAAGAAAAGGCCTTGAAGAAAAAGGCCTTGAAGAAAAAGGCCTCCCTCAGCAGCAGCAGCAGCATCTCCACCGATCCTTTTCATGTGCGCAAAAGTGTGAAGGGGAAAAAAAGAAGCCTCCAGGGATTGATCCTTCTCGTTGAAAAGGCCCGAACAGAGCTCTGCGTGCGTGCGTGCGTGCGCGCGCGCGCGTGAGCCGTCAGACCTCATCGCATTAAAGCCCGAAAACAACTCTTCTGGGAAGGAAAACGTCGTCCAAGAGCGAGAGATTTTCATCGTAATTTTATTCCACGCTCTTTCCTCGCTGGCCATAAATTCCTCATAACGAGGTGCTTGACCCGCTCGGGGCTGCCGGGGCTGCTGCCGACGCTGACGCTGCTGCCGGCGAGTTAAAAACAAAAGCGATGCATCCATTGGCAGGAGAAGAAGACACCATTGGCTGTTAGTATGGACGATATAGCCAGCACCTTGTAACACCTCCTCTCGGCGGGCTCATTCGCAGTGCTTTTTGCCCTCCAGGAAATTATGCTGATGAGGAACAGCCAAGACTCCACGAATTCGCACTTCTGCAGCCCGTTCAAGGAGGAAAAGTCTGTCTACCTGTTGTCGTTGTAGCGGTCAAGTCTGGCAAGGCCACTTTGCCGCCACGACGACGAAGAGCGAGGAGAGGAGCATTGAGTACAGGCAGAGCAAGGCGGGTAACGAGGAGAGCAAGCAGAGTAACGAGTACACGCAGAGCTAGGTGTACAAGCAGAGCAAGGAGCACAAGCAGAGCTAGGTGTACAAGTAGAGTAACGAGTACACGCAGAGCTAGGTGTACAAGCAGAGTAACGAGTACACGCAGAGCAAGGAGCACAAGCAGAGTAAAGAATGCAAGCAGAGTTAGGTGTCTAAGCAGGGTTCCGTGTACAAGCAGAGCAAGGAGCACAAGCAGAGCAAGGAGAACACGCAGAGCAAGGAGCACAAGCAGGGCAAGGAGAACACGCAGAGCAAGGAGCACAAGCAGAGTAAGGAGAACACGCAGAGCAAGGAGCACAAGCAGAGCAAGGAGGCTGAGGGGAACAAGCAGAGCTAGGTGTATAAGCAGAGCAAAGAGCACAAGCAGAGTTACGTGTACAAGCAGAGCAAAGAGAACAAGCAGAGTTACGTGTACAAGCAGAGCAAGGAGAAAAAGAAAAGCAAGGAGAGGAACTTCTCTCTGACTTGGTCCAACGACGACTTCTTTTTTTTTCTTGACCGTCGGAAAACTGTTTAATGAGAGGTTGTTGCTGTTCGCCGCCTCCTCCTTCTCCTTGCTCGCCTTCTGGGCCCTCGTTCACACACACCACATAATGAGGTGAAGAAGTTATGAAAAAATGAAGTCTGCGCGCGCGTCCATTGTTCGGAATTGGCGCTAATTTGAAGTACGGCGCTACTAATAAGCCGCTGGGCGTCGGTCGAGACAAATTCGACCCCGAGGGCCCGGACCTGCCGGCCCCGGACGGACCTCGCCCCTGTCGGCTTGACGAGCGCCGACAAATGTGGCAGAAAAGTTAGGGGTAAAGTGTTTGCATAATTTCCTTGGGCTTGAGAAAGAAAATGTTGGGTCAGTGCTGACAGAGAGGGCTTATTAAGGGCGCGTTTAACAATGGCCGACAACTTGGTGCTCCCGTCGCACCCGTGACATCTGTCAGTCAGCCAGCTCAACGCCCGGGGGCAGAAATGTGCAAGTGTCAACGGGTCCTTCACCAAGTTTGGAGCCATCGAGGCAGGAAGAAAACAGCTTTTTAGTAATAAAAAAAAAAAAAAAAAAGTTGCTTAGTGAACTTTTGAAAAGGGGAGCACGAGTAGAGGAGAAGGAGGAATCCCCATTTGCGCCGCTTTTTCCGCCGTCGCTGCCGTCGACTCCTCCGTCGGTCCCTCCGTCGGCTCCTCCGTCGACTCCGCCGCCGCCGCTGTCGATATCGTCAGTGGCGGGCGAAGGCGCGAGCGAGAGCGGCGGCGGCGGCAGCGACGAAGGCGGCGGAGACGACGACGACGACGACGACGACGAGGGAGCTGCTACTAACGGGAGAGAGGATTGAGCGTGGAAAAGGGAAGAAGAAACGATCGCAGTTCATCCCGGGACGCAGGCAGCTCCAGCTCGAACTGAGCACTGAACAAAAAGAAGAAATTGTGATCTCGCCACGCGAGTCAAGTGTGATCGCAGTGATTATAGCAGGTTCGACTCTGACTGGAAGACCTGCCTCTTAGAGCATGTGAAAGGTAAGACAAAGAAAGGCCACAAGCAGACAAAAAAAGCCTGGGAGGAGTATTGATTTTCTTCTTTTTTTTTGTCTGTCCTCCCAAAGTTGCAGCAGCAACGTGCAACTTTTTTCGTAGCAACTGTCTCACCATTAGTCGTAGCTTCGTTGTTGGTCGTCCATCCATCATGGTCTCGATCGTTTTCATTAACAAAGCTCGTTCACCTCAAATTTCTGGGCTGACCTTTTCGCCAGGAGCCAAGAAGTTCCACGTGCTGGTCTTCCTGAGCTGGTGGAGGGAGCAGAATTCCTTCTGGAATTAAAGCTCCCCCCCCCCCTCCTTGGCCTCAGCCTGCCAGATCGCCCTGGCTGGCAACGTGCAATTATCCACCTCTTTCTCTCTCCTTTCCAAACCGTTCAACTGTCGCCAATTAGCTCGTTACTGGAACTGACCAAATCCAATTGCTGGGCCAACAACACAAGTTAGACAACAATTGACCAGCTTGGCTCCAGCATTGGGTGACTCTGGTTGCTGCTGTCGCTGCTGCTGCTGCTGCTGCCGGAGCTGGTGGTGACATATGTTGGTTGCCACAAACCAATCTGTGGCCAAGCAACAATATGCGACCAGTCTTGACCGCACAATTTTCCAGCGTAATTATCGACCTCGCCCGACGATTTATTTATAGCGGCGGAGACATCGTGGTAAACGATCACCCACCAAAGCGCCACCCGCTGCTAGTCTTATGAGCATAACTAAAGAGCCGTGAAGCCTTTTCTCCCGTAGAAAAAGAACGAAAGAAAAAATGGCTCCCGCTTCCCCCACCCACCCCTGACTGGGACGTATGGACAAAAGTTGGTTTTCCACTAACAAGCCCATTTTCACGTCTTCCTCACCTCCGGGAACGAGACTGTTTTCTCCGACTGCCTGCCCAAAAAAGAGAAGTTTGGGCCATTTATCCTCCCGCTCAATCTGTCAGATTGACCGCCGCCGCCGTCGCCGCCGCCGCCGCCGCCGTCATCCGGTGTGTCAAAGGCGCGCGCACAACACAAATGGACTCGTTGGAGTCATCTTTTTTTCGTCTTCCTCCTCCACCTGGCTCGATGGTGATGATATAAGCCGGGGTGGGTGTTTTTTTTTTTTTTTTTTTCCCAGGGGCTCCCCTTGGTCGGGGCCCCTGTCTGTCACCGCCGGGAAGGAGGGCGATTGGCACAGCTCTGCAGGCAACGAAAAATCCGCCCGCAGAGATTTCAATATTCTGACGGTTTCCCTGGCTCATTCCGACCCCTCCGGTATGCAGAGACACTCATTGACTTGAGATTGGCGTGTGACAGCCGGCGGGTCCGGGTAACAACCTGCGAGGCCACCGAATTCTTTACGAGAATTGTCTCATGGCAGTGGAAGAAAACTGGGTCTCCGGGTTCCTTTCGGTATGTCACCCCCAGAGGGGTTGTGGTCAAGTCATCGAGGAGACAACGACGAAAGCCAGACATTAAACAGTGTTTTTTTCGGGGTCCATCTCATTATCGCGAGCAGCGGGGGGCTGAACAAACGCAGTCAGGAGTTATTTTTCCCCCTGAGCTGCACCAGCCTCAACTTCAGCTTCTTGGCCCAGACCAAATTGTTGTGGAAAATGAAAATTGCCTCGCCCGCCGCATGATGTCCTGCACCTCCGAAGGCGGGGACATCATTAAGCCGCGCGTTGTTTTCAAGCAATAACAATAATTGTCTCTTTCTTTGGGTGCTGAAGGCGCGTTTGCACTGGCGGACGAGAGGAGGGGGGGGGGGGGAAATCACCAACTTTGGGGCGGGGAGCGACGTCGTCCAGAACAATGTGGGCAGCAGCAGCAGCAGCAGCAGCAGCAGCAGCAGCAGCAGCACCTCCACGCTCAATGCAGAGTGGACGTCAGATTACGAGCAAAGAAGCAGGATTATCATCACACGTTAGACTCCAAGTAAATATGTCTGGCTGGTGGTGACCCCCAAAAAAACCCGGGCTCTTTCTCCACCTTTTTTTATTTCTTGCCTGCTCTGCTGGTGTCCTTGACCCTGTTGCCACGACATTAGTATCAGGATTCCGTTTTTGGGGTCTTCTTCATTGTCTCTGTTGAATAATGCATTAGGCTCCTCTTCTTCCTCCTCTGAAAGTTTCCGTGCGCGCACGAGCGCGCCTCGCATCATAATGACAACAGAGTACGTACGATGCAGCCAGCACACAATGTGGGGCAGACAGAATGCAGGTGGAAAGTGCACTTTTGTCACAACATCTTGGTGGCCGAGTCTGTCCTTGCTTGGACACACACACACACAGACAGACAGACAGACAGACAGACAGACAGACCAACAGACAGAGTTCAGCTGTTGCACAAAGTGGGGCAACGCCTTGGGGGATCACCACCATTTGCACCACCGTCGAGGTGGTCCGGAAGACAAGGCTGTCAGGCGCCAACAAGGACTCATGTCCACATGAGTCCTTGTCTCTGTGTCACTGCCGAGTCTCTCCTCTGCGTGGTCACCTGACAATGCTGGACTTCCGCCATGGACATTCTTTCAATCAATGCTTTCCGCACTGTTTGCTCGTTGTTAACGTGATTGCTCTTTATGTCTGTCTTCCAGCCGGAAATGAATGAGGAGACCATGGTAGAAGAAGAAGTGGAGAAAGCACGGCCGCAGTCGCCGGTTCCGCCGCTGCCGCCGCCGCCGCCGCCGCCGCCGCCGCCGATGGAGTCCGACAAGTTCTTCAGCTGCTTCCTCTGCAGGAAGAAGTGCTTCAGCAAGGAGAAGCTGTACACTCACTTCTGCTCGCACTTCAGGCGCAAGAAGCGTCCGGCCAGCAACATCGGCGCGGTCACGGAGGGAGCCGAAAGTGATGAGAATTCCTCGCCGGAGCCGCCCGACGTCGACAAACACGCCAGGCGTCGCCGCAGGAAGCAGCGAAATCGCACGGGCGCCCGCACCGACGACGGCGCCGTCGTGGCCGGAGAGGACGCCGACAGCGGGTGCCAGTCCGTATCCTCGACGTCGACGTCCTCCTCGGGAGCCTCATCGTCCTCTGACCAAGTGGAGAGCGACTGCTTCCTCGGGGACAGCGAGTCCAGCGACAGCGACGACGGCAAGGAGTGCAGCTTCCGGAAGAAGCGAGAGTGGCTTCAGCTGGAAAACAGACGGCGGCGCGCGGCAGCGGCCACTTACTTCTTGAAGGGTGGCTCCGCCAAGAAGGAGCGCCTGTCTTTAGCTGAGCGACAGCTAGACAACAACGACACCAACAACTTGTCGTGCCTGACCTGCCTGAAGCGCTTCGCCAACTGCCAGAACTTGCGGCGCCACCTGCGCCTGCACATCGCCAGGGACTCCATCACGCCGGACATCGAGATCAGCCCGAGCAACTTGGGCAGACACATCTGCGACTGGTGCCCCGCGCGTTTCGAGAACCGCTCCGCCGCCCGCGTCCACGAAAAGTCGCACGCCGGACAAGACTTCAAGTGTCACGTGTGCGAGAGGGTGTACGCGGACAGGTACTCCCTCAGGTACCATCTCCGCAAGCACGGCATCGGGAGACAAATCAGGTACGCGTCCGCGTCCCAGTACTTGCCCGCGTACGTGCGGGGGTTCGGAGAGTAGGTTCGTGTGCATAGTCACGTAGTGCAGGGCCTACGCATTGACGTACCTACGTATGTACCGGTATGTATTACTTCCAGGTGCGACCTGTGCGGCAAGAACTTCAGCAAGCCCAGCCGTCTGGAGGCACACATGCGAGCCGTGCACAGCGAAGACAAGAGCGAGCAGGGCGGCGGCGACTTCAAGTGCACCATCTGCGCCAAGACGTTCAAGACGAGCGTGCATCTGCGGAACCACTCGAGGCGCCACTCCAACGAGCGTCCGTTCGCCTGCCAGTTGTGCCCGGACCGATTTCGACAGAAGTCCTCGCTGGTGGCGCACATGCGCAGTCACGCCGGCGCCAGGCCCTTTTGCTGCGAGGTGTGCGGGAAGACGTTCCGGGAGCCGTCCACGCTGAAGGCGCACGCCCGCGTGCACACCGGAGACCGGCCCTACAAGTGCACCGACTGTTCCAAGGCGTTCACGCAACGCGCAGGCCTCAACTACCACAGGAGGGCCGCGCACTCTGGAGAGAAACCGTTCCGCTGCGACTGCTGCAACTTCGCCGCAGCCAAGAGCGACTCCCTGGCCAGGCACAGGAGAACCGTGCACGGCCTCCAGCCCAAGGAGGAGCAAGTGGTGAAGTCGCCGTTGCCTTCCCCGCCGACGCAGCCCGGGGACGCCACCATGCTCCAACCACTTCCGTCCTTTGATCACCTCCTCAAACAGCAGAATCCAGTGCCGTCGTCGTCATCGCCGTCGTCAACGTGTTCTCCCTCGCCACCACCCATCCTCTTCGAACAGCAGCAGCACCAGCAGCAGCACCAGCACCACCATCACCACCAGCACCATCACCACCACCACCAGTCGCTGCCCTCGCCGGCGGCTTCCAGCTGCTCGGCCGAGTCATCGTCGGGCTATCAGCCGCAGCCGCAGCCGCCGCAGTCGTCGCAACCGTCACAGCCGTCGCAGCCGCCAATGCAGTTGCAACAACACTTCGCCAAGTACTCGAATTCTCCAGGAGCTGGCGACGTTACGCCTCCCTTGACTCCTCCGGAGACTTCGTCGATGCATCACCAGCAGCCGGCTATGGAGGAGCTGTTGCCCATGGAGGACGCAGACTTCTTGCCAGCGCTGAACATCTCGGAGATCTCGAACCACTTGTGGGAGAGCGACTTTCAAGCTGGCCACAATCATCCCGAGGCGGCGGGTGTGGGAGGTGGCTATCAGACCGACATGAGTGGCTACATGAGACAGAACCAAATGTACCAGCAGCAACAGTACCAAATGTTATACTTTCAGCAGCAGCAGCAGCAGCAACAACAACAGCAACAGCAACAGCAACAGCAACAAAACATCTATAGCTATGGGAATTTTAATTGCTCCTCATATTACGGCAACCACCATCAGCAACAGCTGGCGTCATCTGCGACCTCTAATGCCGCTGCGGCGGCCTCGCCAACTTCTTCCGCCACGTCTCCGCCGCCGGCGGCGCCATCGTCTCAGTACCACAACACCACATTCTACAGCAACCTGCACCCCTCGTCGTCGTCCTCTGTGTTGGCAACAGCTGGCTCGTCGACCCAACAGCATCAGACCGCTGGATATTGCATTTAGATTGCGCTTTCATTCATCATCATTCTGGCGTCGGCGTCCTGTTTGCACAAAGGCAGTTTTTCAATCGGAGCAGCCAATGGATAATACACACACACACACACGCACACGCACATGTACACACACACACACACACAGAAGCACGCACAGGGAGAGCCGTGGAAAAGCGATCTCATCATGTGTCGCGTGGCAGCGCATTGTCTAATGGAGAAGGAAAGAAAGAAAGAAAAAAATGGAATCAAAAGGAGGCATCATCGTGGAGGGAAAGTTGTGCGCGCTGCCGTCCGTCCATCCATCCCATCCCATCTGCGCCGCCACGGCCGCCACCGCCGCCCGCCAGCCAGTCCGCCTCAGCCGGCGGCGGCGACGGCGGCGTCTTCTCGGTGGGTGGCCTGACAAATGCTCCTCTCGTGGCCATGGAGTTCAATTCTCCCTTTTTTTTGTGTGCTTTGCATGGCTTCGCCAAATTAGCCATGGACTTTGCGCGCCTGCCACACGCTAACAACTCCATTACCGCCGACACGACGTAGTTAGAGCGAAACCAACACCGGTGGCGACGCAGTCAAGACACCTTTGGTCACGGTCGGCGCCCAAAACACAGCTACAGGGTGACAAACAAATCCTTGCTCTCTCGCTCGTTCGCTCGTTCGCTCGCTCGCTGGCTCGACAGATGCACCTCGGTGAATGATCCAACCTTGTTTATGATGATTTGGGCTCGAGCCAACAACTTCTGCAACCGATATATTGGCAAAAAGAGTCGGCCACAGATGACGACACGTCAGAGATCTTGTTTGTCTCGTCAGAAGAGGGCAGAATAAGCGCCAAGAAGAATGGGGAAGGAAGCCAAATATTGGTTTTCGGGTTTAATCTTGGTTCGAGGCAAGATTTCTCTCCCTCCACAATGGTGTTGTGTTTGCAGATGGCCGAGGACCAAAGGAAGAGGGCGGCTTAATTCTGGATTCACGCTTTGATAAGCTCACGGAGGAGTTGCTCGTGCTTGTGAAGAGTTTAAAAACAAAGGGGATTCGGCGGAAAGCGAAGAAAAACGACGTCAAAGTCACGAGCTACGAGGACTTCCTTTATATGCGTGAGTCTGCAACAAAAGTAGTTGGGGGGGGGGGGGGGAAACCGGGGGGGTGCATAAAGCACAGAGACACGGGGCTGTCGGAGGAAACCCGGGCCACCACGAACCCCCCGGTAAAGATTGTGAAAACCCGT
>JAAUXU010120577.1_pt1 | contig 14361 bp, 12 predicted proteins | sample 7278151 | NCBI WGS metagenome assembly JAAUXU01 (sample SAMN14350113, study PRJNA611818) | marine sediment metagenome | isolation source: surface marine sediment (1.8m) | place: French Polynesia: Moorea | collected 2018-08 | reverse complement strand
TCTATATGCTAGCTTGCACTTCTGTACATTCTCTCACCTCTTAGCTACTCAGCTCTCTCACCTACTCAGATCATATTACAGCAGACAATAATCACTCTCTATCTGACCTTCCCTGAGTTCATTTCACATCTTATGAATTAGCCTCACCCTCGGTACATTACAATTATTAATATTTTCTAGTCGATTTAGTAAACGCCTGCACTTTCTCTCAAGAGCACTTACCAAAATCCCACTTCCCCCCCCCCCCTTGATGGGGAAGGGACCTTTGAATTTGCCTGAGTCTACCTTTTGAAACCCTAGAAAATTTTGTCTTCCTAACATTTGTTGGCACTTCAAAAAAGGTGAAAACTTTGAAAGATAAATCAATTTTTTTTATAAAGAACAAAATGAATCCCGATATTAGCGATTCTGGATGAAAATTTAATTTCAGAGTTGTATCTTGCATTCTCATGCTTCCAGAAGTCCACCAGACTATCCCAAACTTTGTGGTCCTAGTGCATGATCTCTAAACAACAGAGATGAAGGACCAATAACAGATTCTAAAAGTCAGAGTCAAAAGACACCAGAAAGCGAGTGTTACTTTTTGAGAGCCAAAATTCGAGTTTTAAGGCCGCCCTGACGGAGACACAAATAAACCCACAAACATTCACATCCCTCGGAATTTCGACATTTTACGTGTTTTGTCTGCGCAGCTGCCAAGTTTCTTCAAATGACACCAAGAGGTGATAAGCAGAGGAGAGAACACCGTGTCATGAACCTAAAGTATACAGGTTACAGCTGAAATGACCAAAGTTACCGTGAGTGCTGCTTTAATCCCCCAGGGGGATTGTTTTCCACCCCCTTGTGATGCCGGGGGATAATTAGAAAGGGGCACTGTTAAAGAGGGGAGATAAGTTCTCATCCTTCTCTCAGTCTGTGACAAAGTCGAATATTTTGCCAAGCATCTTAAGATGCACTTAAGCTGACTAATCTGATTTTCTGGTCTCTTTTTCCCATTTGTGAGGACTCCGTTGATCCTGAAGGTCCTTGACACTATGCATGAACTGAGGACAGTCGCTTAAAGGTCTGCTGATGGGCAGCAAGACCAAGATCCTGAAGAGGAGGGAGGAGAGGGAGAAGAACATTCGGTACCTCTCGTATTTACTTACTGAATAGATTTTCATTTCAACCCGTTTATGATAGCGGGACAATTAGAGGGGGGGGATTGTCTGTACGAATTCGTTCGCTCGAGACATTAGGATGAGACTAACAGTTAGCAGAGACTTGACAATAGAAACTAAAGCTCAATGCGTTTTTGAGGACCGGGCTCGAGAGTAGAGAGCTGATCCTTCAGTGATGAGACAAGGTTTTTGGGACTGAATTATGCTACAGTAGAAGCAGCATATGAGAACACCATCCGTTCTAGGCCAAAGCGTTCTTACAAGCGGCCAGACCTTGTTCGAAGGAATTAACAGCGTAACAGCAGTGAAATCTGTTCCGTTCTTACCCGCGGATTGTTCTTATATCCGGTATTCTGATAAGCGGCTTCTTCTGTATCTGAAATCTAGTTTTTTGTTGAGAGTAGTTCTAACTTCTTATAATACAAGACACTACATTACGTTAGTAATCGACCGTAGATTGTAACCCAATGCCTATCCTTCAATGCCTCTCCTACTCTTAGCACGGGCCTCCCAATGAAAAGGCTTGGTGCCGATGAGTTCCGTCTCAAAGATGATCGCATTGGACTCGAATCAAGTCCGAGATCTTAGGGAACATCTCTTCATATTTAGAGCACTTTACGCTAGTAAAGATGCTTGCACACCTACACTTCTTCTTTTGGCCAGCAATGGGCCTAGTGGGCCTCGTGCCTTCAAAATAGAGTAGGCACATCTCACCGTCGATTCCCTGGTACTTTCTGCTTAAAACTAGAAGAAGAGACGGTCCGGCAGAGTCAAAGGTAGGACTATGTACGACACCGAGTCCTCTAATGGACAGCAGAATCCCAATTTGATGAGAAGTCAGCGTTAGAAGTAGTCTCGCTCTGACCGGGGGAGATTATTAAAGGGAGACATCAGTATATCGGACACCCGGTACGACCTTACAGTATTCATGCCTCAGTAAATATCAGTAGCAGCAAAGGCCTCACTACTTGATCACAGTCAAACTTTAAGTAATTGTGAACTTTCGCAGATGCTTCTGGAAAGTCACAAAATGTACATCCGAGCTGATTGGGAGGCAGGGAAAAAAAATGTCAAAATGCAGTCTCAAAGGATCGATCTAAACCTGAGCCCGCTTTTGGCCCCTAGTTCTTCCTGGCCAGGATGTCAGGCGCCTTCACACCTCGACTCCTCGGTCCTCAGTGTTGCAGGAAAAGTACAACAAAAGTCAGCTGCTCATGGAACTTTGGTAAGATGTACAAGAAATGTTTCTGTTGGTCCACCAAATGTCAGCTTTCCTGGCAACAAAATGATCGTTATACCCATTATGCGGGTCTGAAGTGTATCCGTTGGAAATTCATTGCCATACAGTTCACTGAAATTGGGACATGACCGTCTGATCGTTATATCCGTGTTCCACCTTACTTAAAGATTGGCTGTGATTAAGCAGTTTATGGCTGAGCAACTAACACGCATTGGGGCATCAATTTGAGCGTAACATTTCTTCCATTTAACATTCAAATGTGCTGCGTTTAACATATATTGTAGGTCACTGACATGGGAAGGGGGGTATGAATAGTTTCGGGCTCAGCTACCTATGGGCATTTGACACAAATGCTGGCTGAAATGTCACATTTGTGTCATGGCAAAAATGTGACTCACCGCTAGATGTAAGTCAAGACCCCTGTACGTTCTTGTCGAAGTCCATCATGGAGTCAAGTCTTGACGGCGTCTCTATCATTGCTCCCGTTCAGACATTGTCAACGTCACCCACGAGCCTTCACTGACTTCACCCCGAAATAGCTTTATGACTCACACTTCTACGAACTAGGTATTATGCTGCATGTTTATGTGTAAATCTATGCCCTATGCTGTGCGAATCAAAACCACCTAAGTGTCTCCAGTGGCATTTTGTATTTTTCAGGAACCCCTCGTGTGATATGGCGAAACAAATTTCACCTGATGTCTGAAGATGTTGGACATGGACGTTGAGCACGATCAAGGATTCTAAATAAGTCTTCATGAGAGGTTCGTCGTGCCTTTTCTGTACTGTACGTATGTGGACACTCAGCAAATGCGTCCTTGATCTCACCGCTCTCAACGTCAGGAGGGAGAAGGACAGGAAGAGAAACATCAGGAGCGCCCTGGTCAGCAACCTACATCATCGTCATCATCATCAGCAGCAGCATTCGCAGGAACAGCAGCAGCACCGGCTTCCTCGACGACGACGAAGGCGGCGACGAAGGCGGTGACGAAGGCGACGACGAAGACAACGGCTGCTACTGTCGATTCTTCCTCCTCTTCCGTCATGAGGATCGTCATCATCTTCCTCTTCTTCCTCATACCAGCCTTCGAGGCCTTGCCGGACATCATCAAAATAGGTCAGAAAAGCCGCGGTTTCATGGGCAAAAAAGAAAGAAAAAGACCCCCCAAAAAAGACCCCACTTCTACTCATAAGAAGGATATCATCTGATGAAATTGGTGAAAGAAATATGAACCGATTTTTTTCTGCTCTCTCTTTCTCCAGTGTGGTTATGCAAATCTAGGAAAGTTTTTCAACTTTCTTGGGACGACGCGCGTAACTTTTTTTTCTTCTTTTCTTCGCATGTTGGTAGTGGGAGAATAATGATGTGGGAGGCTGAGGCTGAGATGGGACCGTGGCTAAATGCTGTTAAAGTAAATTTTTATCGACGCTGGTGTGCAAGCGCTTTTCGCACTCACAGGGCGGCCACAAAGTGGTCTCGGCTGATGGCAAACATTTGATGTATTGGCGTTGCTCATTTGGTGGCTGTCACACCATAGAGGCCGGGCCCTCGGCGGAAGCCGATTCCTCAAAGGGCCTGGACGACCGGGCTCAATCTCTCCGTCACCTGGGGGGACTTGGAGGTTTCCCAGCCCTGTGGCCAAAGCAAGGGGTAGCTCGTCTCGGGGGAAGAAGGACTCCTGGGCCACCCTGTACGTTACATTACAGTCACTGGACTGAACCGAAAACTCTCTTTCACAGTGTGGTGCAGAGGAGGAGGGGGGGGGAGAAGTGGCTCCTGCCTAGTAGATCAGCATACTAAATACTGGATGCTTAAAGAGTTGACAAGCAGCTTGGGACAAGAAAGTTGGAAAGTCCCGCCCATGTGAGGTTTCCCCACTTTCAGTGGAGGGGAAAGAAAAAGGGTTGAGGCAGGCAGAGCCCAATAAGGCACCGCCATCTTGCTGCGACATGATAAGAATTGAGACTGGAATTTCTTTCACTGTGCGTGATAGTGATCATTGAGAGAGGGGGAGAAAAAGCCTCCTGGAGGCTAAAACCATAAGCAAAAGAGCAGACACCAAAGGTGGGTGGGTACAAGCAGAGGGGGGGGGGGCTTTCTCCTGTAACAAGAGAATTGCACGCGTGCTCTATTACTCTTCTTACCTATTCAGGAGTTAATGGCCTAGAAACTCTGTTATAAATGCTCTGAAGGAGAAAATTGCATTGACTATGCAAAGGATGACGTCGGTAACAGCCAAAATGTCTTGCTGCAGAGTGTGAAGACGGCTTGTTACGCCTACTATGTCAATTTTCATAGCGAACCCAGGAGCTACTGCCAGGGGAAGGGGAGAGAACATGAAAGGGGGCGTCTTTTCCTTTACTTACTATTGGGAAAATCCAGGTTGCTGAGGAAAAAGGGGTAACTTCACTTCCTCGTTTTCCCGCTCTTCAACAACCTCCCAGTAAAGACCTGTGTCCTCCTCTTCTCAATTTGACGAGATCTCTCGTTTGGCGGAAATAAAAAATGAAGAAAATTTGGCGGGAAAAACTACAGGGAGCGAGCGAGAGAGAGAGAGAATGGAGAACCTCTTCTGGAGGAGGGGGGGGCAGAGTGGAGGGGGGGTCGTTTGCGCTATTACTAGGTTGTTCTGTATTACATTTTTCTCCTTCCAACTCTCTCCTTGGCCGCGTGCCTCCACGATTCCACTAATACTACGAAAGCCGCTGCAATTGGATCTCTGCGTGCGCGTCGCAGCAATGGGAACCAAGATGGGTAGTGGGACTTAGTACTAAAGGGGAAAAACTCCATTTTCTCTCTCTCCTGCTCAAGAAAAGTTGGAATTTTAAAAAGAGCTTAGAGGCAAAATTGTGAGATGAGAACTCGAAGTCTTGGCTCACGCTGGCGCAGGGGAGGGACGAAGGGGAGGGAAGGGAGTTGCAGGGGGAATTAACCCTCCTCCTCCTGCTGCAGGTCAGGGGAGGGCGTGTTGGATGTGTCTCCGCTGCGGCGGAAGTGCACATATGATCCTCTGTAGCCAGAGGCACACCAGTAATATTTGGCGAGAAGCGGCAGCCAAGATATGGGAAAAGGAGGGGGGATTTTTCTCGTTTCAGTTTCGAAATTAGGATCGGCTCGTGGAATTTGAATGAGCGAACTGCGGTATTTTGCAATGGGGGGGGGGGGGGGACCTACACGCAAAAAAAGCTCCTTTTCTCCCTCTTCTCCTCGTTCTCGCCCCGCCACCCTGTGCTAACTGGACCCATTGAGATACGATCTGGACGCAAAAGCACCTTGCTGGGACTCCTCTGCGCGCAGAGGGGCTTCTCCGCGTCGTCCTCGCTCTTGCAGCTGACCGCGTCCATCGTCATGACTCCGACCATGACGAGGTCAGTCTAGGTTTTGCTAGGGAAAAAAAAAAACACCACCACTTTTATCATTGCCATCAGAGAAGAGTTCTGCCCAGTCCTCTGGCCAATCCGAAGACAAATGTGGTGCGTGGACGAACACTTGAGGCAAGAAAAGGCGCCTGTTGGTCGTAGCATTTCGCTGAGTAGCCACTGGGGACGAATTTCAAACACACAGGGGTTCACACACCCACGTACGAACCCACTCAGCGCGCGCGCGCGCCAAAGCAAATTGCGACGACTACGAAGAGGTACAATAAAAAAAAGTAGGTAGTAGCACTACTCGGAGGAGCTTTATGGACCTGAATGATGGGACAGCAAATGCTCTGAGATTGCCTTCCCATATCTAACCAACCTCTGGAGAGAGCGGGAAATCCCAGGGAAAGAGAGGCAAAAACAAGGGAAAGAGACAACGTTTACCGCAGTGGCTTCTTTTTGGCAACAGCATCTTTTTCCAGGCAGGCACAGACAGAGGAGGAGTGCAGAAAGCTGGAGGAGAAGAAGAAGCCATTCATTTGAGAGCTCCTTTAGCCATTGCTTTTTGCCACTCCTTTAACCAGCAGTTTAAGAGTTTTAATGAGCGCGCGTTTGCTTTCTTATCTGAACAACAGCAGGAGCAGCAGCAACAACGGCGACGACGACGACGACGACGACGACGACAAGATGGCCTCTTCCGCTTCCGGTCGGATATGGGACTTTCCAGAACTATGGCTACTTAGCTGCTGCCGCTGCTGCTTCACAGGCAGGCTGTGACACAATAAATCTGGGGAAATTTTTGCACTGTGCTCATTTTTCTTCTCTCGGCGAGACACAGAAACAGTCACTTCAGCGAGTGCTTTTGTCTGGTCGAGAGAGACGTCATCGCCTGACCCAGTTGAAAGACCTCGTACGGCAAGAGCCAAGACTGAGGGAAGAGCAGCATGCATAATAAGAATGCCTTCTCTTTTGGGGCGAGAGTTAAAAGGATCTTCTTCTTGCCTCTAGTAAGAACTGCAGAATATACTTTTGTCGCGTTTCTTTTCCGAGGCAAAGTTCGGAAGCTTTGGCTCGGCTCTGGGGGAATCTGGACATGAGGAAGACTAAGGACATTCGCAACTTTTTTTCGTACCTTGACAGTGATCTGTTAATCTCCTTGGTCCACCCGGTGCTCCGATTCCGACGCTCCATGAAACTTGCTCGATTTGGCCTGCTGATGCTCAACAAACAATGGACTCGTAGCATTCATACTGTGAGAGTCTCACATTGGCGACGATGACGTCCAGTCCCATTTCCATGGACTTTGAAACATGACTCTCATCATGTCTATTCGATTGCCAGAGCACAGTTGTTTGATAAACAGAAGCATTTTTAACTCACCCTGCAAGGGAGGGGTGGGAAAGGTCAAAGGAAAGAGCACCTTTTGGGGCTTATGCTCAAAAATTCGCAGAAACCATTTTAATGAAAACTTGGGGGGGGGGGGGTGCAATGTCTCAGGTCTTTGGTGCTGACTTTTCTTAGAAGTACGGGTTGCCATGAGGCTATGTATCAAGAATGCGCAATAGGGAATGTACAGACGTTCTATGGTATTCTTGGGTCCTGACTGGACTAGACAAAATTTCCATTAACTTTCACAGCTTTTCAGCTATTACGAAGATGAGGCAAGACATAGCTGTGCAAATGAAATCTGATCAAAGTTTCTTTTCTTGGTCGTTCTTTTTTTTTGACAAAATGGCATCTCCGATGGAAAAGCTGGAAAACAGCTAAAAACAATAGAATAACAAAAAAAACAAAGGACCACCATGGAGCCCCTCATCATAGAGAGGACAGCCCTTTTCAGAGGGAGGCAACTCTCCGGGTCTGAAGTTCCTGAAAAAGCAGGGAGCTGCGAGGAGTGGAACCTCCTCATGATTTGCCACTTATTTGAAATATTCATGGAATTATCAGATTAATCTTGAGATTACAAGAATTTCGTTAGAAGATCATTGAAGAGTGTCTGCTTCTCCTCAAGGGTGTGTGTGTCAATGTGTGAAATGACGAAAGCATGACTGTTTTGTTGACCATGAACAAAGTTTTAGGGTTACAATAGCAAAGTTATCAAAGTCCTGGGAAATCTGGAAAAGTATGGCATCGCTGAAGAAACTGCTTGAGAGGTCAGATATGACAATAACTTTGAGGTCTATAATCTGTTCTAACATGGTAGAAAAAGGAGGAAAATCTATGGTAACCCAATTTGACCTGGTCAAAGCAGAATGGTTTTACCGCTGCGAGTCGTCTGTGCCAGCGCATGTAGTACAGGGTGTATCTTCTGCAATCCTACATGATGGACAAGTCCACGTGAGTCTTGCGCATACTTTGCAGCGAGGGAGGTACAGAATGCCAGCAGTATAAGAAACGTTGCAGCTTCCGAGAGTGAGGTAAATGGCCTATTTGCATTATCCTATCTTGGGCTTTTCAATCGTGTTGTCACCAGAGCTTCAGCAGCCTGGCTAGGTCAATCCTTGTATGACAACACGGGTGGAAAAGGGCCCAAAATGTCAAGCCATGGGCCAGCTTGAGTCGGCCCGGGCTGGGGCCGTAGCAGGAATGGGGATAAAATTGTATCATGCGTTGATTTTAGCCATATAATATATATTATTTCCTTGCCACTGTGGCCGCCAGAAGTCAAATTTTTCACTGGCTAAAGAGGAACATGAGCATCATGGAGTTGATCATTCATTTTATAACTCGAGAGGTGTACATGTCGTGTCAAACTAAAAGTATTGACCGCTCCGTTGCTATTCTATGAATTTTTGCCTTCTACAAGCATTCCTCACTAAAAAGTGAGCACATTTTGCCCGCCACCCCGTGGTCGTCACACACCTTGATCAAGGGCGCTCGTGCTTTAACGTCACTTTTGTTCGTTTACATGCGTGCCTTATTTTCTGCGAGCAGACCATCAAGTATCACTAAACCACTGTACCACAGCACAGTAGCGCGGGTGGGCAAATATACGGCCCGCTGCCAGTACAAAGGAGCGGGCCGTATATTTACACGCCCGTTTTCCAACTAGCTCATTTTATGAACCCCACCCCACCCCCCTCGGGTCGTCCAGGCCCTGGCGCTTCAAAACGCAAACCCGGGCGTATAGGGGTACTTGCCCGGGCGGACGCATGTAATTAGTACGCACGCAACAATCGAGGACTTCTCGTCCTTCTGTGTTGTCACGCGTAGAAGAGAAAACACAGTTGTAGAACTGTTTATGCGACAAATGTTATGGCTACAACCATCCAATCTGGGACGAGGCTTAAGGACGTGGTTGCACGGGCCAGATGTCCCCCGGTCTCGTCCGTGTGCAGAGAAATGTGCTCAAGTGACCGGGGCCTCAGAGATATGAAGAAGTCTGCAGAGCAAGGGGGATTTCAAGGCCGGTCGGCTGGCGCTGGGTGAGACTATGCAAGGGAGATAGAGCAGTGCTGCACATACAGTCGGCATAGAGCTTGGCTGTACACTGATGCCTGATTTTCCAATACAGGGTGTCGCAAGTCGGTGGGCACTCTTTCTTCTGTCCAAAGTGCCTTCCTGCTTCATGAACTTATCCGGCATTAAGAGAGCTTGGCCCACACCGTGACTGGAGTGCAAGACCAGACTTTTAAGATGGATGCAGCAAATGGCAACTCTGAAAATGTCGACGGGAGCAAACTAGTCCTCCCTCCGACGCAGACAGGACTTGGATATAGCAGTCCAATCTAAAAAAAAAAAAAAATACACTAAACGTCACGTCGCGGCTTCTGGCCTTTCCTGTGGCTGCGTCGGTCGTGTCTATCCTGGCCGTGGTCAAGTCCATTCCAGTTTGCAGTCCAACGAGTCGATGCCCACGTTGCACTAGTCCAGGACTGGTCAGCGCCGACTGCGCCAGTGCTTTATGTCACGCAGTTGCGCTCGATCCTGCCGCAGAAGCCGCGAAACTGGGAATCCGCTGTGTCTACAGACGTCATCTGTAGACGGAGCCGCGTCCGGAAGAGGAAAACAAAGCCCTCTTGAGCTCGCAGCCAGCCCGGAATAAACATGAATAGGCAAGAACATCCTGAAATCTAACTCGATTTCAACCGGAGGAGATTTGCGAAAAGAGCCCAACATTTTGGATCAAATAAGCAGAGAGAAATGCTATTTCTCTCATTTCAGGAATGCAGGAAATGCAGACCTGACTTCGTCAGGCATCATCGGTGCAGTTTTTCACTCAGCATCTGCGATTTTTTTTATTTGGAAAAGCTTTTGTTGAACCGTGAACGATTCTTTTCTCCTCCAGGAGAACCAGGCAAAGGGAAAAAGCACGAGCTGAAAGTATTTTTTTCTCTCCCCAGTATAACGATATAAGCTACATTTATTTCCACTGTTGATATTGCTGATGAACAACTGTAGATAACACAATTGTCTCTTCTTTTTTGCCTCTTACGATACCACCAGCGAGGACGCGAGAGGCATAAAAAAGAGGGCCACAGAGACCTCTTGAGCAGCCTTTATTATGGAGAGAAGCAGCCACGAACCATAACTTAACAAAGGAATCTCGTCCTTTTTAATTCTTTCTTGAAAACATCAAGAGCAGCAAAAATGTGTTGCGTTTCCTCTCTCTTTATTGTTGTGACTTTTTTTGGCTCGTCCACAACAGTCATCACTTCATTATTGTAAAGTGCCAGGAGTTCCATTTGACCTTTAACAGTTGCCTCAAGTCCTTTGTGCAAAGTGATGGATGAAGTCGTGCTTTCTTTGTAGATACTTGTCATTGTTGGCATTACTATAGCGATCATCATCATTATTGCAGTGGAAGCCGCTTGTACCGGCACTGGCAGGCCGAAAATGCCGCTGTAAGTAAGTGACTTCACAGCTGGTACGTACAGCCGATGGAAGTCGATAAGCTCTCCTTGCTGGCGGGCTGGTACATGCTGTGTTGTTATTAAGCAGCTTGCACTGTTGTCATCGTCCTTTTAGGCGGCCTCTTCGACATGTCTGAAAGCAGGCAAGAAGTCGCGTTCCGCTACGCCGTGGAGAGGGTGAATGCCAACAGAAAGGTGTTGCCCAAGTCTCTGCTCAGCGCCCAACTGGAGAAGATCCCTCCGCAGGACTCATTCCACGCATCCAAAAGAGGCAAGTTTGTTCATTCATTTCAAATAAACACGGTTATCATAAAAAAAAGTCCTTAACCGATTCTTGAAGGCTCTCGCTCAGTACTGTGTTCAGCTGCAGGGTAGTTCAGCCGAGTGACATGACGGGCGACGTCGCAACTTTCGCATCACTGAAACAGTCTCCGGAAAAATTTGACTCCGGAAAATTTTGACTTGAATATTTGAATTTGGGGGATGAGTAGGGCTGATATCATCTGCAGCGGTCAGAAATGAGGAAATGATTTAAGGGATCTTGGACACAGGAGGATTTCTGTCCAACACTGAGAAGGCACACGAAGTTGACTGGAAATGCTTCTACACTTGGCAGTGATTGTGTTGACGTAATAAGAAAATCTCGGGTGCTTTGTTCTTACATGGTCAAATATTTTGGGAAAAATTTGATCCACCTTAGATAAAAGTGGCGAAATAAGACAAGTTTTGTTAGTGACACAAAATCTGTGACCTCGCCTGTCACTGTCATCGCTCAGACAATCTAATGCCTAGGACAGGTCAGAAAACATCTTAGTCGCAAATCGAAACTTATAAGGGCGCAACATAGCCTGGCAGTTAGTAGTAAGGTTAATATACTTATACAAAATATATATACATAGGAGGCAACATTAACCACTTCTGCGAGTTTCTTATGACTTTCAGTCATAAGAAATAAGTTCTGCTCTGTTTTCCAATATTATCTTGCTACGGCATGTGCAGTTCTCCCCGAGGAAATAGAATTTTCACATAGTCGCTATATGGAGCATGAGTAAGTTGTATTTTGGAGAATAAATTGGAATAGGCTTAGTGATTGCTTTTTTCCGGGGCTCAGCAAAATCGAGAAAATTTTTCTTCGTCCCGATCTCTCTTTCTTTAGTATTCCCATCGTCGCGCGGGTTCCTCTTGATTCGGCTGATTGGAGGCCCCGGCCTCAATTTTCGCGGCCTGGCCGCGAAGCAGGAGGGCCTCGAGTCGTTGCTTCGTTGGCTTGGGCTGGGAAAACTTAACTGCTTTATTCACTCCAAAGTTAAAGCTTTCAATGCAACTGGGCAGTCGCTCCTCATGAGCCATCTCCATCCGGGGGTACACGAGGTACCCCTTCCAGAAGTCCACGCTGCAGTTCACTTTTCTGAAAGCAAGGTCACGTCGTTGACGTCTTCTTCTTCTCCACCAACTCCACCTCCGTCTAGGAGACACGTCTTCCCAGAGAGTGCCCACCCTGACCATTCTCCTTCATGGCAGGGTCTTCACTTCAGTCAATGCGTGCATGCGGCAATGTCAAGACTGTACTTTGAGATCTATACATTTAAGACGATAGCGATACTTAATTCAAGACACCATTTCGCCTTCCGGGAAAGCCATTGTTGATGGTAGGGGACCCCCTTCCCAGGGAATCTCATACAATGGGGAGGGGCGCTCTCTGGGAGGGCCAAAGACCAACTTTTTTATCGCCAAACTTTTACGACAGAGACGTATTTTCCGTTTTGTGTCCATTCTTCACAAACGGGGGTGGGACGTCTTTCTCCCCATGGTACTCGCCTGGAGCGAGAAGGGGAGAGAGTGAGTACTACCTGCCAAAGTCTCAATTGGTCTACCGAGCCAATGCAGCAGATTTACTCAGAAAACCCGAGTTACTTGACCCCTGTCATTGTTGCGGTGTTGGGGGGTAGGGCGGGGCGGGGCCGGGTTCGCTTACAACGTCCCCCCGCCCCTAACCTCACGCCCAGATTCGTCGCAATCGATAGGGGAGGTTTGGGAGACTCCCTACGTATGCATTTCAGTACCCTGTGGTACCTGAAAAAGTTTCACTTCGATCCACTTTCTTGTTAGCACCGACACATGAGTGGGGGAATCTAACTAACCTAAGATAAGTAAGCTAACATAATCCTGGTATCGTGGTAAAGCAGATGATGAAAATCTAACGAAATGAGCTAGGAAGGGTCGTTCAAGCCCCGAGGGGACCCGAAACCAGACACGCCGTTTCTGTGGGGAAGAACGCCGAGAGTTCATCCGCATCTTGTACGAGTGCTCAACATTGGTAAAGCAAAGAATGGACGCATTCCAGGAGCTCCAACCGAACAAATACCCTCCGGACTTGACCGGTCCGGTCAGGTCCATTTATATGGACCACATTGACCAGGCCATGAGTCAAAGGGGTTAGAGCAAAAAGTTTGTTATTTGTCAAGTGTTTTGTGCGATCTAACGGGGAAAGGAAAGAATATTAGAAAAGATCAACCCCATCTCGACATCATGAATTGTCTCAAGTTGCCGAGAACACCAGACAAATCAACTTTCAGGTTGATGTAGCTCTCAACTCAGAGGCTGACTTCTCCAGAATGAAGCAGTCGCTATGACATATTCAAATGCCTTTTAAATTACACCTTTTTGAGTGGCCAACTTTAGATAGTTCCTACCAGTAAAATTTTTAATACCTGCTGTCAGTTTATGCTGCCTCTTTATAAAGTTAAACAGCATTTGCTTTGTTGCCATTAAACAAATGTGATCACACAAATACTAATTTAGCTTCAAGCGGTACTCTGAGAAGTGCCCTAAATTGACACATAAAGTTATGGTTTGAGAGTGAAAAACTTTTTACGAGTTTTTCACTCTCAAGCAGGGTTAAAATAAAAAAGTCAAGCAATGGTGTTGTTTGCAGTGTGCCACCTCCTTCGGTCAGAAGTGGCCGCACTCTTCGGCCCTCAGTCCGGCACCACGTCCAGTCACGTGCAGTCCATCTGCGACGCCATGGAGATCCCGCACATCGAGACCAGGTAGGTGCGAGCTGCTCGTGTCACCCTGTCGCTTGCTGCAGCCACGACTCCCTCTGCAGGTGGGACTACAGGCTGAAGCGCGACGACTACTCCGTCAACCTCTACCCTCACCCACAGGCCATCAGCAAGGTGAGTGAGAGGGACCTACACAATTGGTCACGACTGACCACTCGAGCACAATGAACAACTCATCACCACACTGTTTGCCACTATTTTCTCTTTATTCTCTCCTTGGGTTGATCTCCATGAAGCAACTCGCGTAGTAGGGGAACTTGATGTAGCTGCTTCATCGCTTCACTTGTCGCAGACAATGCTGACGAGCCACAACTCCGCGCCCACGTCCTTGGTCGAGTCTCCCGGGGCCCCTTAAAGATGCATGACGTGCTTACATTCGTGAAGACTTCAGGGGAGGAGAACAAAATGTATAACCAACGTTAAGACAGAGAAGAGAGAGGAAAAAAATGTTGGTCTTTGCCATAAAGGCCACAGATTTGGCTGCTCTCTTGTCTAGCTCATGCTGCCAACGAGAGAAGATTCCGGCTATCTACACATGGATTTACTGCCACAGTTTCGACTAGAACAAAAAGAGCTGCCTCAATTAACGGGGTGCAACGTATACTTTTTACACAGGAGGCAACTCTGAAGATCAAACGGAAGAAGCTCAAGGAAGAGAGAGGGGGTGGGGTAGGGGTGGA
>JAAUXU010007322.1_pt1 | contig 14365 bp, 12 predicted proteins | sample 7278151 | NCBI WGS metagenome assembly JAAUXU01 (sample SAMN14350113, study PRJNA611818) | marine sediment metagenome | isolation source: surface marine sediment (1.8m) | place: French Polynesia: Moorea | collected 2018-08 | reverse complement strand
TCATGTTCCGGACAGTCCTCGAAATCGCAGATGCTGTCCTCTTTGTCCATGAGTATCACGACAGCCTCTTCTTTGGTACAGCGGACTCCACTTACACTGGCACCTGATCAGTAGTGACAGATTTAGTGACGCTGTTGCAGTCCGGAATTGTGAGCGCTCTTCCAAGGCAAAATAGGCCCTATTATGGGCATGCCAAAATGCCAAATAGGCACCCAAGATCAGCCAAATAGAGCCAAGTAGGCCATGCTACAAATTATAGTGCGCACGTGCGGATTATACGCGTAGTTACCACAGTTGACTCCTCGCATGAACATGGTGACAGCTTGCGCTTTGACAGTCCGAGGGTGGCGCTATAGTTGGAGTCTACTGTTCTGTTCAGTTGCGGCCGGATATCGTGACACCATCGTGACCGAGCAAAAGTGTCACTGATTTTTATGTATGTACTGCACTGCAAAATAGGGGCCTGGGAATTTTATGATCATAAGCGGAAAGTCACTACTATATCGATGTCACTATATCCGGCGGCCACTGTATTTACAACTAATAACGCACCAAAAAGGTGGGGGGGGGGGGAGAGAAAACCAAGATTTGCCAAATCAAGATGAGTGAGCTACCCATAAGAGTATGCAAATGACATCATTTAGCTAGAGCGTGCATCCAACCCTCCCCTCCGAGTGCGCGCAGTAGCCGTGAAGCGTGGACGGACCTGCTGCAGTTGAGCACGTTGGACTTTTAGGCTCGTTGAGAAACGGCCACACACGGGCTTGACCTAGGGGGTCTCGATGAAGACAGGCAAACAAAAAGCTTCTCCTTTGCCGCAGTTCGCCATGATTCCAGCTACGCAGCTTAAAAGTGGATTCTGTTTCTCATTGACGAATTCGTGGCCAAATAACCCCCCCTTTCCATAATAATACGTGCCCGACGGTGACCAAGCCCGTCCGGTATCTACGCTCGTCCGCCACATGTCAGCCTAAAATAATATTGTACATTGGACTGGGTTAAGCAGAGCAAAAAAGAAACAAAGCAGCTTGAGTTACGTAGTTCCTCATTGTAGATGACAAAATGTTTGCTCCTTCTGCTGACGCAGATGACGCAATAACTGCTGACGCAATTTGAGCGACCGTTATGGGATAGACAGGCAACAGTTATTGAGCTCGTTCTTGTTCTCATCAAAAGGTCGACCGACTTCTAATCTTTTTCCGTCTTCGCCTTCGTTCTGATACAACTGTTAAGTGGAGCTGAGTTGTAAACCTACTTTGAATGCATTCGTTGCCACCCCATATTGGGGCCTCCTCCTGTTAAAGAAATTATGGGGCCCATCTTTTTGGGGGGGCGGCTCAACCCACCCTTCCCATTTCTCCTTGAGTGAAATCTATCTGTCCAATCACCCGGGACAAGCCCTATATGGAGTGGATGAATAAAATGAACAGTGCCTTGACCAAATGGTTTTATTCTCTGTTATTACTCAGCCTTGTTAGCAGAGGAAATGAGAAGTCAGTGTGTGTAGACTGCAATTGAAGGCTCTATAGTAAGTTCTCTCTCTCTCCTTCCTCAAGGCTGTTTGTGCATACGTGCGACTGAAATTGGTATTGACCGTTCCGAAAGTGTGTTTGATCGAGCACTTCCTACGACACGCACGCGCACGCGGACGCGCACACGTGCTCAGGCAGCCAATTCAATCAAGAGTTACGGCCCCACAAACAGCTGGAAACCCTTCGTCCGTCCCTCGTCCCTCATACGCACGCACAAGTGGGGGGGGGGGAGAGAATGGGCACAAACGATTTTTGCTGCGTGAAATACGAGTAACGACTGGCAAATGAGGCTGGGCTTCGTCCGCTTCCTCCTGGAGTTGGAGCTGGCCAAACCCCTTGAGCCGATCAGTATCAAAGTGGTCAGGGAGAGGAAGGAGGCGAGGGGGAGGGGGAGGAGGAATGAAATTTGCTTCTGCTCGGCTAGGCAAAAACATGTTAAAACAAGTTGAAGCAGGTAAAAACAAGTTGAAGCAAGTAAAAACAAGTTGAAATAAGCTAAAACAAGTTATATAGACTTGTCCCGCCCTTTCTCAGCGGTTGCAGTGTCATTTTTGGCGAAAATGCAAATTTTCTTTTTAAAAAAATTGTGATTTTTGTTGCTGTTATCAAAAAGTGCAAGTTACTTTTCCTCTTCGTCAGCTGTGGCAATGTCACTTTTGTCAAAAGTTGTATGCAAAACTCCTGCCCAATTTGTGCTCATTTCTGCACCGCAGCACGTTCGAAGGCAGCCCTCATAGGCGAAGGTGACTGCGGAGTCAGTGGGTCAGACCTGATCGGAACCTGATCTAGGGGAGGCTACCCAAATATTTCTTGGGCGGGAGGCAGAAAACATAGGTGGGCCAGGCCCTCCTAGGACGGGGGCCCTTTTCAGCATCGTTACAGATAGACTTAAAGAAAGGACCTTTTTTTCTCTCTTTCTTCCAATTTTGCGAAAACAAATTCAAAATAATCAGCGACAGAGATCACTTTGCTTCGGGGGGAGGGGGGGAATGCATTCCAAAAGCCTCCCTTGACTGTTTGGGTTCTTCTCCTCCTCGGAGGAATGAATAATGCATTTCCTGCCTTAATGATTCACATTAACACGGCGTTGTCGTCACAAGTTTTCCTCCTTGCAAATTTGCATGGGCCCCTTTTTTTGCAAGTCTCGTTCGTCCCTCACCTGCGCGTCCCACCAGGTTGAGCAGAGCCTCAGGGACTTCCCGCCAGTCCGGGTCGACATGAATTCGCACTGGCGATTTCGCCTGAGAATCCCGGCAGGAATCGTAGTGTGACCGAACCTGCAAGTGAAAAAGGAAGGATGTGTCGAGAATTCTTACTTTTCTTTTCAAGAAACACTGGTGTTTTAATTCTGTATAAGGGAAAATATACTTCAGTGGTAGGAGCTGATCAAGGAAGTTGTGTTGAAGCTCTTATTTTGCGAAAAGAAAAAGTTATTCTTTGGAAAACGCAGCCGATCTTTTTTTTTCTTCCGATTTTTTTCTCTTTCTTTTGGGGGAAATTCCCTTTTTTGTTTGCAGCCCATGAATAGACCATTCCTGACTAGTCAAAGTATCGCCCAAAAAGGCATCGATGCATTCAGAGATAAGATTTTGGGTATTCCACGCTCAAAAAAAAGGGCCAGAAAATGAGTCCCTCCCCCTGTCACGCTGCATGCAAATCAGTGTTTACCTGAACGCCGCGCTCTGGAACACGTGCGACACCCCCGGGTGGATGTCCGCCTTGTAGCCCTCGTACTTGGGCATCTCGTCGCCCAGGAAGGCGGGCAGGTACTCGTACATGATCAAGGACTAGAACAGAGTGAAAGTATAAAAAAAGGAAGAGGGAAAAAAATCCCTACTAAATCATGCCGATTTTTGGTCTGATCGAGAGAAGGAAGAAGCCAATCCAATTTCTCAAATTGCTAGACTTCTTTTTCCTTCCTTCCTTTCCCATATCTGGCTCGATCGTTCGGTAATTGCAACGTGTCAAGGCCCGGCAAGGCCTCTCCCACCTGCAGCGTGGCTATGACTCTCCTCCTGGCCGCTTGGAACACGTCCTCGTCCACCCAGTCCGGGTGCTCGGCCTGCACATGCGCGGCCTGCACGTTGTGCCAGCGGTAGAACAGGATCCCCAGGGTGAGGAACGCGGGGTTCTGGTTTACCCGGGGGTCGCCCAGCACTGAAAAGAAGAAAAATAGTTATTAAGAGCGTGGCTACTTAAATCCATTGACCATGACTTTTCTTTCTTCCTTTCTTTCCCGGAATTATTGTGCTCGACTCGGCTGCAGCTTCCGGCCGAGCGTGTGAGCCCGCAGGAATGAGCGTGTGAGCCAGTAACAATGTCTGAACCAGCTGCTGCCTCATAGGATATTGGCTGTAATGCAGCTTCCTTTTTAGAGTCCCACCATGACGCAGCAACTTGTTTCCGTGTCAATAGTTCTCCTACCTCTGTCCTCCAGCCAGGAGCGGAGGAAAAATGTCACTTTAAAGGCTCTAAATTACCTGGAATTTTACCTCTCTTTCCCTTTTATTTTACTTTTTTATTGTAAGAAGACTCCAACTGTTCTCTGCTTTTGTAGGGCTCAAACGCGCCTTAAGCCAATTGTGCGTCTAACAAGTTGTGTCAAAGAACTATTCCTTCACGGGCGTGAAAACTTTTGTGAGGCAATAAAGTGTTAGAGGACTTCTGGAGGCAGAAAAAAAGGACGGAATTCCAGTTTTACATTCATGAAGCCTAAATGTTGACAACTGTTCGCTCAGCAAAGTTCCAGGGCGATGAAGTAGCAACCCTGACTTGGTCAGTCAGGCCTAGGAGATTTCCAGATAAAGAATGACATTGAAAGTCAAGCGCGGTCAAACACTTCCAGTCTACTGTGGAAGGTCATCCTGGGCCGCACGCTTTTTTTTCTGGCAACACCTGCTAGATCCAAGTTAGGCCTAGCTTTGGTGCCTCGAGGCTGGCCTTTTTTGCGACCAGACTGTCAGGATTTGCATGGAGCAGGACAAGATGAAGAAGAATATGGGCCGTAAATGTACCCATAAAGAACCCAGGAAGAAAGTTTTCCCCCTCCTATTTGTGTGAGGCCAAAATGTTTCTTGCTACGTGCTATGATAGTTTGTACAGCGATTGCTATGGTCGGACTTACGGAACATCCTCTCCGGGGGCAGCATCCGCAGCACGTGCGGCGCCGGGTGGTTGTGGAGCGGGATCCGGTCCATGTTCCGGACCGGCATTCCCCGATGGGAGTCGGTGCCGGAGGCCATCTTGAAGGTGCCGTTGGCGAAGGACCGCATCGCGTTCACCCAGGCCTCCTTGGTCGAGTACACGAAGCTGCCGTCGATCCAGCTCGTGATGTGATTGATCTGAAAAGAGAAGTCGAAAACAATAGATTCAAACCAATGATTTTGCAGCCTTGTTCAACCGGGCCTTCAGCCTTTTCTGGCACATTGCACGACCGCCAAGAAAGAAGCTTCACTCTCGACATCATTTTTCACCCCGTGTCCGTCCATCGCAGTGCACGCGCGCACGCACGCGGGTGATTGCGCGTGCGGACGCGCGTGCACCCAAGATGCAAATCGAGGACAACAACAAATGATGCCCCATTCAAAGCATATTTGACCAAAAAACGAGCTGTCTCACGGAGACTCAAAAGTAAATCTCTCTTGCACAACGAGAAAGTGGACACACACGGGAACTCACCCATTAGCAGGGACTACACATGAGCGGGGACTGCACATGAACAGGGACTGCACATGAACAGGGACTGCACATGAACAGGGACTGCACATGAACAGGGACTGCACATGAACAGGGACTGCACATGAACAGGGACTGCACATGTTTTTCGGACCACGAGGCGCACCGGATTATAAGGCGCAATATCAATGAACGGGTGTGTGTTCATATAAAAGAATTAGAAGGCGCACCGAAGCAAAGCATGAAGGAAAATAAAACTTTATTGACCTCCGTCAAAACAACTCGCAATGTTGTTCCAGGTTGAAACACACATAATTTTTGATACTACTTTCATATGTAAGACGCACCCGACTAAAAGATGCTCTGTCCATTTTTTAGAACATGAGAGGATTTTAGGAGCGGCTTATAGTTCGGCAAATACATGAACAGGGACCGCATGCTCACGGAGACTACACGTGAACAGGAACTACACACACAGGGACCGCACATTGACAGGAAATACACACTCACAAGGAACTACACATTAACAAGGACGACACAGACTGCATACAAAAAAAGACTAAACACACAGGAAAGCAACTGGACAAGGGTATTCTTAAGTAATCCGGCATTTCATCTTCCTACTTTTGATGGCAATCAGAGGGAAAGTGAGACGAGGGACTTGTATACAGCCCGGACCCCCTGGGCCTGACCATCTGCTTCGACCAAATGGAAAAGACCTGGGTGTGCGATTCAGGCACTGCTATCACTTAACTGTTGTGTGAGATCAGGGCTGCCATCCATTACAAAGTTTTTCGAAGAGGACACGCACGATCACCTGAGTAAAAGTCTGAGAAAATCAATCGATCACCCTTTTCGTCATCAGTCGATGCCGAAAATTTAGGTGATGCAAGAAGTCGTGTAACTTTAGGTAGGTATTTCATGTTGGCTTCTTCTCGTCACATTATTTATTCACATCCTCTTCCTCAAAGGTTCACTTCTTGCCCTTTTTTTGCTTCATCTTCATCATCAATTGTTTTTTCTCCCCAAGAGGAGCATTTAAAGCTTTTGACTTTGGTTTTTTGGGGCTTTTACCTACACTTCCGAGGCCTATTAAAAAAATCGTCTGTCTCCTATTCTTCTCTCTAAGTGACTTCAACGGTCGTTAGTCAAACATACAAAAAAGCCAGGGTTTTGTATTCCAGACTTGGTGCCGCGTTTGAGACCCCGGGGTTCTCGCAGAGGAGACGTTTTTATTATCTATTTATGGCATTACATGAATTCCCCAAAACAAAGCAAACCGAAGACAAACTTTTGCGGGGAGACTGAGAGGGAAGAGAAAAACACGCAAACACTGTTTTTCCACATTGTAAACACATGATTTCCGCCAGGGGCTGTAAAAATCGGCTTCCCGCTCTTAAAAAAAATGGAGACAAGACTACTGACGCTTTTAAGTTCAACGTTTGAGGAAGACAAAAATGCCAGAAGTGCACGCAATAAAGAAAGAAGCGGATTTGCCTGGATTCATTTGGCAAGCGTTCACGCAGACCTTTACCGCGCCACGGTGGCTGTTGTTGTTGTTGTCGTCGTCGTCGTCGTCGTCGTCGTCGTCGGGTGTTACCTACTTGGGACGACAGAGCAGGAAAAGAGAGAGAGAGTGATCAAGGCAATTTTGGCATCTGAGCGTCAGTCAAAGTTCGTCACGTCTTGGCAACTCTGCCTGAGCCATAGTCAGGGATGCCAGATGCTTTTCAGGCGTCATCCTGGACAGGAAGAGAGGAGAACAGAGAGAAAGAGAACATCTTCAGTTCTTGCTGGAGCTTCCGCCAAAAAAGAGGGAAGACAGAAGAGAATCTCCTCCCCAATCAATTTGAGAAGAAAAAAAAAGTTACTGCGGGCTCAATTTCCTCCTCATCCAACCCAAAAGTCGTGACGCCGATTTTCTTTCGACATGTTCGCCCAATCCAAAGTCAGGCCTATCTGGGCCTCGCAGGCCCAGACCGCGTAGTACAATGCTATATGTCGAAACTTCCGTGCATGCCTAGATTGAGACGCAGCACTCGAGACATCGTTGACAATACAGTGTATGTCCCTCTTGGAGAATTTATCTCAAGAAATAGTGCTAAGTTCTAAATTTAATGAAATATATCGGGTGATGGAAGTGGCAAAGGCGGATGAATCTGACAAGGCTGTAGGTTCAGCGGTTCAGCACTCAAGCGTACTTAGTTATAATTCATTTTCACTATATTTTTTAGGCAGCAGAACCGATAACCAATTCTGAGTTTCGTCCTGAAGGCCTAAAATTGAGCAGTTGATTTTTTTTTCTCCAACGCACTTCCTTTATTTTAGAGTCACCCGGTACTATACATATGTCTGGTCCATTTATCTCTGTCTGCAACTGGACATATAAAACTTTACTGGCTGTTTGGGCAGGCATTGAAGCAGTTTTTTTTTCTTTTGACTGCAAAGTTTCCTTATGACCTGCAGTAACCAACCTCTAATGTCAGTCATGATCACAAGGCATCAGTTCTTATTGATGAAGGTCAGACTGAGCTTGGTATTGAGCCTGCGTTATAAAACTTCTAGGGCTGCTGGCCAGAGGTGAAACACCCTTATTTCTTCACTTTCATTAATCCAAGATGTCTTCAGGAGAACAAATTTTGGATGTGGACAAGGAATCCCGATTTTTGACCAAGCCTAGTTCAAATCTACAGGGCGTATGCATGTTCGTACTATGTCTATCTATCTATAAATCTATCTATCTATCGATCGATCGATCCGTCCATCCGTCCATCCATCAGTCTACCTATCCATCTATTATTCATCTATTCATCTGTTTGTACCTGCTCCCTGGGCGAATTGGGGCTCTGTCCAGTCCGGCTGTCGTAGCTGGCCCTGTGGAAGGGCATGGAGGTCTCACCCCTGCACTCCTCGTCGTACATGTCGTCGCAGCGTTCGATGGGGATCCGGTGCATCTCGATGGGGCATCCGTGCTCGGAGGCCATCAAGATCTCCGCGCTCACCACTTGACCTAGAGAGAGAGAAAGACTCAATTAATTTCAATGACAGCAAGCAATTGAATTCACAGACGAATGTTTTTTGGCCATGAGGTGTGCCACTCACATTTATATGGATCAGTGTACATATATAAAATGCATATATGTGTGGTTTGGGGCGAAAGGGGGGTCACTTTTGGAATTTGCCTGAGTGCACTTGGAGTTGCACCAAAGGTCAGTGATGAAGATGTCGTCAGAGGCTTCTTCAAGAAAGTCAATTTTGACAAGTTCGCAAACTCTAAAGACTTCAAAAAACCGTATTCTTCCCCATTTCATAGTGCTTTCATATAGCACGTTGAATCAGATGGGATATGCCCACTGTAACTATAAGTAGTTGACCTAACATCTTCATGTACCATGATTTGGCACTGATTCTCTGGGGCAAAGCTAAGAAAACTTTTGGTTCATTTTCATTCGACTTCAAAGTATTCCAATAGCATCCACTTAGTTACAAATTGCACATGTCCTCATGATCCTAATTTTAGGACAAGTCATTATAATACACCAGGGGACACCCTCGTCCCCTAAGCTCCTGCAGAGGGCTGTTTTACATGTTTGTTGTGCTCATGGTTCATGACCAAGATGTTACAAAATCTCAGTTTACTGACTGATTGATACTTCACTTTTTCATACCATACTTCTAGCGCCATCTGTTGCGCACTTGTGTCACAAAGTCATTAAGTTAAGAAAAAGTTAAAAATCTCATGTGCTGTAATTTATACTCTCCCGTGTCACACCTCAGATTACGGTTTCTTTTCTCCCACACGGGGGTCAGGATCAGTCCACCCATCTGAGAGGGAGTTCAACGTGGGCAGGCCCTTCAGGGGGAAGGCTGAACACTATGTGTAATTTACACCTTCAGCATGAGTTTATTGCAGGCGCAGTATTAGTGGGATTGCGTGGCAGTCAACGCCTGGAATGGCAACGCTGTCTGAACCGAACACTCCTCATTCCCTAGGGAAGATTCCAAGTAACACAGATACACGTCATCGTGACCTTCTTCTCCTCATTCCCTAACCACAATTTCTATTTAAGTGTCATACTATCGATTTTGGCATGCGTGCAATACACCGACCCTTCAGAGTCTCGACAACGGCGGCAGTAGCTCAGACTACTCGCAAGAGTCACGGCTGGGTGGCAATATCACTATTTCCCCTCTCTTTGCAGCAGTCACGACAAAAAAACCCTACTTGAGTCTTGTCAAAGCACAACTTCTGTTCTAGACTAAAGTTCTGCCAGTGTGAGCGAACCTTAAGCGGTCGGGGCCCCCCCACAATGAATAGCTCGCAGATATTAATTACGCGGGACAGACAATGGAGGAAAAAGGACTCCTTTTCACGTGGGGCGAGGAGGAAAAAACCACATTTCTTAGAGGACGCGCGTGTCATTTCCCTTTTTTCATCCTGTCTTAAAGGGGGGGGGGGGAGGCACTTTTAGAGGATGCCTTCCAGGGGCCATCAGGGTGACTCGATACGATCTCTTCACTTACGACAAGGTGTCCAAAAATAGTGGCGGCGGCTGTGCAAGTGCACTTTAGGAAAAAAAAAAGTCATTACATGAGTTAATGCAGAGGGAAAAGGGAAATTAACAAGTTTACCACATGTGGAGTGATTCTGTGTGTCTAAACTCGACTTTCGTCACTTCGTAAAAGCCGGACTTGCCAACGGCTTCGTCGTCACTGAGGGTTTTTTTGTTGCGGAATAAGAGCTTTGTTTATCTACTCAAAACTCGAGAAAAGGGTTGACTCCGACCTTCTCAAAAATATGATCACAGCAGAAGAGTCACCACTCCTGAGGACAAGTTTTTCTTCCTTATCCAACATTCTTTTCCAAGTTTGGATATGGACTTTGGAGCTGCCACCACTTCAGCACGGGGGAAAGTGCCATTAGGGGGGGGGGGGTCAGAAGAAGAAGACATGTGGCAAACAAGAAGTATTCATGCATAATCCTTAACTAGCTGAAGGCTTCAGTGCTGCATTCCTTAGAAGAGGTCTGGTGGCAGTGGCTGGGTAAATGAAGGTACTACGCTAATGGCTCTTACGGGTGCTGAATCCCAGACAGTGACATTTTTGGGGAAATGAGCACTTCTTCTGCCCTGGTTGAACTCAAAATTGAGTCTGGAGGAGCGCGTGGGTATCCCCAGGAAGGAGAGGAGGTCCCCCAAAAGTCACTAGACTGGAGCTACTTAAGCAGCCATTGGTTGGATAGCTGCAGTGGCCAATGAGTCTGCTGTATGCCATCAATTACTAATGGTCATGCTGAACAAGAAGAAGAAGAAGAACGATGTGCAAGAGGCAAAAATGTGTACACACAGCTGTACAGGGTGAGTCACAATTAGTGTCAGTCGTTAGAGAAGTGGCCTGTTGAATGAGGATCTCGTCGAGGAGTGCAAGAAGATCAATGAGGATGGTCTAAAGCAGTCCCGAGAACCAAGACCACTGCACGTGTGACAAGCAGGACAAAGGTATGAACAGTCCGGACTCGGACAGTTCCGAGTACATCGTCTGGAGATTCTTGGTGGACAAGGTGCTGTTCAATACACAAGAACAAAACGTCATTGGTCTTCTCAGACATGACGTTTAACGTTTTTGGACTGAAAAAAAAGGCTTGACGTCATGAGCACAGAAATGAGCTTTTCTGTCGGACGCTATTTCTGACGCACCCGGTACAGACACTACTAAGAGTGCGATGTATGACAATACAGACTGAAAAGATGCGACGAGCTGGCCCCAAATGAATGACGCGGGTGGCTGGTGGGTGAAGTAAGGCCCGCTCGTCACTTAGGCCTCATCTATGGGCCTCGACAACAACAACAGCAGCACTGACAATTTATGCCAGGCATGTTTACGCGCACGTCACTCAAAAGAAGAATCCGAAATTTGTGCATGGATAAAAAAGCAACATTTTCTTCCTGTGGCCCTCAAAGGCAGTGGAAATGACTGATGTGCGACAAAATAAACCCACATGACCCTAAAGTGAATTATACGGAGTAAGCATCTCATAGGTCTCATCTCTATATCAAACGCTTCAAATGTTTTGTAACAAAAAAAGCTAAAAGAAAAAGTCAGTAACAAATCGACGACTTGAGACGGACACACAAATTTAGGCAGGCAGTGTGCAATCACTGGACACGCAGGAGGGAGGGGGGCAATCACTGGCTCAGTCGGGCAATCACTGGACAGGCAGGTACGACCCTATAGGGCCTGAGGGAGGACAAACTTCAATGAGCGGTCTAGATTTGATTGCAGGAAAAAACAGGTCTGAGGGAAAAAAAAGTTAGGATTTTGCACCTACCTCGTGATCCATATCTAGTGTCCTTAGTGTTCAAACTGTCAGCTCTGTTTCAATCAACGACTCTGATCGTGTGAAGTGAAAGGATGGGATGATGGAATCCATGGCAAATATAACCAATATCGACATGGGACAAGTTTGTCCCAAACCATCGACTGACCTTGACCACCTACACAAGGAGCACGAAGTCTGGCTCTTTGGCCAGGTTTGCCATCAGGAAAATTCCGTCCAGGTGGTGGTGGGGGCTGTCTTCCAGCATCACCCAGCGTTGCATGCAACCCTACATTTTACTTCTGGCTCACACTGCACGCAGTCTTGCACTGCAGGCAAGGGGGGGCTTTTTTTGTTAATGTTTTACAGCAAAAGTATGTCCTCACTTGCTCTGTCATCGCTGCAGCTAAGACGAAAGTGAGTAAGGTCTAAAATCCCATCTCAATTTAGACCTCGAATGGTCTCACGCCTGAAGGACTTCAAAAGACCCGACAAAGAGCATTTTTTGGACTCGGATATGCCTCATTTTCACAGTCAGGGGTGGCACCAATCGCGGGAAGCCTTTGTGTTCTTTCAATCTTCTCTCTGAGGTAAAAAAAACCCTAATTCTTAACTCCGATAGGCCAGGTTATGTCAACAATGGCTGCTGCTGCTGCAATGCGATACTTTTCTCTGCGCACGTCCAAATCTCTTCATTTTCTGCTTGAGATTTCCCCTACTTTAGAACGACAAGTGAAACTTAAAACTCCTCATAACATCAAGGATCGACAGCTTCAGAACGTCGCTAGATAGTCTTTTTCTTTCCCCAGGACCCGAAATCAGGTGAGAAAATCTCGATTCGTCCGTCCGATAGCTGCCTGAGGCCTCGTCTGCTCCACTGATTTGTGACGGTGATATCACATTTTACTTCTTCGGCACAGAGAAAAAAAATACATTTAAAAAGTCAACTCTTTGCTGAACCGATCGTGACTGATGCTGCTTGGAGAGAAGAGGAATGAGGCAGAAAATCAATAAAAGGTAAAAAAAAAAAAAAAAAAAAAAGAAAGAAGATAAAAATTTATGCAGCGGCAAATTGTGGCCTCGGGGAGAGAAAGACAGATTTTCCATCACTATGAATGGATTGATTTTCTGTCTGTCAGCAAGGTTTTCTTCTCGCATGTACAGTATGAGGCAGGACTGCGTCCAGCGGGGGAGACGGGGACGTTGTTTGCGACTCACATGATAGCGTGGGCGTCGCATTCTTTCGTTCTCTGTTTCTCCAGAATAAAATCCTATGCATTATTTCACCACCACCGCCGGGGATTCATGATTTTTCTCCCCTGAGGTTGCAATTTGAAAAAAAAACCACGCTTCTGCTGCCGCTACCACTACTACAGGGTGTCTAACAACATTACGACCCGCAGTTGGGCTTCAGCAATCAGAAGTGTGGATGGCACAAGTGCAGAGAGCGTAAAATATCCTGCCATCGGGCTCTAAATGGTCGCAACTCTAAACGGTGCTCACATACGCACAGGATGTGTGAAGTGTACAGCAGTTTGAACTTTGAACGAGCTGTGTCGAATTAAATAAATTACAATTGCTCCTGAAGAGCTGCTGCTTGGAACAGATCAGTGCTGCAAATTTCAGCATTGGTCTATCCGTGATTTGTTTGAACTTGAAATCACGAAATGAGGCAAAAGTCCTGATCTACCATGATTGAAGGCTGTGATTAAGGCCAAGGGTGGCCATTTCCAATGAGTTATTGGAAGGTAGTTCCATGAACTGCACCGATAAAATTGGTAGAATACAAAAACCTCTCCACATTCAACATTGGAAACATTTTTTTCTCGGGACCCATCCAATTTTGGAAACCTTTAAGACGCGTTAAATGTTGTCAACTTTTCTTTTGGCACAATCCACACGTGCTCTTCGTCGAAGAGAACTTGAACGTGGCTTCAAATTGAACAGAAATCCTCGGTGCAATCGTTCAAAAAGCAGAAATTGCCCATTTTTCATGCACTCAAGTGATGCGTCTTGCAAACCATCGTTCAGTTTAATCTCGGTTATTGATTACTTCACAGAATGTACAGGGTGGGCAAGGTCAAACGTACATCTTGCTTTGTTTCTACGATTGGCTCTCAGAGCTGACTTTGACCTTCGCCATCCCGTTTGATGTGGAAACAATTCGATTTGTGTTGACTTGACAGCATCGGATGTCGACAGTAATTCACAATCACTGCTTTGCCGAACAGCTGACGCACCCTGTAGCATGATGGACTAAAGGCAGAGACAAACAGAACTTTCTTGTTCCTTTCGTTCGTTCGTTCTTTCCTTCCTCAAGGGCAAACGCTGCTTAAGAACGACGTGTGAACTTTGTCGTGGAGCCAAAGACGAATGCGTTCACACTGACGGAGGACAAGGATGTAAATCTCTGTACTACACGTGTACGCACAGACAAACACATAACTCAGTGGAGAGAAAAGAAGAGCCACAATTATTTGATCGTTCATAACTTAAGAAGAAGCATAAGTAGAGTAAGAAGTGCACGGAGAGGGGGCAGTATAAGAGGCATAAGGAATAGAAGGACTATAAGTACAGGGAGCAGCATTAGAGGGAGCGGAGGCAGGAGTAAAAGTACAATTGGTAGAACGAAAAGAAGTACGAGTACAATTAGCAGAGTACGTAGAAGTAGCAGGAAAAGAAGCATAAGAAAGACCCAAGACAAAGATCAAGAAGAACAAGAAAAACATGAATGAGGGTGAGAATCAGGCCTACACACATGTGCAATAGAGATTAGCAAAATACTTGCTTCAAATTATCACACTTCTTTTTTTTAGTTCAGAAAAACAGGATCACTTTGTGC
>JAAUXU010181271.1_pt1 | contig 14375 bp, 15 predicted proteins | sample 7278151 | NCBI WGS metagenome assembly JAAUXU01 (sample SAMN14350113, study PRJNA611818) | marine sediment metagenome | isolation source: surface marine sediment (1.8m) | place: French Polynesia: Moorea | collected 2018-08 | reverse complement strand
TTAAGGCACTAGAGCACTTTAAGTGTGATGAGTTGACAAGAGCACCGTGCTGGTCGCTGCCAAAATTCGATGTTTTCGACGACCACAAACCTCAACTGCACCAAGTTGCCTGTGCACCTTCCTTCCTTCTTCCTTTTGCCAGTATAGTCTCTCTCTCACTGTCTGATTGAGTTTTCTTGGCATGTGCTCCCTCCCCCGTTTCTCCTTTTCTTCACCACTTACTAATAAAAAGTCTTGTACAGAAAAATGGGTGCCATAGGTGGCGTAAGGGGCTTCAGGTGGTGCCACCCCAATATTTACGTGGGCCAGGGCAGGAAGAATTTGGCCACAAAAATTTCTGCTCTTTTCACGAAAAAAAAGTGGCCAGACATGGCCAAAAACAGCCAGCACCAGCGTGGGTCATCAGTGGGTCACCACAGTTGAGTGCTCTAGTGCTACTATTGGTACTCAAGACTGTGAACCCATGTACTCCAAGTTATGTGTCACTGTCTGGAGAACTCATTCCATGCAAAAATCCCACTCAAAAATGACTCCACGCAGCCTATGCACTAAGTTTCCTCTCACTGAAATTACTTACACCAAGGTCTGTATAATATAAGGGCAATCCAATGTAGGGTGAGGGGAAATTATCCACATGCCTAAGCATCACTTTTAGGGCCACTGGAAGGAGCTCCAGATGGATACATTTTGTGTCCCATGCTCGAAATTGTCTATGTTTTAAGAAAATCATGCTTACTGAGCTGAAAATGTCAGTCCACAATTGAGGTTCGACTGTTTCAACTTTTCATCTTTTGATATGGCACTCTAAAAGGCGATTTTTGCCAATCCACACAAGTTCAACTCGACTTACTGGGCACCCTTCATTTTAGCTGCAGCAAGGAGGTGCCCAGTGTTTCCTGTTTTGATTTGTCCACACTTGGAGCTGTAGAAGAACATCAAAACTTAAGGAGTTTCAAACACAGCTAGCTATCTCTCAACCTCTTTTCTTCCTGCACTGACTAGTTGAGTTGGGGGGGGAACCTTTTCAGTTGCAGTTTGGTTAGGTACACTTTGCTGGTTCTAATTGCTCTAACTCTTGTAAGATAACTTGCATGCGTCCCCTCCAAGTAGAATAATAAAGTATGTGTGTTAAACTTAGCCCTCTGTGTTGGTTTCAAGTCATTGAGTGGTCTTAAAAGAATCCCAGTTAGACGCTATCAGTCCTAAACATCGTCTGTGTCTCTATATGGAACATAGTCACCATGGTTCGAGAGTTTTCTCTGTGCAAGTCTAGTCTCTCTAGTACACACATACTCGACACACAGGTAAATAGGACAATCTAAAATGGCACACACCTTAGCAGGACAGACAGTCCAAAGCACACTCCTTGACATGACACCTGTATCACACACACCTCACCTATGCAGATAAATGAGGTTGGGTGACAAATTTTGAGGTGGGTTCTGTTCTGACCATTGCATGACTTTTGAACTGTTTATATCAGAAGGATCAGGGGAACCTCCTCTCTCATCTGAGAGCTACTGTCATGCTAACGTGTCATGCTAAGACAAAGTGTCGTGCTTGGGTAGGTAAAAGGCTGGTGAGTGTCTTGCTCATGCTGGATCCGTAAACACACACACACACACACTCAAAAAAAATAAGCAATATGGACCCCCCGCGCTCATGCCTGCAATTTGCATCGCAGAAAAGTTGCACACCATGGACTGGGTTTTGGAACATGGTTGCAGTCCTGAGAGGTCTGCTACACTCAGCCATTATAACTTGAGAACAGTGTGGCTGACGTTGTCAGAGGGTGAGAGCAGCAAATTAGCAGATTTTATGCAGTGGAGGAACTCAATCTGGAGCATAACCACTGATATCGATGCTTTAGTACCTTGAACGACACCAATGAGCCACTACAACTGCTCCTGAAGATTTCATTTTGCAAACTTATTCTTGGGATGGAAATCAGATTGGGGAAGGTGACGGTTCTGCTTACTGTCGAGCAGGTTCCTGTGGGACAAAAGTGAAAGCGGGACTGATCTGCATCGCAAAGACAGCTTTAATCAGACAGCAATGTTTACTCAATCAGTTATGTTGTTTGTCTGACATATTTTTGGCTTCTACAGATACAGTGCTGGCCTAAGTAATGTCAATGTGGCAAAAGGGGCTCCCCACACTACAGTTCTTGAAGCAGAACCTTCACATGGAAGAGGTCACCCTGACCATGTTTGACAAGATGCTGCAGCTTGAGCGACTTTGTGATTGCCCATTTCTTTGTGCAAGAACACTGTATCGAAAATGGTCGTGTTTGAGCGACCTATTACTGCTCAAAAAAAGCTACTTATTAGTTATGAACATTGATGCATGTGGCGAATTCACAACATGATTTTTGCAATCCAGCAGGGTTTTGGTCACACTCACAGAGCATTTGCTGAGTTAATACTCTTTTGTACGTATGAATGTGAGCCAAATGGTAATGCTTGCAGAGAAGACATGTAGCAGCACCATTTTCTGCTGCGCAACTTTCATTAATGTCATCAATTGTTGATAGATATTCTGGTGTATTAGCAAGCCATGCGCACATGTATATCAATCTTCACCTGTGCATAGTCTTGCTATATGGCTTTACCATCCCACTTGTCTTGAAAGGCAATGGACTCATCATACTTCATCCACTGCACAGCAGTACACGTGGCAGGAAAAGGTGATGATGGCAACAGCCAAACCACAGGAGATCAGAATCCTGAATGAGCTACACACTAATGAGTTGGAGGAACAAATCATTGCTCAGGTTACCCATGCACGTCAGTATCAATACCAATGTCAGAGGGAATGAGGTAACTTTTCTAATCACTCAGAACTTGTAAACTATTAGTACAACTGAACTGTGAAGTTGTGGATGCAATGGGTCAGTGAATTGCCAGACCATCAAGGTTGATGACTCTATCGAAATTGCTGTGGATGCCCTTTGTGTCCAGAGGGTCTGCACTATGCACAACTGTTGTATTCATGAACTGCAGGCCAAGTTCAACAATGTATGGGGCCAGATGATCAAGGGATCTGCTTTACAATCTCTTTTGGAGGCACATTGAAACTGTGGGGTGCAATGAATGGCAAAGTTGTTAAATAGGTTTCTGGAAATTACATATATTGTATATTGAACAAAATTTCTTCCAAAGTGTATCGAAATGGCGCTTTATCACTTGAAAACTTCATTGCACTGAGTGCACATGAACTTATGTCCTACTGGTCTTCGAGACACCAGCTCTAGCTACAACAAACAGTTCCTTGCATGGTTGCACAAGAAAGCTTTAGGTTAAACTGCTGAACCTTACCATCCTTTGACACCAGTGATCTTTTGGTAAAACCTGATTGCTTTGGACTTTGCTCGGCCACAGCTCATGGTAACAAAGCTGAGGCCAGTTTGGATACAAATGATCAATTTTAAATGCACACATGGTCAAATTTGAAAGGCCATCATCACTCTTGACTGAATTAAGCTACAGAAATGGTTCCCCCAATTGAGGGGGAATTTTCCCAATTCCAATAGGGGGGCCCTTTTGGAATTCTCAGACGCCACAAAACTGAACTTGTGCACTTTTGCTCTAATGATTTCATCCTTCATCTATTCTGTAGCCCTGAGAAGAGGCCTAGTGAAGCTGCGGGCGCACTTCACAATGTCAAAATTTTGACGAGAGGTGAAGATGCCTAATTGATTTCTGTTACGAAGATCCTCCTTGGTCAGCAATGTTTAGATTGAGGCCCAACATGCTTCGCGTGAGTTGCAAACTGCTCTTTTTGCAGCCTTGCAAAACAAGGTGTGCCGTCCTATGTAATACGACCTTGTCGCTTGACTGTTCATCACGGCTGCAAAGAAATGACATTTTTGACCCAACTAATATTGTTCTTACTTCGAAACAACAGTGTCTGTTCTATACTAGATGTTACGCAAAAAAGCTCGTAACTTCCTGAGCAAAGTGAAAAAAAATGTCAGAAATGCAGTGAGCTGTTGAGAAATGACGCGGCCAGCAGAATTAAATACTTGCACGTCAACTGTGCCAATTCCTCATAGAAGGTTGACTTCTTTGTTGCTCGCCAGGATGTCCGGCGACCTCCTGCACAGCCTGTTCAGCTTCCCCATGAAGGGCTTAATGTTGGATGGCAGATTTCATGTCTCACCAGCGCTTTGTGCTCTTATTGGCAGGAGCTCAAAAAAGAGGAGGAGAAAAAAAATGCTTCCCACAGCAGGTTTGTTGGTGCTCCCATTGCGTAACTTGTACAGTGTGACCAGAGTAACAGAGTCAGCAACCGTTGCTGCTCCAGAACAAGCCTTGACACACTAAACGTGGCGCCAACCACGGATTAGAGGGAGATCCAGGCTTAAGACTCCCAATGTAGAATGTTCAGGAGTCTGGAAACTAACTTTTAAGAGGCTCTTTGCACCGTCGGAAAGCTTAAGGTCTGACTGATTTAAGCAATTTGGGGGCTTTTGAGGCTGCGTTGAACCAAAAACATTACTGCGCAAGCCCGATTTTCCGCTACCGCGCCATGACCCGTTCAAATCGCCAGCGGAGTTAAACAGCGTCGGTTGTCCTTGCAGTTACTTCCTCCGTCTGAAGTGTGAGTCACAGCAAGCGCACCGTGAGAAGTCGTCTTGTCAGAAAAGTCCCCTCTAAGTGACGGTTGTACAGGTCCTCCATGACATCTCCTGCCTCAGGCATGTCACAATGGCCAATGGATTCGGGACGAGCATTTTGTCTCACACACCGACCTAGAGAGATACCCATACTTGCACGACTCTTGCTTGTCCGCCAAAAAGTTGCACTCCAGTGCGTAATTCGAGATGTACACGTCTCTCAAGACTTTTGAGACTGGCTTTGAGATCTAACTCCTCAAATTTAGTTCGCGGAACAATGTGCGCGTGTGTGTGTTTTCTTCAACTTTAGCAGCCAAAAGTCATAGTTGTGCGTGGAAAAAAAATAATTTTTCAAACTGGCCACCCTCGGCCTGAACTGCGTCCTTCTTGGCAGCTGCACGCACCTCCTCTTCTGAGATAGAAGACTTTTTTGGTCGTTGTTAAGACTGTTCGAGCAACAACGTGACAACTGTGCCATCAGTTGCCATCAACTTCACCTGCACCCTAATAAAACAGTCTCAGTTGTCTTGGGAAAAAAGTTGTATATTACGATGATGCTTTGCACAGCGTCATTGGCGCCATGAATCGCGGGGGAGGTTGTGCATTGCTGCTCTTGATCGCTGAGGTGACCCTCAGCAACTTTCCACGAGTTGGACTTTCACAACAGCTTCGGACCAGAGGCTTAGCCAATGATTTGGGTAAGACGTGTCAATATTATTGTATACATTGAATGGGGAGAATTCGCCTCTTCTCATGCCCAGTTACTCCGCTCACCTTCTTTGAGTCACAAACATTCGTCTTTAGACGCAATCTGTCAGTTTTCACATGGTGAAAGCACGCAGCTGTGTAGCTACAGGTGCTTCTGGCCACTCTTGCAGTCCAGTAATCAGCATTCTCAGCAATGCATGGTCAAGAAGTGATTTTCACTCTCCATGACCCCTTTGTCCATTTGGCACAATTGCAACTCTATTGAAGAGGTCCCACTGTGTTGGACAGAAGATTGTCTGGGAAGGGATTAGGTGCAACTTACTATAACATATATTATAACCACTTTATAAGCATTTTAACACAATTGAATTTCTTGTGCGCGCAGTCATAACTGCAACAGTGGTTGAGATCCCTAGGCAGGTCGACAAGGTGGACTCCGCACCCGAGCAGTTTGTCTCCGAGCCTCTGGTCCACGTCCTCAGTCGCAGAGGAGACGTGCCAGAGCTCAGAGCTCTCTTGTCCACGTCTGAAGCTGATGCCGAGCAGCGGGACTTTCGAGGTCGGACTCCCCTTCACGCAGCCGCCAAGGCCAACCAGTTGGGTGTAGCCCAGCTGCTGGTGCTTTACGGCGCTTATGTCGGGGCTCTTGACTCTCGAGGCCGGAGTCCGCTAGCCTCGGCAGCAGCCTCCGGTTCCACGGCCGTGCTGAAATATCTCGTTCGAAGAGGCGCTCGCATTGAAGGGAGAGACTTTGATGGCCGGACTCCCCTGTGGCTGGCAGCTGCCGAAGGACACGTGAGTGACGTCCGATATCTACTAAGAAGCCGTGCAGAAGTGGACGCGCCGGACGATGAGGGGAAGACACCTTTGCACGCGGCCGCAGCCGGAGGACACCTCGACGTTGTCAAGCTTCTGACTTACTATGGGGCAGACGAAGACGTAACGGATGAGGATGGTCGGACTGCCCTTCATGCGGCTGCTGCCGGCGGACACGTCAACGTGGTCAGATACCTGTTGCTCTCCGCCGCTGCAAATCCTTCTCTGGTGGATGAAGAGGGCGTATCTGCACTCTGGCTTGCTTGTGCTCAAGGTCATGCCGAGGTCGTTCGACTACTGGCAGCAAGTGGGGCAGGTGTAGGCCGACCCAACAGCGAGGGAGAAAGCTGCCTTGAGGTTGCTGGTGAACGCGGACACGAGGATGTCGTCAGGGCGGTATTTGAGATCACCAAAGCTGAACTTGGTCAAGAAGAAAAGGACTCTACTTTGCTTAGTGTTCTACAAGCCAGCAATAGCTCGGACAGCTTAGTGGAGTTCCTCCTTGCCAAAGGAGCCAAATTTGGCCAAGCAGCTGGACACCACAAGGCACTGCTCATCCGATCCATCTTGAACAACAACACCTTGATTGCCTTGGCCCTGATCCACAGCGGTGTCGTTGATCCTAACTTTGCAGACTCGGCCGGCACCACACCCCTCTACCTGGCTGCAAAGCGTGGTCAGCTCAAGGTGGCTGACGCACTGCTGGAGGCTGGCGTTGATCCTGATGGCGCTGTAACAGCCGACGGCACCTCACCACTTCACTGGGCAGCTCATCATGGGTTCGAGAGAGTCGTCAAGGCCCTCCTGGAAGCTGATGCCAGCATAGACCCTGTGGACCGCAAGGGGCGCACGCCTCTCTTGGCAGCTCTTCTTGGCAATCACACTACTTCAGTGTCCCAGCTGCTCGTGGATGCTGGTGCCGATGTCAATGTCGAAATGACTGGAGGCTTCACTCCACTGCACGTTGCTGTCCAACAATGCTCCGTTGAAAGCGTTGCCCTCCTCCTGGAAGCTGGAGCCAACGTGCAGGCCAAGCTCGACGACGGCTCCTCCGCCCTGTACGTGACCGCTCACAAGAACTTCCCTCGAATTGCCTCCTTGTTGTTGCGGAGAGGAGCCGACGTCAACGCTGAAAACAACCGGGGCTGGACCCCGCTTCACATCGCTGCCGCCAGAGGCAGCGTCTTGGCTGCGTTCGTCCTCGTGAACGGTGGCGCCGCCTTGAACAGGCGAAGCATTGCCTCGGGGCGGACCCCGCTTTTCTTGGCCGCCCGCAACAATCGCATCGGGGTCGTCAAGTACCTCCTGGAGAGCGGGGCCGACCAGGAAGTGCCGGACAGAGTCAAGCAACAGCGACCTCTGCACGTGGCCGCAGAGTTGGGACATCTCTTTGTCGTCGACTTACTGTTGGAGTACGGAGCTGATGAGGATGCAGAGGACTCCCAGGGAAGAACTGCACGTCAGCTGGCAGAGGAAAATGACAGGCAATATGTGGCATCCCTTTTTAAGGTCCCAAAGAAACCTCAGCAAGGATTCAAAGCAAACTGATATAAAGACTATCCCGTGCTAAAACCTTACAACCATTGCGTTTAAACATTCACCTAGACATTTAAACAGTACAAGCCCGGCTCAAAGACTGAATTACAATGTAAAATATGATTCCGTGTGCTCCTCACTGTCGCGGCCTCGCGGCCTCGGCCTCGCGGCCTCGGGTCTGGTTAAGCCGAGAGCGTGGCCAGCGTGCGCTCGCATGCGCATCCGTTCGACTCTCTCTCTTCCCGGTATCAACACTTCTTCCTGCAAAGTCTCGCAACCTCTCTCGATCCTGTCTGGAGGTGAAGTCAACGGGACAAGAAAAAGCTCAGACAGTCACAGTTAAGCTGTGAGGGAAGACCAGGGTTGGGTGTTGGCGCCCGGTCCAGGCACCAAAAGGAGATCAATGTTAAGAGGTCAAGTACTGAACTGACGAGTACTCGTATTCCTACACCTTGGAGGAGGACAGGCGGTGAATGAGATCAGCTGACGATTCTGAAATGGTGACCAACGACCAAAGGTCAAGTCACCCTACATCATGAGATTTTTTTCGACATTCAAAGTATTGCATATGCTTACAGGTCTTTGACAGACAACTTTAAAGGTCTCAACATATATTACCGATGGATAAGATCAAGTTTGCCAAGTATTCTTCCGATTGTAATGTACCGAGGGTGAGGCTGACTCGTAAGGTAGAAAAAGACACGAACTCAGATCGAGAGTGAGTCTTTTGTGTACTGTAATATTAGCTGAGCAGAGATGAAGAGAGGTGTGCACATAGAAGGAATGTAGGACAGAGCTGCAAGCTAGCATTGAGATATCGTATATGCTGTAGATACATGAGATACTGTATGTGCTGTAAATAAATATACTGTAGAACTCAAGATACGATACATTACGGGATCCTCTTTCCCCGGAGAACGTATGTGCGACCTTCGGCAAGATGATGAAGTCTATTGTGACCTAACATTCAGTAATTGTTCTCATTACTTTAGTAAGATGGTCAGAGGATTCTGGGATGTCCAACATGTGACTTCCGAGTGCCTTGAATGCCTGATTTCCTGTATCAATAAAAGATGTCAGAACTGATTTGCTGAAGTCTTCTTTTCGGTTTAAGATTTCCAGGATGGCGCGAAAATTCATTTGTGAAAATGTGCCCTGCTGCCATGCGGGCAGTACTTGAAAAACTTCTTCTCCTGATTCTCTTCAGTCCACCATGTTTTATCCCATTCAAGATATAAAAGGTACCATGAGAAATTTTGGGGAATATAGCATTTGGGCAATTACTGCAGAAAAGTCATTACTTGGTCATCAAAGCAATATACTCAGATATTTTATGCTAGAGGCTGTTTCTTTGTTGATCATACTGAAAAGTAATTTGGTACTTCTTTGTCAGCAACCCCTTCATCAGTCACGAGTTGAGGTAAAGACCTCAAGAGTCCACACTGATGGAACTCACTGATGTCAGTCTTGTCTACATGAATTGTAGGTCGTAGGGAAACATGCAAGTTGGATTTGTCATTGTCGGTATGCAGTTGGCAGTGTTTCCAGCACAAGTTTCGCTTTGAACAAGAAGCTGACCATAAGTTGACTTGACAAGACGAGGAGATGGATCGTGGTTGGCACCACACCAAAGAAGACGAGCTCGAGGTGATCTTGCAAAAATTTGCACATGAGCGAGTAACGTAGGCATCCATTTTCGACTTGATACATTTGGAGAGTGCTTTGTCTGCTCTTCATCCATTGCTACTTGCTCAAGATGAAGCTCTTCAGCAGCCTTTTGCTCCACACGAAGAGCATAGCATTGGAGTCATTCATTTGAGGACTGAGCTTTGTGAATGTGTGGAGGGAACCCTGGAACACAATCTCTTCACACACTACTGTAATGTTTCAATGGAATAGTGTCTTAAAATATAGGCGGCTTATACATGAGTTGGTTTTTGAATCGATTCCAAATCAGGAAAATGGGAGGGACAAAGATTCGTGAATTGATTCATATGTAATAATGAGTCAATTTGGGAAATTCTGCATCCATTCAGAAATTGTGTAGTGATAAATATTATAAAGTTGTATCACACCTTCACTACAGCGTGTCCTCTTTAAATTGTTGCAAAACGAGAGGTTTGCAACAAGTCATAACTTCATTTAATCTTAACAATCACGCATGAAATTTTGTTTACAGGTGCCTAAAGTTCAATTGTAAAGAATTATTCAATCCAACCACCATCAGCTTCAAGGATTGCTTTCAGTCTGCACCTGAATCTCACAGAAGCATTGACCAGGTGCAGGGGGTTCAGATTGGCCACTGCCTTGCCCATGGCTGCCCTGAGGGACTCCGTGGTGGGATGACTGACCTTGTTGGACTCCCTCTCAAACACTCCCCACACATAGTAGTCCAGGGGGTTGAGATCTGGCGAGTTGGGAGGCAAGAACTCTTTTGACTAGAACATCTGCACATTGTCTGAGAGCCAGTTCTGGACGACATGGAACATGTGGGGAAGTCACAATCACTGATGATGAGACAGGTGATGTGGGACACACTTCCACTTGCTGCTCCTACCACGGAATCAAGTGTATAGATGTTATTTGACAGAATTGGACATGCCAAAGCTGACTGCAAGATTTGCTACAAAGATTTGAAGATAGTTGGCAGAAGCACAACCTCATTCTGGAGACATGTTTCAGCCTCTCACAAGAAATGGGTGTAAGAGGTGCGATGTCAAACAGTGCAGCCCACCATGTTGGACGCATTCAAGAAGGAAGAGACACACCCAAAAAAAACCTTTCTTGACAAGGCTCTCGCCAGAATGATCTGCCAAGATCTCCAGCCAGTGTCCCTTGTTGAGGACCCAGGATTTCGAAAGTTCAGCAGTGCTCTGGACAGCAAATACCAGCAAACCTGTCAAAAACCACTCAGAACAGTGATGCTTCCCAACCTTCTCGAGGTATGTCAAGAGAAGGTGAAAAAGGATCTCGCAAACACTAATGACATGTGCATTACTACGGACCTATGGACAAGCCTAAATGCCTCCTCCTTCATCAACATCACTGCTCACTATTGGCGTGAGAGAGATCTGAAGGTGGTGTCAAAGACATTGGACTGCCTCCCAATGAGTGACTGGCACACGAGAGCAAACATCGCTCTCGCAGTTGACAAAGTCTTGAAAGAGTTTGGAATCCAGCAGAAAGTCTTGACAGCAGCCACAGATAACGGGTCTAACATGGCAAAAGGTATGAGCACCTTGAACGTGAGCCACATCTCATATTAGGATCATACTCTTCATCTGGTCGTAATGAATGCCATAAAGGAAACGCCCTTGGAAGAGATAAAAGATAGGTTCTCAAAGATTGTAACATTCACAAATAAAAAATTCGTGTGGCAGTCAGAAGTTGAAGGAGATTCATCTTACTCTTGGAAGTACAAGACCAAAGAAGCTGATACAACGAGTTCCAGCGAGGTAGAACAGTGTGTCTGAAATGCTAGAACGATTGCTAAAACTCCAAGATGCTGTCTCGCGAATGCTCACACAAGTAGATGAAGGAATCAGGACTGTGTCTGCAAATGATGGAGGTGTCTGTGGCGTTGCTCCACCCTGGTTATCAGGCCACCAAAGATCTGTCTGGAGATGAGTACTCAACAAGAAGCATGATTATCCCTGTGACAAAAATGCCCATGACTACCTATGCCTATGCTTGATTGAAGTTCAATTCTCATGTTGAGCTCAACTTGCCCCTGAGCTCGGCTCGACTCGAGCTGGACTTCCCTCTGACTGTGACAACTTGAGTTAGACTCAAGCTCGGGTTTTACAAGTTCGGCTCGAGCTCGTACTTTTTTGAGGTCGTCCCACCCCTGCTTTGAACTGGGAATGCTGAGGCTGATACAGCCTCTTACCAATAGCTGCATCAGTAAGAGGCTGATGTAGTTCTTGGTTGCGTGCCACTCATACGTGCCACACAAATCGGTCTCAAAGTTGGCGACATTTTAAAAAAGGACACACTGTATAAAGGTATACTATGAATCGATACAAACTACGAATTGATTTCACTCCATTCTGTCTACGCTAAAACAATGGCCTTTTCTCGCTTCGTAATCTTCCTGAACCTCGCCAGCTCTGACATGGCATCTTCTTTGGTAGAGTTGGTACATATATTCGATTATTGAGTAGGGATGGATTCGGGTCGAGCCTGCGAGCCCGCAGTCCAAAACCTGTTTGTGCCTGCACAGCCTGCACTGCCTGCACAGCCGCCAGACTAGCCCGAATTGCTGTAGGTTCTGAGGAATGACAACGGGACAGGAATAGGATAGAATAAAACACTTTTCACAGTATTCCTACCGTGACTTGGTGCAGATTCGCAGTAAACTGTGCTCAGGTTGGTTTGACACTGTCGACTTTGGGGAATTTCGGGGTTGAGATTGGGCCCGCGGGCCAGCCCGCTATTTCACAGTCTACAACCCGTCATATAGCAGCTCGTCTCACCTCTTTCATTGAGGAGGATAGCGCGAACGCAGACCTCCCACTAACAAACATTGTGCACCCGAGTTACCCACATTTGGGGTAATCGCAGGGGTCAGCCCCACCGGAGTGCAATGGAAGGGCCTCACCCCGGGGGAACCGCCTTGGTGATCACGGTTGACCCCTGTGCCAGGTAAGTATACCAGTGCAGCAGTGGTCGGGGCTTCTATGCTGAGCTGGGACACAGACTCGATGAAGTAAAGTCACGTCTTCAGCATTTGAGTCGACAGCAAAAGAACAAGTTGTTTGAGCTGACGCCAAAATATGAACTCACTTTGATAATGCGAGTGTGCTCAGGTTGAAGGCGTCCGTACTTTACTCAGGAAGAAGACAAAGGCTCTGTTCTTTGATCTCTGCAATGCTGACATCTAGCGAGCAGCTGAGCTTGATTCGTTTGCTTAGCGACACATTTGACACTTCAGAGTACGCTGCAAAACATTGATCCCTACAAGAGTCAGGTCCTGTTTTCGCCCAGTGCAAACTACTGTTGTCGATTTGTGTTGGTCATTTACAAAATGATCCTCATCATAGGTGTTGCATGTATGGACACAGGTTTGCAGCTGAGCCCGTCGAGATGTCGTTCTCGGAAAAGTCACTCGTTGTCAGTCATTTCGGCACCTTCGGGGGCCCCCGGACCCTCATCAACCTGCACAAGTCCTCCAGGAAACAGACGAAGCTCAACGTGTCCTGCTTCATTCTCAACGTGGAGAGACTTGAGAGATGTGACATCGGTCAAGACCTGTTGTTGTTGGAACACTTTTTCTTGAAATCCTGCCCAAAAATGGACGATATTCGGCAGACCCCTGTACAGGATCGTTTCCTCGAATAAGACCACATGATTTCACCTTGTCCCCCCCAACTGCGCAGACTTCTTCTGGAACGCATTTGAGTACGCTTTGAAGGACGTAGCTGAGTACTTCTTCCAGTAGCAGCTCTGAACTCCTTTTCCACCGTCCTTGCAGACAGCGCACTCGTGCAGCGACGCAGGAGCCCGCGGGAGTCCCTGAGTGTCCTGCGCAGTCCTCAGGTGTCGACGCCGAGTGCATCTCGACCCCTTGTCAAGCCCCCGCGTGTCCCGGCGACGGCGGGGAAGTCCTGCTGCTGCTGGGGGCTCGCTGAGGGGAAAACCTGCTGCAAAAATGCTCGTGTGACGTCTCTTTGCTGATATCAACGCAACGTGCAGTCTGACACCTTTGTCACTAGTGGGAAACCCTGTTTATCAAGAGGCCATGATAAATTCCTCAGACTCGGCAGTTTAGGTAGAAAACCGAAGGAGCTGATACAAAACCATCCAATGAGAGATCAACAGCCTTAAAAAAAGTGACAAACTTTAAACATAGGCAAGAATGAATAGTGTCCAGGGATTAAAAGAAAGGTCCCCATCAAAACGGATCGTAGGACCACTTTGGGACGTCTGATCCTTCAATCGGTGAATGCTGTAAAAATGCTATAGATTTATTATGGGTCTTCAGAAAATGACTCTTTGATCCAGTGATCCTTAGATGTAGAGAGCCTCAGGTCATTTTTCGATCGGATAAAATTGCAATGGAAGAAGATTGTTCTACTAAAAATTTTGAATTCAAGAAATGGAATAGAGGTCTCAGGGTAACGGGTTCAGCCTCTAAATTGCCACACTTCTGCAACAGCCGATAATTCTCAAGCTAGCAACATCTTTGGTAGTGCTGTGCATGATTCGAATCTGATTTGAATCTTGGCTTGATTTGTTCCACATTCAGGGTCATGTTGTAGTAAAATGGAGACTCCGCACGTTGTCACAGCCCTGGCAGTTGTCGACACAGGCAAAGGAGTTGACCTCTCAGACCTTGAGCGTGGCAGAGTCCTCGAGCTCCCTGTGAGGTCTGATGCGAGACTGCGCTGGTCCTGGCAGGACAACGTCAGGGCTTAAACTCAGATCCATTTGAGGCCGAGGACGCAGGATGACTTCAGTCGCATAGATGGTAAAAATCAGCTCCTCCTGACAACCAAACGTCCCAGGCTGATTCTCATTGTAAATTTGCTCTGGACACTTCTTTTTGCGCCTGATTTTCACATTCTCGGACCATTTCAGCTGACGTCATTATTCCATTTGAGGTCATTGTTCCATTTGAGGTCATTGTTCCATTTGAGGTCATTGTTCCATTTGAGGTCATTGTTCCATTTGAGGTCATTGTTCCATTTGAGGTCAT
>JAAUXU010154927.1_pt1 | contig 14380 bp, 16 predicted proteins | sample 7278151 | NCBI WGS metagenome assembly JAAUXU01 (sample SAMN14350113, study PRJNA611818) | marine sediment metagenome | isolation source: surface marine sediment (1.8m) | place: French Polynesia: Moorea | collected 2018-08 | reverse complement strand
TTTTGTTAGATTAGATTTGTCATAAATTTTGTTAGATTAGATTTGTCATAAATTTTGTTAGAGTATTGTCAGAGACAAAGAGGCAAAAAGATTTAAGAGGCACCAATGTGCTATAGGTGCTATAATACATAATTTGATGTGGACCCTGTAGTACTACGTTGATTTCTCAGCATCCAGTCCGTGTCATCCATAACACGCTCAGCTCTGGCAGCCACTGCATCAGTATTGTCCATGGCATCCCCACAGGTTCCGCAATATGAGATTAAAAAATTAGTAAATGACTCACGCATCGCAGCTGCTCTTTGTGGCTGCTTCTTGCAACAAAAATACCTTTGGTAACTGTCCATCGGTGTCCCTTGCTTTGGTTAAGCTCTCTAGAACCATGAATTTTGCAGAACTGTGATGAGACAGAAAGAGTGTGGTGGACACTATTCTGCCAGTTCTTTGTACATGACCTACGATATTGAAGGTGCAGATACACCAAAAGCTGGATGAGAGATCCGTCTCATGACTCACCCTACCTGAAGTAGGGATACAGCTCTTCTATCCTCATATAAAGCTCCGACAAGGTTAATGTGGTGTCCTCAGATGACATTAGAGCCTGTGAGATTATCGCAGTCCACAACAGATGTGGCCTTGTCCCTTGGCTGCATGTACCTGGTTCAGGGTCCTCCTGACGGCAGGACTTTCTCTCTGCTTTAGGCATCTTATCTCCTCAGTCTCCTTTGCACAAAGTCCTGGGAAATGTCACTTTCCTGACCCGCTCAGTCTTGATTTTACCACGAAAATTCCCGCGAAAATGACGCACTTCATTCACTGTTCATAAACAACTGGTAGTCCCTCCTGTTGTCAGCAGCAGCTGCAAAAGCGGGGCCATGGGCTAGCAGGCGACCGGCCCTCTACCGCGGCCTCCAGCACCGCCACGGCCGCCACTGTGTGCTGTGAGTACATGAGTTGATCCGCAGAAAAGGTTTTTCTGTTTTCGTCTGAGAGGTGAAAAATCTTGACTTTATACCATGACCGTAGCCCAAGATGCCAAGTGTCAATCTGTTTCTAAGTGAAATTCTCTGATGTGTGCACGGTGAAGGTCACAACTGATTAGTGTTTGCTCTCCTCCATGGTGAACGTGAACTCACCTGACCTCGTTGATAAAACAAAAAGTTTCCTATGGCTCAGACCAGTTGTGTCACCAAATGTCAAACGTGGCGTGAGAGACAAACGTGATGCCTGCAATTTGACTTTGGCACACTCCATGACAGCCAACTCTGCCTTGTAGACAATGTGGGTGGGTGTCCACAAAACAGGGCCCAGGGTCAAAGATCCTTGACAAACCTCAGGAAAGTGGCTAAGAAATGACCAAAAGAAGGTAAATGTTCCATCCTTACAATCCTTACAAAAGCTAAAGAAAGATCCAACCTCATTTTGAAAAATCACTTTTCAGCACTTGCATGCCAGATTTTCATGTTCTGGCCCTTTATCTTTGCAAGCTATTGGTCTAGAGTCAATATTTTTGACCGTGCGGCTGCGAGCCAGAGAAGGTTGCTGACCCAGTAGCTGAGAAAAGGCCAAGGTCAGATATATTTGGCAACTATGGCCACACCATTCAGCAGTTGCTCCTTCAGTGACCTGTACGACGTTGCTGGGGCTGCCATGACGGAGGCAAACACAAAGGATATCGGATTGAAACTTGTCTATATTCGGTCAGCGGGCAAGTTACACAGTACAACAAACATTGTAACAAGTCAAAGTATGTAATCATAAAATAAATTCCTCAGAAAGAAGGGATCAAGTGTATCACAACAGTTGGTGTCAGACACTTACAAGTGCGTCACAATGTCCATACCTATGCAAATGGACCTCGGTACGCAGATAGCATTATCACAATCTTTTGCTGTCGCTCGGTATCATAAAGAAGAGCGCAGAGGGTGCCGAGGATGCGTTGGACAACAAACGCGGCCTCGAGGCCAGGGGCGCCAGTAAGACCTCCAGCGACGGAGGCTGACCTGAGTTTCCGCCAAACCTCGAGCATGACCAAGGCGCCTGCCTCAAAGTGCACGCCTTGGCCATGCGCCAGGACGCACTGATCAAAGTGAAAGTTGCGGCGGCAACTACGCTGGGACAGAGCAGCTTGGCGCTAACACATATGAAGCCGCCGTATATAAACAGCCAGTCCATATGAAACGAGTATTTAGATGAGCAGAGTTGCTACATTACCTAGAACCCCTGTAGTAAAGTGGGTTTCTGGGCTTCACCTGGGCGAAACCTTTTTGCCTAACGTTATTTCTGGTGATTATCCCCAAATCCCAGCAAAAGCTGCCAACCGTGAACAGTCCTGTAATGTATTTGTGATGTGCTATGATAATTGAGAGTGTGGAAAAAAATACGGTTCTTTCCCTCCTTCACATGAAAGACCCTGTGTGACATTTGGACGACCAAACAGGATATGAAGCAATTTTCTGGTACAATAGTATACAGTATACAGCTAGTCTACTTTTAATATGCTAGAAGAGGAAACCTTTGGCATTTTGACGCCAGGACTAAGCTGATTAACTTTACTCTCATCACTCCCGAGGACGACTTCACGGCCAATGACAGCTGCAGCTCTGAGACGTCGACCTCTATAGAGAATCGAGGAGGCAAATTGAGTCTAAATGTGAATTCCTATTCCTCCCGTGTATTATTTAGTTATTCAATGTAGGCACCAAGCCTGAACCTGAGCGTGGAGTCAGAGCTCAAGTTCCCCTACTTCGTCGGTTGTGATCATGAATCGTACCGTGTGCGACCAACATCCGACAGAATCATTGTAATAGTCACTTTATATGGCTTTGTGTTGGTTCTTGCCGTTCCACACGTTGATGAAGATGTCCAGGAGGAGCTCGAGGAGCTCGAAGCACATGATGATGGCCACGCCCAAATAGAGGCTGAGGGCCCCCCCCAAGCCGGCGAAGAAGCCCTTTCTCTGAGAAGAAAAACGTCACAAAAACTGCCTTAGTATCGTGGTTGCCGTAGATACCCTTTTCGTTGCTTCACACAATACATTGTATGCACTAGACAGCGGTCCTTGGTCTCACCGAGTACTTCTCCTCCTGCTTTAGCGTCTGCACGTTGAGCGTCTGGTAGTAGACGTCGGCCCTCACGTAGTCCTGCTGCAGCTTCTCCTTGATCTCATACGCCTTAGGCCCCCTGGCCCTCAACTCGGTCTCGTCGTAGCCGAGATCGATGCCCATGTTCACCTAGGTGTCAGCACGGCTTCCAGCAAGTGCTACGGCCAAAATGTTCATTTCACTCACCCAGTACTGGTTGGACGGCCACGTGGACACCGTGTAGGTGCTGGAGAACTGAGTTTCACTGCCAAAAATGTTGACGTCAATGTCAATGACGTGAGAAAAAAGTAGCAGAAAGCCAAATTGGACAAAGTTGCTGCTCAGAATTGCATCTTACTTGCAGGCGACGTTGCAGTTGCACTCGCGAGCCCCGGTGTTGAACTCGGACAGGATCTTCTCGTAGCAGATGAAGTTGGCATCTGCATCAAGGTTGTTTTTCAGTATTAACTCTGTTAGCCAAGCTTGGACAATTGTGTTTCGAGGCCCTGGGGAATTGAATCCCCGTCCTCTTATTGAAGAGGACGGATTACTTTTGAGAGGTGGACAAGATATAGACTTTAACATATTCTCTCATAAGCTGACTTTTGTACTGTTTCTTTCACCTTTTCGTACTGTGTTTCAACGATGGAGGTGAGATGTTACTTGAGAGAGGATACAAAAGTATCAATGTAAGCCCAAAATTGGGCAGTCGTTTTCAAATTGGAGTCTGATCCTCTCGTGGTCCCTCATAAAAGAAAGGTGGTTCAGGGATGACTTGAGATTCAGTGCTGTTTGCTCATGAGAATCACTTCGATTTTTGGATCAAACAAAATTTTGTTCAATAGTTTTTTTTCTTTTCACAGGCTTCAAAATTTGGGTTTTGGGGTTCACATTCTGCAGGCGGATTATTTCAGGTCTGCAGATAAAAAGAATCAGTATGACACTGTTTTAGAGGGAGGAGGGAATGCCTATTTGTTACGTCATAACTGTCTAGTGAAGGTTCGACGGAGCAGACAACGTCGGTCCCGGACCCGTCGTCCAGGGTGGACTGAATGAGGTTCGGGTGGTTGCACTTGCACTCGGCCACGATGGCTCTCTGGACGCAGAAACGCTTGCAGCTCTGCAAGGAGGCCAGGATTCTCACGTCAAACTTGTTCCACAGGGTGAGTCAAAAAAGTGAAGCCAGATGGAGGAAGTAAGACTGTGCCAAACACCAAATTTCTGGCCCAGTCGATACACGAGTCGATATGGCAAAAGTATCGCGATACACGAGTCGATTCACGAGACAAAAGCAACGTATACTGTATCGCGTATTGTCAAAGAAACTCCGAAAGTGTCCGAGTTTTGTTTTGATTGTGGTCAGCAAGCGAGCGTGGATGGCGCTGTCCGATACACGATACGATATCCAACTTTCCGAGTCGATACAGGATGCAGAGTGCGCATCGGTATCGCCGATACCGATACGAGTATCGTCCAGTCTGAGGCGGAAGAAGCTTCTCTTTCACTCGACTGCGCCCAAAAAAACAGTGTTGTGCTTGGTCTTCACATGTCAGACTGGACGTACAGGGTGAACCAAGGCGATTCGCAGTTCTTACTGAAGAGGGGGGGGGGGAGGACATCACTCCAGATCTCATCAGTCAATCCTATAAATGCCGTAACTACCTCAATTTACCTGCTACTTGCTCCATTTTCAGGTGTTCAAGCACTCCATGAACTAAAAGTCTCACTTGATACCTGATTGGCTCCGCACACTTTTGACTCACCCCCCCCCTTGTACAACACCTTTAAGGACTTACCGCAAGTGAATATGGGACCTCAGCTATGATGTCGTAGCCGGTGTCGTTCCAGGAGCCGTAGCAGTCGGACACGTAGGGCTTCTCCTTCCGGATGATGTCGTTCTAACGCAGAGAGTTTAAACACAGGGTAATTACAATGAGCTAGTTTTCACCCAACTCCTCTACAGTTCTGACCCATTTGAGCTAGACGGACTTGGTCACTGTGTAAGTCATACTTGGCACAATTTGCTTGAAAGTTCTTCATGTGCTTTCTGAGTGACTTTCATACGTTCAGCAGTCACCGTGATGCCCTGAACGACTTTCGGATTCCTCAAAGCTTGTGAAAGTCCCTCGAAAGATGCAGTTCATACGCACGTACCTTCTGGATGGCAATTGAGCTGGCAGTGTTGGGCTGCAAATCGTTGCCGTACTCGTCCGGGTAGGCCGCGTGCTCGGGGTCGTGCGTGACCAGGCGGGCGCCCGCCTTGCGCGACAATCCCTCCAGCATGTAATTTTCCTGATCGAGGAACAACTCGACGATGAAACCTGCATCAGGGCCAAGAGTTACCATTACGAAGAAGAGTCATTAGACAACCTTAACTGGTGACCTGGGAAGTAAACTAATTAATTAATTAATGGGGAGTGTCGTTTACATGTCTGCCATGTCGACAATGACTTTGTATCATGGGAATCATCATTGGTCACTTCATTGGTATGTCTGGAGCGGCTTCACAGACACTTGTGTGGTTTCGGGCTCAGCCCGAGATTTTACCAGCCCGTGGTGGCCCGTGGCGTGAAGCTCAAAGCTCGAAGGAAATGCAGTGGAGAAATTCGGGCTCAAGGGACTAGTATGTAACACATGCCTCCCTAGTGCTGCCGATGCCTGCCCGTGATGCCTGACACCATTTTTTTAAACTAACCATATTTTTTGAGGAGCTCCAGTGACCACCACGATCATAAGTACACTTGGCCACTAAGGTCACAGATCAACCTAGGACCAACGGTACACAATTAGTGTGCGCGTGACGTCTGAGGATTGGGATGACCTGAGGCCTGACTTACGGGCCTGAGGCCCACGGCCCGATTCAAGTCGGGCTGGCCCGAAGCCTGATCCAGCCCGATCATTACCAGCCCGAAGCCCGAGCCAGCCCGAGAATTTGTGGCCCGACACGGCCGTACAACCCATGACGACCCCAGTGACTCCAAAATTAGTCTCGAAAAAACGGCCAAACTGCACATATCATACACGCACTGAGGTTAGTGTTAGAGTCCTTCCACAGCGTTAAAGCTCACCATTGTTCAGTCCCGTGAGGGCCGCCTTTCTGGGCGAGAAGGGGTCCTTGTCGTTCAGGACCGAGTTGAAGGTGAAGCAGTTGCCGTAGGCGGCCGTCAGACTCGGACTCCAGTAACTGGCGAGACCAAACTACTTGAACGACTCCTCCAAAGTTGCCGCGGTCACATAGTCTTCATTACCTGATGTTGGAACAGTCCCTGCCACGGTAGGTGCAGGTTGCGATGAAGCCCCTCACTTCGCCCAAGATGCTGTCCTTGGAAACCATCCTGAAGACGCATGTTCAGTTCAGTCCCGTACGTGGGGTGACGCAGAGTTAAGAAAGAATGTTTTAGCGCTCACTCATGACCTATGGCTCTCCTGACGTCAGCATCGAGGCTCAGGTAAAGCTCAAGGAACCGTGCCTCTTTCCTGGCCGCGGGGTCCACTTCGCCTCCCCCACCTATGATGCTCAGCACATCCTGCTCATTCGGAGGAGGAGCTTCGCCACCAGCGGGAGGAGGAGCTTCGCCACCAGCGGGAGGAGGAACTTCGTCACCAGCGGGAGGAGGAACTTCGCCACCAGTGGGAGCAGCCTCTCTGGTCACCCTCAGCCTCTTGCGTGGAATTCGTTCTACGAGATGTCCCTCCTCTGGCGAACGCCGTTTCCTTCTGCCTGGAGCCTAATTCAGTGAAAAAGATGAATCTCTACACAAATCTCTGTATCTCAATATCCTATATACAAAGCAGCAACTGTCTCTTAGACATGCGAAGCTTTCTTGGGCGAAGCAGCACCGACACAACAATGGTCCAGAGCTTTTTTAGCTGGAACTCCTGGTTTTAACAGGAGGGCATTGGCTCAATGAACTCTGCGAGCCAGTCAGCTGGGCAGATTGTGGAGCACCCCATGACGGTTCTTGTGTCCAGGTTGTGCAAGTCCTGAAGCACAAGACGAAGAACTTGGGACCTGCAAGGTTGTGGGTCTCTCCAATCGTGGTCATCGCTCTCGTGACATGAGCCCAGTGCATGTCCACATGTAGTGACCCCATGATGTGGTGCTACGCGTACCAGAGCCTGAATCACTCAAAGGAGGTCCATGAGTTCATTTATGTCAGGAAGAACGCTCGGAACGTCCAACCGGTCAGAGCCTTTCCGGAACCATCGGTGCCAAGGCTTGTTTAGTCGGATCAGAGATAACAGTAGAGCTGCGCGTAGCTCAACTTTTATCTTTGTATCGAACCCACAGATGCTGTACTCCAGGAGCAGTAGCAGGCAGTAGGTGCACAACAGGCGGGACACGCCAAATACAAGGCCGCCTTGGTGGACCTCGCTGCTACATCAGCCACCAGCTTGCCTAATCATCCGGATCAGTGAGTTTCCAAACGGAAAATAGAATGGATCTTGGTGCAAATCACATGAGAGCTACGTCCATGAGAGCTACGTCCATGAGAGCTACGTCTATGAGAGCTACGTCCATGAGAGCTTTGTCTGTGTGAGCTACGTCTGTGCGAGCTACATCTATGAGAGCTACGTCCATGAGAGCTACGTCTGTGCGAGCTACGTCTATGAGAGCTACGTCTATGAGAGCTACGTCTGGGAGAGCTACGTCTGCAAGAGCTATGTCTTCCCCCCAACTGAGCAGGTACTTAACCAACTTAACTATAAGTTGTGAATTTGAGCAGCATTAAACTGAGCACCTACCCCAACTGGAGAGCTGTTTTCACCTCCACTTGGACTGGCAGCTCCTCCACCTGTAGAACCGCCAGTGCCATCCCCGGTGTCACTTCCGGTGTCTCCAGTGGTACCACTGTTTCCTGGAGTACCAGTATCTCCAGTGGTGCCAGTGTCTCCCGTGGTGCCGGTGTCTCCAGTGTCACCAGTGGTGCCAGTGGTGCCAGTGTCGCCAGTGGTGCCAGTGTCGCCAGTGGTGCCAGTGTCGCCAGTGGTGCCAGTGTCGCCAGTGTCGCCAGTGGTGCCAGTGTCGCCAGTGGTGCCAGTGTCGCCAGTGGTGCCAGTGTCGCCAGTGTCACCAGTGGTGCCAGTGGTGCCAGTGTCACCAGTGGTGCCAGTATCTCCCCCTGGAGGCCCGGGTGAGCCACCTGGACCCCCGGGTGGGCCTCCTGGACTTCCGGGTGGGCCCCCCTTCCCCCCTTTCGGTAATGCTGGACATGACGCAGGCCTCTCAACGTCCTGGTCGTCTTTGTTGTCGGACTTATAGGCACATGCAATGTCAATGTTGCATCCGAAGTAATCCCAGGCGGCTGCTATATCTTTCATGTCGGGCAGTGTCCCCACAGGAGTGTAGGTGGCGGTGCCGTTTAGCTCGTCTTGCATGTTCAGGAGCATGTAGCAGCTCAAGGAGATCCTTTTGTCGTTGTCATTGGCGCAACTACAAATGTATTGAAGTAAAAGAAAGTACAACGCCTGTGCAAATCACTGGTTTTGGCAGGACCCTTTGCCCTCATGGCAGCCTTTATATTTGTACATACTCTCACTTGATGGTTGGCATTGATGTGATGAGCTCATCTATCGAAGTATGGTTTACATCTGGGTCTCTGTTGTTTGGGACTGCATCGACCATGGCATCGCACACCTGCTTCCTGCATCCACTCACTTCGAACAATTTGTCGAGTGTTCTTATAATTTTTGAGTCAGGATTGGGCACTGCGGCCTGAAGCTTTGCTTCCTCCAGTAGGTTGATGCAGTGGATCCTACAGATCGAAATGCTCTTAAAGTATAAGTCAGCAATGATGTCGGGTGTCCTTTCTCTAAGCACTCCTTAAGTTTTCCATTGCGAACTTTTTTTCATAGGATAGGGTGTGAATTACTTAGTTATAGCCCGTTTTCTGGCGGTACATTTTCTCTACACTGTCCCCAAATCCAAGTTAAAAGGTTGCACCGGGTGACTAGAATCCGTATGAGTCAGCATCAGCTTCGCATAGCGTTCATCAGCATCAAGACTTCATAAGGCCAGGACTGTGTGCCTGATTCTGACTAAGCCAGTCTGCAGAAGAGCTTGAGAAAGTGTTCAAGGTGTCCACTTTGAGCTCGTTTAGACGCTACACGCAGGTTAACTGAAGGTGAAAAAGTCATACTCTCTACTTCAAGTCGCACTTGCCTGTTGTGATTGCACACTGTAACTGCCGGAAAAGTGACCGAAGTCTGGTGACTGAGTATGGTAGAGGTGATGACCGGGTAGCTGTAGTAGTCATGGACCACGAAGGCGATGCTGTCAACGGTCATGCCAACGCCAACGCAGAAAATGGCCGTCCAGATGAGAGATCTATAACATATCTTCAGCTGACCTTGGTACGTACCTCGGGCCACCACGACAAGAACGATCAGGGGTGCCACTGGACCAGGAAATGAATTTGGCAAAGCGAGATCAGGTAGGTCTAGGTGTGGCTGGCAAGCATGAATTTCTAGCCGTGGTGGTCCAAAGGAAGTAAGGTGGTCCAAAGACACTTCTCATTTGTTATGGCTCTGCTGACCTCATGTAACTTGGTGCTCTGGCCGCGTTGTTCAGGCCTGCAATGGAAGTGCTCCTTCCGAAGTTCGACAACGTCCTCAGCACTATCGTGCACACACCCATTGCAGGAGGATCCGCCGAGAAAGTTCAACAATGAAACCTGCAACAGTCACGACAGCCGGGAGAACCAATATGGATGTGCAATGATGGCAAACCAGGATGACTGAAGGAGAACTCTGGTCTGGAACAATGACTGCTTACTAGGCTGCGTCAATTGTTTTGATCTCTTGCTGCGTCCTAGAGTTGTGGCCAGAATCCACTTCAAGACCTTCTGGTGAAATGGAATGAACAAATAGTGACTTTTTGGGTCCCCTCTTCTGCCTCCAAAGTTTTTTTTTTTTACACACAAGGATGTTAGGTCAACAACACAAATTTGATGTGGACCTGCTTAGTTACTTTCTCGATGCCAAACTGAAGCACTCTAATCAAATGAAACTAAAAGCAAAGTGCTGACAGCTTTGTCACAGGGCTTTCAAAATCTGAGCACCTGGTTACGTACTGAACTTAGGTAGTACAACACCTTATTGCCATGGAGGGGGGTCAAAAAAATCTTTTTGGAAAACCATTTGACTACGTTTGGCATTAGGTACCAAACCTAAGATGCACTTAGTCAAATGCCAAAATTTTCATTTTTATGACTTACGTAGCCTACATCCTGCTTAGGTGGAATGATTATCACATTAGTCATGATGCGAGCCCAACAGCTTCGGACTCTTGAGTCCTTAGGCCCAGCTCGAAAAGTGCTGGCACAAGCTCAAGCTTCAGCAGTTTGGCCAAAGGAGAGAAAAATAACATTGAACCATAGGAAAGTGGCCGTCCAGGAGTGGACGAATGGAAGAGACATGCGATTTGGGACCATTTGTGTCCTGCTTATTCATAATGGAGATTTCTCTGGGCCAGATTTTATTGAAAAAACTTCCTGAGGTCACCAATTTTGCAAAAAGGCTTGCAAGCCTTGGCTCGAGGCTCGCGTCATCACCCCTTGCTATTTGGTGGAACAAACTGCGCTTATGGGGGGGGGATGAGGGTGTCCAAAATAACGACGATCAACAGGTGCTCCTATAGAGTGAATGACGAATCACTGGGGAGACAGTGATTGCAGTGATTGGAGCGGACGAACCTCAGAAAACTTGTCCGTTGTCCCTTCTAACGGCCGCTTTGTCGCAACTAACCTTGTCTCAGCTACTGACGCACCTCTACTGCACTCCATATGACAGAGAGAGCGGCTTTCACTCCGAAGGCAGTGGTGACGGCAACTTTTACACCAAACACCCCTTTTAAGGCCAATATTCAATTAAAAAAATGGAGCCTAGAGTTGTTAAGATACAAGGGTTGCATCCAGGGGGTTGATCTTGTGCCCAGTGGCTGTCAGCGGGTTGCCCCGGCTGTTGTTGTTGATCTTGATGATTGTGTCCATGCAAGAGTGACGCTTCCGTGAGGGTGACGACATAACAAGGACGGGACGTTGATGATGATGATGATCACTCATGATGATTGCGCGTCACTCACCTGCGTGCCGTGCAGTGACGTCGTCGTCACTGTACTGAACGGCTTCATGCAAAAAAGTTGCATAATACTCTTAAAGATTGTGTGCTCGCCGCGTCATTTGACCATTTTGCAACGTCGTAACCTTGTCTGCATTGTGCAGCAGCGCGTGTGCGTACCTAAAGACACTTGCGCTGCATTAGTTAGGCTTTATTGGCAATCTTGGTTGAAATTCAGCAGTGGAGCACGGGAAAACGTCCAATTTTCGAATGCGTCAGTGTCGAGCGACTTTTGTGCCATTGCGAAACAAATACGCATATATTAGTGCTCTCGTGTAGACGGAGGCAATTTTGACGAAGACGTTGTACGAAGCTACACCTTTTTTCGCTCTCTTTTCATGTCCATATGGCAGCTCTGACCGAAACTTTCAGAAGTGCCATGGAAATGGCGGGAATGGCCAATGCTGATCAAATCCTGCTGTCAAAGTAACATCAACAGGGGAGGAAAGTCACGGAGTGAAAGCGTCATGTTTGTCCTGCCAGCACAGTGATGTCACCGAGCTACAACGTCCACCTGTGGGAGTCCGAACGTTGCTTCAAGTGCAGTGCACAGGACAGGACTGCGTACTGGAGGCCGATTTTGCATCCCTGTCCTTCCAATCCACACAGATTGTTTATACCACCTTGCCCAATCACACTCAAGGAGTGACACCACTATACCGCGTTCTCCTTTGATCGGCACGTGCGATATTTTCATATACATCATGATCTAATGGGTGTGCTGTGCTGAAACTTCAATAAGGTATACATTATTTTTCTTCATTAGAAGTCAGTCTGTGACAGTTTGGGGTGTGATTGTCTGCCTTTACCTGCCTAGAACTGTGAGTACTCTTTTCATCCTGTTCTCATACGATTCGCAGGCCTTAAAGTACTTAATAAGTACCTCTGATCAAGCTCAAATCTTAGGTACTAACAGGAGACTTGAGGAGAAAGAATCACTCCACATCTGAGATCAATACTTTTAGTACACAGCATTTAAAGCTAGTCCTACTGTACTGCAGAGCCACATAAGTAAATGGGGTTGGACAATTGATGCAAAAGATGGATACCTAAAACTTAGAATTGTTGTGCTCAAATTCTGAGTCGGTCTTGCTCCATGTGCCTTCTGAAAATTAGCTAAAATTTGAGCTCAAAGTTCCAACTGTGAGTGACACGATGGGTATGAGCTCTGGCATGACGGTGCTCGTACGTACCCATGGTGTCACTTTCAGTGCCAACAGAACTGTTGCAGTATGAGCATTCTATGACGAAAGCTGTTTTTTCAAGCATTTGGTCATCACTAACCACACGTTTTGACAAAATTTGCAGCATTTCTATTTAGGTCCAGCGTTTGACAGGGTGAGCTACTGCCGATTGCTTTATTACACCCTGTAAATTTTTCCGCCAGTGCAGGCAAAAAAGTGACTGTGAATCGTCTGGGACGGACAGAGGAGCAGCCCAGCAGTCAGAAGTGGGCAAGGACACCGAGTTGGTCCACGACACCAACGCCTCCAAGTCCTGAAACTACTGCGCCAGGGGATGGCAGCAATGCCAGATTAGAACGGAAAGAGTGCCAAAATGCCAAGAGAAGTGCAGAAAAGCAGACGAGGCGTAGAAGCAAGGATTTTTTTATTAAAAACAAATCGACAGAAAGTACATATGCGGGCTGTTCATTCATTCAGTCATTGCTTCTGAGTAAATATGACCCAGCTGTTTAAAACAGTCTGTCGTATTAGTGGCTAACTGAGTGATGTCGTTACACCTAAGAGTTAATGTCTAGGGACACAAGACGAATGTTATTCGTTGCTCGTTGAGCTCAAAGAAGAAGTTTGCCACGTCCTCATAATGGCAGCTGTAGCAAACTATGGTGGGCCCAACTGCAGTAATAACTCATAATTTTCCACCATGGGTTGGTCATAATTGGCCACTTTGGGCTAAAATGCCCAGGATGACATAATGGAAAAACCCTTGGCAAACCTGGCTTTTGGGTGGGTTTTTTTCGGGGGGGGGGGGGGTTGCTCTGATTACAGCTCTCACTCTGTTATATTCACCAAGTTTCGTAGGTGACGACTTCCTCGGTTGTTAATGCTTTCTAACCTGAGATGGCTAAACATACTGGTGTTTTTGTAGGGAGTGAGAGCAAATCCAGGTCAAACTATTTAGAGTGGCAATTAAGGGCTGTGGCATTCTCATGTGTTATTAATACCAGTATGCGGGCATCTGCCTGCCTGCTGCACTCTGTGTCACAGAGCCAACAGGTCCAGTCGAGGCATTCACGGGGAAGTTAATAACATTGAAAAGGACAGGTGATCCAGTGAACAACACTTCTGGGCTTCCCACAGGAGCCAGGCTATAATTTGACTGCTGTCGGTGCCTGGATGAAGGCCTGGCCCACCCGGGCGGACTTTGCGTCGCACAACTGGGCTGCTTGGCATATCAGTGTTTGGTGAAATGAGTTAAGGCTAAGTGAGGTTCTGTCAGGTTTGGTGGAGTGAGGTGGGTGGGGGTCAGCAAGGTTGGTCTCAGCACGCTGCCAGTTGTCCCCTCCTCCTCGTGCACCCGGGTGAACGCGCCCTCAGAGAGGTTAATGAACAGAAGTTGTCCGTGTTCATGGCCGCGCTGTGCGCTTGTGTCAACCACACCTGCCCGTTTTGGAGCAATCGGCCTATTAAGGCTTTATTATGCGCACTGCTTTTACAAGGAACAAATGTACAGTCAACATTCGATTCTGTCAACTTGCTGGTTGCCAGGCCAGAGTTGCCACCACCGCAAAACCAGGCCTTTGAACATAATGTGTATGTATGTGAAAAGCTGCTCTCGAGCCATGCGTCAAACTGACAGCACAGTGATATTTTAGACTGACATCGCTTTAGAGCGGGAAGGTCTTTATGGTAATAAATTTACTGTAATCCACATTTGCTTTGTCTTGCTCAGCATTCCCTGCCCGTCAATCGGAAACGAAGCAGCTCTGAGCTCTGGTCAGGCTGCCAACTCCGCAGACCATTTTGCACAGATCAGTGACGCTGACGTGACCAAGGTGTTGAGATTCTTGGACGTGTCGCACACCGGCGAGACCATCTGTGGCTGGATGGAGACTGAGATGTTGGAGACTGAGATGTTGAAGACTGAGATGTTGAAGACTGAGATGTTGGAGACTGAGATGTTGGAGACTGAGATGTTGGAGACTGAGATGCTGGAGA
>JAAUXU010010513.1_pt1 | contig 14381 bp, 19 predicted proteins | sample 7278151 | NCBI WGS metagenome assembly JAAUXU01 (sample SAMN14350113, study PRJNA611818) | marine sediment metagenome | isolation source: surface marine sediment (1.8m) | place: French Polynesia: Moorea | collected 2018-08 | reverse complement strand
CCTTGATTTCCGACAGTGATTTCTTTCTTATTTTTCTATTTTGAACAGTTGTGAAGGCTGTCACTTAGACTCAGACTGCCCAGAAGGACTGACCTGCACGGGAGAGTCAGGAGCTTGCATCAGGAAACCTTCAGACTGCGTGAGCTGGCGAGAATGCCCAGGTACGACTTGAAAAATGAACTCGGTGGATTCACAAGTTGCATCCTCCCTTTTACTCATCCAGAAGGGCACTCCTGCTTCGAGGGCAGCTGCAACTTCCTCAAGCATTGCGCGACCGCGTCCGACTGCCCCGACGGGTACTCCGCATGCGTCCAGCCGACGGTGTCGCACGGCGTCGCCCTCTCCGGTCCCCGCCGGTGCGCACGGTGCTCGGAGCAGGCGCACTGCCAGGGAGGAATGGTATGCGGGGAGGAGGGAAAGTGAGTAGAAATATTCACAGAGAGCAAATGCGCTTCATTGAAAAGAGAAAAAAGATGATAAAGTCTCGGGTCTTGCTATTGATTTTTTTTGCATAACAATGTGTTTTTTGCCCAGATGCCGGCGCTGCCAAAAGGACCAGGAGTGCGAAGGCCGGATGAGCTGCGAGTCCGGGCAGTGCCAGTCAAAGCCCACTTGTGCTTCCGCCGCAGACTGCCCAGGTGAGGAAACAACCCCTGTTTAGGCCAAACAGTCCGACTCCCGTATGGTTTCAAATAGCCTGAGACTAACATTTATTGGATATCCCGTAGGCAACCACTCTTGCTTCGGCGGCGCCTGCAGTGGAGAGATGCGATGCCGCAGGGACGGCGACTGTCCTCGGGAAAGGGGGGCCTGCTCCCTCCCGTTCCTCGCAGACGCGCCCGAGCATTACGTGTTCAGAGAAGTGGGGGTTTGCGTACAGTGTCTAAATGACACTCAATGCGGCGGTGGATTGGTGTGTCGTGAGGAAAAGTGAGTAGAAAAATGTGCGTGTCACAAGGTACCGTTCAACTACGCGGAGTTACGACCAAAAAAGGGAAATTTATTGTGGCAACGTCTGGACGAATTGAGAAACTATTTTTTGTAAATCCCTCCCAAAGTACACTTCACGAATGTTCATTCCTTGTTTCAGGTGCAGCCTGTGCTTCAGCGATGCCGACTGCGGAGAAGGCAGAGCCTGCCAGAACTTCAAATGCGCCGACAAGCCTCCGCCCCCTAACCCCTTCCCTTGCCAAGGGCCGGAAGATTGTCCTGGTGGAAATTAAAAATATGCATACTTAGTGGATCCCCTTTCTTTACATCTTTTGTTTTTTTCTTTACACAGACAAACACTCTTGCTTCACTGGCGCGTGCAGCTTAAACCTGACCTGCTCCGCTCCCTCCCACTGCCCGTCTTCCCACCCGCACTGCTCAAAGGCTTCTGCGGTGGAGATCGAGGGGGAAGACACCGTCATCCCCGGGACTTGCGTCGCCTGCGAGAGTCCTTCGGACTGCCAGGGGGGACTGTCCTGCCTGGCGGGAAGGTAGAGACGATCTGCAAAAAAAGTTGTTTTCCTACCTGCCTGCCGTTTCCAGGTGCCTCCCGTGCGAGAAGGACGGCGACTGCGGATCCGACCGCGAATGCAGGAGCGGACGATGTGAGAACAAGAGATGCGCCAACGTTGAGGATTGCTCAGGTAATTGATGTTTTAGTTAGATAGCAAGGGAGAAATACGTTTTCTTACCTCCAATCTTTGGTCTAGGTTCTACTTCCTGCTTCATGGGCATCTGCGACGAGGAGCTTCACTGCGGTTCCGCCTCTCACTGCCCGACACAGTCCCCCGATTGCGAGGGCGGGAAGTGCAAGGTCGGGGGAGGCGTGTCATCGTGCCGGCAGCCCTCGGGAGAGCACTACGGGGAAGTCGGGAAAGACGGTATGGAATAATAGATGTTCTTTTTCCGGTGTAATTTTTCACGTCCTTGATCAGGCACCTTCCGCTGCTTCGCCGGGCACATCGTCCCGGTTGACGTCTCCTCCCTCAAGGACCACCGCTTCGCGTTCCACAACCACCTTGGCGCCCTCAGAGCCCTGCTGGACGACGGGGCCATTCAGATGGAGACGAATGAGTGAGGAACAGCCTTGCAGGATGGTTAGAGCCATGGTGCCTTATCAATATATACACTTGTATCTTTCCTTAGCGGCGAGATGGTGAACGCGTCTCTGGCGGTTCCTCTCGGCCACGTCTCCTCCACCGAGGTCGTGACAAAATGCGACCAGGAGAGCGGGGAATTCGTCACTCAAACCGGGGGGACCCTGCCCAAGTGCAGGCCCGTGGAGGACACGGGTGAGAGAGAGAATGCCGTTGCTGAGAATTTATGGTAAAAGTAAACTGTTTCTTCATTTTCAGTCTGCACCGACTCCGAGGGGAACGAGCACCACCACGGGGAGTTCTTCCAGGAGGGCAACTCTTCCTCTTCGTCTTGCCAGGAGTGCCTCTGCAACATAGGGGTAGTGGACTGCAGCCCATGCAGGCCCCCTGAGACAGCCGGAGGGGCTATCGGTAACTTGGCACTTCGGGGACAACACGGTATATCCATCTATCTATAAATTTGGCACGTACATATATGTATGTAGAGTATGTAGGTATGTCCAGTATTGTCCTCCAAACTATTGGAGATAGACCATGCGAACCATATATATTCTGAAAACTATTGGTACAAGGATGGTCATAGGTTATAATAAGTTTGGGTCATACTGTGATCCTAAATGACCCATTGGTAGTTTCCTCCCTGGATCCCTTGCCTGGATCCTTGAAGGGCCTGTTTGATTTTGAATTGAAGTTAAATTATTGTTTTGCAAAACCAAAGTGTGTCAAAATTCAAATTCAAATTCAAATTCAAATTCAAAGTCAGATTCAGATTTAAAAACAAAAACATTTGGCATTATGTGGGAATTAACATGTTTTTTTCTGAATCTGTATCAATAAGGATCTAGACAAGTGTAGTGAAACAATTTCTCAATTTTGTAGAATCCATGCCCAGCGAAGCCGGCCAGGACGGTTAGTTTTTCAATAAATTTGATATCCATGCAGGAATACGTAATTTTGATCTCTCTTTTAGGTACGGCGTGCAATCCCGCCTACAAGGATGGTGGCTTCAAGGATTGCAACTTTTGCGTGTGCCACTCTGACGGAGTCGAGAGGTGCTCGGAGAGGGACTGCTCTGGACAGCAAGGAAGTGAGGACTTGTAGTCTTGTTGTTTTTCGTCTTTTCAATATATATTGCCTTCTCGCAGCCCGCCCTTGTCTTCACGAGAATGGATCCTCGATGAAGCACCTTCAGGTCTCCCACTCCCTTGACCACGACGAATGTCGCCTGTGCGGCTGCTTCGACGGCGTGGCGGCCTGCGTGAGCGGCGGCCGCGCGGCCTGCTCCCGCCGCCGCTCCTGCCTGGACCGGGACACGGGCCTCTACCGCGACGACGGCAGCGTGTGGGAGGTCCCCCTGGCCGCAGAGGGGGACGAGGAAGAGGGTTGCTCCAGGTGCACTTGCAGCGGTGGCCACGTCGTCTGCAGGAAGGAGGAGAGCGCAGAAAAGTGTCACAGGCGGAAAAGGAGCGGAGGGGGATAGGATGCGACACAATAACGGATGGAAATAACTAAATAGACGAAAGACCATACTTATTTCCACCACTGTTTCGTCTTTTTTTTCCGAATACGACCTCATCTCCATTCCGTAAATCTGCTCAAACGCAATTTACAACAAATAATTGTTTAAAACTCAACATTTTGATCGGGAAAATGTTTGAACTTGAACTTTCAAATTTAAAATTTTGTTGGGATGTTGTTCCTTTCGCAGAATGTTGAATGATGTACTCACTGAAACCCCGTTTTGGAATTCGCAGGAGGGATTATTATTCCAATGTCAGCCAAGCAGCAAGAAAAGTCCGACGAAGCAATCGCCAAGGACATTGACTACCTTACTCTGCCAGTCGTAATCGTCCTCAGCGCTTGCTACGTGCTGGGAGGCCTTTTCCTTCTCCCTAGGCTGCCGGACCAGCTGCCGTGGTACCTTTACCCCATTTCGTTCATCAGGATCCCCGCGCAATATCCTACGGACAAGTTCTTCTTCTGCTTCCTGGTTGCCAGCCTCATCCTCAATTTCAGTGTCTTTCTCAGCCCCTTCCTGCGCCACCAATCCGGCAACGGTCTCTTCCAGCGCGCGCTGGGCGCCAGCTCCTTGTCGGACTCCAGAGCAGCCGACGTGGTGAGGCTCTTCTGCTGGTCCAAAGCATTCTACTTCTTTCATCGCTCCTTCGACATCCTTGGCATCGCCCACGACGGCGAGCGAACCACCAGGATGGTCTTCCACATCCTCAACTGCGTCATCAACCCCTGGCTGGGTCAGACGGGCGCTCCTGAGCAGATTCCCCTCGGAGTCCCCTTGTCCCGGGCGCACTTCGCCATCGAGAACGGCATCAAGGCATACTTCGCAATAGAGAACATCCTCCTCAAGTACGTGCTGAACAGCGTCTTCCTCGTAGACCAGTGCGTGGCCGTATTCACCCTGTGGCAGCACCTCTTTGCCGGCGCGCTCATCACGTGGCTGTTTGCCCTCGCAGACAAGGAGTCGGCGAGGGTGCCAACGAAGCAGCATCCTCAGCAACACCGCTTCCTGTTCATGTACTGGGTGTGGCTCTACTGGTTGGCGGTTGCGGGGATGCTCGTCCTCATCCTCTACGTTGGGACGGATAGGGACGACATTGACCCTCCCTTTTCCTTTTATACTTTTTGGATTTCCACGCAAAAGTTTTTCCAATAATGGTTTGCTTCTGCTCTTCCTTCCAGCGAGCCCCACGTATGTATATGATACGTGTTATGCGCATGATATAAAGGCAACAATAATTTTTTAGATACGTGGAGAAGAAATAGCCAACTAGATGATCCATATACTGTAAATTTCGTTTCGAATCGAAACTGCATAGTGTTTGGCATTCATTAGGTTCATTTCAGCTCCCTGTTTCCAGCTTCTGCCGGGGCTTCACCTTTTATAGGTGCATGTCCGAGAATTTATGAGGAGAGTGTCATGGAGTACCTGTTGAGTACTTCTCACCACTTCTTCCTAAAAGGGAAGGAGGTGGGGGCTCTCCTTGTCCCTCCCGCCCCGCCTTTGCTTTACACGTATGCCCCTGTGCACGGTACACTGCAACACTTGAATTTCCAGTCCTCACTGCCTGAGCGGAGCTGCTTCTGTATTCTAAGCTGCTGTTTGCACTGCGTGCGTATCCCATTCCCTTCAAACGATCTCCGTCGCCGTCATCATGGCTTACGCTGCCCCCGCCCTCAACGTCGAGCTGTACACGACGGACCAGCCGCTCCAGACCTCAGACGTCGCTTACAAGGGGCTCATCATGGTCAACAAGGTCAAGACAAGGAATGTGCTGGTATGACCTTGAATGAAACGTTTTTTCGTCATGTTTTGCTACTTTCGATATTGCTGCTGCAGGTGTTTGTGCTACTGTTGCTGTGCTTGCAACGTACTTTAATTGTTGTCGTCTGTATTTTTTTGCTCCTAATGTCCCTGTTGCTCCCGTTGCTGCCACTGTGTATGCTGCTCCAGTTACTGTTGTTGTTGTTGCTGCTGCTGCTAAAGTAGCTGCTGCTCCTATTGTAGCTGCTGCTGCTAATGTAGCTGTTGTTGTTGCTGCTGCCGCTTCTGCTCATTAAGCAGTTGTTGTTGCTGCTGCTGCTGCTGCTGCTGCTCCTTTTTCCGCTGTTTTTTATTATAGCTGCTGTTGCTTCTCCAATTGCTGCTGTTGTGGTAGCAACAAGTACTGCTAATGTAGCTGCTGTTGTGGTTGCGGCTGCTCATTTAGCTGTTGTTGTTATAGCTGCTGATTCTTCTTCCTTTTCTATTTTTATTCCTTTTCTATTGTTGCCCTTATTTCATTTATCGCTTCTGTTAGTCTCGGATTTGGATCGAGGATCTGAAGGATACTTTTGAGTATATAATTTCTTCCCCTCATTAATTTTAGTCTGATATCGGCACAGCCTTCAAGGCGATCGGCGGCGGCGAGCTCAAGAACCTGACCAAGCTGACGTCTCAGGTGCGGAACGAGCTCATCGAGATGGCGGTCGAGCAGGCAAAGCACATGGGCGCGAACGCCATCGTCGGAATAAGGCATTATTGCAAAATTCGAATAGTTTCGATGGATAGTATATAAATTTCTCGATATCAGGTTTGAGTGTAACACAATCTTCGAGGGGACCCTGGACATGGTCATGTACGGGACTGCTGTCATGGTCACGAGGTAAATAGGATGGCGATATTTCTATGTATGTGTCGTTCGGTAATTGACTGAATTTTTTTCTCCTGTCATGCAGGTAAAAGGAGAGGCGAGTGGTGCGGTTGCTCTACAGTATGCATATGGAACAAAGGATCTGCCGAAGCTTGGATGCGGAAAATGCAACTACTCACGCATACACACACATTGTGTACAACAAGCACACTTACTACCTGCACGTGCAAAGCCATCATTTCTACGCTTTACATCGTCGTCTTCCCCGCACAATTCAAAGTATTTTTTTCCCAGATGAAATGTACACATTGCGCAGTGCGCACTTTATATAAGTTGTTGCTCCTTTTTATTGTTTCGTCGTTCTCGATGTCGAAATACTTTTTCTCTCTCGATTTCTCTGATACATATCACAGCACCGTTTCTGTTTGTGAGTCTGACAAGTGTGTAAGAGTTTCAAAGTGCGACTGGAATAACGGGGAGGATAGTAATACAGACTAGACTTTTGGGGCTCCTTCCCCTATAGGTTTGAGGAAAACGAGGTTTCATGGTGAGAATGCCCTAGTAGGACTTCTTGACGCTGGTGTAAAGCGGCTTGGGAGGATACGGGTGGTACCTTTCCGCTGGGTGGCTGCAAGAAAAGGAAAAAATGTTTTTGCTAATTTTCAACATTTTTTAAACAAATTCTTACCAGATCTCCCTGGGAATGGTGAGCCTGACCCTCTGGCACTTGTCTTCCGAGATTCTGTGCGAGCACTTATACAGCTTCTGCTCGCTCTGAGACAGCTCTGGAACATGAGGGCAAAGCTCAGCATCCTTGTCCCAGCAGGTAGTCCTGGGCGTGGGCACCAGGTGCTCCTGGCAGTTGTCCTCCAGGGTGGCCATCTTGATCTTGATGGGCACCTCCACCTTGCGCAGATGAGGGGCATCATAGCAGGTCTGGACGGGCCGAGTGGCGCACTGCTGCTTGTATCCAGGGGCACCGTAGCGGTATCCTGGGCGGCACTGGGTGACGTAGTGGGTGTCACAGCGCTTGACCAGCTCCTGCTCGTAGAGGGTGGCCATCAGGTCCGAGCGGTGCATGCGGACGCGGGTGGAGCACAGGCGGAACTGGGCGGCATCGTCGGTGACGGAGCAATGGGGCAGCTTTGAGGGCTTGCACTCGGGAGGGTTGTACCCGTCAAAGCCCGGCCAAACAATCTGGCGGACGCCGAGCTCAAGCTCTTCACAATCGCGCTCTGGAAAAAAAAGAGAAGAAAGACTAATTAATTAAAAAATCATAAATGGAAAGAGACGTATGTGTTAATGTCTTTTTTTTTTTAGCCCAACGCTGTTGATTTTCCTTACCTAGCTCTGGCTGGCACAGCTCTGTGTCGGATGCCCACTCCTTGACCTCGCACTTTTGATAGTGCTGCGGGTGCTTGGGGGGAGGGGGAGGGTACTTGGGCTTGGTCTCCTTGTAGAGCGGCGGGGAGGGGGTGGGGTACGGCTGCTCGTAGGGGTTACCGTACGGGTCAGGCTCGGGCTGGTAGGGATCGGGCTTGTACGGCTCTGGTTCGTACGGGTCGGGCTTGTAGGGGTCCCGGTAAGAGGGTGGCTCCCTGTAGGGCTCCTCGTACGGGGTGGAGGGGTGGGCGGTGGCAAGCCCGAGGAGGCCCGTCAGGAGCAGGAGGGTCTAAAAAAAGAAAAGTAATGAAATGACAATGTTTAATTGTGTGACATGCTTCCTTACTCTTTTCGTCCCCATGTCTGCTCGCATGTTTGTAGGGGAGGGGAGTGGGGTCCGGCGGGCGGGGGAGGGGGCGCTTTTATATCCGACGCGGAAACGGACGGAGGTCGACTGGTTTCCCGCTTTTCCCTCTTTATTCGGGGGAAACAGATTTTCTCTCTTCGTTTTCCCTCTTCCCTCTCCGCTTCTCTGGGTTGGCGTTGTCGATTTGCGTAGAGGTGTACTTTCCGTCCCTGGGCTACAAGTGAGAAATGTTTTGTTGTCGCTGTTTGGTTGGATGTTGCTTCTCCGTAGTCCGTACCCAGGCAATGTTTTTAATGTCCAAGTCCAAAAGTAAATATGTGGATAATGAGGTTTCATGCGCCAACATTTGCAAAATATTAGATGAATATCGTCATTCCTAATTCCGGTGTCATACATAGCATTTGCTTTGCATGCAAAAGCCAAAAGAAAATAAACATGCACTTTTAGAGTCATGCAAAAACTTTTATACAGACAGCAGCTCGCACTCATCATTTGAATTTTAAACCTTGAAACCCCAACGTCCTTGCACAGTCCCCGTCGGCTTTTTTAGGAGAGAAGAACGAGGGCGACGGGTCGGTTCGCTACTCATCCAGTTTGCCTTCGACCGTACTTTGGACGACCCCCAATTTCTCTCTCTCCCATCCAGTAGACCGACTGCACTTAATTTCCCTCGCGTCCTGAGGCAGAAAAAAAACTCCAAAACCACCGCGCGTAGAAATCTCCATTTCGTCTTTTGGAAAAATCCTTTGGCGCCGAATTGAATGGCTCCCTTTCCGAAATGTCACATTGTTTGGAAAGCCTGACTCCCTAAAAGAGCAGCCAAAATCAGGAATATCTGGAAAGTTACTTTTTCTATTCGCCGATCGTTGTTTATGGGTCACGAATCACCATGATGCTCGTCTGTGTGCCAAGTCGGGGGCTGCAGAAAAAAATGCCAAGACGAATCTGTTTGGAAGAAGATAATGGAGGGGCTGCATGCACAGCACAGCTCTTCAAGCGAAGGCAACACAATATCCATTTCTCCCTTCTCCTTCTCCTGTGGCACCAACACGACCGAAAAGGATCGAGTCTTACGTCAAACGCACACGAGGGTGGTGGAATCCTCTTCTCACTAGGCTCATGGATTACGTCTTGCTTGCTACAAAACACCGCTTTGCCCAGCTAGAATTCGACCACCATCCTTTCAACTCATCTGCCAAGTGAGCCGCCTCCCTTTTTTCTCCCTATCCATTTCCCCCTTTTGCGTAACATATGCAAAGGCATCGACACAGCACGGTCTTCTTCTTCTTCAGTCCTGCCTCGCCATAGCCCGAGTGAGGACTCCCCCGCCTCCAAAACCTTCTCTCCTGCCCCCGTAACTCCCCAGAGTCTTTAAGCAATACTCCTGCAAAAGAATCAGAAAAAAATATCGTCCTGAACCATGCGTCTTTTCGGCTGCGCCGCGCTCTTCCTTCTCGTCGTCTCCGCCGACGCTCAAAGGGGAGGTGCGTAAATAAGATGAAGGGAATTGAATTGATATAATATTGGAGTAAAACTGCAAAAGAAATGGTAGAAGAATGTAATTGAACCTTTGGGCCAAAGTAAGAACAACATCCTCTTCCATGCTCCTTTTGGTAGAAACGTAGAGGTATTGGCATTTCCTGAGAAGGCCGGGGACATCTCTGCTTTTACGGTGAAAGCTTAGCTATGTCACTATGTGATGCGTTGACGTTGTTGCTGGTTGTCAATACTGCTATCGTTGTTGTTTTTGCTGCTGCTCTTAGTACATGGGACTGTTGTCGCTTACATACAGTAAGAGACTACATGCGGGATTCTATCGTAAGTACAATTTTGTTTTCCTCTCTCCCCACCCAGGCCGCCGCCCCATCCGCCAGCGAGGGCGCGACTCCTCCTCCACCGTGACCACCAGCCCGGACGGCCTCAAGAAGGAGCGCCTCCGCCCCCTCGTCCCCTGCAACAGGTTGGACAGGGCAGAGGCCGGAGACAGGGTCTTCGTCTCCTACACGGGCTCGCTCCAGTCGGACGGGAAGGTGTTCGACTCGACCGAGGGGAAGGACCCGATCTCGTTCGAGCTCGGTTCGGGCCTCGTCATCAAGGGGTGGGAGAGGGGCATCGAGGGGACGTGCCCCGGGCAGAGGGTCAGGCTAACCATTCCGCCCGAGCTAGGGTACGGGTCGGAGGGGGTCGGAGAAGGGGTCATTCCGGGGGGAGCAACGCTGGTAACAAATATGTTATTTTAGGTCAACAATATATATTGTTTTTGCTGCTGCAGCTTTCCACCTGTCGTTTCTGCAATGCCTCAATTCCATTATGCTTTGTTGATGATGCTTTTGTAGTAAGAAGACCTGATTTTTCTTATTTGGAACTTGCTATTGTTCCAGATCTTCGACCTGACCCTTGTTGACGTTGAGAAGCCCGGTCTGGACATCGAGACCATCTCCGGCGGGGAATGCTCGGAGGAGGACCGCGTCAGGAGGAAGGACAACGTCACCCTCCACTACACCGCCAGGCTCGCCGCCGACGGTATCCACCCTGGACTGTACAGTAATAATAATAAAAACCAAAAGTAGAGGGATAGAACACACAGTTTTGATTTTTTAAAACAAATTACTGGCGTCGAAAGAAAAGCGAACTTGCAACATTTTGGCTAATTTTCCCGTTGTCTTCTTTGTAGATAAGGTGTTTGACTCTAGCTACGATCGCGACCAGCCGCTGAACATGATCGTTGGCAAGGCCGGCATCAAGGGCTGGGACGATGGGGTCTACAAGGCATGCAAGGGCGAGGTGAATAGAGTCTTAACAGCCAAATTGGAGAAATTAACGCCCTTTCTTAATTTTCAGCTCCGCCGAGTGATCGTTCCCTACCGCCTTGGCTATGGGGAAGAGGGCATTCCCGGCATCGTCCCGCCCAAGGCCACAATCATCCTGGAGATGGAGATCCTGGACATTGGCAACAGGGTCGACCTGTTCCTGCAGCAGATCAGCCAGGGGCTCTTCGGACGCTAATTCAGAACAAGACTCTTCAACTCACTCATTTCTGCCACATTTCTAGTCGATACATTTATTTGGCTACACTCACTTCCAATCTCTTTTGTCAGTTTTCTGCCATTTCAACTCTACCGCAGGTGGGCCAAGAAGCAAATGCAGCTTTGACAGAACCTGCGAGTTACTACTAAGCGGCGAATATCTTGATTCCTGAGTTTTCAATTTCCCGTGGCGGCTGGCCCTCCTCCGTTGGCAGCGATTCCGGCGGCTCTACACCAAAATAAGTTCATTTGAAAACTTTTCGACACTCAGATAAAATGATATCTACCTCGTCTGCCTTTTGACAACTGAGGCGGCCGCCGACTCCGCCGCGGATGCTGAGGCCTCCTGCTCTGATATCGAGCTGGAGGACTTCCTCTTCTTGCTCTGTCTGCCTCCTCCGCTTTTCTTTGCGATGGATGCCGCCGCCGCGATCTTCTCCTCCTCCTGCTCCTCGATGGTGTACGTGGTGGGGCTGAAAACGTATGTCTCCAGTTCCTGGTTGGCGTGGTAGTACTCGATGTGGTGGCGCACGGCGTTCCAGATCTTCTCCTCCTTCAGCAGGCCGGTCACGGCCTGAGAAGGATACGTATGTGGTATTGGACCCGAAGTAAACTTTAGCAGCAGCAACAACCGCAGAACAAGAGCAGCACCAGCACCATCATTAACAAGAGCAGTAGCAACAGCAAGAACGATAGCTTCAGCAGCAGTAGCAACAACAAAAACAACAGCTTCACCAGCAGCAACAACAGCAACAGCACCAAGATCACGAGCAGCACCAGCACCATCAGTAACATCATCAGCAATAGTAGCAACAAAAACAATAGCAGCAGCAGAAGCAACAACAACAACAGCAACAGCACAAGAACAAGAGCAGCACCAGCACTATCAGTACAACAGCAGCAGTAGAAGCAATAACAACAATGGCAGCTGCCGCAGCAACAGCACCACCGGCACCAGTAACAAGAACAAGAGCAGCACCAGCACCATCAGTAACAAGAACAGCACCACCACCAGCAGCAGCAATAGCTTCAGCAACAACAGCAGCAACAGCACTAACAAGAACAGCACCAGCACCATCAGACCCAACAGCAGCAATAGTAGCAACAACAACAATAGCAGCAGCAGAAGCAACAACAACAACAACAACAGCACAAGAACAAGAGCAGCAATAGTAGCAACAACAACAATAGCAGCGGCAGAAGCAACAACAACAACAACAACAACACAAGAACAAGAGCAGCACCAGCACTATCAGTACAACAGCAGCAGTAGAAGCAATAACAACAATAGCAGCAGCAGCAACAACAGCACCAGCACCAGTAACAAGAACAAGAGCAGCACCAGCACCATCAGTAACAAGAACACCACCACCAGCAGCAGCAGCAATAGCTTCAGCAACAACAGCACCAACAGCACCAACAAGAACAGCACCAGCACCATCAGTAACAACAGCTTCAGCAGCAGCAACAACAGCAGCAATAGTTTCAGCAACAACAGCAGCAATAGCTTCAGCAACAACAACAGCAACAGCAACAACAGCAAGAACAAGAACAACAACAGCACCATCAGTAACAACAGCAGTAGCAGCAGCAGCAAAACAATAGCTTCAGCAACAACAACAACAACAGCACAAAGAACAAGAGCAGCACCAGAACCATCAGTAATAACAGCAGTAGCAGTTTCAACAACATCAATAGCTTCAGCAGCAACAACAACAATAGCTTCAGCAGTAGCAACATTAGCAACGGCTCCAGCAGCAGCAGCAGCAGCAGAAGCAGTGATTTTTTAAAACCTTTCCCACCTGAATGTCTGGCGACATGTATCTGTCCTTGTCCCACGGTCGCACCTTTGACCTGACCACCTTGTAGACCTCCTCCAGCGGAACAGTCGTCTTCAAAGGGCGGAGGAACTCGATGGCCTGGCAGGCGGCCAACAGCTCGATAGCAATCACTTTCTCGACGTTCTTGACCACCTAAAAAGCAAAACAAGTGATGGTCTCTTTATTTCCCTTTTGTTAATGATTTTCTTACCTGCAGTGCCTTCCTCGCGGCGAATCCGCCCATGGAAACGTGGTCCTCAGTCCCTGCGCTGGTCGTCAGAGAGTCAACACTGGCGGGATGGCACAAGGTCTTGTTCTCAGAGACTGGAAGAGGAGCGACTTTTCAGTAACATATATGGAAAAACTATTCCGCCGCCGCATTTCTTTGAAAATTACTACATAAATTGGAGATGCGATAGACGCTTTACGGAGGATTTACGCCCTCCGCATTATGGGCAAACAAACTTGAATTACGGTTCGTCGAGGTGCATCAGGGACGACAAGGTGGCAAGGTGATTTCTTTGCAGCATTATGAAAATGGATTGCTGAAGATATCAGAAGAAGCTTTCTCTTGTGGGGTTAAGCTGAGTAGAAAAAGCGAGCTTTGGGATAGCACGGACTCTTTGTTGATTAGTACTTGCATTGTGCTGTGGCAATCGGCGGGTTCCACTAATTCTTTTAGGCAAAATTTGCAGTAGGGGTGCTTTTTGGAGTATATGCAAAGGACTTTAAAATTTGACCAAGGTTTTTTCCCGATTCAGGTTTTCAGTGTTCTCTTGAGTTTAGATTCAGTAAGCGACACCTTTGTATTCATGAATGGCTCCTTTGTGGCCCCTGGAGAACTTGGCCCTTCAATATTTGTCAAGCAAAATAGATAGCATGCAAAAATTAGGAATCTTTCAAGCATCTAAGGTAGTCCAATTGGGTGCTACAAAGCTCAATTGCTGTAGAGCTCTTGGCAAAATCCTTGGGAAAAATATCCTAGTTTTATATGTATGTACACTTGTAGAATTGCTCTTATTTTTCCTTGGTTCAAATTCTCCTCTTTCAAACCGTGTTTAAAGACATTTACAATTTTCCTTTCAATTTTTCCCAACAGACTGCTGAAGACATTGAGTAGCCATTGAATTTAACATATTCTTCTTGCCCCCGGAGGCTCATGTGTCAGGGGCAGAATCAAAAGCAGCAAGTCTGCTTGCAGTGTTTCCAGAGAGGCTCACAATCCTCAGGGGCATGTTGAAGCAATGTCTATTTTGTCCCCATTTCACCTCTAATGTCATAGAATCATTGCTGGTCATTCATCAGAAACAGCAAAGAACTCTTAGCTATGATTTCATGTCAAAATCAAACCCCATGCTGAACAATGCAGCATTTCCAAACCTACCATGCAACACTTTTTGACACAACCTCTCATCTCTGGTAAGACATACTTGTTGTCTATCCATTTTGGCTGCCCAAAGCTTATATCCATTGGTCACACTCATACATGCTCACGGGGTCTCGGCGGACCGGGGGGGGGGGTACCCCAATTTTGAAACGGGGGGGGGGGG
>JAAUXU010010020.1_pt1 | contig 14381 bp, 11 predicted proteins | sample 7278151 | NCBI WGS metagenome assembly JAAUXU01 (sample SAMN14350113, study PRJNA611818) | marine sediment metagenome | isolation source: surface marine sediment (1.8m) | place: French Polynesia: Moorea | collected 2018-08 | reverse complement strand
CTCCAAGCCACGTGCATTGCTTCTCTTGCTAAATTAAGTCATGGCTTGGTACAGTCTTCGTCTGGTATTCTGAATAGGTCCTTTCCGCCCAGATCTGGTGTGAGGAAACGTCGGACTGTTGCTGTGTCACTTGCAGACGAAGGCGCTCGCTTTGGTCTGGAAACCGACTCCGCGAGCCAATTTCCTGTTTTGGTGGACTGTACTAGCCAGTCCGATGGGAGCACATGAAAGGTATACAAACCTGAGTGGGAAAATGGCAAGTGTCTCGAGCAGATCTCCTTCCATCTCAAGCGGGGTACTTTGGGAAAGCAAGTTTTACTGGGAATATATCTTTGACGGGGACGGAAGTACCCCAATTGCCGAGATATATGTCGGAAGTACAGTATAATAGCAAGAAACCTGTGGAATGACGGGATTGCGCTCTCCCTCCCTCTTTCCTCGGGGCTTGACGAGATGCTGTAACAGCGGGTCGACGACAAGATGAGACTTCGGTATGCGGCCTGGCATGCCAGAGATGCGTGCGGCGAGAAAAGAAGACCCTCTCGGTCGGACAGAGTCATTCTTCCACCATTTCCTTTCCTCCGTCATTTGTATCCGAGGGGGGCTTCTTCGCTTCCACGAGAATGAGTGAATATCATGGGCGAGATAAGGGATTGCAAAGAGTACGAAAGAACTGAAGGAATCTCCCGAAACTGACTATCACCGCGAGAATGAATAGCGGGGATCCGGCAGAAAAATAAAAGGAGCTTTCCCGCTTTTTGGTAAAGAAAGTGAAGTATGATTTTTGTGCGACAGTGAATACGAAAGGGAAATCTTTCATCCTTAAACTGTCCTTTGACTATGGCCTAAAACGGGCTCCATTCGTCTGATTTCGGGAAATATCTGCTCACACTTAGAACCCATCTTGAAACTCCACCCCAATTTTTAACGCCCTTATTCTTTGAGGTGGGCCTCCTCCTCCTTCCGCCGCAGAAAAAAATTGGAGAGGGAGAAACGGAAGAGGAAGGAGGATGGGGGCCCTCCTCCTCCTTTGCCTGTCCGCCGTCTGCCTACACCTCTCTCTATCTTTCTCTCCTCCTCGTCCGACATTCCCCCCCCCCCCCTCCTTTTTTCCACCATTTCGACGCCTCCTCATTTCTCTTCTGCCTCTCCTCCTCCTCGTTCGCCTTTTTAGACGTACGGGAAAGGAATCAAGCCGTAACTTTTTCGCGCCTCCCTTTCCTCCCGGTTTCTCTTCGGGCGATGCAGAAGCAACACCTTGGGCTCTCCGATCCACTTTTTTTTCGATGGCGGCAATGGGGGACTGGCCTGTGCGATCCCTCCGGTCTCGTTTCTAACAGCAAAAGTTCCACAGTATCGATAACACCCAAGACGTCACATTCAGCAACACAATCTAAGGCAACAACTACAAAGCTATGTCACGCATGCACCCAAGTAGAAAATCGCCTCCTAAACAGCAATGGAATACCTGCAGTTGGGTGCGACGCACCTCCAAGAGTAGCAATAATTTCAATTCCATCAGAGAAATCGATTTTCACATATCGAAAACTCTCCGTTTATCCTTCCTCTTCTCATCCTTTTCCCTTCTGCAAAACACCGTATTTCAGTCCTTCCTCCTTTTCCTCTCTTTTAACCCTTCATATTTCCACCGCCCTCCCCTTATTTTCCCACCGAATGCGCCTCTTTTCCTCCCTACTCTCTTTCCCCTCATACCTTTTCCTCTTTCTTCCCCGCTCTTCTCTCTCTCTCTTTTCCCATTCGTCCGGTGGGAAGCGTCCCGAGAGCGCATGCAGCACACCTAGCCAGCAAGCAGTAGTAGTACAACACCTATTACGCAGGTCGGGAAGAAGGAGGAAGGAGGTGGAAGCGCCTCTTATTCCGTATTCGGGTCGGGCGCCGCCGGCGTCGCTGTTTGCGAGATCGTGACCCGCTTTTTTCCACTTTGGCGTGTAAAGGGAAGAGTAGGAAACGAAAGAACAAAGTGCCAAGTGACATTGTCGCCTGATGGCGAAATTACCACTCCTGCTGCGCTTTTGTACCATAGTGACACAGGTTACAAAGCAGAGAGGAAAGCGCCGGTGTCTGAGCCTAATTTGTGGTTGGCCGTGAACGTTGACGGGAGAGAGCGATCACCCGTCATTTTCTCCCCTTCTTTTCAAAAGAGGGAGAAAAGGAAAAAGAGAAAGGCCACCCCTTTTAAGCGGCAGTGACGATGATCCAATCCGACCGATTAGGGCTGACGTGAGGAGCCACCTGAAAAGAGAGCGACAAAATGCGGCAGTGATCGTGGATGACGCTTTAATAACAGGAAGGCTCTTATCCAAAGCCGAAAAGAGTTCTCCTCAAAAAGGTCCGTTTTTAAGTGGGCTTGCTCGACGTACGTGTCCTCGGTGACTCGTGCAATATTCACGTTCGATTAGTGCAGACGATTCTGATCAAACGATAATTGACCGTTACGCACTTAAGAGCGGAAGAAAAGAATAAAAATCTGAAGGACACGCTTCAGTGGCGACAGGTTTCGGGTGCAGAAAGTTGCTAGAGGCGCAAAAAAGACTTTTAAGGGACAGACAGACAGTACATACAGTAGCCTCTTTCCTTCCTGCGGTGCGGGAGGGAGAGAAGAGATTTGAAGAGGCCAAAAACTTTGCGAGGAGGACTAGGAGGAAGTCTTTGGTGTGGAGAAGAGTTAGGGAAGAAGGGGGATGAAGTGGTGAAGGGGAAGAGGAAGAAAGGGGGATTGGGGAAAGGCGCAACAAAAGGAGGGCAAAAGGAAGGAGGAAGGGGCCAGTTGAAAGCACTTTGAAAGCCCCCCTTTTCGACCCCCGCTGAGACCCAAGAAGAGGGAGAGAGAGAGAGAAAGGAGGACAAACGGCGAATGCTCTTTTTCGCCCGCCTGAGCCCAAATGTATGCTTGTCGCTTTGCCGGGACAACGGAGGAGGAGGACCGCGACGCCTTTTCCTCCTCCTCCTCCCCCGTGCGGTTTTGACGGCTGACGCCTTCGCCGCCGCGGACGGACGCCCGTTAGTGCTCTTTGTTTACCGGATGTCCGGAGGAGGGACGACGAGTGGGGAAATCGGGGCCAGTTATCAAGAGAGTTTTGTCCTGCTCATCCAAATCCTTCCGCACAAGAACAAAGACTGCAAATTAAGGTGTAAAGCGGTGAAAGTAGGAGCGACATTGCGGCCGTGAAACATTCAAGACAGCGAAGGTGGTTTCAAATGCGTGGCAAAGTTTTGTGCATCCGCTTGATGGTGTGAGGAGCGAAAAAAACCGTTTGGTCGATGATTTAGCGCCCGGATAGAGAACAAGGTAAGGAAAAAAAGAAGAAATTACTTTTGCACACGCAAAGAGCGCCTCCATTATAGTTGCTTTTTCGCCAAGGTTTAATTTTCGCAGTGGCGGGCGCGACGTGAGGGGGAATTTTGCGGGAAAGAAGACATATATCTGCTTCAGGAGTATTTTGGAGGCAATTCAGACCTTACAAATTATTAGACCTCTATACGGGTACGTGTGCCGTTGGGGTGTGTAGCAAAAGGTAAAATTTGCATAAGCAGTGAAATAGCGCGCTCCTAATCTTTTTGTTGAAAAAGTGCTGAGCTCTTTCGGAAGCGTCGCGATAACAAGGGTTTGAGATCAAACCCAGCCCCGATCCTTTAGCTCAGCAAAAAGAAATCTTGGGCCTTTTTCCTTTCCTCCTCTTTCTCCGCCGACGGACGGACAGAGGGACGGACGGATCACTGAAGGAGGAGGAGGCGAGATCGTGAGAGGAACGAAGCGACAAAGGAAACTTCTCCTCCGCACAGTACACACCTTCTTCTTCTTCTTCACCCCTTTCACATTTCCCCCATCGCTTCCTTTTCGGGAGACTCTCTTCCCCTTTCCCGATATCTCACACATGGCTGACGACGGCCGGCCAAGAAAGAAGAAAAGGGGTGGTGGGAACGTCGCAGGGAGGCCCGGCCGATCGCGGCGGCGGCGGCGGCGGCGGCCTCGTCCAACCGCCGCCCTCCGTGCCTCTTAGCAGACAGTCGCAAAAACAGATTGCCTGTTTCTCTCCTTCCCCTTCGCCCACAGTACGAGGGGGAGCAGACCTGTCCTTGGGCGGAGAGACGGATGGAGCGAGGAGGAGGCATTGTGCCCGGCCGCCGCCGCCGCCGCCGAAGGGGGATCGAGGATGGATGCCAAAACTGATGGCGCCTAAGGGCGGGCATGAGAGACGGAGGAGGGAGGGGAAAAAAAGATATCTTACGCCACCTGCCCCTAGGGGTTAGGAGGGAGAGGGTAAGCAGCGCACTCCAAAGGGATAATCTCCTCCCCCGGCGACGGGGACTCTTTTTCGATCCCTTTGCTCCTTCGACATTTCAAATATTACGATTTGGTGCAGTGTACAAATGGGGCAGGTACGCTTGGAACGTCCAACCTGAAGCACCTACGAAAATTGATATCGGTATCCCTCCTCCTCTCTTCCCCTCCCCCGATATCTCCTTTAGTCTTCTTCCCTAATTCCTCTCTCCCTCTCTCTCCTTTTGTGAGCAAGGCGAGGGAGGCCACATTAGTATCCACTTTCACAGATAGAGCGGCCACCACCGCGTGTCCCAAAGCCACTACTACGAGTGGCGGCCACCACCAAAAGAGAAAAGGGGAGAAAAAGCCCGATTCGATCCCACTACGGTCTGATCTGTGGGCCCAAGCGTATTGGAAAGCGAGAATTCCTTTTCTGGTCCAAGATTCCTCGTCTTCTTCTGTACACATGTCGTAAATAACCCAGTGAGAGCTAGCGTTGAGTGGGCGAGCATTATAGGGAGACAGGGGCGACTGCAGACGTAACTTTTGTGTATGCTTACGGAATGGATGGGGCGGGGAATGGGGCTTGCTTTGCCTAACGGGGGAAAACTTCCACACTTCCACAAAAAAGTTAAAAATTGAAAGGAGGACGGGGGGGAGAAAGCAAGAGGGGAGGGTCGTTTTCACTCCGTTCCTGGCTTCGGTCGGTCGTCGTTCAGCGTCGGTCGAGCGGTTGAGAGGGAGGGAGCGAGGAGGGGCCTGAGGCAATAATACGTCCTCCCTTCCTCCCTCCACACAAGGGCACCGCTTAATAATTCATGGTGTCAGTCAGTCAGTATCTCTGCTTTCACTCCTCTCTCCCACTTGGCGGTGGGGCTCAACTCCCCTCCTTCCCCCAAGAGATTGAACCCCGCGGCCCCTGGTTGGACCTTCGCTTCGGAAAGTAATTGCTTTCATTTCCCTGCAGGTCAAACAAAAGTCCAGAGTCCCCGCTCGATCCCCTTGAGCGAGAGTGCGCGCATTTCATTGACTCGAGAGCTGAGCTGATCGGGGATTGATGAAGCGCACTAAACAATAGCGCTTTTGAAGGAGGGGAAAGCCAGTATTGTCATGATTGCGCACGTGTGATAAAGAAGGGGAAAAAAGAAACCCAATATGGCTTTCCCGTTATTGACGTATTTGAGCGCCCGGTTTTGCGGTTTTGAGGCACTTTTCCCTTTCCCCAGTCGATAGAACAAATCCCACGCTCGTCCCCCCTCCCGCTATATTCACACCTCACAGGCAAAGTCGGCCACTTTTATTTCATCACAGTTTGTGTTTTGGCACTTCCTCTCCCCCCCGCCCCCTCTTGTCGACATGCCACCTCCCGCTTTCTCCCGCCTGCAAAAAAGTAAGAACAAACTTTTTTCTCCCCTTCTCCCATTCCTACATAGCCGCCCCAGTTTATGTACCATAGTAGAAGCAGGTAGGCCGGCAGAAAGGACTGCGTTTCTCGCAAGGGGGGGGGGGGAGGACTAACTTTGGCCAGATTGCCGTAATCGCCCCGGGGCCCTGGAGGAAAAGTGGGAGCATGAAAAGGGCTGCAGTGGCCGTACCGTTCTCCCGCATTTAATGGTCGGTCGGCTGGTGTCCTCGCTTAGCTGTCGGCGGGAGAAGTCGGTCGAGGAGGATGACAGTTCTGCATATCGAGCAAAAAAAGAACTCTTTCCTTTCCTTGCGATTGATAACATCTCTAAGAGCCGTTGGCGCGGTAGCGTGAGCCTTCTTATCAAGGCAGAAGAGAACTACCGACCTTACCTGTACGACTTTACTTCCTAATGGAGACAGTCGGCGACGCACTGTTACATAGAAATGAGGGGAAGGAAGGAAGGAGGGGGATTGAATAGACACACATGCACACACAACAGAGCTAGAGGGGAAAGGGGAATTGCTGTGCTTTCGTGTTTGCTGTACTTCCCTCTCTCTTTTACCTTTTGCGTAATGCCACGACAGACTGCTCCCCTCCCCCGAGGCTCACTTGAATGAGTCCGAGCGTACGTACCTATACGTTCCTGTTGTCTTTTGCATGCAAGGGGGCCAAATAGAGGCCCACATGCACTCAGTACATACACGTATGGCTTCATGAAAGCTATCCGATATTCAGTCCTTTTTCTTTGTCCCCACCCGCCCCCAAAGGGACAATAGCTTTTTAGGAGATATGCTCGTGTTGAGTGGGCGGGGGATCATCGAATGTGTCTGTCTGTTTTTCGAAACATGCAGGCAGGCACGTCCCTGCGTCCGTCTGTCTTTCTGTGGTACGTTCCCTCTTGTCCCATATGCACTTCACTCTTCCCATCCTCTACTCTGAGGGGCCCTCCAAAGTAAATTGTTGTTGAATTGAGCCATTGAAACTCCGTTTTTGGGAGGACGGAAATTGGAGGGATTTCGGCCAGCAAAGAGAGTAGTCACGAGACGAAGCTCTGCCACATATTCTCTCACAATATTGGCTATTCTGACGCGTTTCCAGCGAAATGAGATCGAGAAAGGTCTTGGTTCCTCCGCACCGACGACTCCTACATGTCTCACACTCATGACAAGGGGTAGGCACGCCCAATCGCCCATACGCGTACTTCTCCCCTGTGTCATACACACACATAGGAACCCCCTTCCTTCTCAGGCTAAAGGAAGGTGAAGGAGTGGAGGAGGAGTGACACGAGTCTATTCCCCTCCCGAAAAAAGCCTGAGACTAATTTCTCCTCTTCCTCTTCTCAACATCACGCAAGAACATCATCATCGCGAAGTAAGACAGCCCTTCCTCGTCTCTCTCTCAGGCCCATAAAGTACCGGAGGTGGCTATTTAGGGGCAGAAGGAAAAACGTATAAAGTTTTTTCGGGAGGGTAGAGGGAAACCCTTGTCTTTATCTCGCAGCGCAAATCCTTCTACTATGTTCTCTTCCGACGGGGGAAGATGTGAGGTAATGTTCTGTCGGCTATAGCCGAGAATGGAGCCTCGTTAGGCAAAGAAAGGAGGAGGGGAAGGGGTCGATGTGCCAGTTGTACATCCCGGACATGGGACGATATTGTGCGTCCTTCTTGGAATCATCACCATCAGCTCGCACAAAGACGAAGGCCTCAGCTCGATCGTCAAAAGAGTCGAGTCAGACATTCTTTGCACATCTCATGTACATACGTTTACGAGGGACTTCTTGGCTCGTTAGCTTCTCTTCAAATTGCTTCTCCCCATCGCCCCACATATTTTATGAAGATCTCCCAGTCTACAGAAGGAAAATTATCGACCTTATGACATGCCCAGGCAATCCTCAGTCTTACATTGGTCCTTGACATTTTTCCTTTCCTTTTCCTGGGGGAAAGAAAGGGGACGTTTGAGAGAAGGATAAAAAGGACGCAGTGCTGCGTACGTACGCACAAGTGTGGTAGGGCGGAGCTGGTTGTAAAGAGAGGGTCGCGATTGCATCTCAGCCCGAGGAGGAGGAGGAGGAGGACAGGAAAAGGGGATTAGGGCCGGCAGGCGAGAGAAGGGAAAGAGGGCGAAAGGAAGGGTTATCTTTTGCAGCCAGGAGGGGAGGAGGGGGATTAGCGAACGAGACTCGTCTTCTTCCTCTTCCTCCTCCTCCTTCCCCATCCACCGCCAGCCCAAGGCCGGGCCTCCCTCCGCCAAAGAGATTAAGAGGACTTCAGGCGAGAGATCCGTCGTCCGGGGTGGGAGGGGAGGATAGGGGAGAGGGAAAGAAAAAAGAAAGGGATCGAAGAAGGCCTCTGATTTGAGAAAGGCCCAGGAGAGGAGGAGGAATGTAGCTTGAGAACTAGGAGAGTGCATACGCTGTTGCGAAGTACAAAAGTTCTCTTTTGAAGTGCTTGAATTTAATTCATCTTTTCTCCTTTAAAACGTTTCGCACATTTTTTTTTGGTCGGGGAGGGGGATTTTATTAACACCTTTTCTTTTCGCGTCAAGAAAGAAACTCCCGGCCTGGACCGGATCTTATTAGCAAAGCAAACTTTTTTCCTTGTGGCCTTTTTACTGCATATGTCGCAGGCTGATACTGCCTCAGAACAACTGAGCACAATAATGCCACCTTTTCAATTTGCGAAAGTTTGGCCAGAGAAAGGTCTCGCTCGCTCTTTTGAGGTTGACCGAGGAGGAGATAACGAGGGCGGGGGAAATTGTGATCGATCGATCGGCCCATGCATTCGATTCGACAGGAGGGAAAAGGGGAAAACTTTGGCCCCGAGCAAAAAAGAACTGTTTTCTCCTCGCCTTTCCTCCTCTAATTCCAGGACAAAAAAACCTTCCCATTCCCTTGTTTTCTTTCATTTCGCAGAAAAGTCGTCTTTCTTCATTTGGCCAGATAGTGAAGGCTTTCGTAGGAATTCCGTAAATGATCGTCGTGAGTACTACCCATACGTACAATGAAAAAACTCCCTTATTCTTTACCCTGTGATCCAAGGGCTCCTTTTCTCCCCATTTCCTTTTGCAACGACTGCTTGCTTCCTCTTTTTTTACTACATTATTCGAAATGTCGATCCTTCAGTGCAGTGCACAGACTACTTCGCATACTCTCTCCTCTTTCATCCCCTTTTGTTGTTGATTCCATTAGAGAGCGCGGGGAGGGTGGAGTTCTGAATGGGGAAGAAGAAAGAAAGAAATAGTAGGAAGGAGAAGGTCCCATGCCGCCACAAACTTCCACTTGGCCCCCTTTCTTTCGTAACATAGTTGTGCATTGAAAAAAACCTTCTTATATCGCAGAACAAGAAGGGTTAGCTCACAAGCAAGAGGGGAAGGAAACATAAGGAATATCAAGCTATAAAAAACCTTGGGAATTCCCTCGGGACCATTCGTTCCCTTCGTTCGTACTCGTCTGTTTCCTTTCCTTTTCTCGGTCCGCCTCCCTTGGCTTCCAACAGGCAGACCCTCCTCCACTCGCCCTCCTCCTTGCCAGACCAGTGATCCGCCTGGGCGACCTCCACCTGCCCTATCCCAAGGTACTTTACATTTCAAACACCGACCTCCTCCTCCTATCCCCCCATCCCTCGCTACTGTACACACAAACACGGTCTGGAGAAATGCCGCAGCGAAGGTATTAAGCCAGAATAGGAAATGAGGGAAGAGGAGGAGGAGGAGGCCCTTCTCGGCGAAGAAAAAAGGATGGGGTGTGCGTAGCAAGCAGGGCCCCCATCTGTGAAAAGGAGAAAACTTTCTCATTTTCTTTAATGAGTAGACGACGACGTGCCCGCTTTGCCCCGAAGGAGGAGGACGGAGAGCGACATTACAGCGCGAAAAAAGGGAAGAAGAAGAATCATAAAAGGAGAGGGAACCGACGGGCCTACCCAACCTGCGTAGCTCCTATATTTTTCGGGTGACGTCTGTGAGCAATTTTCATTGCGCCCGGGTATAGGCGCACGATTTTTTCGCTTGGGCCTCTTTGCCTTGGCTGTATAACAAGCCCTTATCGTCTGCGGCCGTCGGCACTTATGATGGAATGCTGCTGAGACGCTTTTGTGCTGTACAGAAAATGCCCATCTTTTATGCGCTCCCATATCGCAGTCAGAAATCGCAAGAGGTCGAACAGGACCTGAAACTGCACAAAGCAATACCGTGAAAAAAGACGCGGAAATACTGTACAGTACAGACAGTACATCATCATCATCATCAGGGGCTGAGTGAAAAAAATACTACTACCTACCACGCACACGAGGACAACACTTCTCTTTGAACCAAAGACGAACGGACAACCGCCATCACCATGATGAACTCCTTGACTGAGAACATCTTGGAGGTTGTCCTCTCCATCGTCCTGTTCGCCCTCTTCTTCTTCCTATACGCGGCGGCCGAGCGCCTCCTCCGCCCGCACATCCTCCGCGATGGAGACTCTACCCCCTCTCCCGGCGCCTCCGTCTGTCGCATGGCCGCCTCCTTCTCCTTCTACATCGCCCTGCCGAACGTGGCCCTGGCCGGGTCGCTCACCGCGCTCTTCGTGCTGGACGACCTCCACTTTGCCGTCTCGGCCGTGCTTGTGGGCGCCGTCGCCGCCTCGCTCGCCGTCATCGTCCTGGTCGTGTATGGGATGGTTGGGTCTCGGGCGGACGCGCGGGTGGCGGAGGGGGAGGCCAGGAGGCAGCGGGCCAGGGCGGAGCTGAGGCGGCAGCAGGAGAGGATGAGGGCGGAGGGAGGGGGAGGGGGGTGGCAGACAAATACAACGGGGCTGTCCGTCGTGTATGTGGAGGGGGAGGAGCCGCTGCCGTCGTACGACCAGTTGGATGGAGGCGGCGCTGGAGGGAGTAATAGTGATAGCAGTGGTAGCGTTGACGGAGATTACGGGAGCACCGGCAACACGCCTCCGCCTACACAGCAACAGCAGCAGCAGGCTCATTCGAAGCAGGAGCTTCCTCCGTCCTACTTGGACGTGGTGAGGCTGTGGGGAGACAAGCAGACGGAGAAGAAGAGGAAGAATGAGAGGAAGGTGGACATCGACAGGGAGTCTCCAAATGATGCTCCAGGAACAACCCGAAATGACACCGCTGAGGAGACGGAGGAGGCCCCGAAGGAGGAAGGAGGGAACCAAGAAGAGGGAACAACGTCGTCGTCGTTATCCAGTAGTAGTTCGAGTGAAGACTGAAGAAAGGAAGAGGGGAGAGTGCGATCTGCCTGCAATGGGAAGAAATTCATTCTGTGGTGCTTTATGAAAATAAATATAAAGAGTATTTGAAGTTCAAAAGACAATCGATTGCGTAATGAACATGTAGCTTTGCAGCAGCAACACCGTTAATCTCAAAACTGCTAGACAGTTGGACCTTTGTTTTCTTTTTGATTCGCAAAACGCTGTAGCCGATCTACCCCCACGTATCGCATGCACCCTATCCTATCCCACCCTGGCTGACACACAGTCCAGGGCCCACCTACGGATACAGCGCGAGAAGAGTGATTAGTCAGTCCCACAGCCAAGGAAGGATAAGGAATCGAGTGACGGCAAGCGAGCTAGGGCCGCGATCCCCCCCTCACCTCTTCCCTTTTCCAGATAAGTTTCAATTCGTTACCTCTGCTAGTCCCGCCTCGAACGATCGACGTTCTCCTCCCTTCTAATCTCTTATTCTTATATCCACGGTGCAAAGCGGGGAAAAATAGTGGGCGGTGACTGAATATCGAGAGGATCGGCAGCTGGGCCGTCGAGACCTGGAAAGGCGATTTCGCCACCTGCATGTCAGCCTCCTCCTCCTCCACGACTTCAGAAGAAACCTTCGCCATGAACGCCTCATCCCCTGACCTCAGCGAGAGGGATCGCATCTTCTTGCAGAACTTCATGAACGTATCCGAACGCGTCCTCTTCAGCCACGTCCAGGACGGCGGCGACGAAGACGACGACAGCAATGACACCCTCAACGTGGTTAACTTGGACGTCGACACCAACAGCGGCGGCGGTGGCAACGACTCCTTCGACATTCTGGGCATCACCATCTTCGTCGTCTGCGGACACTTCTTGCTCAAGCTCATCTTTGGCTTCTTCCCCTGTTTCGTCACCTGCGTTGTCCACGAATCGCACCCGGTCAGGAGCCTAAAGTTCCTCTACCTGCTCTTCTCTAACCTGGTGCTCTACGCTTGCCTGTGGTATGTATTATTAGTAAGAACAAAACAACATCCTCTTGAAACCCGATCCTTTCCAAAGAGGAGGAAGTGTAGGACAAGGAATCGAATTTCGCTTTCGCAAATAATAACAACATAAAAAACGCTTTTCCGCTTCCCCTTATTTTTCAGCACCTCCTTCGGAGCTCTGGAGGTGGACAAGATCGGGTACACGTCTGCCAACCTCCTTGTGGCTCTGGGTTGCCTCTGCGGCGTGGAGGCCATCGCAGTCTACCTCAAGATCGTGGAGATGGGCCAGAGGCTGAGGGGAGCGGAAGGGGGCAGAGGGTCTTCCCCTCCCGACGACGCTGAATCGCCGCCGGTGTCGCTGGGCCTGCCCACCCCTCCGCCGTCGGCGCCAGAGGAGGACATGCCGCCAACCTATGAGGAGGCGATGGCGCACAAAGCGGAGATGGAGAGGGAGGAGCAGAGGGAAACTGCTGAAGGAGGAGGGGGGAGGCTGACGAGGGGGGAGAGTGTGAGGATGCAGCCGTCGCTCACCAGCGCCTCTCTGCTGAGATGACATTGCACCACGATGGAAAACTAATTAAGCATGAGCGTCATCATGTCAGTGCGATGTGACAGTCGAGTGCTATGGTTGGTAGATTGTGCTACACATACCGGTCTCCCTGACTGCTGCATATTTTTCTACGCTAATTTTTTTTGTCGGTATTTACTCATATGTAAACTAAATAAGAACAAGAACAGACTTTGTTCAAAGACCTGCGGCATTGACAAAATTGCCAAAATAAAGGAAATATCAAAAAGAAAAATAATGTTTAAACACTACAACAAAGTATACTTTATTTTCTGATAGATAGTAACCACCTTATTGAATGAGGGATTGAACAGAAATATGGACTGGAAGCGATGGATGGATCCCACCCCGAAGAGAAATATGATTTTTGAATCACAGATCCCACCCCGAAGAGAAATCTGGTCAAAGAGCCCCGGATCCCACCCCGAAGAAAGTTTAGGGTGGGAGAACTAGAGATCCAGAAGTTGGTCATCAAACTGCTCCCCTCCCCACAACAACAACAACAACAACAACAACAACTCTCACAGTTCTAGGACCTGACGGCTTCGCCGCAGGTAAAAATGGTAATTTTGAACCCTTCTTTGTTTTAAAGGCAACAATAGAAAATATTCTTTTATGAAGTTTTTTTGGTTCAATTTAACTGCTTGATATTTTCTCAAGATAATTCTATTAGGTTACTACTCTAATCACCCGTCTCTGCGCCCCCTGGCACTGTCCTTCCAGCGCAGGTGTAGACGACTCCATCAGCCTCCGTGACGCCGCCGTTCTCAGCGACGTCGACCCCGTTGAACGAAAAGTCAGAAACTCCATGGTCACCATTGCCGCAGAACCTCCCGTTGGGCAGAAGCACCTCCAGTTCCCTGCTCCCCTCGGCATTGCCTAGCAAGAGGGCGCCCCTTCCAGATCCTGTTATATTCATGCACACGAAAAAGGTTCCATAATTATAAAAAAACAGTTTTCATCAGTTTTGCGGCTAATTGAGTCGGGGAAAAATATTTAGCTGGGACAGCAACAATGACAGAAACTATTTTGCTGCAGCAAAACAACATACTGATATGTGTGAAGTTCCACAACATTAAACATTCTAACCTCTAAGCATGACAGTCTTTGTGTCTCCAGATGTCCCTGGGATGGATAGGTCAAATGTGCCGACCTCACACGTCCCTCCGTCGTGGTGGTAGGTGTACATGCCCCTGCCTACGGCGGCGGACCCGCACTGGGTAGAGGTGGGCGCGGGCAGGCTCGAGTTCGCCAGCCACGACTCGGACGGGATGACGAGGGGCTGAATGAAAAGAGAAAAAAAGAATAAGAAAATGACGAAATAATTTGAAATGGTTATTATTTAACCTCGAATCTGTTGAATTCCGTCGTTGCCCTGCATGCCACCGCCAGAAGGGCGAGAATTGCCTCAACTTTTTCTCCAAGAAAAGAAATCATGGTGGCCCTCTTCTTGCTTTCCGTTCAGAGGTGCTATGTCTAGTGTCATGCCTACCCATTTTAGCGTTCCTATGCAGTAGGATAAAAACACATGTGGGAAAAAAAAGAAATCCATTTGCCGGGAAAAGTAGTGACTGTGATCTGATATCATGCTTCTCTACGTACCGATAGGGTGTCAAGATTTGAAGTGCACCATAACCGTGTGTAATATGCACACTTTTTTATTGCAGCAGTAAACAATGGATAACTAGAAAGGGGGTAAAGCAGCAAAACGCTGAAAAAAGTTTTGCAAAAGTTCAGCAATCAAAGCGTGACTGAAATGCAGTTTTTTATAGTATGCTTTTTTTAGAGGCACGCACGACCATGACTCGTCATAGAAACAGCCTGTGAAAAAATGTCCAGTGTCGAGGGTACAAATGTGAAAAAGGGACTCTTTTCCGACAATGACAAGGAAAACCAAAGCATGTCTTCACACAATTAGGGAAACTCATTGGGTTGTGGGCACT
>JAAUXU010010786.1_pt1 | contig 14388 bp, 19 predicted proteins | sample 7278151 | NCBI WGS metagenome assembly JAAUXU01 (sample SAMN14350113, study PRJNA611818) | marine sediment metagenome | isolation source: surface marine sediment (1.8m) | place: French Polynesia: Moorea | collected 2018-08 | reverse complement strand
CGCGCTTTTTGGGGTCTAAAAATCTGGTCACACTGATCAGCAGCCAGGTAAAGACGGGCCCAGCAACATGATTGAGTGGCGCGTACTCAAGTTGTACAGGGCAGGAGAACGTCCTTAAAAACGATTCAACAAAATGCTCCATATGATCATCACCCACGTTTGATATGTCTGGCAAGGAGGAAGAAGAGTTCAAGGATTGGACGGAGGACGGGGACCTGGAGGATGACGTGCTTTTGGAAGCTTGCAAGGAAGCAGGTTCGTCTGCGTGTTGTTATTCACTACATGTCTACAACTAAGTACAATTTTAATAGATAAAAAGAAAAAATGAAAATGGGGGCGATTTTTTTATCCAGAGACGCAAGCTCCGAAAGACGCTCCTCCTCCCCCGCTGCTGTCCTTCAGGCGCGGTTACCTGTGGGTGTCGGACATCAACCGCCAGATGTGGTGCGAGCAGCAGCTCCACTACGGGTTCTCCCGGCCGCAGCAGAAGCGCCCGGACGCGCCCGAGGTGCTTCGCGGGTCGGAGATGCACTTGCAAAGGGAGCTGGAGACGCAGGAGTACGTCGACGTCGAGGTCTCCTCGGACGAGGACGTTTTCGGGGTCAAGCTGCTAAACTTCCTCCTGGCCCTACGGGGGCTCGCGTCGGGAGCGACAGAGTAATGATGTGGCCTTTTTGTTGTTGCTTCCTGTTGTTTCCTGTTGCTGCTGCTGCTGCTGCTGCTGCTCCAGTTGCTGCTTCAGCTCCTGTTGCTCTTGTTGCTGCTGTTTTTTTCAATCTTGAAAAATGTTGGCCAGATTTATTGCAATTTGTTTTGCTGGTGCTGCTGACATGTCTTCTACTAATCGTTTCTTTCTCCATGTATGAAGGATATCCCGCGAGGTCCCCGTCTTCGGCTCCGTCGGCGGCGCCTTCTTCCTTGGCAAGGTGGACGAGCTTTCAATGAACAAGGATGATGGCATCCTGGTGCTCTCCGAGTTCAAGACGAGAAAGTCTAAGCGCCTCCCCGGCAGGTCGCAGAAGGCCACACACGACTTCCAGGTCATGATGTACAAGCACCTGGTAGACAAGATCATCGCGGGGGAGCAGAAGGCTGAGGAAGTGTGGGAGGCGCTCCGCCTGGATCCGAAATCGCCGTTTGGGGAGGAGTTTTTACTGCATCTTTCAGCCTGTTTGACTGGAGTGGGAAAGGCGAAGTTCGAGAACCTTCACGGGCTCTGGAGGGAGGCGACAGAGCAAGCGCAATTCCTGCCCAAAGTGGCCAAGCTCAAAGTCGAATACTGCTTTCAGGTAAGGTCCCAATCCAAAAATCCAAATCCAATTGAATTTTCCAATCCAAAATAAAAATTAAGGTTTTTTTAAAAAAAAATCAGGGAAGCGCAGATTCCACTTCGTCAGAAGACGCTCCCCCAGCGAAACAGGAACCCTTCGCCGTTGAGGAAGTCGCCTACGACCAGCGCTGGCTGGAGGATAAGGTTGCCTCCTGCCTGGGCTACTGGCATGGCGAGCGGCCGCCGGTCGGGGTGGAGGTGGAGGAGGCATGGAAGTGCTCCGGCTGCGACTTCCAGGACGGCTGCGAGTGGAGGGAGAGGAAGATCAGGTGGAAGTTCAAACATGTTAGTTAGAAATGTCTGAAAAGTAAAACGATTTTTTTTTCCAGGGAATTAACCTGTCGGAAAGATCATTAGAGCTGTGAACATCTACGTACAAGTACAAGTCAATTTGTATTATTTTTGTCCTCGACGCAGTGCTTCCGCACAACAGAAATATTTTTATTACTACAATGGCAATATACAAATATGCATTGCAACAGTATTTACTATTTATTTTGTATCAAAACCATGAAGTATACTATGCGACTTGTTGCTCGGAGGAGTTGCATGTACGCAATAGAGTACGATACAAACAACAACCGCAAGACATCCTTCTTCGTCGCTGTGCAAACTCTGGCGGAGGAGGCCGCCTATGGTTTATTCATCTCCCCATTGCTCTCTCTCTCCGGCGGCAGCGGGGCAATCCATCCACATTTTTTTGGGTTGAAGGGGAGTGGGGGCATGATGCTTCCATCCATCCACCTTTCGCCGCGGAAGACATGAGAGTACTCTCTTGGCTTCCACGCGGGAATGGAAACTTTTCTTCCCCTCTCTCTCTTTCTCTTCCGGGGAAGTTCGCGCGGGCGGAAGTGGAACAAGAGAAGAAAGTGGGCGGGCGTCGCTGGCGGCGGAGGATGACGAGATGCGGAGACCGGCCCCACGCCATCCACTCTTTGACGGAAACTTGGCCTTTTTCGCCGGGGAAGACGGAGTGTGCAGCGAAATTGCTCTCCGCGGGACAAAAGTGTCGCACTGTTCGTCAGAGCCAGCCTGCGGAAATATTGCGTTATGTTGGACCCTCATAGGTGAAGCAGGCGCACGGGATGAGCTCCTTTGACAACGGCCTCATTAGTCGAACTTGTTGCTTTTGAATTAACCACATCCTCATCTTTCTCCCTATTCTTGTTTTAATTCCCGCATAACAAACGTGCTTCGTGCAATTTCCTGCTGGCTCGCGGAATGTTGATTCAGCCCCTCCGCCTCGCCCCCCCCCCTTGAGTTTATTCCAGTCTGGAGGGTGCGGGCTCTTCTTCCCCCACCATCCCCGTTTCTGTTTAAGGCTCTCAATTTTCCTCCCTCTTGTTTCTGACAAGCTAGAGCCCTTCTCTTGTTCTTCCCATGCTAAAGCCAAGACGATCCCGGTTTGCAAATGAGAATGAAGCTTCAAGGACGTCCTTGCTGCGTCATGTCATGAGAGAGAATTGCACCAACACCAACAACCTGCCACTGGAGATGCCTTTCGTTTCGGCAAGGACCTATATTTTCTCCCCGGAAGAAAACCGTTCGGCGGAAAAGGCAAATATCGACACCGCTCGTTTTCGATGAAGAAGAAGGAAGACGTGGGATGGGAGGTGATATCGACTCCCCTTTTCCCCGCTTCGAACATCAAAGCGGAAGAGGAAAGACACGACCTCCTCCTCCTCCTCAATGCAGATCAAACCGTAAAACAGAACACAGAAACGGCGAAAACAGCTTCTCCCAGGAAGACTAGATTATGAGAAAAGGAGTCTTCTGTCTCCTCCTTCTTGGCGGATTTGTTGGCGTCTTTTCCGCCCCTTTATCTGTTGGTCGGAATCTCCCGCCCTCTCTTCTATCCTCCCAAGGGAGTGAACGGGATCTGTTTTGGGAGGCCGGTGAAGGAATGAAAGTGAGAGGATGGAGCTCATTTGCATTTTACTCTGGGATGGAAACTGTGCTTCTAGTACCGGTGAGAGAAGCCAGAAGGCCGGAGATTAGACGACGTCGACCGGTGAGATTACCACTTTTAGGCACACTGGTAACCCAGACGGTCGCCTCTTGTGCGAAACCGGCGCTTTTCGCAATGCAAACTGGCGAAGCGCCTATTTTTGCCCCCCATGCGTTAGTCAGCCGCTCTTAACAAGCGCCAGACAAGAGGGTAAATATCATTTTTTTGTCTCCGCTCGTGTTCGGATTTCGCAAAGGGGATCCATTATCAACCATGTGTGCTGTAAAGGGTACGCGTAAAAATTGGGCTCCTGTCGTCTTGTTGGCTAAAAGGAAGCTTGTGTCTCTCTTGAGGAAGTACGTTTTGTCAATGTGGGGCTGTAGAGGAAAAATCGCGAAGAGTACGTACATTTGTATTCCATTTTTGACGCAGACATTGTTGAAATTGCTCCTTCCCTCCACGCCATGAAGGGCGAAGGGAAAGGAGCAGCAAAAAAGGAAACTTTTGCCGTGCTATTCTTACTGCTCAGAGGACGACGACAACGACTACAGCAAAAAAAACTTTTTGCGCCTCGGCAAACTGTCCGTAACTACTACCCTTCTTCTACAGAAACTCCTCTTCCCCTTTCTTTTCTCCTGTCCTCCTGTCTAAATCTGCATTCAGAAATGCGGATAGCCAGCCAGGCAGCAGGCCCAATGGTTCCCCTTTTGCCTCGCCGAGGCACTTTGCCTGATAAATGGAGGTGGAAGCAAGGGGGGCAACTTCTGGGTAAACTGCTCTCTCTTCATCCCATGCAGAATTCCACAGTTCCGTCCGTCCTCCGCCCCGCCTCTCCAGATGATTGCTTGCCTCTCTTGCCTGTTCTTTGTTGCAAAGCCATGGTACCTTTATTTAAAGTGGTGTGGGGAGAAAGAGAGAGCAGTAAAGCCGATTTTCTGACGAATCGGAGGAATCCTGATATTTCTGTTTAGAGGGGCAGACACCGACCGAGTTGAGATAGCGGGAGCTACTTGGCCTTTACTGTGCTGCAATTCTGTCCTTTGCTCCTCGGCAACTTTTCCCTTAAGCCACCCACCCCGCAACGACAATATTGTCTAAAGTTTCTCCTCCACCACCCTCTCTCCTCTTTGGTGTGGCACTTTGACAAAAAAAGAAGAGGGAGAAGGGAGAGAGCGACAATGAAATAAAAGGAGACAACTCCGAGAATCCTTGTTGTCGACATCCTCAAGGTTGAGAGTCTTTTATTATTCCGCACCCTTCTTCTGTCGACGTCTCTCGCGATCTTTTTTCTTTGTCTGCTGCTGTTGTTGCTGCAGAGGCTGTTGTGGCTGTTGCTGCTCGTGCAGAATCTGCTTCTTCTTCAAGTCTGAGGCTGCCGAGGACGGGGGAGGAGGGGGAGGGGAGAGGCCCAGCATCTGCAGAAAAGGAGAGTGAAATATTTATAGCATCTTATGGAGGAAAACTCTTTTTGTGAGCGCCATGTGTCACCAGCGATGCCGACATGCCAAAAAATCCTTTCTAGTTGCGTTGACGTCTGTAAAAGTTCTAGTATTATCTAAAGCTTTTATTTTTCGGCTAATGGTAGGCACTTTGCAGAAAAGAGGAATAGGCATAAATAATGTAATTCCCACGGTCCCACCTGCTTGAACGCTCTCTTGAAGTTTGCGTTGCAGAGCGGGTAGAGTATGGGGTTGAGCGCCGAGTTAAAGTAGCCGAACCAGATGGTGGCGGTGAAGAGCGTGGGGTTGACCCCGCACTCGCCTCCGCCGTTCTCTCCCTCGCCCTCCCTCACGCCTCTGACGCCGCAGTAGGCCACCACCATGAAGAGGGTGAAGTAGGGCAGCCAGCAGAGGATGAAGGCGCCCACGATCACGCCCAGTTGCGTCGCCGCCTTCTTCTCCTGGGCAAGGATGAGGTTCGCGCTGGCGCGGTGAGCCCTTGTGAGAAAAACAGCGTTAATTATTTTGTTGCTCGATATCCTTTGTCAAATTAGGAAATGCAAGAACTGCACCTTGCTCCTTTCCCTTTCGCCCCCTCCTTGGTCAGCCTCCTGCTCAGCGTTCGTGACAAGAACCCCTCCAACCACTTGCTGCTCTTCTCCCCCTCGTCCTCTCCCGCCTCCCCTCCAGCCCTGTTTTGAAATTCCCCTTCCTCCTCCTCCCCTTCCTCCTCCCCCTTCCTTAGCTTCCGCCGCCGCCGCCGCTTCCGGTGTGCGGAGGAGGAGGAGGTCATCGTGCCGATTGTGACGGTGGACACCGAGGCGGAGGGAGCAGACGACAGGGCGGCAGAAGCGCGATTTTGAAGAGGGGCGGCGAAGGCTTCCTTCTCCGAAGAGGGGGAGAGGAGCCGCCTGCCACCGCCTCGAAAACAATCAGGGCCTTCTCCTCCACCGCCGGAAACCAGAAGGAGCGACGAAGAAGAAGGGCTCTTTTTGTCTGCCTGTCTTGAATGGGAATTATTGGCAGGAGGCGCCCGTCTGGAGCTGCGGTAGCAATGGAGGTGGCGGGAGTGGTCGTGGTCGCCGCAGTCGCCGTGATGGTGGGGGTGGGGGTGACCCCCATTCTTGGGAGGTGACAAGGAGGAGGGAACGTTCTTCTTTTTGAGCATCATCGGCATCCCCTTCCTCTTTCCCCCCACTCCTCTCGCTACCACCGCCACCTCCGCCTCCCTGTGTCCCAAGGCCAGGAGTTGGCGAGGGGCGAGCGGAGGGGGAGGAGGGGAAATTTCCATCCTCATCCCCGTTCCGCTCCGACCTCGACTTCCTCCTCCTCCATCTTGCTGCCTCATCCTCTGTAGGACGGTGGAGGGGCCTCTGCCCCCTCCTTCCCTGCAGCGACAAGTGGCACTTCGCGGAGCGGTGGACTCTTCGCAATCGGCGGCGACCGACGACGCCCCTTTCCTCCTATTTCTCCCCTCTCCTTCCCATTCTCTCCTTTCCGTTTCTATCTGTGTCTCCCCGAGGCTGTTTAAGCTCACGTTATCGCCCTCCTCGTCTGCACTTTGGTCCAGCCGTTGCCGCGGCCCTTCTGCTCTGTTCCTCTTGATGGCCATCGGCGACGTGACATATTCCACCCTCACTTTAACGTCTTCGAACAGAGCCAGGGTCTCCACCGGCTTCCTCGTTGCTCGGGCTTTGCTGCATTCTTTCGCCTCCTCGGATACGGGTATGCCGCCCCTAAAGTCCCCTCTCTTCCCGCCTCCACCACATCCTCCTCCTCCTCCGACATTGGAATTCAGACCGTGACACCCTTCTTCCTCCTCCTTCTTTTTGGCGGCGATCGCTCCACTTTCCCTCTGCTCTTGCCACTGTTGTTGCCGTTGGTGGTGACGGTGGTGATGGAAGCCTAGCACTGCGAGACGGTGATGGAATTCGCAACTTTCGCCCTCTTCGTCCTCTTCCTTATTCTTCTTCGTTTTAAAGGAAACCGCAGCAGAGGGTGACGCAGGGAAAGAAGTCCGGAGTGTGGCGGTGGTAGCCCCGGATCTTCTTCCCCCTCCTCCGGCACCGGCCGACGCCGCCGTCACCAAACATCCGTTGCTCATCCTACAAAATCCTTCTTCCCTTTGTCCTCCCCCCTCCTCCGCATCCTCCCCCCTCCTAGTCCTCCTCTTGCTGTTGTTCCCAGTCGAAGACGACACCAACTGCTGCCTCCGGACATGCGGCGTCAGCCTTAGGTTGGTGGCTGTTCCCTTGGTTGGCGTCGACGGTGAGGAGGAGGAGGAGGAGGGCGACCGGGAGGATATCTCTGGCTCAAAGGTGGGCTCCGCCAGGGTGGAGGAGGCTATCGTCACCTGAGGGGAGAAAAACACAAAGGGGAAGAAATGGAAAATACTGTTAGAAAATGCATGTCGCGTTGGAAGGCTGCAGAAAGAAAACAGCCAGAGAAGGAGAAAAACCACGGCATTATGTGTCCGATCACTGCATTCGTCCCCGACCACGCGATATAGCCCCCTACCTCCTCCCCCTGTTTTATTTTCGTTCGCTGCTTTCTCTTTCTTTTCCCCCTCCTCCCTCAAAGTTGTACAACAACCCCCATTACGTTAAGAAGAAGAATGAACTTGATGGTCCTAATTCCTAGGCAAACCGGAGGGTGTAAGAGTGTGCAGTGGGATATGTGTATGAACGCATGAAGAGAAGGGGGAGGTGTTTCGGTAAGCAGCACCGAGGGAGGGCCAATGTGGTAAGCACTACTACGAACGTAGTACAACAAGAAAAGGAAATAGGGGAAGGTGGGAAGAAGAGGGAAGAGGGAGAAGAAGAGGCATGCCAAGAATGATGATGACTAGGCTGCGCTCGCTCCTTTGCAGCAACCAGGAGTTGGGTGGGAGGAAGCAGTTGTTCGGGGAGGAGAAATGATTGTCCATTCCACCACAACTGCCCCCTCCATCCTTTCCCCTTTTCCGCTGTCTTCCGGGCAGCAACCACCCACTCTCCCTCCGCTCAATTTCGATAAGTAATCTCGCCTGGTTTGTGTGACTGATGTGGTTGGCGGCGTTGGCTCCGGCCGCGGCCGCAGCGGGAGAGGCTGAGCAGTTGCCGTTACCGTTCGGGTTGGAGGTGTAAGCGCCCTGGAAAATCAACTTTTGTTTGACATTTTCCGCTTTTAATCCAAATCAGATTTTTTTCACCAGTCTGTGTATGTCCCTGGACCTCCTCCGTATGGCTAGGAATATCCTGACGTAGAGTACGACCATGCAGGAGGTGGGGATGTAGAAGTTGAGGATGGAGGTCACGACCTTGAAGGTCATGTTGGTGGCGAACTCGGTCTCGCAAACGGTCTCTGAAAATTATCATTAGGAGGCGGCAATCAGATAGCGGCGCAGGCGTAATTGGGAGACTTTTTGCTAATTGATTTTCTCCTAGGCTTTGCTATATAGCACAATACCCCCCCAAAAAATCGTAAATGCATCGCAGGCTAATTGAAAACGGGGCGAAGGTTTTTTTGTTTTTTTAATTTCGGCTCTATTACTATCTGCCTGTCAGTGGGACAAAAGAGATACTTTTTCCCTCCGCCCTTTCGGGCCATCCACTGCTGCACAGGATTCGTTCGTTACTGCTGACCCTACTAATGAACAACAGGAAACCCATTAGGAGGACCAGAGTCTCCCCTTTTTTTCACACTCGTGTCAAAAAAAGTAAGGTCTCGAGGAGGGAAAGGGGAAAGCGCCGCTGCACCAAAACTGGGTAAAAGGGCCTTGAGTGCAGATCGCAGTTCCTCAACTGTACGCTGTAGACAGCGCTAAGCAAAAGATCTCGTAGTAGCGTACAGTACAGAGGTACCTCTGAGAGGACCGGAAGGAGGACGGGTTAGACAAAAAAGGCAAGAAAAGGGCCCCCCTTCTTCACAGTACAACCGGGGATAGCAACTACAGTACAGCACAGGAAGCGTAGGCATCATGTCTGTCTGCCTTGTCAGCGAGGGAGGAGGAGAAGGAAGCGGTGAGTGAGTGGTTGCGCCCCTCTTTCGCCAACTCAGGGGGTTTCTTGTTCTCCTTGTTTCTTATTCTCGTGCATGGGACCCCTTCTCTCCTACATAATGCTCCCCCCTTGTCTCCTCTCGTTCAGAGGAAGGGGAATCGGGGGAAGAAGGCTCTTCCTCCTCCTTTTCCCTCGTGTACTTATTCTGTAGGGAGGGGGGGGGGGGGGAGAACGGGGTTAAGAAGAAGGGGATTATGGAGCCAGAAGGGGAGGAGAGAGATGGAGGACGGAGGGATTGAGGAAGGGAGAGAAGGGATTGCAGGGCGGCGGATGGAAGGAGGAAGGGAAGAGAAGGAGGCAAAATGCGAAAGGGGAGCTTCTTATTACGGAACATCACTCCCAGTCTTCCGTCCTACATAGGCATGAGCGCACATTGTCCATGCTTAATGAAGTAGGGGGTAAGTTGGGTAGACTTTACGAACCCCTTCCTTACCGGTACCCCTTCTTCTTCCTCCAAGCCGCAGCCGCGGGGGGAATTGGAGGGAAGTAATCTTCCTTAAACTCCCCCTTCTTCCTCCTCCTCCCTATTTCTCCCGTGGTTTCTTTTCTTCCTCGTCGTCGTACTCATACCGTATATCGCGACGGAACAGGGAAGGAAGACCAAAAGGCAAAAAAATTCTCTGGAGCTTTCCCTCCTCCCTTTTACCCATTTTTTTTTCTTCTTCCTTTCTCCATCATATCGTAAAACGGCGGCGGTGGCAAAAGATAAAATTTTGACGAGGGCCGCGCCCGCCGAATAAGTTTCCCCCCTCCGAGGAAAAAAGCGGGGGGGGGGAAAGAGGAAGAAGCGGTAATAATCCCTTTCGGCCATGCCCCCCTCTCCCTTCCTCTTCCACAAAAATAGGACTACTGTGGTGGGGACTCAGAGACAAGAGAGCCCTCCCCATCCCGCCGGCACATAGCCCGCATTTCCCCGCAAACTCGATAAAGTTTGTAATTTGTGGGCGGGGGAAGTCGCCGAACGCTATAGTACAGCGTATAGCGAAAAGATAAAGACGACAAAGACGTCCTCTTCTTTTTTTTCCAACTCAAATTTCAAGACATGACAGTCTCGAGGGGCGTTTCCCGTTTTGACATTTCGCCCCCCTCACAGCACACTTTTTTGTACAACAACGGACTCCCGCTTTCTCCGGCTTAAAAGTGTACACAGGTTTCGACGACTCGGGCCGCGCCTCGTCCCCTCCCCCTGCATTTTCTCGCAAACACACAAACCCCCCTCCCTGCCTCCCTCACTATTGTGCTGTACAAACAAGCCCGTCGGTCGGTTCGTTCGGCATCGGCGCCTCTGTTGTCCGTTATCAAACTTTTTCTCTCCTCCATCTGCATGTGCTCCTTTCGAGGCGGGGGCATTCGAAAGCCCCCGCTAATTTCGAAGCGATCGATTTACTTTACTTCCCACAAACAAAAAATGAAAGAGTTTTAAAAAAATTATTGCGAAAACCTGGGACGTGCCGCTCCCCGCCTGCGACGATGGTGTGCCATCCGAGGACGGGCACCATCCACATGGAGGCGCCGGTCCACGCCAGGGCGATCATCACCAGCGCGCGCTTCTTGGTGCGGCGGCGGAGATACCTGCGGAGGAAAAACAAAGGATTGTAACGAGTGAGGTAAAACACTTCCACGAAGAAGATATGATGGAATCTTTTGATCAGGATTCCGCTTGCGAAGATCAAAGGCGGTTTTCCCCGCCTCGCGCGCATACTACGTCAGAAAAATGTACCCGTCGAATATGTACTTTTCGAAGGCTTCTATATCATGATTCATGAATCGTCTTCTTCTTTTGCTCACCTGAGCGGCGAAGTGATGGACCAATACCTGTCCAGGGAGAGGATGAAGAGGTTGAAGATGGAGGCGGTGGAAGCCGTGTAGTCAACAGAGAGCCAGAATTGGCACACAGCAAGGCCGAATGGCCAGTCGCCTGCGAAAAAAAAAAAAAAACGTTTCTGCACAACATTTTTTTGTCACCATTTGCGGTCAGCATAAACAAAAGAAACATGGGGGGGATAATTGCCATGAAGTGCTCTTTGACATGATTAAATCACTGAGGGGGAGGGAAAGACTGGGAGGGAAACGGCACCACAGTGCATGCTTTCTGGTTTGAGCCCCGCAGGAAAGTTTTGACTAAAAGAAATGAGGTTGCTCCCCCTCCCCCTTCTTACTCTCATGGGGCCTCTTTTCCTCCATTAGCATGACCCTGCCTCATCAAGGGAACGAGACGAGAAGGGCGGAGGTAGGGGTAAAGGGGAAAGGAGGGGAGGGGATACGCATAGCTGAGCCCTTCCTGCTCCTCTCTCTTCAAGCATCGCCCGGCAGGAAATAACACGCGAAAACTTTCCCCTCGCTCCCGCCGCTTTTCCTTCCTCCTTTTCCCGTGCAACTTTCCTTGCAAAAAAGTGAAGAAAAGAATCTTTCGCTGCTAACTTAAGGGCTTGAAAGGCAAGGCAGGAAGGCAGACTCTTCTTCCCAGGAAGGGGAAAAGGAGGAAGGGAGGAGGCTGGGGATGGGATCCTTTGTTTCCCGTAAAAGCGCAAAATCCGTCCATCTTCGTCGTCGTCCGTTCGCAACTATGCACGCAGGCGCAGAAAAGGAGAGAGGCTCCTTCTGCCGCCGTCAATTCTCCAGGCAACCTTCCTTTTCCCTCCGGTTCGGTCACTTTTTTTTGGACCTGAGTGCCCTCTTTAAAAAAGTTCCTCGCGTAGTGTTGGGCAGGCGGCCTTCAGCGTGTGTGCATGAATACCCCGCTGGGGAAAAGGCATCCCGGGGGAGGGGGAAGGAAAGAGGGGACTCTGAACTGAATGCCCAAAGCGAGCGCCCCCTTCCCTCCAAACACGAGTTTTCTCCCTCCATGGAGACAGCAACTGGGGAGACTTGGAAGGTGCCCAAAAAAGAGAAAGAAATTTTGGGAGCAAACAAAAAAATCTCCGCTCCCATAAATTAAGTAAGAGAGTGACGTCATTTGAGGGTTTCTTCCTTTACTTTTCGTACCTTCAAAAGCAGAGGGAGTGGCTGGACAACGAAACGAGAGGGAAAGGGGAGTGAGTGAGTTATGGAGAGGGAAATTTGTCTCTCTGCCCGATGCGGGGCTACGGGCCGCGGTCTTGGTCGTCATCTTTTTTGTCCGGGGAGCGACGGCGGTGGCAATCTCTCGATCCAATGGCGAAGAAGGAGGAGGAGGAAGAAAGGCGTCCTCCCTCGATCTTGGTACACATTGTGGAAGGAAGGATGTGATGTCCGAGAGAGATAGAGGGGCCCGCCGGGAAAAAAGGGAGGGAGGGGAGGGAGGCCGAGGGTCTTTTTGCGACTACTTAGAGGGGTTGGATGTGGGGAGGGGATTTCAAGTCCATTTCGGACGGGATAAGGGAAGAAAGAGAGAGCGCAAAATGGCAGCGAGCGAAGTGAAGGTTTGCTCTGCTCATCCGGAAAAAAGGCGCCGGGAGGAGAAACCCAAAGCATCTAAGCCCCACCATAATCCCGAAGAGATACAAGGGGGTGTTGGTGTGCAATCCGCATCGTACTGCACGTACCTGTGAGGGCGTAGGCCGAGCTGATGGGCATGACGATGCATCCCACCGTGAGGTCCGCCAGGGCCAGGCTCATGATGAACATGTTGGACACCTGGAACGAAAAGTCGGAGAAGACGAAAGTTCTTTATTAGATTTTTCTTTTGCACCTCAGGGTACAATGTTCATATGTCAGAAGGGGGGGGCGAGGAGATCGTACGGAGTAATGCCTGGCGTGCGTGTCTCTGTCGTCTTCAATTGCCCACCTCTTCACTTTGTCACGATCGATAACGGAGAAGGAGGAGGAGCAGAAAAAGTGGAGGAGGAGAAGTGGATTTCGCGGAAATTCCCCCCTCTGAGCTCTCGTGTGCGCCGCGTATAATATCGGAGACGACGACGATATTCAACCTTCTCCCCTCGCCCCGCGCGAGTCTTGCACGCCTGAATAAGCTTGGTTGGCACTGTCGGCGGAGGAGGAGAGGGACCTCCTTTTTTCCTGGGCGAACCCACAATTTATCCGGCCTCCCCCTCTTCCCTACTCCGATCGGGCAAAGGTGGTTGAGGAAGAGAAGGAAGCGGAGGGGGCTTTGGCTCTCCGAGGAAAAAGGGTGGCGGAGAAAGAAGAAGAAGGGTCCCCTCGGGCAAAAGAGTCTTTCTTTCTACGCCCTTCCGTCCGGCGTTCGCGTTCGGGAGTTGGTTGCACTTGGCGCAATTCCAAGAATCTGCGCTGAATTTTCTCCCCCTCCCAGCGAAAAATAGAGGGAGGGGGTAAATAAGGGAGCTTTTTTGGATTGCTTCCCCCGCTCCTCGACCCTCGCCAAGCAAGTAGACACAAATTGCCCTTGATGGGGCTCCTTTTTCATTGCGCAAAAAAGGGCCCCCGTCTTTTTTTCGATCATGACAGCAAGCATATGACACAAAGGGAATCTTACATTGTACACGAGCTTCGCCGTCGACGATTGCGAAATGATCCCTCTTACTCCGCCCCCCTGCTTTGTATCAATTATGCAGTCTCCTCATGACTTCTTGGAGGGACTTGAATTGGACAGGCGGAGGTCGTCGGTTGGGGGCAAAGACAAAGTGGATTTTCCACACCTCCCCCGGGACGAGGAAGGGGGACCTTTGCATCGCTTTCTACGCCAGAGACGCGCATCGAATTTTCCGCCTGTCTGTCAACCGCAAGGGGGTCGCTCTCTTGCTTGGCAAAAGGTGGCAGGCGGCGGTCGGTCGCGGAGGGGAGACACCTCGTTTGCAAAAAGATGCCCTCTCTACCCCTTGATGCTCTACCAACAAGCACGAGAAAGCAGAAAGAACAAAAGTGGTACAAATGCGTTAGAGGGAAAATTGTTGCTCTTGAGGCGGAGCTTGTCGCTTTGACTGGAAGCTGGTTTGGAAGGGAGAGGAAAAGAATTTAATCGGGGGGAATTGTACAGCAGCACCATGGCCTTGGCAAAAAAGTCGCTCGTTGGGGGGTGGGGTGGGGGCATAAGACGTGGGCGAAACGAAATTGGGGGAGGAGCAAATTGACTCTAGCCAGCCAATGTAGTAAGGGCGAGCAGACGGGCATGGCGGCGATTCCGCCCTTGCAACATCCTTCGGAGCACATTGTTGGAATGAAATTCAACGACACCGCCAGAGTGGCCCCGTCATTTTATTTTCGGGATCTTTTCCTCGTTCCGATTTTTTTATCGCCCACGGTCATTAACTGAGTCATCATCATATGAAGACGGAGAGCAGATTCGAGGAAGAGGGACTGTCTCTGTGCGAAAAGAGCGGACCCCTCGCTCCCTTGGGAGAGAGGGAGGAAAGGCGTGCCGACTAATGACTTCGCCTTCATTCAGCAAAAAAAGTTGGCTTCGAACCAGAATTTTTCTTTTGGGCTGAGATAGAGAAGCGGAGGGGTGCAGAAAAATTCGATTTCGCCAAGGAAACTTGTATTGCATGTAAGGAAATCCTTTGATGGTATAATAGTAAGTGGTGAAATTCACACTCAAGTGTGGTCATTAGCATGATGAAGCTTTCGGGGAGGACAAAAAAGGATGAAACTAGCACAAATTATCGCAAGGCGGAGCAGCAGAATTACAGGAGGAAGAGGAGGTAGCTGGTGCATCCCTAATCCACGTTTCTACGT
>JAAUXU010099375.1_pt1 | contig 14392 bp, 7 predicted proteins | sample 7278151 | NCBI WGS metagenome assembly JAAUXU01 (sample SAMN14350113, study PRJNA611818) | marine sediment metagenome | isolation source: surface marine sediment (1.8m) | place: French Polynesia: Moorea | collected 2018-08 | reverse complement strand
GGTTTTTAGACATTTTTGTCTTGTCATTTGTTTTTGGCCGGCGGTTTTTTGGCATCACGGGGGTGAAAACTTATGAATATTGGTAGTGCGCTAAATATTTTTTGAAATGTGTATTGTTTGAGCCCCCCCCCCCCCCCCCCAAAAAAAAACACCCCAAAAACGATCGTTGTCTGCTAGATGAGAAGAATTCCTCCGCTTCCCACAAGTAATGACATCTTGAGGCCCACAGTGGCAGGCCCACCAGGCCTACAAGGCCCACAATGATGTTCCACGGAATCGAATCGACGTCAGAGCTGTTATCAAATGGATTTTTGGGCGGAGTTTTGCTCAATCGGAAGCGGCGCCCAAAAACGCAAGGAGGAAAGAAAGTTTCTCTTCCTCCTCAGAAAAAAATTGAGCGTTCGTCCTCGATATTTTTTATTTTCTTCTCCCTCCTTAGGCATTCCCGGCCAGGTCGCCTACCACGGCCTGTTGTACCCCGTGACGACGTTGGCGGCCGCCACCCTGGGGCTGTTGCTGGTCGGCAACCTCTTCTTGCCCATGTTCTGCAAGATGAGGCTCACCAGCGTGCACGAAGTGAGTTTTTTTTTCCGGTTTTCACCGCACAAAGAAGCATTTTTCTCATCATGCCCTCCTCCCCTTTGCATTAGTATCTGGAGCTCCGCTACAACTCCAGGCTGTTGCGCCGCCTGTGCTCGGCCTCGTACTGCCTCAGCACCCTGTTGTTCCTGTCCGTGTGCCTGGCGGCCCCATGCAACGCGCTCAAGACCGTCACGGGACTCCCCGTCTTTAGCATCATCCTCTTGGGCGGCATCGTGGGCACCTTTTACACAGTCATGGTGAGCGAATTTGCCAAGATTGTCATCAAGCACCCCATTGAGAGGTGTGCAAGGTGATACTTCAGACGTCCTTCTCCACACACACACACACACACACTTATTATCTATGTATATGAATGCTTTTTCTTATCAATACGTTTAATCGCTGAGCATGGGCCCAGCAGGCCTAGATAGGCCTGTGTCCTGCTCCACTTCATGCGTGTAATAAAAGTTAGGTCCCAGCGCTCTTCATGTGTGCGCCTTTGCTCTTTTTTTTTTACCTGTGAGCCCAATAATAAGGTAATTTGGCCAGTGAGACAAAAAAGATGCTCGCCTGCACGAAGGTGCTCGATCTCTCCCCGTTTGTCGTCGTGTTAAGTACGCGTTCATGAACCACGTTCGTGTCTGGCCGAGGTAAAAAAGAAAGGGGAGCGAAGTCAATGCAATATTCACGTGCAGTAAAAAAAAAAAAAGTCGATGACTTTCACCTCTTTTGTCAAATGGCGCTGGCGCGAATGGCGACGCGACCAAGAACAACGGTTTTGGTGGCTGGAGAAACGTTTGTGCAAGTTGTTTGCACTTTACCGGGTGGTGCAGAAGAGCTTGGACCTGATTCCCCATAACTCCTGCTGTCATGCTCTCAATTGCACTGTATTGAGGTCTTCAGCAGATTTGTGACTTCATCCACTTGACTGACCTGAGCTGCACAGCCAGGCTGATCGTGGTTGACAGAGACGACTCGGGCCAAAGTCCAGCACAATCCAGGATTCAGTTTCAAGTGGTCAGTGCATGACTGACATCAGCTGACCGGGGTCAGCTGGGCCACTCTTTCCCGCCAAATCCAGGCCTGTCTTTTGAACCTCTTCTGAAAGACAATCGAGTCATGATGATCTCAATGAGCAGCTGTTGAGACAAGCCAAAGCTTCACGAGAGAACAACTTCCCCTGAACAGGATGAGTGAGTCTTCCTTGTGCAGTGAGGAAGACATTCCCAATGCCTCCACCCAAGAACACAGTACTCAGCACCGCGTGTTTAAGAATTAAAATGCTAATGCTGTGACGAAACAATGTACCTTTAGTTTGAAACAACCCAAGTCATGTGAGCAGGGGAGAAAATAACGTGGCCTTTGTTCTCCCTCCTCACTGAGTGCTCTTTTGACGTTGCCACCTTGATGATGACGTCACCAGACATATTTTGACGAGACATGAGTACATTAAGTCGGTCAGGGAAGCTCCGCGTCACCCTGTATGAGTGGAAGAGGAGTTGGCACCTCCCATTTGGTCGGGTAGGGGCGAAAAAGTCAAGGTGAGACTTGACAAAGTTAAAGGAGCTGTAATTAAGAGACCATCTCCGCGGTGCTGAGTACAGTTGAAGCGCGATTTGACGATGAGACTCCTCTTACGACTTTCATCCCGCTACATGGAGATTCGAGTGTGGCACACTTTCATGTGACTGACGTGACTTTCCAGAGTGGCCTGAGGGGGTCGGTCTGGTCCAGCCTCTTCCAGGCCATGGTCCTATTCGCCGGAGCAGGCGCCATCACCCTCCGCAGCAGCCTGATGGCCTCCGCCTCGGGCAACGGCAGCGAGAGCGCCGACAGCGTCGTCGGTGCTATCCTGACGTCCGCGCCGCACGTCTTCAACCTCGACCCGTCGCCATTCTCCAAGACGGCGTCGACAACCTGGGCGCTGGGGGCCGGCCAGGTTGTGCAGTGGGCCTGGCTATTCGGGTGCAGCCAGACGGCGGTGCAGAGGTACTCGGCGGCCCGGACGCTGGCACATGCTAGAGGGTGAGTGAGTGCAAAGGCCAACTCAGTCGTATGTGTCCCATAAATATTATGAAAACACCGAGCAAAGGGAGGCAAAATACGTGAGTAGTTTAGATGCATTTATATTAAAATATGCGTTCATTAGGTCGTACCATACATTGACTGGCTAAAATCTCCACTTAACTTATCTGTCCCTAGGAAATTCACGTTTGTGTGTCTCTCTCTATATGTGCAGATGCTAGATAAGAATGTCTTTTGTCACATCTTCAGCTGCTTCAGGCCCCTGGACCCTGGCTCCGTGACCACGATTGGCTCGGAATGACCAAATATGTAAAGTTTGAGTTAATCTTGCAAAGAATCGTGTGATTTTTCTTAAAAACAGCCACATGATTTCCGTAATCATTTCTGTACCAGTAACTATTGGTGGTGAGACCGAATCCTGTCCAGGGGCTCTTCTCATACATATCGATTCTTCAATTATGACGAGCTTCAAGTGCAAATTTTCGCATTTTCTGAGCTGAGGACACTGAAACAGTTGACATTTATTGCCCTGGGCCTTTTTGCACTGCACGCACACGCACCAGCTCTGCACCAAACGCACGCACGCGCGCACGCACAACACCAGAACTGGTCAAAATGGCCACTCTGACTCAAGGTTGCAAACTTTGCCTTCTGGCAGACAAGAGAGGCTTTGTCAAAGCTTTGGCAAATTCTCAGTGTTTTTTTGCCTTCATTCTGATCTAGTCCGTCTCTGGCTGACCGTTAAGCGAAGAAAAAAGTTCTTTTCTGAAAAAAAGACTCACTTTTTGGGGGTTTTTTCTAGAGCTGAGCAGAGCAAAATGCACAAATTCACGTCAATCCTTGGCAACTCATGCCAGAACACCCACGTTACAGTTAGAGGGGCCAAAAATAGAGGAGAACGTCTCAAAAATCAGTTCTGATTCCATAATAAAGGCATTTCAGTCCTCTTTTTTTTGTTCTTTCCCCTACGTAGAAGAGTCCTGATTCTCTCTGGTTCTTCGAGCATGCGCGCGTGTCGTCACTTCACAACCTCATTATAAGGTGAACCAGAACCAACCCACGCAAGAAAAAAAAATGAAAAACATGGGAGGAGGAACGTCGTAAATTTTGACTTCCTTTTGATAGGGTGGAACAAAAAAAAAAAGCGGGGAAAACGTCAGTAGCTGCATCGTCAGGTGAAGAAAAAACGCTGGCCTTCCTCGGGTCATCCTCAGGGTGTACCAATCTGGAGCAGCTTTAGGTCTTTTACTACATATTTCACAGCATATAAGGTGCTTTAAAAAAAGGCGGGGGCTCCAAAATCACCCCTGGGTGTTATATGCAAAACCTCCGTGGTTTTTTTTTCGTCCTTAACTGTACAGGGTGGCCAAGAAGTTCTCCTCGACTGACTTTGAAGGGTGACTTTTGACAATTTATTCAATATTGAGTTACGTTGCTGAAGATCTCGCACAATGAAGGGTTGACCTCGGTTGGTCTCAATGATACAGGCTCTGGAAGGCCTGACACAACTTCCAAGTTGATGGCCTCCAACTCCACCACCGCGGAGGACTTCAGGCCCGTGAAGAAGTGCGATGCTTGCAGAATGAGTAACATCGATCACAACAAATATCTCATGACGTGACAAAACCACACAGAGCTACTGGTCACCCTGTAGTAATAGCTCACTCTTTTTGCACTCACAGCAACGTATTTATTGCTATACTCAAGGTGTTGTTATGTCTTTCGCCACAGTTACTATTTTGCAATGTACAGTTGCCGCCGCTTATACCGACATCGGACATACCGACAGTTTTGGCAGGTCCCGATGATGTCGGTATAAGGGGCGGCAACTGTACGCAACCGCTGGTGTGTAAAGCCTAAAAAATGCGTCTTGTATGGTACTTTTTCCCCCGGACTCGAAACTCCGGGTTGGGCCCGCGGCTGGAGGGGAGGGGTGTCTGACCCCCCCCCCTTCTCGCCCCTCCCACGACCCTTCCACAAAGTTTGACTTTGCTATGTCCTTAGGGCCCTGTTCCTCTCCACCCTGATCATGTGGCTGCTCTTCGGGGTTGCCACGGCCTGCGGCCTTGCCTTGCACGCCTCCTACTGGAGCTGCGACCCAGTCGCTGAGAAGCTCGTGTCCAAAGAAGACGAGGTGGCAACTCTGTTCCTGCTTCAGCATCTTGTCCAATACCACAGCCTGTCAGGAGTCTTCCTCGCCAGCCTCTTGAGCGGAGCCCTCAGGTATGTAAGGAGTCATGTGTGTCAACCCTGCGCTGTTAGTGAGCTCTCGATTTAACAATATTTCCTGCACTGTGTTTTTTTTTCAACACTGTACTCGACTGAACGATACTCTTAAATTGACGGACTGAATCGTCCAATCGAGAACTCACTGTCTTATGCAATAAAGTCTCGATTTAGCGACACTTTTAGTCGAGATTTCCTCCACGGAAGCAGGGTAAAAAAAGGGGTAAGCAGCTGATGATTGGTTGATCCATTACAGTCGAATCTTCGACATAACGTACAGTCGAGATTGGATTTTCGCAAAAGCGTCCTGCTCACCCAAAATTTACTTACACAATAATCTGAATTTAGATTTTGGCATGAACCTCCCGTCCATTGCTTCATTAGGAGGTAATTTAAGCTGCCGTTATGCAGCTGGAAACCAGATTAATTGCCATCATTATTAGCTTCATTAGCTCTGTTCAAAGTGTGCGAAATGTCCGGCCATTGACGATGGTCGTCAGATGCTCGTGCCGGTCGAAGCAAACAAAGGGGTCACCTGACTTGACCCTGGGTCAGCGAGGTCAAAATGCGACGCACCGAAGTGGGCAGACAGTGTCAGCGCCGCACACTCAATGACTTTTTCCAGCACTGAAGGGAAATCGAGCGAGTTGTGGAGCGACATCGACTACAGCGCTGACGGGTGCCAAAGTCGAAGACTGCACTTTTTCCCCTCGGCTGGGTAAAATATTAAGGTCGAGACCCTAATTTTCTTCGACTGAATGTAAATTTTCAATGTTACAGTGAACTTCTATTAACAGAGCAGCTTCGGACAGTCCAAAAAATGCGCGGAGTGCTTTGCCAAAAGCACCCATAGAGACTAAAATCCACGGTTATTCTTTGGGAAAGAAGTGGTCAATGGTTGACTGTTTAAAGAGTGACTTAAAAATGTGTCTTCTCTTCACTAACAGCTTTGCAAAATCAAAATTGTGACCTGGCAAGTCTTGTCAAATCACAGACTTTCAATGCTGATCTAAAAATTCGTCCAAACCAGTTCTGAATTGTAGCACCAAACAGAGGATTTTAGCTGGTGTAACCAATCCGGTCTAATAAAGTTTGCGAAATTCTCTATTAACCAATGCTCTGAATTAACGGGACTTTACTTTTCTCCACTAACAAAGTCTCAGTTGCTCTGAACGCCGCAATCTCATTCCTCTCTCATTACGTGTCTTCAGATAGCGGCAGCCAGGTGAAAATCAGCCTTAAGGCGCATTCGCACTTGTCTTTTTTTCCCTCATTCTTTCCTCATCCAGGATCAAAGCGCAGGTGTGATGCTGCCAAAGATCCTGGTATCAGCCTCCCTCACCTTGACTGTGCACTTAGTGATCATGACAAGAAAAGAAGTGAGACCTCCTCAGTACTTCCCCAGCCCATTTGCCTAAAGTTCATCATGGTTCTTTTTAGTCCTTGGGCAGATTAGTTTTCCTTATTTCTCTCAAGCAGACACAGATGAACTTGGGGGATAACAAAAAAGTCTGGCTTTTTTTGCTGCTGATGAAGTGGGTTGAGCGTGAATAGAAGTTCTGCATCTTGTCCAATGTCACTGAAGATGATGACGGCAGCAGCAGCTCAAAAAGATCCTGCCCAAGAATTTGAGGGCTCAGCCCGGCCCAAACCTTGTTATGTTCCAAGTATCCAGTGCAGGAAGAAGGTTCGCAGACACCAGAAGATGCCCCCCTTTTCCTTATTCTTCATGAAAACGGACTTTTAGGTTCTTATATCATTATTCAAAATGTTATTTTAGTTGATCCTTTTTAAATCTTGTTCGGCGCATCTTTAGACACATTTATTGAGATTCCAAAGTGCAAGCACGGGGGAGGGGCTCTCTTGCATTCCCATGATGGTCACCCTGTACTTTTGCAGCACCCTGTCCGCGGGCCTCCACTCGGTGACGACGGTGATCTGGGAAGACTTTCTGCGACACTGCAGACCTTTCAACAGCAACAGGCGAGATCCCGCCGACGAGCAGAAGCAGCTTCGAGTGTGCAGGTGCCGATCGTGGTCTTGGACTTCTTCTCAGTCGAAGCTGATTTTAATGTTGACGCTTCTGCTGTCAGGACTGTACTGGTCGTCCTGGGGTGCCTGACCTCCGGCTTCGCCTACGCAGCCGCGGACCTTATGGAGGCCAAGCCAGCTGACATCAGAGGCGCTGCCGAGGCCACGCCAGTTCTGGGCGACTCCGCGCTCCAGCTGAGCAACGTCGCTGTCGGCGTCTTCGCCGGCCCCCTGCTGGCCGTCTACTTCTTGGGCTTCTTCACAGCCATTGCCAACAAATACGTAAGAAAGTTCCCTGTTCCTTCCTTCATCCCCGTTGTGTTCCAATTGACCCCTCCACTCCTCTCCTCCCCAGGGCGTCCTCTGCGGCTTCTTGGCCGGCCAGGCCGCTCCCCTGTGGCTGGCCTTTGGCGCGGCCTTCGTGCGGCCTTCGGCGGTCTGGCTGCATCGGCAGCAGCAGACCGGGATATGGGAGAACGGCACGCTCGTCACGATCTTCTCCAGGCGTCTCTTCACCGACGGGTGCTCTGAAGACATCTCGGTGGCCGAGTTCAGGCGGATGCTCTTGAACGGCACTGAGGAGCCGCCGTTTTTCTTCGTGCCAGAAGGGTGAGGGAGAGAGAGGAAACAATTACCTGTTTGTTTTCTCCTTTTTTAAAACTTTCTGGCCTATTTCTCAGTCTCACAAAATTTTTCTGGGAGAAAACCAAAAAAAAGTCTCCCCGACAGCGTTGCCAGACTCTGATCAGGAAAATGTGATAACTATGCCACAACCACAACCTCACTAGACACGAGGCGACCACCAAAGCAGCACCCTGGGTGGAACTACCCCAAGTAGAACGTATGAGCGTTAAAGAACTAGGTCAAAAAAGGTTTCCAAAAGTGTTTGTAGGCAACTCTGGTCCCTAGCGCGTGTGACAAAGACTGAGGCCTGTGCTGGAAAAGCCATCGTTTTGATTTATTCACCCTGTAAGCACACAGAGTGCAGCAAAAGCAAGTCAGTTGAGTGTAAAAATCGCCTTCTCTCCGCGCCCCACACACACAGTTGGACGCCATAGTGAACTTTACGAGTAAAAAAAAAAAAAGAATAAAGTCATGCGCAGCCTACCTATTTATAATTTTTATGCAGCTCCATGAACCAACGAAACGCCAGGTGTTGTTTTCACGCTCTGCTCCCTCGGTGTACAGGTTGTCTCAGTTAACTTGCAGCCTGATTTCCTGGGGCTGAAACGTTAAAAAATTTGTGACGACAGACTAAAGATCACTGCCAAAGCAATTTATTCATTTCTGATCAACACCTGGTGAAGAACTTGGGCAGCAACAACAAGTCTCTTCTGGAGATCCTTCTAAAGATGTTGCCAAATTCTGAGTGCAAAAAGTGACGGACCTGAATGTCCATGAAGAAGAGCTTAAGGTTGATAAAAAAAAAACTTAATAAAAAGAACGGAAAGTTGACAAAAGAAACCACGAAATACGAAATCTTTCCCTGAGACCCGGGGGGGGTGAGAGAATCTTTAACTCTCTTGACTTCAATATGAACCCGTTTGGCTCCTGGCATCTGGCAGCACTGTTCCTTGCCGCGTCGGCAGGCCAGGGTGCTGAAGCTGGATTGGCCAACTTGTCGAACTCTTGTCTGTGCCTACTTACTGGGTCGCCCTGTAGCACTTACGCATGGCAGAGCTGGCAGAGTAGGGACTCCTGCATCCCTGATATTATTCATCAAGAAATGGATACTCCATAATTTTGCAATAGCGAATTTCCTCCCCTCCTCCTCCCTCTGAGTGTTTGCATTCTGCTCCGTGCAGTAAATTATTATCCTTGTCATACACTCCAAGCCGATGGTTATCTCGCCTCCTTCTCCGCGAATAATTCATCTTGCTCGCGCGCCAGCGGGATAGAAAATGACAAGACGAATCTCAGATGTGCTCGAAAATGGGCCCCACATATTTCGGGCCCACTTCTTTTTATTATAACGACGTGCACAACATGAGTGAGAGACACACAAAAAGAGGCCTAAGTTGTTGACACAAGTGCACGCTCACATTTAGAGAGAGACACTTGCACACATATTAACATATTTAGTGACACACACGTTTACAGACACATACATTCACAAATTCACACGTCAACAGACAGGCATTTATGCACACATTTACAGACACTTACACACAAACTTTAAAGATACATTTATATTCGAGACACACACATATGAAAAGACACATACATTAAGAGGCAGACACTCACACACACACACACATTTAGACAAACAAACTAACACATGCACATCGATCAATCCAATGTTCGTCAATCGTCTGTGAATATTTGCCTGCTCTTGTTTCCTTCCGGGGGTAGAAAAGTTGAGCTCTTGCATTGCATGCATGACTGGTGGAGGAATTATGCAATGCAGAAAGACAAAAGGGTTGCATCACAGCGATTTCCTTTTCTTTCTCTGGCAGGGACTGGCAAACCGTGCTGTACAGCGTCTCCACCGACCTGTACCCGCTCGTGGGGTTCTTGGTCTGCCTGCTCGTGGGCCTCGTGGGCAGTCTGCTCACGCACTTCTGCCTCGGCAGCAAGCGCAAGAGGCCCGTGGAGCAGCTCCTGTTGCACCCGCTCGTGCGCAAGTACTACTTCTACGACAAGGGAGGCCTCGCTAGGCCGCCCACGAGTGCGCTGGCGGACCCGAGGTGGCCGATGCCGCCGCCGGGGGTCCAGCTGCACCACCCGGGATTCTTCTACGACGACTCGGGAAGGTTTTGCCATTCGGAAGACTTCAACAACAGGTAAGCATGGTTGAACCTGGCCAACGAGGGTCCACCACGCGTTGTCACCCCTGATGACTTCTTGATCGTGTCATTGGTGTCGGCATTTTCGTGACCCTTCGGTAACGTCACAGGTCCTCCTCCTACGAGACTCACTACCGGTGGCCGAGTCCGTCCCTGCCTCCGACGTTGACGAAGAAGAAGGCCAGGAGCGGGGCGGGAAACGTCGCCGACGCCAAGCCTAGCAACACCAGCAGGAGGAGCAGGAGAGAATCTTCATCGGCCGCCACGCACACGGACGAGATCCCCAGCAGCGAGATCACAGGAGAGTCCGCCGCGGCTGCTGCTTCCGCCGCCACCCTCGGCGAGAACGACGTCGTCGTCTCCTCCTCCAAGAATACCAAAACGTTCAGCAGGCAGCACGTCATCCAGGCGTGTGAGAAGAGGACTTCCCTCAGTACTAGTTCAGACTCGTCGACGTCTTCGTCGTCCTCGACCACGTCCAACGACGACGACGTCGACGATGCCGATGACGACGTCGACGATGACTCCGAGGTCGAGCTGGACGAGTTCGGAGACGTCGTCCCTCCACATCTGCGGAGAACCTCAAGGGATGACGGCAAGAAGAAGACCAGGAAGAGTCAGGTGTATCAGGTCCAGGAGCAGCAGAAGAAGGAGTGGAAGTTGGACAAGCAGGAGGAGGTCAAGCCTGCGGAGGACGAATGTGGCTGGACGACAGATTTTTAGGCCAACCCTCATCACCTGTGCTAGTCTCGACTCGGCGTTAGAATGTTAGTACGTAAATAGCCTCTTTGTCATATTTTTCTATGCTCATGCATGCCTCATGTAAAAAAAAATATAGCCTACAAACAGTCTTATTAAACTTACAAATGTTGCGTTAAGACGTACAGGGTGGGCACCAAAATTGAAACCTGAACCTGAAGTGCATTGCATCTATTGACTCACTGTTAGACATTGCTTCTGACGTTACTCAATGACTTTTTCATTTATCCTCAGAGTCCAAATCGTAGTCGAACCAAGTTGTAGACGTCTTTAGAGCCTGTGTCCCACCCAGTGCACAATGTTACTTACAATCTTATGTCTCAGTCCTCTATTTCCATGCCCACGTTGTTCTCGATGATGTTGCACTTGCCGAAGTTGCCCCTAAGGGTGGCGGCCCCTACTTTGCACGCCCGTGTTGTTCCGGATGAAGTCGCCCGTGGCGCCAGAGTCGCTTGAAGTGACGAGGTGATCCTCGCTCACCCCGCACAGTTTTCTATCCCTCCCGACGAGCTAAGGCGCCATCTAGCGGCGTGCAGACAAAGACTTCTTTCTCCACGTCACTGCTGATGGTTCCAAGTGTGACACATTCCTGCCTCGAGGTGAGATTCGCATAAGTCACGGATGATGACGACCATGATGATTCGGAGCGTCATGAAATCCGTGATTGCACGAATTGTTGTTCCCCCAAGAAGAGCAATCACCGACTTAATTAGTCCTGAGTAGTCAACAAAGACTTGTTCAGGTTGTTCTTTGCAAAATTCACGACTGCCTCCGCAGTTGGCTCCAGTTGGATTAACATTCAGTGGCAATTTGATTCTGACATGCGGAAACGTGAGGTTGCGAAAATTTTTTCGCGATAAAGATTCTTCTGTGCGTTGATTTGATCGAATACATGCACGGCTGAATGAACCTAATTAGAGGCTCCCCCGCGTCTCCTCTCCACTTTTGGCAGGCCTTTGTTTGCCAAAAAAACATGCCCAAGGAGGATCAGAGGTACACAAAAAATGTGCGAATGTAAATGTTCTTAAATGACGGTCATGTCTTTATGTTAAAGAAATCCACCGGACTCATCCTTTTTCTCAGCTTGAAGGGTTGCGCATCTGTAGAGTTTGTTAAGAAAGTGATGTTATTTTTTAAGAATGTGATATTGAAGCACAGCTTTACAGAATTGAGCAATCCACTGTTTATGTGCCTAACAGCAAGGCGTCACAGTTAAAGTGGTACAACAGTGCTCATCTGTGTTAGGTTGCAATGTCGTGCGAATCAAAACGTGCATTGTTCTACAGGTGGAGGCATCAGTTTCATTATATCCTACTATATGCACAGTTGACATTCAAGTTTGTCGTGTCAAATGTCTCTGTGGACAAAATCAGCATTTAAACATAGTGAAGAAGTGTTTGAAGATGTTGAGCGCTTATTTTTCGGCCAAGACGACCGAGGGCCTGGCGGAGACGACCGAGGGCCTGGCGGAGACGACCGAGGGCCTGGCGGAGACGACCGAGGGCCTGGCGGAGACGACCGAGGGCCTGGCGGAGACGAATGAGCTTCACTTTGAGAGGGAGGAGGAGGACGAAGCAGAGGTGCGGACGTTCGAAGCCAGGACGCTGGAGATCCCGATCTTCAAGCAGAGACAGAATTGCTCAGGGGTCGTAAGGAAGTATCTGAAACTTTTCTACTTCATAGCACTGGAATAAAGCTATAAGCTGACCTGGTCTGCAGCACCATCCTGATTGAAGCAGCGCTGATGTAGGTCATGACCGGGATGTTCGGCCACGCGGGTAGCGTGCTGTTCCACCCTCACGTCCTCGACCACGATCTGTCCCGAGATTCTCTGTAATTAGGAGTCACACCACTTTTGCTCGTTCATTGTATCAATTATATATTTAATATATCAGTGTATCAAATCCATTGCTTCTGCAATAACATACTGGTCGACACAGGATACTCGCTGTATGGAGAGGATCGCAACGTCGTGTGTGAACCACATCTAGAGTCCGTCGCACTTAAGACATATTGTTATTCTATGTATGATCAAATTGATTTTATATTACCGCTGCGCTTGGCAGGACAATACTGATTGACAATGTGATATTTACTACCATTCAAACATCATTTCACAATATGTCCCGCTTATTTACTTCCCCGGCGGGAAGTATTACCTAAAAATGAGCTTTATACCCCACATGTCAGCTGAAGTCGGCCCTGCCGACCACTGACATGTCCAACCAATCGGAAGTTTGGAGAGACATTGTGTAAGAGTCTGTATCTTATGATTTTATCAAAAAGTTAGCGATCTTCACGCTCGTCTTCAGCCCGATCAACCATGGTGCCCTCAGTGTAGGATCTACCCAACCTGCAGCACCACAACCTAGTGTCCAGGTTGACTAGCTATGGCGGTGAAATCGCCATGGTCAAGTCAAAAAATGGTGGTAAATTTGAAATTTAACTGAAAATTGATGCAGAAGTACAGGTCCATGCCTTGCCCTATAGGACACTACGCTATCATATTGTGATATCACCCGGTTTCTGGAATATATCTAGCGTCAAAACGTTTCGCCGCCGCACCCGGTTAGAATTCCAAAAGGTCGCCTCAAAAACTATCAACACTTTCGAGTTACCACTTAGAGTTGGTAGGAAAAAATGTAAAGTGCTATGAGTGCTTGTCTGACAGACGTACATATGGAACTCCGCGCTCACCACGCGCTCCTGGCTCAAATCGGCCGCGCAAAAGCTGGAAAAGCTGGAAATCGAACTGGGACACACAGACCCACGTACATACGGCTCTCGAGCTTAATATAATAGAAAAGTTACTCTCTTGAGTGAATAATCGAGACTTACTGTGAAAATTGCACCTCTGCAAAATTACTGCGTGAGGACAGTTACCTGTGCAATATGGACCACAGCCAGGTGTGCCAACGCTGTTGTCCGCGATCCGTCGGTGTGAGTCGGGCGTTGAAATCTCCGGTGCAAGGTGGAATCGACTTCCTAAGAAAGTCAACAATGTTTTTCCCAGATTTAAAAAAGTTTGTAGCTCTGTTATGGCCGTCGAACCGGGATATAGAATAATTTTTGAGCCCGCGGGGAAAATATGAATATGATTAGGGGGCAGTTTTGATTACAACAATGGCAAGACCAACCCGGTCCCAAATAGGTCTTCATTGGTTCGAGGCTTTTCCTCAAAGAACTGACTATTAAAGTCTGTCTTTAGGCCTTAAAAATACAGCTTTAAGGTGTTTTGGTGTTAAGTTTTTATCTGTCTTCAATCTTGTTCAGACGACACGTTCTAAATCAGTTCGCTTTACAAGAAAAAACTTAGTGGGTCCCATATCTCGTTAGGTTCTAGTCAACGTTCCTCAGGGTGACCCTGACTTTATCTAGGGCCTTTTATGCAGTAAGAGTTGACAAGGTTGTCATGTCAATCGTAGTTGTCGGTCTCTGGCCACGCTGTTGTCGGCCACGCTGTGGTTGACCATGCTGTCGTGGGCCACGCTGTCGTCAGCCACGATGTCGTCGGCCACCCTGTCAGCAATGCTGATTGCAATATCCTCGATATTTGGGCATCGTCATGAGCAAGACTCCTCAAGTTGGTGAAGGCCTAAGGCGATTGATTATTAGTTTAAAAATCAATATTTTGTCAAGAAGTGTGTCTTCTCAAACATCTCGTCGAACGAACAAAATTTAGAGTGTTTGCTTTGATTAGAGCCTGTTTTCCTGATTTTCTACCTTGGAGCCCATTTTGGCAAAGATCACATGTTTTCCACTTTGGCTCCTTTTGGTGTGTTTTGTTTTCTCTTTCAAAAGTGGGTGCCAAAAGGCAGCAAATAGCAGAGTCTGCGGGACGTTGGTGGTCCCTGAATGGCACCTCTGGGACGCAGCAACTCCGGCGACGCCATTGTAGAACCTTTTTTTTTGCTAGACTGGTTCTCAGTCATTTCAAGAGAACTGGAGACAAGTTCTGCTGTCACAAGAATTTCATGGCTGCC
>JAAUXU010047753.1_pt1 | contig 14392 bp, 16 predicted proteins | sample 7278151 | NCBI WGS metagenome assembly JAAUXU01 (sample SAMN14350113, study PRJNA611818) | marine sediment metagenome | isolation source: surface marine sediment (1.8m) | place: French Polynesia: Moorea | collected 2018-08 | reverse complement strand
CAGATTTTCAGCAATTTTGAGAGAAAATTAGATAGTTTTCAATATTTTGTTTTGAAAAAATTATGTTTTTTCGTCATATTTTTCAAAATATATCATTTTCTTAAATTAAAAAACTTTTTTAACCAGGTTTTTAGCAAAAATTTTGTAAAAAGTGTTGAAAATGTAAAAAAACACTTTTTAATAGCTAACTCGCCTTGTCTAGACTCGACTCGAACTCGCAACCCCAAAACTCGAACTCGACTCGAACTCGCATAAAGTTTTTCGAACCCATCCCTACTTAGCCTTTTTTTGTCTTTCTGTCTGTTGTCAGCTGCCCCCTCCCACAGTGCCCCCTCCCTCTTTCTCTCCATCTGCCAGCCTTCTCTCCCTTTCCGCCTCCCTCTGCCTTTCGGCCATTGTTGCCCCCCTCCCTCCCTGCCTGGAGAGGCCTCAGAGGAAAGGGGGAACAACCTGGAGTCAAGAGCAAGGGAATAAAAGGCGGGGGCACAGGCTCAATGAAAAAAGGTTGCTTCCTAACTATCTTGATCGACTTTTCGGAAAAATAAAACAGTAATGAATTTAACATTTTCTCTGTTTTATGCTTAAAACTCGTTAAGTCTTACAGCAGTTTGGCACCGATACAGTTCAACTTTGCTGGTCACAAAAATTGTCGGAAAAAAGAAAACGACAAAAAAATCTTAAAGCGGCCAAGAGAAGAGAAGTCGAGAAGAGGAGGCGAGCGCCAAGAGCAAGGACGACCTCCACTTGACCTCGATCCGTGACCTCGTTTACCTCCCTGCGCCATGAACGAGAACGGCGCCTCCGCCGACGAGGGCCCCGCCTCGGCCTCCTCCTCCGGCGGGTCCCCCTCGGGCGGCGGCGGCGGCGGCGGCGGCGGGGTGGGCGGGGCCCTGCCCGAGATCGAGCTCATCATCAAGGCCTCCACCATCGACGGTCGCCGCAAGGGCGCCTGCCTGTTCTGCCACGAGTACTTCATGGACCTCTACCTGCTGGCCGAGCTCAAGACCATCTCGCTCAAGATCACCACGGTGGACATGCTCAAGCCGCCGCCGGACTTCCGCTCCAACTTCGAGGCCACCCCGCCGCCCATCCTCATCGACAACGGCATCGCCGTCCTGGAGAACGACCGCATCGAGAGGCACATCATGAAGAACATCCCCGGAGGCCACAACCTGTTCGTGCAGGACAAGGAGGTGAGATCACGGGTTGGCTGACCGTTCGCCTGTACTCTGTGACCCGCCTGTTGACTCATGGGGAAAGCGAGGGGGGCGTGCAAAAGTGGTCAGTGGCGTGACGGGCATGTTGATCAAACCACTTTTCCTCTTGTTTGCAGGTTGCTAGCCGGATCGAGAACATCTACTCCAAGTTCAAGCTAATGCTGCTGAAGAAGGACGAGCAGTCCAAGTCGGGCCTGCAGAACATACTGCGCAAGATCAACAACCACCTGGAGGACAAGGGATCGCGCTTCCTGACGGGGGACACAATGTGCTGCTTCGACTGCGAACTCATGCCCAAGCTCCAGCACATTAGGGTGGCCGGGGCCTTCTTCGCAGACTTCCACATCCCAGGGGACCTACGCGCGCTTTGGAGGTACGTTTGACAGAACAAATACATAAGTGAAACGATTCTTCACACAATTTCCCTTTCCAGATACTTTGGCGAGATGTACAGCCTGGACGCCTTCACGCAGAGCTGCCCGGCGGACCAGGACATCATCAACCACTACAAGCTGCAGCAGGGGACCAAGATGACCAAGAGGGAGGAGCTGGAGCAGCCATCCTTCACCAACACCGTCCCCATCGCCATCTGAAACACCACGAAACATCGCCGCCACCTTCCACACTTTTCTATCGCGCAGAAGAGGGTCTTTTTTTGCCCTCACAGTCCTCCCGCGGCTGCTTCCCTTCTCCGCAGCTGCTCGTAAAAAAGGGTCTCCCATTCTTTTCCCAGCTAACATCAAATCAAGCAAAAAAAAGGCCACGCAAGCAGCTTCGAGTAACGTTGTTTTTTAAAGGCGTAGGTAGGTGGGAGAAGGTATCGGCTCTGATTTCTCTCCTCAGTCCCTGCCGCCGCTTCTCTCAGCCCTAAGAAGCGTAGGAAAATAACGAACCCGTCCCCTTCCCCCTCAGGTCTCTCAACTTGAAATGCAAGCAATCTCTTCAATCGTCCTCCAAACAAAGTGCGAAACCAGCATTTTTTGGACAGGCATTTTTCCCTCTCTCTCTCATCCAGCGAACGTACCTGAGGCTTTCAAAAGCCCAATCAAAAGGATAAGAAATGGGAGGGGTCTTCCCTGAGAAAGAAACCCAGATCTGTGTCGGGCGGAGTTACTTAACGGGGACTTTTGAGTGCCTTAGCGTGAGTACCCTCCACTCCATTCCCTCCTTCCATTTGCTCCCTCCAGACAGAAAAAGAAGCATCACTACTAGAAGAAGATCCCACATTAAAATATTTTTGATAATAAGAAGCGAGATCTTTCTCTTCATGACAAGACACACACACGCCCTATTTAGACTGCGGTTTTTGTACCACTACATACATCACCGTGCATTCCCCCTTGCATTTTGCTATAATAAAGGACGTATAAGTACAGCGTAAGTAAATGAGAGAGGAGAATAAATAAAAATACAGTATAAACGATTGGAGAAAAGTTGTCTTTCCATGCTTTTTTTATTATGCCAATTTGGTATTCCGTTGGTTGGTTGTTTTTTCTTCTCCCCCGCGCACTCGTACATAAATAAATAGTCCGAAGGTTAACAGGTGCAGCAGGCGGCGGGCGACGACGATCGGTAGGTATATTTTGGGGGGAAGAGGGGGTGTGTGACTAAAAACGAAACTTCGGTCATAATTGGAGGACCTCTCGTCCGCCCGGGATAAGGGGGAAGTGGTGGTGTTGGGGAGGGACATTCTCTGTCGTCCGCAACGTCGCCTCAGGATAGATAAAATTTTATACCCATGGATTATTATATGTCATCCGTCGTCTTGGTAGTCACCGAGCATTGGTAGCGTTGTGAGGGGGGATTTGGGGTAGCCTGCCTGGAATCTTAGGCAGCCTTTGTAGAGTGCATGGTACCGTCTACAAAAACGTACTAAATGTATGCTTTCTTCCTTTTCCCCCTATGGTGAATTTTGTTTCTCGTCTTTCTTTGCAAGCTAGAAAAGTGTGTTGGTTGGGGGGACACAGGTGGACACAAAGTTGGGGGGATACTTTCTTTTTATTCCTTTTCCGTCCGTGTCTTCTACTACTTGGTGCATTTCTCAAAAAAGAAAAGGTCCGCTCCAAAAGTTTCAATCCTTACTTCCTGTATTCCACTTGTAATATCAGACGGGGTAAATAAAACTGTGAGGGGGGACCTTTTGTTCCTATTTCGTTCGAGTAAGGGGTGGGGAGGGGTGTGAGAATAACCCATTTTTTTCGCTGGCTTCTTCCTCCAGAAGACTATCTTCTTTCCTGGTATACACTGATATATAATTGCTTTTTTTCTTCATGTCCGCTACCTCCTCCGCGCCTCTTTGGGTGGGGTGGTGAAAGGGGGGAGAGGGTGTTTCTGGGCGACGCTTCGGTCAAGAATGAATTGTGACTTGGCGGTCGGTAGTGCTTAGAAGCATCGTCTCACCTAAATTAGACCTCTTCTGTTACCCCTGGCTTCTTTTCCCCTTTGCCTGTTTCTCGACAAACGCGCCCGCCCATACTTTTTTTAAATTTCACGTCTTTTTCTCGCGCGGGAAGCGTCCGTGTCTCGTCAACACTCGATCTCAGACAAAGACCTTTGCCAGGGCGTCTGCGCCGGCGCTGGCGATGAAGGGCTTGGTCGGGTGGAAGGCGACGTCGAAGATGCTCTCGTCGAACTTCTTCCGGTGCGCCGTGATCTCCTGCACGCACGTCTTGGTCTCCAGGTTCCACAGCCGGACGCTGCAGTCGTGGCCTGGAAGGAAGAGAAAAAGAAAAAGAGATATAGTAGTGGAGGCCTGTGGCGCATGACGAATTCCCACGTCATCCTTCTTTCTCTCCCTCCAACCGCGATCGAAGAAAGTGAGGGAAATGGCGATATATCGGACTTTTTCCCCGTTCCTCGCCCCCCTACCGCCAGACTAAACGTCGTGTAGTACAGCTCAACACGAGAGCCTTTGCGGCTGCACGCCATCGCCTGATTGCCCACTACGCTATGCATGCTCACTTTAAGAGCGCGAGACATAGAGGGAGAGAGAGTGAGACACCACTTTCTACTCACTTCCTGATATTAGGTAGAGGCCGTTGCTGTCTATGGAGAGCGAGGTGACCGCGTCCAGGTGGGCGACCATGGCGTGCGTGAGCTTGCCCGTGGAGTTGTCGAAGAACCGGATGTGCCTGTCCTCGTGCGCCGTTATGGTCAGCGGCAGGGTGGGGTGCGAGATCACCTTGGTTATGGGGCCCATCTCCTGCGGGGTGGAGGAAGAGTTCTGCAAAGGAGAAAAGAGGGGGGAAATGTAAACATTGGCTATCTTAATTTAGCACTGGTCGCACCGTGTCCAGCTTGATGACTGGCTTTCCCGACTCGACGTCGTAGATGACGCAGGCCGCGTTGCTATAGGCCGCCACCATGTGCGCCGAGTCCTCCCGCACCCAGTCGGCAGAGGTGGGCACGCTGGTGCCGCTATCTGTCGTACCGAACGTGCTGACCAGGGCCGACTGAGAAGACTGCTGCCCTTTTCCCACCGACCACAGTTTGACGGTGCCGTCCGCCGAGCAGGACAGCAGCTGCGACCTGGCGGCGTGGTGCGCCAGGCCCCACACGGCGTCCTTGTGCCCCTGCAGCGTGGCCGTCAGCACGGAGGGGTCGAACGAGTTGTAGGGGTCTACGGAGGATGGCGGCATGGCCCAGCAGCGCACGGTGCCATCCGCGCCGCCGGAGAAGAGTGCGTCGCCCGCCGAGGCCACTGCCAGCGACAGCACGGGCCCGCGGTGCGCTCTGAATGTATAGACGGGCTCCACGTCGAGCGAGGCCGACTTCTTGGCCGGGATCGTCTTCTGCAGGTTCCACAGCTTGAGTGTCTGGTCCTCCGAGGCGGTGATGAGCACCGGCTCGGCCGGGTGGAAGGCGAGGGCGCGCACGCCGTCGAAGTGGCTGCGGAGGGTGTACTTGGCGCTCCAAGTCTTGCGGAAGGCCTCCTTCGGGGCCGTAATCTGAAACGAAAATCAATGTCCCATTAGATCCTTCCGAGGGAACAGTCTACGTGTAGACTCACATCGTAAGAAGACTCATTGTCATTGGTGATGGTGAGCTGTTCGAGTTCTCCCAGCTCGAGATTGGCCCCTAGTTCCTGCGCCACCTTCCCCTTGTCCCCGCCGCCGCTGTCGGCCGCGGACGCGGCGGGAGCGGCGGCGGACTGTGCGGCCGAGGCGGTGGCGCCAGCGTTGGCCTTGGTCCCGGAGCGGCCGCCGCCGCCGAGGAAGTCTGACGCGCCTGGGGAGGAGAGAAAAGAAAAGGACGTGAAACCCGATTGTAACGAGAGGTAAGGTAGAAGGTAAATATAGACAGGAGGGGAGGAACAAACACCGTCCCCAGGGGGGATAAGAGAGGACGGGGAGGACAGACGGAGGACGACGGCGACGCACTTTCCAATCACTGTTTGTCGTAGGGGAGAGAAAGCAGTTCCTTCCATCCCCCCTCTCGATTGAGAGGAGACAACACATCACGGCCATCTGACGCCCTAGTACGTAAGAGGACAATTGACTGAATAATTCCTTCCAGGGGCCCGACAGTCGCTTCCAGCTACCTCCCGACCCGACCCACAGCAGTTCCTCACGAACGTAAAAACAGTTTTTCCCCCGTCAGTTTTTTAATACCTCTTCGCTTGTTTTGGGAACCTTTGTAAAGGGACTTGAGTCTTTCCAACTCTGCTTGCTCAATTCCCCAGTCGGCCGCTAAGCCATCGTAAGACTCCGAAGTTGATAGGTCTGGCGAGCGGTGGCGAGAACACAAAAGCGAGGAGAGAGAAAATGAATTTAGAAGGAGGGAAGCGAATTTTCGTGGGCGAAAAGAGATAAGGAATTTAAAGTATTCTCATAATCACCTTTCCCCATGTCGTCAGCACCGCCCTTGATGCTGTCCACCTGGTCGGGATTGGAGAGGAAGTTGAACTCGTTCATGACCTCCTCCGAGTCGTCGCTGTTCCCCGCCGCGGCGGCCGCGGCCGCGACGGCCTGGGCCAGCTTCCCCGCGGCCTTCGTCTTCAGTTCGCCGCTCGCCCCGAAGCCGTCCTCGCCGTCGTCGTCCTCGTCATCGTCGATTTCGGTCTGAAAGAAGGAAATTGCGAATCGTACGACTTGTTTATTTGGAAACGCTCACCTCCGAAGTGAGGAAATCGAAATTGGCCATGACTGCGGCCTCCGTGTCTATGAGCATCTCCTCTGCCAGGGTGGTGGCCACGCCGCGGCGGGCGCTGCCGCCGCCCTGCTGCTGCTGCTGCTGCCCGCCGCCACCCCCTCCCGACCCGTCGCCCTGCTGCTGCTGTTGTTGTTGCTGCTGCCCAGGCGTGACCCTCCTGGCGGTGGCCGTGTTCCCGGCGTTGGTGTTGGCCGCGCCCCCACCTCCCGCCCCCGTCGCCGCCGGCGCTCCTTCGCCGCCGTTCATGGTCAGGTTATTGCGGTTGTTCTCCTCGTTGGCGTCGTTGACGTCCCCGAGGCCAAGGAGCGAGCGGACGCGGTTGGAGCGCACGTCGATGATGGTGTCCGTGTAACCAATCTCTTGGAGATACCTGAATCAGGAAAATAATTAAACAATTCATCATGCCGCACAAAGTCCCAAATAGTGTTCCATCTCTAGCACTCACTGTCTAAGAAGCTGCCTGCCCTGCCGCCAGTTGATGTTAGTCACGGAGACGTAGTTGTCGCCGTCGAGAGGTGGCAGCTCCACCCCGTCCTCGTCTGTGGGCGGCTTTTCGTCGGCGCCCGCCAGCGCGCCGGCGCTGTCAGGGCCGTACTTCAGCTTGTTGTACTTGGCGCGCTCCTGCTTGAGGGCGTACTCAAGCATCTTGATCCGCCGCACGAGGTCGTTCTTCAGGTTCTCCTGACCCTTACGTTCGCCCTGCAGGAACGCGATGCGGGCCTGAAAGGAAAACAAAAACCAGGTGTCATTCTTGTCCTCGAGGCGGTTCGGAGAGTTTCCCTCACCTGCAGCTCCGCCTTCTCCACCTCCCACTGCGACCTCTCCATCTCGAACCTGGACCACTCGTGCTGCAGGAAGTGCAGGATGCCCGGGATGGAGTAGTGCGCGGCCGGCGGGGGCCCGCCGCCCACGCCGGAGCGGCCCGGGGACCCGCCGCCGCCGCCGCCTTGCCCGCCCTGCGCCCCGGCGCCGCCGGAGGCGCCGTCCTCCACGGGGGCGTCCTTGAGGTCGTCCATGACTGCCGCGGCGTGCGCGTGCCGGCCCCGAGGTCGGCCGGCGACGCCCTCCTCCGCTGGTCGGGGCTGGTGCTCCTCCTCGGGGTCTCCCCGCAGGGCAGAGATCGAACCCGGGGGACTAGGGAGTGCTGCGGTGCTTTGGGCGACGACTGGGTGTTCCCCCCCGTTCCGGTGGCTGCCCCCCAATCCGTCGTGGATGTCCTTGTTGCGGTTGGAGCCGTCTTCCAAGTTGCTCACTTTCTTCTTCTTCTTTTCCTTTTCCTTTCCTCCGCTGCTGCTTCGCTTCTTCTTCTTTCTCCAGCTGATTCCTCTTTCTCCTCCTCCTCCGCCCTTTCCGCCCGCTCAGTCCCTTGGCTCAGTCCGGGCCGCCCCTCCGCCTCCGCCTCCGCCTCCGCCTCCGGGTCTGCCCTCGCCCTCGCCCCGTGCTTGCCCGGCGGCGTCCGGGCGGAGAAGGGGCTGCACGGAACTCGAGGCAGATCTCTCTCTCGCCCTCCGCCACCGCCTGGATCGGTCGCCAGCCGCAGCAGCTTCTCTCCCTTTCTCCGCCGCCTGCTCCGTGGCCTGTTCTCTCTCTATGGGCGTGTGGCGGCGCGAGCGGCGCTTCGACGGAAAGAGCCCGTCTTCGCCGGCGGCGGCGCCAGGCCGACACCTCCGCGAGGCGGTAGGGACAGCCGGAACTGTTTTATACTCTAAGTGAGAGCGAGACTCACTCATTGCGAAGTATTTTATGGGGCGAGGAAAACATGTCTTTTTTGTTCCTTTTGACGTGAATATCTAAACAATTGACATCATATTTTATGTTCCCCAAAGAAAAAAAGCTAATAAATTTGCTGCCAGTAGAAGTGGAAAATAAAAATAGGACCAAAATTGAAGTTGAAATGTTTATCACATATTTTTTACCTACTTTGACTTCCATGAAGCATTGTCTTTTGCTTGGAATCTAGAGATACTGCCAAATATAAATTTACTTTAAAAATGATTTCTAGTGAAAATTTGGGCCCGGGTGAGGATCTCTTCTTTCAACTCATATTGTCTGACTTTCTGCTTAACAAGTTCAGCATTCAATACTGATTTTTGTTTCTGCTGTAATGCCATTTGAAGCAACCTGGATATTTTCTGGCTTTTTTCTCTTTTCAAGCCGAGCTTGGGCTTCCCACATCCCTAGTAGCTTACGCGCGATCGCTGACGAGAGAGAGGAAGTAAGTAGGCGGGGGTGGAATGGAACTCGGGAAGTAAAATGAGCCGCCCTCCACCTCGCCGCCTCCTGCACTTGCACCTTCTTCTCTCTCTCTCTCTCTCTCTCTCTCTCTCTCTCTCTCTCTCTCTCTCTCTCTGGATCGTACGTCGTCATCGACCTCCCTTTCCATACACTCCGCCTACTCTCCCCACCTCGATTACGCGCTACACTCCCCCAAATCTTTACCCTTCTCATTGCTCTACTACTACTACTATGCGCGATAAGGGGGAACATGGGCATACGATACGTATTATCGCCACCTTCGCCGCAGAGCGATATGGCCTAATTACCTTGAAGCCACCGCCGCCTTTTTTGTCCACCCCCCCTGAGGAATTTCGCCACCTCCGATATGCCGACGGAGGCGGTCGGTCCGGTCCCTCACTCAAGATTTTTTTTTCCCCAGTGAGCACCTCTCCATTTCCAGTGCTGCCAGATCTTGCGCAATTGCGCGAAAATGGCGCATCTGGCACACCCTCTCGCGCATCTTGAAAGTGCCTTCGCGCATTGCGCGAAAAGCCAAAAATATGGCGCATTTTGAACATTGTCAAAATTCACTACATAGAAATTTGAATTTTTGGTATTTTTCCAAAATATTTTCTAAGATTGATTTTTGTACCCCCTCTGAAACGTCCAAAAATGCAATAAAAATTTTGACATTTTAGGCTGGCGCATTTTTTCGCGCATTTTGACAATTTTCTCGCGCATTTTGACGAAAACCATCTGGCAGCACTGTCCATTTCATTCATGCCTTCCATTCCGTCCGTCGCTGGGGAGATTGGTGGAACCGGGGCTTTTCTGAAGTCTTCACAACTTTATTTTTTTTTATGCTTTGATGAAAAGCGGATGGTAATTGGCGTTTACATGAACAAGCGTCGTTTGTTTAGACCTCACAGGTTAAATCAGGCTTGTTTCCGGTCAAGTAATTAAGTCAGTTCAAAAGTTCACGTTCAAAATTTTTAGATTTCGTTCAAAATTCAGCGTTCAAATTTTGGAGCAGTTCAAACGTTCAAACTTAAGTCCGTTCCGTTCAATTTCAAGAAAACCCTTAAATTTCAGTAAAATAATAAAAAAAACGTTAATGAAGGAACAATACTGAAAATGCCACCACCTCCCATTATAATGACTGTTGAGCCGACATACCAAACCAAAAGGAGAGGCCAAAAAATATTTTTTAATAAAAATTTTCAGATTTTTTGTCCCGTTGTGTTTGGTTTTTTTCAAAAATGGATTGAATTTGAACTGAGGTGAGTTTTGGGATTTTGCCGTTCAGCGTTCCTCGTTCAATTTTTTATTTCGTTCAGTTCAGTTCAGTTCATTGAACTGAATTACTGAATTGAACGTCGTTAAATTAAAACTCAGTTCAACAAGCCTGGGTTAAATATGTTCTTCTCTTGCATGTGCCATTACGTTTGTTCTCTAATATTTTGAAGGGACAGTCCCCTTTTCCCCATCTCTTCTTCTCAGCTTTTGGTCCCTCTCGAATCAAGTGCGGGCTGGAGAGTGCAGAATTCCGTTTCCTGTTCCTTTGAAAATTCCTTTCCCGCATCTTTGAGCTGAATGTGGGGGTCGCCTTTCTCTATCTAGTCTCTCTTATTCCAGCGAAACCAACAAAGTTCAATAGATGTCCGTTTGGCCTTGGATAGGTATCCTAGCTCTTTCAGATTGGTGGTACATATTGCTTAAGAAATAGAATGTTTTTTTAACTAGCATAGCAAAATCGTTGAGCTGTGGTTGTGAAAAACAAACTAACTCGTTCTCCAGTTCCCTCCAGCGCCGCTTAAGACTGCCTTTCTTCCTGTAACATAATTTAAGCAACATCTTTATTGGCATCATACGTGGCCATGGGAATTCAACCCAAGCACCCATTTCTTATATAGGAGCGCACAAACTTTTTGCGATGCTTATTTACTGACTACTGCGTTACACCACCACCCCCTCACCCCGCCAAGCCCTCGACCCCACGGCCATGTACGTACGTATGGTTGGCATCCTCACATACTAGCCTTTTTGCATCTTACAATACGTTCGTGCTTATAATGTACGCTGGGCTTAAATTTCGCTTCCGCTTGTAGATACCTAAGCACAATCAGTGTGGTTTTACCGGAAAGGAAAAAACCATATCCAGAAACCCTTTTTTTTGCCGGATATTAAAGACAATCACAAAACTAAGCGTGCTGTTTTTTAGAAAGACATTTCCTAAATTCCCAAGATAAGCCGAACAAGAAAGAACGCTCTGATAATGGACTAATGTGTATATTGTACTGTGCATGTACCGGTATGTCGGCCCGCAGGGAATCAAGAAGGGGGCCGGGGGGGGACAATGCCAATGAAAACAACTGCTGTTTCAGATAACTCCACCGATGAAACAAAATGGGGACCAAAAAGGAACACTTCGTTATGCCACCTCGAAATTTGGCGGGATATTTTTTGTGCCTCCTTCGATCGATCGTGAAAATGGATGTCTTCATACACCATGCAATAATATTGCCACTGTTGACACAAATAGTCTTTTCTCATAAATAACATATCCAACTTAGTCTTCTTTCTTCTTCCGTATAGCTTTTCGTTTCCTTCCGTCTATCTATTTGCAGTCTCGACAGCGGCGGATAGCGCAACAACTTTTTTCCGGGTCCTTCTTTCCGCGGCATTTCTCACTCCAACGGCAAAACTAATCTGCAAAAATTATTTTTCGTCCGTGATATCGCTCCCCAGTCCAGAGCCGCAGACACTCAACATGCAGTTACGTCCATACCCTGCACTTTCTCTTCGGGTTCATCCTGGAGCCCACCGGGCACTGGAAGACGGAGCTGAACAGGTCAGAGTTCATCATGAGGCCGTCGACCCTGGAAAACGAAAATAAAAGGTTAAGTACTTGCTTCATGCCTCCTACGATTGTAGACATTATACCTCTCTGGATTTGGCGAGTGCTCGTCCAGTTCCAGGTAAAGGACGTATGAGACCGGGCCCAGGTGAGAGCAGTACGACTGCAACAAATTACAATTAAAAGTCGATTCTCATTTGCATTACTATTAAAGATATTGTTGGAAAATTTAAACCGGACTTAATTTTCGCTTTCCAGAAAAAAATGCTTTTTCCCAGTACCTGCGCCGCGTAGATGAAGAATAGCTGCTGCGGCGAGTACGGGTTGTTGGGCAGGTGAACAAGCCCTCCCTCGCCGTCGCCCCCAACTCCGCCTCCTCCGCCGTCCACCCAACCGGCGGGAAGCAGATCTAGGAACGCCCCGGCCGCCGCCCCCATCCCGTCGACGTCGCACACGTTCTCCGCCAGGGTGAAGTCCCCGTCCACCTCCACCAGGATGGATCGCTTGTCGATGCGCAGCGGGCGGCGGAAGTGCGCCGGGTACTGCTCGCGCAGGCAGCGGGTGGCGTTGGAGTAGCCGCGAGACGACCGCTGGTCCCACCGCGGAGGGGGAGCGGGGGAGGAGGAGGAGGAGCGGGGCCGGAGGAGCAGGGCGCCGGAGGAGGCAAAGTCCCTGCCGGTCTCGTCCAGGGTGTGCAGGATCTCGTGCGCCAAGGTCAGGCCCAGCGAGCCGAGGTTCAGGTACTTGGGCACGTTCATCGTGTAGTGAGCATCCTGCATCACGCCCAGGGGTATCACTGCAAAAGACAAGGAAAGTGAAATAGAAATCGGTTTACATACACTTTCAACGTTTGTTCTTTTTGTTGTTGCTGCTGGTGATATTGTTACTACTACAGATGTTGTTGACGCTGCTTTGCTAAAGACAAGCTTGGTGCTTCCTAGCTCTCACCAATACTGTTGAGTTGCTGCAGGTGGAAGGCGTTGACGGTGAAGGGGAACGCCACCAGGTTCCACGTGTAGACCTCCGCGTCCACCGGCCGGTGCAAAAAGTGGTAGACGTTGGCGCGGAAGTGGGAGAACATGGATATCACATTCGAGAAGTAGTCGCCGCCCATGGAGATCTGCGGATTCGATAGAAGTTTTTAGTTTTTTGAACTTTGAAGACATTCCTAACTTTCCCAACGAAAGACAAAAAATTAAAATTTGAATAGTTGAATTCTAACAAAAAATATAGTGGTTCCCAAACACGACAGCGTGACAAATAATATCATTTGAATTTAAGCAAAAGGCACTTATCGCTCGAATTGGACTATTTCACTCACGTCTCTGTATCTTTCCTCCAGCAGCGACTGGTTGAAGTAGATGTCTGACCCGAGGAAGTCCCCCCTGATCCTTCGCACCTTGTCCGCCGCCGCCTCCCGCGTCTGGGGCTGCATCCAGGGGGCGGACTCGACGCCCCGGACCACCTTGGAGCGGACGGCCTCGAAGATGGCGTTCGCATCCCTGAGGACCTTGTTCCTCCTGCCCTGCGGCACCGACCGAAGGTACAGTCTGGAGAGCGCCTCCCCGAAGAGCATGGAGGAGACCTGGGTGCAGTACTGCCACCTGGACTGGCCGCTGTGCATGTGCACCGTGACCAAGTCCGAGAGGACGTCCTTGGCGTAAAGCACCAAAAGGCTCTTCCAAATCACCCTGCAAAGAAATAGAAGGAAAAAGTAGTAAAAATATTTTCAATATTTTCCCCGTGTGTTTTTCCACCCACATCTGCGGACTTTTTGGCGAAATGGCCGCAAATGCTTCTTCCCGCGGACCGCCCGTGGGTCCGACCGACCCAACATGCGCCGCCGCATCCTTGGGTCGGTCGGTCGGTCGGATTGTGGTTGTGGGGCGGGCGAGAAATGGGCGTTGGAAAAAGGGGGAGCGCTAGAGTACCCCCGGAATATCGTTCTCCTTTTCCCCTCTTCTTCCATCCAACCTGTCACCTTGAGTGTGCCATATTCGACGTTGCCGTCTTTCGCCCCTCCCCTCTCCTCCCTTTCTCCCCCAATCCCCAAAGTGGTTTTTGCGTTGGCGGCGGTGGCTGCCCCTGAGGAGAAGAGGAGAAGGGGGCTGAATCCTGCTCGAAAGAAGCTTTCTAGTTGCAAAGAAGCGAATGCGACCTCATAGGTGAGCAGGATTGCGCCCCCCGTGCAAGGTATACAGAGGCGAACACACATTATGCCATGGTGGTATGAAGGAATCCCTTTCCTCCCCTCTTTTATTAATGGTCTCTGGCTCAATCCACCTCCTCCTTTCTCCCCCCCCCGCCCCAGGGGCCTTTTTCAAGGGCGGGGCAATCAGTGGAGGGAATAGAGGGAGAAAGTGCTTCTTCTTCTTCTGTACTTCCTGATTAATTCCGACTCGCCGGAACGCACACAACGCAACCAAGGAACGACGACAAGGGAAATGGAAACATGCTCCGAGTACCCGCAAGCGCAACCTTGGTCAGGGACCGCCGCTTTCTTTATTTCTCTTCTCCCCCCCCTATCCACAATTGCATACGATTAAGTTGCCCTCCCCTCTTCCTCTCACTGTGGTCGGCGGACGGTGCGGAAAAGAGAAAAGGGAGGAGAACACAACCAAGGAAAGTTTTTATTCCGCGGGCTTTTCCCTTCCTTCTGCCCAACTTTCCCCTACTCTCTCTCTCTCTCTCGTCTTCTTTTTCTTCCCGATTGAGTTTGCTCGAAAAAGCGGAAACGGAGGAGGGGGGGGAGGGAAGGAGGGGAAGTGGATGCAAATGGCTCAGGGAGAGGAGGGGAGGATTTGACAACGGAACCAGACCGGAAGAGGGAGAAAACATTGTTCTCCTTGGGATTGGGCGAATGTCGGGAGGACTGTTCCGCTAAAACAACCGCAGTTGGATTGCCAATGGTAGGAAAAAATGGCTGGCGAGACGACTTTCTTTCAGCCCT
>JAAUXU010039125.1_pt1 | contig 14394 bp, 14 predicted proteins | sample 7278151 | NCBI WGS metagenome assembly JAAUXU01 (sample SAMN14350113, study PRJNA611818) | marine sediment metagenome | isolation source: surface marine sediment (1.8m) | place: French Polynesia: Moorea | collected 2018-08 | reverse complement strand
TCACTTCGGGTTATCTCCTGCGCAACGTGGTCGCCATCGACCGCGCCCTGGCCGAGCAGGTCCGTGTGGCCAAACCCGGTGCGCGCATCGTCTGCCTCGATACGGCCCCGCCGGAAAGACATGTCCTGCAGCCCTTGGTCGATTTTCATATGCACCGGGTGATCCCCTGGCTAGGGGGGCTTGTCAGCGGCGACCACGATGCCTACCGGTACCTGCCCCAGTCCACACAGGCTTTCAAGACACCGGCCGAGCTGGCCCGGCTGATGCGCGCCGCCGGGCTGGTCGATGTCGTCTATCAACAGCGCATGTTCGACACCGTCACCATCATTTGCGGCACCGTACCGGAAGCCGGCAGCAGGAGCGCCGATCGTGTCGGCCGACCATAACCCCTGCCGAAACTGGATGCTGGCCGTCCGCCCGCGCACCCTGCCAGCGGCGATGGCGCCGGTCGCCGTCGGCAGCGCACTGGCCCGGGCCGACCATACCTTTCACCTGCTGCCGGCCCTGGGGGCGCTGGCCGGCGCCCTCCTGCTGCAGATTGCCGTCAACCTGGCCAACGACTACTTTGATTTCAAAAGCGGCGTGGACACGGCCGAACGGCTGGGGCCCGTGCGGGTCACCCAGTCCGGCCTGATTGCGCCGGGCGCGGTGCGGGCCGCCATGCTGATGACCCTGGGCGCCGCCGGCCTGATCGGGATTTTTCTGGTTTATGTGGGCGGCTGGCCCATTGCCCTGATCGGGGCCGCCTCGGTGGCCGGCGTGCTGGGCTACAGCGGCGGCCCCTATCCCCTGGCATCGCACGGCCTGGGGGATCTGTGCGTCTTTGTTTTTTTTGGTCCGGCGGCGGTTGTCGGGACGCACTATGTCCAGGCCCTGTCCTTCAGCGAAGCAGCCCTGATCATGTCCCTGCCTCCGGGCTTCCTGATCACCGCCGTCCTGGTGGTCAACAACCTGCGCGACATCGAAACGGACCGTGCGGCCGGGAAGCGGACCCTGGCGGTAATGATCGGCCCCGCCGCCACCCGCGGCGAATATGCCCTGCTGGTGGGCCTCGCCTACCTGGTGCCGCTGGTCGCCCTGCCCACCGGCCAGCATCCGGTATTTATCCTGCTACCCTGGCTGAGTCTGCCCCTGGCTCTGAGCTGCATCCGCTTGATCTACACGGCCCGCGGTCGGGACCTCAACGCCGGTCTCGGCCGAACGGCCCTGCTGGCGCTGATGTTCAGTCTGTTGCTGGCGGCCGGTCTGGCCATGGGTTGACCGCGCCATGTCCGGTGTCGACGAACTTTCCCTTTTTAAAATCGTCATCCTGGGGGCCATCCTGCTGCTGAGCGGCGGTGTGCAAGGCCTGTTGGGTTTCGGCTTTCCCCTGCTGGCCACGCCACTGATGGCCATGCTACTGGACGTGCGCACGGCCATGCTGCTGCTGCTCATCCCCACCATGGGCATCAATATCGCCAGCATCGCCCAGGGGGGCCGCGGCTGGCTGTCGATCGGGCGTTTCTGGCCGCTGGTGGTCTGTGTGGCGGCCGGCAGCGTGGCCGGCACCCGGCTGCTTATCGTCACCGATCCGGCGCCTTACAAGCTGCTGCTGGCTGTCGTCCTGTGTTTCTACCTCGCCTTTCAGCAGCGCGGTCTGCGGATGCCGTGGGTCCGGAACCGGCCCCGGACGGCCATGATCGCTTTCGGACTGGCCGCCGGGCTTCTGGCGGGCACCGTCAACGCTGCCGTGCCGGCCCTGATCGTCTATGCCCTCGAGTTGGGGTTGGCACCCCTGGCCACGGTCCGGGTCTTCAACCTCTGCTTTCTCAGCGGCAAACTATCACAAGCCATGACCTTTGGCGCCGCCGGTCTTTTTACCGCCGAAGTCATTTGGAGAACGCTTCCGGCGGGCCTGCTGGCGCTCACCGGCTTGTGGGTCGGCACTCGAATCCGCGGCCGGGTCGACACCGATACCTACCGCCGCTGGCTGCGCCGCACCCTGTTCGTGATTGCCATCCTCCTGGCGGTCCAGTATGCCATGGGTGCATGGAGGTCCTAAGGGCATTCTCACCGCGCTGCTACCCGGATATAAGCCCTATCTTTAGAGGCTACTGGAAATACTCTCTTAGATGGTGATCCAACCAGAAAGGGTCGATTTTGGTTCAGGCATTCGCCTTGTGGCGGGATTTCACAGCGTTGTTGGCCGCGGTCGGTGTTCAGCAAACTGCAGCGTTTTTTATTGCGACGGCGTAGCCATCGTCGAGCGAAGCGCGGCAAGGCTACTTTGATGATTTCAAAAGAGCGAGAAGGCCGTTCTAAGCCGTAAGATGACTTCTGTGAATATTTACAAGATATGCAGCCACTAGCGCTCAATCGACATGATGGCTATTGATGCGGTTGAAGGCGGTATTCAAAAGTAAGGCATGACCCCGCCCTGCGCTCATGAAATACGACCCTACTGAGGCGATTAGACTGTAAACTTGTTATCCGTCTTAATTTTATAGAAATGTCAATGAAATAGGCGGATGCCCGCCAACAACTAGATTCAATTGCAAGCGATTTATTTAAATTGATAATTATTACTATATGTTATCAAAGTTGTGCAGAAATGCCGAAACTGGCCTGAAATTTGCTGATCGCTGATTTGTACGGAAAAACAATTTTCTTCAGGAAAGCTCATTTGTTCGGCAGATGCCACTAAGGAATCCATCGCTGTTGGACCTGACACTTTTAACAAGCAATTCGAAACCATTGGTCGTTTTCAATAGTTGTTTTCTACACGTCCTGTCAGCCTTACAACTGCTCTGCCTCCAAGTGTGAACCTGCCTTTTCCAATAAGCTTGTCCTGCACATTGATCAGACCGTCAAATTGTTAGGTAAAATCCGGAATTCTTGAAAATGGTTAACCGTCCGTCTGGAAGGTTAAGTCCTTGTAATAAGGAGGAGGTGCCCAATGGAAAAAAATACCCGTCCGATCAATCGCCAAAGAAAAGATGATCGATTGAACGTGAGCCTCCCGCTTCAACTGACCGTCGTTAAAAACAAAGCTCTGCAGTACAGTATCGTCGGTTCTTCACTGTTGAATTTGAGTGAGCGAGGGGCTTATGTCCGTGCGATGAAGAAAGTATCCAAAGGCAGGAAGGTGCAGATGGCCTTTACGCTGCCCCTCGACAACATGGATAAATATGACATCAACAAATTACGCGTAAACCTCGAAGGCCAGGTGATTCGCACGGAAGAAAGCGGATTTGCCGTCAGATTTGCCGATACGTTTCGCGTTACAATGGCCTAGCCATGAAGTGAGGTGCCCAATGAAAAACTTACCCATCGGGGATCAAAAAATCAAAGATATCCCCATCGGTGATTTACAAATTCTGGTCGATGAAATCATTCAGCAAAGAGAGCTCAAGGAAAAGGAGAAAAGAAGAAAATTCTGGGTTGATTTTGCCAAGGTGACGCTCACGCCACTGATAATTGCTATTGTGGGAGCGTGGGGTACGCATAGGATTAATAAGCAAAATTTAGAAAATACCAAACTGATAGCGGATCAACAGATAGAGGCGGCGCGAATACAAGCTGAAAGGGTTGAATCGAGTGCCAACTCACGCTCACGGGCAGACCGGGACGTCGCCAAGCTGACCCAAATAAAAGATATTTTCGAAAAGATCACAGCTCAAGAAGACGGCGAGGATCTATCAACCCTTAAATTGCTAATATCATCATTGGAAATCTACGGCGATCTGGCCCTGAATTTTCTGATTAATATCAGGGATATTTATAAAGACGAAAATCCGGCTCTCACCAAATGTGCGGATGAGGCGATATTCAGCATTCTGCAGGCAAGCCAGGCCGAATTTACCGACTATGCATTTGACGGCGGGAGTGATGTCCTCAATTTACGAACGCGCCAGTTCAATGGATACAATTTCAGTGGCAGCACTTTCAGAAATGTCAATCTGTTCAAGGCCGGTTTTAGGAGCAGCACATTGAAATACGTCAAATTTGAAAACGCTGATCTAGCGGGTGCCGATTTCCGGAATGCCAACCTGAGCGGTGCCGTTTTTGACGGCAACACCGATGGCAAAACCGACCTGCGAAATACAGATTTCTCACATGCCTACCTAAAAAAGGTGAATTTCAATCAATGTGAAAATCTGCGCTACGCTAAATTTTCAATACTGGCTCTGTTAAATGCCGACCAGGATCCGTTCAAAGGAATCGAAAAAGAGATATATCTTGAGTTACTGGTCCGGAACATTTCTGATAAAAAAGATATAGAGAAAATAGAAAAAAACCTTGAAGAGGACGAAGACAAATTGAGAGCCCTTTTAACCAAGGTTGAGATGAAATACGATCATTTCATTAAATATCTGCAGGATAAGCATGATCAGCGAACGGCGAGTGTCCAAAATGATGACAGCCGCGTCGATGCGGATGCCTAGTCGGCCGCCTGTAATAAGGGTGTTAGAATTGGGTGGCCAAATAGGCGAAGGATTTCATAGACTTTAACGACATGGATGCCCCAAGGTTCAAATCAATACGGATGCCAGCGCCAGACATGCTCTGGCTGGGTTTCTTCTATTTTACGATTTCATGCGGCCATTTGATTTGGCGCGCTACGATTTATAATTTTGGACTGGAGGAATATAACGTCAAACCCGAAGAGATCAGCTATCTATTTTCGATTGCGGCCATTCCGGGTTTGCTCACAATTGTATTGGGATTTGTGGTCCAGAAAATCACCTTGGTTTTCATCTTGATCAGCTCGTATTTCTTGATTGGCGCCGGACTGATCGTCATGGGCGAATCGGCCACCTGGCAAACCGTTTGGGGCGGTGTCTTGCTACTGAACTTTGGATTTGCGGTCATTTATCCGATGGCCGGTTGCTTTTGTTTGAACCGCTCGCGTGCCGAGCGGGCGGCCGTAACGCTGGGGAATTTGAAGAGTCTCGGCCCAGCCGCCGCCTTTGCCACCATCCCCTTGATGGCCTTCCTTCTACCCCTGTTCAATGTGCGCACGCTATTACTGATAGCCGGCTATGTCACGATCGCTGTGGGGATGATGATTACGCCCTATGCCACCCGGTTTGTCGTCATGCGCCAACTGCAACGCCGTTTTCAATTCCGTCGACATCTGCTGCCCTTCTATGCCTTGAATTTTCTGAATGGCAGTCGCAGTGCCCTATTCAAAACATTCGTCATCTTTTTCCTGGTCCATAATTATGGTTTGGAAATCGGGACGACCGCCAGCATCGTCATTTGCGCCTATGTGTTCAATTGCATCGGCTATCTTCTGATTGGCCCCTGCGTGCAATCCTTTGGTCACCGCAAAGTTCTCCAGTATGTTTATTTATTGGTCGCCTTTCTTTTTATAGGCTTTAGCCTTATCAAGGCCCGAAATGTACTGATAATTCTATATCTGGCGGATTCATTCCTGTTTTGCACATCGGTCGTCACCGACGCGCATCTCAAATTAAATTGCAGGGGCCAGGATTACGTCGGTCAATTATCGGCCGGCGTGAGCGTATTCTATTTCGCAGGCTTTATCATGCCGGGAGTGGGCGCCGTGTTATGGCATTATTTTGATTACCACGGCCCCTTCGTTTTAGGCGCCGTATTGGCCTTCATCTCCATATTGGTCAGTCAGGGCCTGGCATTTAATTTTAAAAGCGCATACGTTACCGATTCAAGTTAACCGATTAACCAAAGCAAGGCCCCTATGCCTGAATTACCTGTTCCCTACCCGACAATTCCCGACCAACGCTAAGACGACCTCCTCGGATCGCCCTCATGGTGCCGGCCGGCAACCCGGAGGGCATTGGGACAGTCAACGACCTTACCCGCAAAGGGTTGTGGATCTCCCAGCCCAGCCTTGAGCATGAAAACAACGCCGAGCACATCCTGCCCATGTACCGCCAGGCCGGCGGCGATACACTCGTGCGAACCGTCATGGAAGACATACTGAACCGCGGCGAAACCCTTCCCAGCACCGTCCACCACCGCAAAACGCCGGAGCGGATCATGCGCGGTCAGGCCGAAGTCGGCCCGGTCTGGGCCACCGAGATTACCCACGCCAGTGGGCAGGGCCTGGCATTGGAAGGCGTCGACGTGGGCCCTGACTACGACCAGCGCAACCGGGTAAGGTATTATGCCTGCCCGCTGAAAAACGGGGCGCATCCGGAAAGCGGTCGTCTTTTTCTGATGTTCCTGACGTCGGAGAAAGCGCAGCGCATCACCGCGCACTATGGATTCACACCGGTGGGCGCCACCGGTTGACGCCCGAGATAAGCCGATGGCAGGGGTTGGTCGTCAGTGCGGATGGCAGGGGTGCGATTGCGCGTGGCGGCGCGGCCTTGGACAATGGGTTTCAGGACGCCGGCGGCGCGGCGCCCTGAAGATCCGCCGCCAGCGACTCGATTACCGCGGACAGTTTGTGGGCATCGTGCCGCACCACGCCCCCGCTGGTATCCAGCAGGTCGGCGTCCACGAGGCATCGCCCTTGCCACCAGCCGTCGGAACGGTCGAGCTTCACGAGTGCGGCCTTCTGCCGGGCGTAGGCCTGGCGCAAACCGGCGTCAGGCGGGGCCGTGTTGTAGATAATCCCGTCCAGCCGGCGTTCCATGACCTTTTCCATTTCGATCACGAAGTCGCGGGCCTTGAAGCGGTGCGTCTCGGCGTATTTGGTCATCAGGTTGAGGACGTAGTATATCGGCGCCCGTGTCGCCTTGAGCGCCTCGGTGACGCCGGGCACGATCAGGTTGGGCAGAATGCTGGTGAAGAGGTCTCCGGGCCCCAGGATGATCAGCTGCGCGCTTTCGATGGCGGTCAATACAGGCGGGAAGACTTTTACCTGGTCGGCGTGATGGGGCACGAGAAAAACCGAACGGATCTTGGCACGCGGTCCGCTTTCCGGCACGTCGATGGCCTGCTCGCCGTATATGCGACGGCCGTCGGTGAGTTCCGCCACCAGGGTGGCCTTGTCCGTGGTGACCGGATAGATGCGGCCCTTTACGTCAAGGATCTCACCCAAGGCCTGGATACCGGAAGTAAAACTGCCCGTGTAGCGCGAGAGCATGGTGATCAGCATGTTGCCGGCGTTGTGGCCCCGTAGGCGCCGGTCCTTGGTGAAGCGTTTGAGCAGAATCGTACGCGCCAGCTCCTGATGCGGCGATAACGCCAGCACACACTTTAGCAAGTCGCCGGGCGGAAGGATACCGAATTCGCCGCGCAACCTCCCCGTACTACCGCCGCTGTCCACCATCGAGACCACCGAAGTGATCCGAAACCGGGGCGACGGTCGCAGCCCCGACAACAGCACGAACTGTCCGCTGCCGCCGCCGATGGTGACGATGGATATTTTTTTCATGCCCCCAGACCTTTTACGTCACACCCCGCCCTTCCGGACGCGGTACGAAGATGCCGCTCGAGCGGGCTCACGAGGGCGTCTCCGCATCCAAGTGATCATCGGGAATGGCCAGCAGACAAGTCCTCAAATTGCGCCGCTGACTGAGAATACCGATCTTTTTCCGGATCTGGGTCCGGTGGGTCGTGACCGTACGGGTGGATATTTGCAGGTGGGCAGCGATCTGCTGCGAACGAAAACCGTCGCGAATGAGTCGCGCCACGCGCAGTTCCCGAGGGGTCAGGTTGAAGCACGGCGAATCCAGCGACGGGGCGAAAGTGTCCATCAACTCACCGACCTGTTCGTCCAAACGCTCCAACCAGATGATCTGTTCGGAATGGTTCGCCCCGTGGCGCATGGCCGCGATGAGCGGCTTGAGGATGCCGTGAACATTGTCCACGACACCCGCGGCAAGGGCACGGCCGTCAGCCGCATTCTGTTGCAGCAATCGCCGCAGTTCGCGGTTTTGGCGCTCGAGATCGCCGGATTTCTGCCGCAGTTCGTCACGGCGCCGGCTCAAGGCCTGCAGCATCCGGTGCTGCTCCTCCACCAGATAGTCCATATCCCGTTTCATCAGTTCAATGGCTCCGTACACCGGCTCCAGCGGCGCAGAAGGGTCCCCCTCGCCCCTGCGCCGTCGGCGCACGCCGGGATGGTGGGGATCGATGCCGCCCAGAAATTCCAACAGGCGATTCACCTCGTCACTGAAATCTTCCGCTTCGGTATCGACCCGTAGCGGCGGCGGCGGTTTAAGGCGGCGATCGGAAAGGGGAGCCGTTGCCAGAGACCAGTCGCCGTGGAGGGCCGGTCCTACGGCGTGGGTGCCGGCGAACACAACCGGCTTTTCTTGGGTCAGTGCGAGCGCGGATCGTATAGCAGTGGCGTAGTCTTTGACCACCCGCACCTTGTGACGGTGAAGGCCCAGGCGTCGGGTCAGGTTGAAACTGAGCCTGAAAAAGGGCGGCAGGCCGAATACGAACGATCCCAGCATGCCCTTCAGCCGGTTGGTATAGTGCAGGTAGCGCCGTCGCGCCGCCAGCGTCCCTCCTCGCGCTTGGGTGAAGTTTTCGATGCTCACGTAACGGGCGTCGGCCGGGAAAACCTGCCGCTTGATCCTCTCGGCCAGGATAATGGCCTGGCGCATATCCTCTTCTTCGACGTAGCCCTTGGCAACCACCAGGGCCATACACTCTCCGATCACGGCAAACGTGGTCACGTAACTGCCGGCGGGATTGCGATAGACCCAATCGGGTTCCGCCCGGATGGGCAGACCGGAAACGGGGCAGATGGCCGGAAAATCCTCCGGCCGCGCCGGTTGGGAACGATCGGGCGCGGTGGTCACGGCTGCTCCAGTCCGGCTGCCGCTGGTTTGTCGTGCGGGTGGTTGAGCCATCGCCGCAACCGCTGGCCGGTACCGGCCAGACCGGCCTTTCGTCGCAAGCCCGCGCGATAGTGCTCCACGGTTCGCGGGGCGGCATTCATCACCGCGGCCGCTTCACGGGTGGTGCAGCCACGCGCCACCAGATAGGCCGTCAACGTTTCGCGGGGCGTAAGTTTCAACTCGCCGAACCGGGGATTGGGAACAACCATGCAGCCGATATTGGCGATGATATCGCGTAGGCATTCGACCTGGCGCCGCTGGGCGGCATTCATCCGCGTGCCGGCAAGCCCCTCGACGATCGGCAGCAACAGATCCGTGAAACGCTGATCGGCGCGGGCGTTGTGTTTGTAGCGTTCCTCCCGGCGCGTGCGCAGAAGGATTTCAAGGGTGGTCTGCGTTTCGGCCAGCGCGGCGTTTTTGGCCAGCAGCGCCTGCTCCTGCCGTTTCAACCTGAGCCGGTTGCGTTGATAGCGTGAAAGGATTCGGTTCATGTCCGCATGGATCATGCCCAGCGCGTCGTAAATGGGCCGAAAAGGATGGTTGGCGGGACGGTCGTCCTCAACCGCCACCACACCGTAGCGGTTCAGGTTGAGCCGGCCGACATGGCGGAATAAGTCACGCGCATGCTCTTCGAGCGCCGGCGCCTGCGGGCTGGCGGATGCACCCATCGCGTTGTCGCGCACCCTATCTGCCCCCGGCGTGCCATGGCCGGCGCCGTCCGGTAAATCACGGGTGCTGTTCCGGGCGTCATCGGCCTGCCATGCGAGTGCCGTACGGATGGCGCAGTCATAGTCGGCCGCCACCTGAATCTTGAAATCGAAGAGGTTCATCCGCTGCGCCAGATTCAAGGCCAGTTGAAAAACAGGCGTTTCACCGTAGGCGATATAGCCCAGCCAGTCCGACTGGCGTTTGAGTTGCTGCGCCAGAAAAGCGCGGGCATTGAAGGTTGCCGCGCGAATACGGGAATGGTCGTCAATAACGATGACCGGCCTTCCCGCCTCGGGGGCCGCGGCCTGGGCTTTACGGTAAACCGACCAGCCGCGGCGGGCGTGGTCCAGATTGACATGCCCCCAGCTTTCGATACTGATGATGCGTGTGCCGATGCGTGTCACCCGGAGGCCGTAAAGTCTCTCGGGACTTACCCAGCACCATTGCGGTGACGCCGACACCGGCATCCGGCTGATGCGGCAGCAGGCCGGGCCTGCCGAAGACTCCTCGTCACTCATCGGTGGCCTATTCATCATGCGTCCATCGGGGCGAAAACGGTTGACTCAATTCTGGCGCGTTTGACATCGGCGCCTGATACCGACCGCGGCTGAAGCAGCACCGCCAGCCCGGAGGCTGGCGGTCGTTGAATTGGCAGGCAGCAAACCGGTGTATTAGGGATAAGGCCCCAAGTATTCCGCGCCGACCTGGTAAGCCGCCGGCTCTTGGCCGTTCACGGGTTGGCACCAGCGAATCTGGGCCAACCCCGTCCCCCGCATGCCGCGGCAGGTTGACTCTTTGAAGCGCTTCTGGGCAAACGAATCGGTGCGGAAATATATGGTGGTGCCGGACTTCATGGGCTCACGGGTGATAAATGCCAGCCCGCGCTCACAGTGATTGAGGCTTCTCCCGGAATAGACACGCGAGCTGTCAAGATTGGTACACATCAGCGGCGACTCGCATACGAAACGTACCGCCCGGCGCTGTTCGATAAATTTCTGCATAGACCCACTCCTTGTCCTCAAGGCGAAGTTTTTCAATAACGCACCGCACGGACCATGCGGGACCGCTCAGGGCCGGATGTGGTGGGGCTTTAGGCCCATGACTTTATTCGGATTATCATCTGGTCTATGCCTCTATAACACCGCTTTGTCAAGGATCAACCGGGGAGCGCAGCCCCACCCGCTATCAAGACCGGTTGCCAGGCGTCGGCGACGGATACGGGTTTCCGAACACCCGGCGCGCACGCGCTGCCACAGCCTGGCCCGACTTGACGGCCCGTGCCGCAGCGCCGTCGGATACGGCGGCATTGCCGCTATCAACCGCGCGGCGACCAGCGCGTTGATACCTTATAGCAACGGTAAACTAACCGGCGGGCGCGGCAGCGTTTTCGGCGCCTCGATCCCGATCAGCGCCAGCAACTGCGGGAACGCTGGCAGCGCATGTCCCCCTAAAAAAGACAACAACAGCGCTGGCGCTGGCGACAGAATCAAACCAATCCTGAGCGGCAGGAGGATCGCCCGCGCCCCGACACACACAACCCAAGCCGGTGAACGGGCATGCTCAGGCGGTATGTCTACTGGTAAACGCCTTCACCGCATCGCGAGGCCCCGCGCAACCCTTTGCGTCTGCCGCCCTAATCCTTCAATTTCAATTGTTTGAGCACCGCCAACCGTGGGTCGACGGTCTCCGAGGAGCAGGCACAGGCCCCCTGGTTGAGATTGGCGCCGCAGCCGGCGCAGAGCCCGCGGCAGTCGGAGCGACAGATGGGCTGCATGGGAAGGGCCAAAATGATCTGTTCCTGCAGGGTGCCACGCAAATCGATGTCTTCGCCTTCAAAGGGCACGAGCCCCATCTCTTCGGCCGTGAGTTCACGACCATCCGCGGCCTGGTCATCGACTTCGGGTAACTGCCGGGTGTAAGTGACGCGGAAATGGCTGGCCAGCGTATCGTCAAATTCCGCGAGGCATCGGCTGCAGGTCAGTCCAACCACGGTCCGCAGCTTGCCTTCGACACGAAACATCCCGGCCACCGGTGATACGGAGAGCGTCACGTCAAGGGGGGCTTGCATACGCCACGCCCCTTCCGCGGTCAGGGCCGACAGGTCCGGAAGGTGATCGACCGTAACGCGTTCCGTAAGGGTCATGCCCTCGGCCGGCATCTCACTGATGCGAATCTGCATGGGTGTTCTCCCTGGGCGAGGTCCGGCGGCATTTCCGTCCCCGGTCTGTCAGGCTTTGTCGCCGTAGGCGGTTATATGGTCGGGCAGGGCCTCGTCGTCCCCGTACATGAAATGTTTGCGCATATTGGGCGCATAACGGCTGGCGGCCGGACGCCGGCCCATGGCCTCGGCGACTTCGCGGATATGGATGGGGGCGGCGCCGCAGCAGACGCCCAGATACTGAACCCCCTGCCCGTAGGCTTCTTCGGCAAACGCGCGGATTTCGTAGCGATTGCAATAGAGTGGATCCAGCGCCGTCGGAAACGTGCGACCGTGCGGGGCGGGGCAGGTGCAGCCGTTGCGGTCCTCCAGATTGAAAAAGGTGGTTTGCGCGTCCGTCGTGCGATACGGAACCGGGAGACCGGCCACATGGCAGCGGACGGCCTTGCGAATGTCGCGCAGATAGGGCAGCATCGTGTCCGGCCCCCGAAAGCAGTTCATCCCCACCACATCGGCCCCGCGCTGTTCGAGTTCCTTGCAGGTATCGACGATCGACCAGCCGTCGCGCAGGATGTTCTCCCCCATGGGCGCGATGGTGACGACCGCCGGGAGGCCACTCTGCTTGAGGACGTCGAGGGCGCAAAAAGCCTCCGCGGCATAGTAAAAGGTTTCCCCAATGAAGAAATCAACGCCCTCGTCCAGCGCCCAGTCGACCATTTCGGCAAACATGCCCCGCACCTGCACCTGCGATTGACGGTCTTCCGGATTCCAGATATTGGAATTGGAGATATTGCCCGCCACCAGGTTGGCTTCCTGCCCGCGCGGAACATCGGCGGCCACCTCGCGGGCAATGCGCAGGGCCGCGCGGTTGAGCTTTTCCAGCAAGTCCTCCTTGCCGATAATCCGGAGTTTTTCGCGATGGGCATTGTAGGTGAAGGCCTGCATCACGTCGGAGCCCGCGTGCTGAAAATCCTTGTGCAGACGCTGAAGCGTTTCCGGGTGATCGAGGGCGACCTCCGGGACGAATTCCCCGGCCGTGAGATAACCGCGTCGCTCCATTTCGAAGAGGTACCCTTCGGCGCATATGACCCCGCCAGCGTCCAGACGCGCCATCAGTCCCCGTTTAGCCATGTGAGCGCTCCTTCCTGAATAAATTGCAATATTGTCGGTGAGAAAAGGAAATAATAACGCTGAAAAACTAATGCGCTCGCGCCGATTGGCAAGACCTAACGACCCGGTCGGTAGCCGGTATCCCGAAGACGCCGGACAACAAGCGCGCCGCCGGCAGCGACGATGTACAGCCAGGCGCAGGCGATGAGGCCGAATTTACCCAGTGCGCACCAACGCGCCGCCAGCGGCAGTGCGGGCGCCGCCGCACCGGAAAGGACCATCTGCAAGAGGATGTTTTCGCCCGCGTCGAGTGCGGCGGCCAACCACTGGCCTCCGGCCAGGATAAACCCCACGCGGCGTATGAACGCAGGCGATCGCGGCCACTGGCGGGCCACGCCTGCACAGAGCAAAAAGAGCACGGTTGCGTAGGCAACGAGGAAGGCGTAGTCCAGTTGGAGGCTCAGGGCGGCGTTGCGCCGCGCTTCCGGTCCCCAGGATGCCAGGATCTCCCGCGCGGCCGCTGAAGAACCGGCAAGTTCGAACGAAACGATCCCTCGGGGGGCGGCGGATGTTCGCAGCGGCTGATCGAGCCACAGCATGATGGCCAGGAGCGAAGCCGCGAGCATCGCGCCGGCCACCAGGAGGACGATATTCAGGCGGTTGAAGCGGCCCATGGCGAACGTTCTTCACACAGCTGTTGCCGTCGACGACCTTGCGGGCGTCAACCTTTCCCGGGCATGAGGTCCTCCGGCACCTGAACGGCCACCACCTCGCCGGTGGCACAGACCTGGCCGGCAGCCACCAGCCGCGAGGCAACCACCACCTTGCGGCCTTTGACCTCCTTGACGGTGGCCCGGATTTCAAACGGCGCATCGATCGGTGTCGGCTTGAGATAGTTGACATGCAAGGCAGCGGTCAGAAAACGCAGGGCCGGTTCCGTGCCCATCTCGCGCCCCGCTTGGCGATAGGCCGCCGCCGAGGCAGTACCCGTACTGTGACAGTCAATCAGGGAAGCAATCAGGCCGCCGTAGACGTAGCCGGGAATGGCCGTGTGGTAGGGACGCGGCGCGAACGTGCAGACCGCCTCTTCGCCTTCCCAGCGACTTTTGATCTGAAGTCCGTCCGGATTGAGGCGGCCGCATCCGTAGCAGTGGCTCAAATCGTCCGGGTAGAAATCCTGGAATGCTTTCGAGGTCATTGCAGCTTCCTTTCAGGGCTTGGCATCAATGCGGTTGGGAGAATTGGGTGTGGCCGAAAAATACCAAGGACCAACTGGGGTGCATACCCGCTAAAAGGCTGCGCCGCCACGCATCCTCTAGCGGAGTCCACCAGGAATGTCAACGACCCCAATTCCGTAAGACCGGGATGAATGGCCCGGATGCCGTCGTCGATCTGAAAGCAATGCTCCGCCCGCAGGGTTGGCGGCCTCGAACCCGCCCCTTAGGAAAGAGCACCAAAGCGGATGGGGTTCCTATGATTCTGGTTTTCCGTTGGTTCCGTGGCGGGCATCGATGGGTGGGATCTGCGGGCTCTGACCGACGCTCCAACGATATGACGATGAGGGCCACGGGCGGTTATTCATACGCCTTCTCTTCTCCGCAAAAGAAGCGGACGCATGCAATCCAGAAGCACGACTCGGCTGAACGCTTCCGG
>JAAUXU010180036.1_pt1 | contig 14406 bp, 10 predicted proteins | sample 7278151 | NCBI WGS metagenome assembly JAAUXU01 (sample SAMN14350113, study PRJNA611818) | marine sediment metagenome | isolation source: surface marine sediment (1.8m) | place: French Polynesia: Moorea | collected 2018-08 | reverse complement strand
CTCTGAAAGACCTGAACAAAAGCTGGAGAAAGAAATCCCAGGTTGATCCCATCAACAAAGTCGTGTGCCCGACCGTTTTAGCGCCGCAGATTCAATGAAACGGTTACTCCCTCTGATTCAACCTAGGTGAGCCATTTGGAACCAAAGCGTCGATTATTGGCAAATGGTAATGACACTGAGCTGTTTGGCTGAAATGATCTCTGGTGTAATGGTGGAGCATCAAAGGTGTTTGAGGTCAGGAAGGTCAGGAGCTCACAAAGTTATTGATTTAATGCAAGATCAAAACTACACCTGCTGTGACTACACTTCTTTAGTTTTCAAACTGAAATTGAGAGTTTTCGACTACGACAATTACAAGGACAAACCTGTCACGAAAAAAGTATTTTGAGATCTTGTATGTCCTGCTGCAGAGGACGCCAAGATGCAACTAACTATCAATACTCTGTGGTAATTCACTTTTGTCCATAGGGTCACGGTCTTACTTCAATCAACCCATCATATGCACTCCAGTGGCCTCATTATCTTGGAAAAATTGAAACGGAATGATGGCAACTTATTTTGAAGCAAAGGGAGTAAAACACAGACCACAATGACCTCCCCATCTCGACCTTGATTGGATTAATTGTTTCATATAGCTAGGGCAAATTTTTCAAGTCGGATAAGCTAATTATCGGCTATGCGCAGGACGTACAACACTCACCGATTTGTCCAGTGGAGATATGCTGATCTTTGGAGAAATCGAGTCACTTTTCATGGTCATGGCCTGAAGCAAGAACTCCGACACAGAGGAGTAGAATGTGACGCATCGCTGAAACAGATTCCGGTCTAACAGGCCCCCGTCGGCGCACATCTTTGATTTGCTCACTCTCTTGGGGAGAGAGGACGTGGGGTGGGGGAAAGAGAAATCATATGATGCCTCTTGTCTGAGATATGCCAATTCATTATATATAGGTGGTACCTTTATCTGGGCCTTATACTTCTTGAGTAACTCTTTGTTTCTGAAGGAGATAGCTGGATTGGAGGACCAGGCCGCTTGAGTCTTCTCTAACTCTTCCACCGCCCTTTGTAGGTCCTTCAGTACCCTCAAACGGCGCTGGTAGCGACGGATGCACGGCACCACTGACAGGTGGTGAGCCTCCAAGGTTAGAAACCAGCATTCCGTGTGAAAGTTCACAGCTTGCCATGTGGCCTTTTCTGTCCGAGAGCAAGGATTTGACAGATGATATACAGTAAATTCCTGTTAATGCGTCATCGGTCGATGTGTCAAGTAGCTTACTGCGTCTTAAAACCAAAGTGCAGAATATTGTATCTCTGAGTTACCTTTATTGCTCATTAGGCAACACCACCAAATGGGTCAAAAATGCGTAATCCCAACCGTGACTCATTCACAGGTGTTCACCCTACCACAACCTTTTCCTGTGTACCTCTTAACTCTTGCATCCACTTCGCCACCTCTTGGACGTTCATCTTGAGCCTAGTCTCATCACTGTCCAGTTTCAGTCTGCATTTTGGATGGTGAAGGTACATCGGGTCGATTTTGCTCAGCCTCACTTTCGCAGACAGGGACTAATAAAAAACAAGGATTCATGCTCATCCAGCTAAGTGACCAAGAACGCGTTGACGCATGACTTACTTGCATGACAGACATAAAGTTTAGCATAAATCCGTCGCCTGCCACCATCCTCTCTGGCACTTGCATTTGCTTTCTCTTGGAGTTTCTGGCCAGGACTGTTTCCAAGAAACTCAGCCCAGCATCGCGGCTGGAAGTGTTGACCAGAATTGAATGCACTAACTTGTGGAGGGATATCTAGAAAAATTATAAAAAAAATGAACGTTGCATAAACTCGTACGCTTACATTTGAAAGTAATTGCGACGTACCCGGAGAAACTCCAGATCTTGCTGAAAATTTTCCGTTGTTCTCCTGACAGCTGCTGGGTTAGTTTTTCCCGAAAAGAATTTGTCTGCCAACTCCGGATCTTCTTCAGCAAACACTGATACGGAGAATAAAGGTCCCAGGAGGGAGCTAAAGCAGAATTCGCGTCCTGAGCAGTCAGAGACTGCTGCTGGCAACCAAAGTGGCTGAAGTATGAAAGAAAATGAGCAAACTGGAAAATGTTATTGACTTGCGAACCTTACCATTTCCGTGATGAGCTGACAAAATGGTCTTTGGGAAGAATTCAGTCCGGTTTTGAGGTCACAAAGCTCCACCAGCGCCAACATCGGAGCCTTGAACGACATGTCCACTAAGTTGGCCTTCCGAAACTCCATCACCAGACTGTCTATTAAAGGACTGAACACCTGGATAGAAAAAAAAGACTTGGCGAAATCAAATCAAACCCGTGCCAAAGCGTTAACCTTTTTAAAGCCTTCCCAATCATTTGATGCCAATGACTCCACCAACTGGATTAGGAAGCCTCCCGGGAGCTTCTGCTCCAAGAGTGGTGATAGAAGCGGGCTGTGGGGTAGTCCCGAGGTCTCAACTTCTGATTCAAAGAGCCCACGCAGCACCAACGATGAGTACTGGACTAATTGAACACGACAGTGAGACAAGGCCTCCTTCATCGGCATCATGGTCGCTTTCTGAAATAGTTTCACTTCTATTTTTTGTCTTTTTCCTCGTGTGTACACATTGCGCAAGCTGCACCTTTTGCAGGATTTTTTCTTCTTCTCGGACTCTTTCATAAGTTTGGAGCAGGTAGCATAACATGAGATCCTTGGTAGTGGTTCCTTGGGTGTGAGTAACACCAGGTGGCATTGCACCTAAAGAAAGATCGTCAGTGATACGGAAATCTGAAAGGCTGACATACATATGATCTGAGCAGTGTTTGCTGTTACGCTGTGGCATAATGACTGTCGTATTTAGACTTTTTTCAAGTCTCTTTGGGACATGTAGCATATTGTCATGTATGCTTTTGGTGAAAGTCAACGCTACAATATTCAAAGAAATAGTACATCATTACATGTTTTGTACTATGTCAGGAGGCACCTGAGGCAAGAATATCACATTAGTGCCTCACTGACTAAGACGCATATTCTCACATTCATTGCACATTTTTTCGCGGTACACTGAAGCGGTCCAACCACTCCTGATTCGACGTCCTTATGAATTAGCCGACTAAGCACGTTGCTTAAATGTATGCAGAAAAGTCCAACTCAAAACTTGACTTTAGGCGTCGAGTCAAGCTCGAAATTAGACATTTTGAAAAACATGAGTTCATGCAAAAACTAGATCTGATGCATACCGTTGACCATGCCCATGAGCACCTCCAAGAGAATGTCCGAGGCTATCTCCAAGTGACTTGGTTCTCCTCCAGAGTCCAAACCCATCTCCTCACTGGCAGCTATCAAAGAAGCATTTAACTCGGGCAACCCCAGGAAGTTGCCACCGCTGGAGTTGCTGCTTCCATAGAGAGTGACGCAGAAGATGTTTTGCATGCTGCTACGTACCATTTTTTCGCTAACTTCGCTGTAAAATGAATTGCAACATGATTGATCAGTATACCACAGCATCCTTTTGGCTGCCTTTGCAACTCGCCTTCCCGAAGCTCGCTTTCCCCTCTCGCTGGCGTTTTCGCCGTTGTAGTCTACATCCATAAGCTCGAGGGTGGAGGTCGAGGCGGGCGGTGTGAAGCTATCGCCGCGGTCGACGGGAACCAGCAGCGCGCTGAACGGCCCGGGAGTGGGACTCTTGGACATCTCCTTGACGGGACTGGGACTTTTGGACATGTCCTTGACGGGGCTAGGACTCTTTTTCTTGGGGACCGCGCCCGTTGACGACGGAGGACTTGCTGCGAAGGAGGAGCCAGAGGCGTTCTCCATCTGAGCGGGAGTCTGAGAGTCATAGACAAAGTTGAAAACTTCGGAAGCAAAGTTGATTTTGTTACTTACGGAGGCGGAGGCGCTTTTCTTGACGGGCGAAGTATCCATGGGTTCTTCGCTCATCTTGGGGGCAGAGGGCGCGGAGTCGGTGGAAGGTTCCTGAGCAGTTGCTTTGTCGGAGGCCTCAGCCAGCTTGGCCAGTCTTTTTCGGCGAATCTGAAGAAGAAATCGTATCAACAAAGTCGATCGGACCCCCTGACCAGTCATTACCTCTTCCGGATCCATGTCCGAGCAGCAGGCAGCGACTAAAAATTCCCCCTAGATAAAGTCGCGCAGAATCGATTCTTGGTTCCAATCTGTTTCGACGATTTTCGTTTTCAGTGGCCAAATAAAAAAAGCCTTTTTGACCGCGTCTTTTATACCTTTCTCTCGTTCGCCCTTCCACTTTTTTTGTCAGTTCTTGCCCATAAAAACAGCTGACAGCAAGCAATTCAGTGTTGCCATTTTTGTGGTAGGCTGCTCCAGTCCATATACGACCACTGTCTAAATATTTTTATAGTTCTATTGTGAGTTGTGATCGACGGTATTAATAGACACTTTTTTAGGGGTTCTATAATTCTACCACCCACATTTTTTATCAAAGGCATATTTTAAGTTAAGGCTGAGAATCTTATGTCGATTGTACGTTAGTGCTTGGCAACCCCGTTTACGTCTTCTGCCATGACAAAGCACAAGTTCAGTGGACTGTTAGGGATGCTATGGAAATCGTTTTTACCAGCTTGGATTCGAGCCGAAGTTTGTAAGAAATTGCCATGAAATTATCTGCTTTAATAATTTTTCGCATTTTCTGCGCGTTTGGCAGTTTCGAGAACATTTTCCAGGGCGATAAAGTGGACCGGAAGAATCATACCATGGACGATTTCAGGACATGCCTATGATAATTTCTGGCACACTGAGATAATTTCTGGCACACTGAGTGAGTATGAACTTAGTCGAACCGTGTGTGATAGTTTCCTTCAAATTGATCCTCAATCTAAGCAACCGATAGCTGAAATGTTGCACAACAGAACTTAAAGCCAAAAGGACTTACGCAGTGTGTCTTTATTTTAAAGCAAGAGGTGTGCTTCGCTCAACTCATTGTTCTTACATACTTTAAATTGTTCTTACATTCTTACAATCTATATTTTACATTCTGTAAATCTTAGCCACCGGCTTGGTGCCCATCAGTCGTACAAGCACCGCCTCCGGTACTCATGTCGATTCTACGACTTTTAGTTTAACCAAAATGTCTGGTATCGTTGAATGATGCACATTGCAAAAATTACGTTACCGATGGGTAAGTGGTGCATGTCATCAGTATTTATCGCGCATGAGCTACAGTAGACACTGCTTAGAGTTGAGCTGTCACTCTAAAGGAGTTGTCACTGCATCTGGCGGCCTCCACCAATTTTTTTATACCAAATCTGGCTACCCTGGCCTGCTCCGATGGTGTGACTAACTGCCCAGTGCCTCATTTACGCTACAAAGGCCCTTGAGAGGGCATTTATGAAGCGATCATAGCCTAATGTTGCCCTCTGACATGAAATTGTATGCGAATGGTTAAGTCACATGTAGTTTCTTGGCTAAAAAAGAGATAAGACTTGGCTTTGCTGTGCTTGAAACCCTTTACCCTGCAACTTGGAAAAAGACGAGAAAAAAATTAATCTTGAATATGTAATTATAAGTGGCAAATCTTCTTAAGGAACAAATCGGGACTTCTCCAATTTGTCACTGTAAGCGAAAGGTCACTACAACCGATTCACTGTAAGCGGCGCCTACTGTTTAAAGGGTATAAAAGAACATCTGTATCTGTGACATCCTTCATTAGGTGGACGGACACTTGAGATAAGTGTGTCTGAATAAGGGTCCGACTGAATAAGCTGCCGCAGCAGGAGCTACTGCTGCTGGCGCAAATTGCCCAGGTGCCCAGGTGAGCTGTGAGCACCAGGTGAGAGCAGATAAAGGTGTTGCCAGTTGTGACCAGGAGAAGCCACTTGCAATTGTGACCGTCGAAAAAGAGACTTTCAAGATATATCATGGCCAAGGAATGTCTATGAAAGAATCGCACATGAGACATAATTTATGACTTTTCTGAGAAACCAAAGTTCAAGGGCCGTTGCTCCAATTCTGCCCAGATCCGGCTGGCCACAGCTGTCACCGAAGACGAGGAGAGAGTTTTCCGTCGGCCCAGGTGAAGAAGAACGGGACCTTCGGCTATAAAAAAAAATGATTTGGCGAATGTTTCCCGCGGTGTGGAACTCGATCCCGCGATAACTCTGGGAGAGCCTTGCTAATATTCAAGGGCAATCATGCACACCTTGTTCTCCCAGGTCCTGGTGCAGAAGAACCTGTCAAAGGTGAGTGCGTGTTAGCTGTATATACGCAACAGGCAGCCGGGACCAACAGGTCGAGTAAGGACTTCATTACGTTTGCACGAACGAGTGGCAAAATATACCATCTAGATAGCCGGTGCATCTTCATATTGCGGATGTTTGCTATCCACTCAATCAAGTACCAGCAAAGTCTTTGAAATTCGCTTTCAGCTGCCAAATTGCACTAATTTTCTCTTCCATGACCTTGATGCATCAAATAACATGAAGGAGAAAGAGCTTGTACTCGTACAGTAGTTGCTAATCTCTCAGACGTGCATATCGTGCTTGTTCCATGATGTATCATGTGTGATATGGCCTTTTTTAGACCAGAAATTGTTCGTGCTATCACGTCTTTGTCAGTGTGAAGAAAAGTAATGAAAGGCAATTAAAATGCACGTGATACAGGCAGCCAAAAGTTAGCAAAAGAGGATTTCTTTCAACTATGTTAAAAAATGATGCTAGTGTATTTCCATACAGATGCCTCACTCAAGACAAATGGGTGATACAATGGATGAGACAATGATCATGTCTTAAACTTCAGACAAAAAGTGATGGCTGCACACAGATTGTCTCACCTCAGCTTCAACTCTTTTTTCTTTGGATTTATTAGCCTACTCCATGACACATCCTTAATATTTTATGATAAAAGCGACGTCACGAGGCCAAATATCCTCTAGTTTAATGTCAATGTGTGAGCCACCATTTCTGTCCATTCGGTATGGATGCTCAGGAACGTGGAGACCGGTGGCACGAGCAGCATCTTCGTCGAATTCGTCCCATGTTGTCTTGATTGCTGACTCTCAAGCTTCCTTTGAAAAAAAAAATATATCAGAAAGTGTTACCATGAACTTCATCTTCATCCCAAACAAACAAAAAAGTGTTGTAGGAAATACGTACCCAAAGATGAGAATGCGCACAAATGGTTGCACATAACCTGTAACCTTCAGCTGACTTAACAGAAATACATTTTGAAATTAGTGTGCGATTGCGGATTCGTAAATGCTACTTTCTCAAGAAAGTTAATGGTACTTTTTTTTTAACCAGGCAGGAGACCTCTTCTCTCTGGAAGATCACTTTATCATCAGGGACTTTGGAGAAGTTCTGCGCAAGGTTCAAGATATCATTACGCAGGTAGTTTGATATGAAGTGTTGGTCAATAAAAAATTAAGTTACCCTGAGGTAGGTTTAACTAAAGATCTATTTTCAGCCCGACTTCCTCATTAACCACAACGATCAGAGCTTGGTCGAAATCTGCATCACTCGCCTGACCTCCGCCATCCGCGAGACCGGCACCATAGAGTCGGGCGCACCGGCCATGGTGGCGACCTTGGAGACCTGCCTGGCCTACAACTTAAGACCAGCCTTGCCCAACGGGGTGGATCCGCCTCACGCCAAGATTGCGTCAGACGTCATGTCCTGCATATTTCTGGTCAGTGAATGAAGCTGAGGTGTTGTTTGACGTACCCTATGATCACGTGCTCGTTTGCAGAACTACTCCAAACGCAATGTGATGGAGCTGGCATTGCCCGTCTCGGTCAAATTCCTGCACAAGGGCAACAAAGAGCTTTCCAGGAATATGTCTTCCTACCTCTCACTCGCAGCTATCGAGCACGCGGACCTGCTTGCCCAACATATACAGCCTATCATTGATTCAGTCATATCAGGTATATCATCTAAGCATCGGCTGTGAGCTGTACAGCATGCAACATTGCAGAGTACTTGAACATAAAAGTATTTCCTAAACGTGTCACCACGCTTTAGGCAACTACTCCCTCTCCCGTGTTCTTCCTACAATATATGGCGTAAACCGCGACCCGATCAACAAGCACGTGATGACTCTGGTGTCAATCCTGCACAACTGCGAGAACACTGAGAAATTGGCGCTTCTCTCTCTCTTTGGCCTGGTCGCAAAGGATGATGCAGGAGTAAGTTTGTGCTTGATCAGTTATTTCAAATGTTGTGCAATTTTTCTGTTCCAGTTGTTGGAGTCGTCAGTGCCACAGTTGTGTGAGTCCCTGACGTGTGCGGCGACGGCGGCAGCGACGCTTCAAGTCTTATACCATATCGCCCTACAGAAGCCGCATCTGCTTGCAGACCACCTCAGGCAGTTCAGGAACACAGCTGAGAATTTCCCCAAGACATCTACGGCCTGCGTGCAAGTTATGTGCGCCGTCGCCAAGGTCAAACAGGTCCGTTAAGCTACTCTAGTACTGTGGTTATCTATACCACCGTAACATACTGGCTTTATATTTCATCAAGGAGAAAGCTCATGAGTCGATGGACTTCATCATGTCTATGCTCGGCCGATTGGAGACTGAAAAGCATCCTCTTGTGCTTAAAGAGGTGATAGCTTTAGTCAAACGCCATCCGTTCCTCCTTACCTCAGCGGTTGTAAACAAGGTATCCAATCTGGAGGACGGGGGATCGTCTGCAACCAGGTAATTGACCTGTGTATAGTTCAGTACGGCGAATACCAATTCTCAATTGAATCTACCCTGAATAGTTAAAATTTATTGGTTTTGTCTTAGAAACTATGTCCAGGACATCCGAAACGACTACAATAACGCTAAGACCACTATGAAGGGAACCCCCAAAAACAAGTCAGTTGAACTGTCCAGCACAACCAACACCTACGGAATAGGAGGAGGTCCAGGAGCTTCAAATTCAGGGGTTACGGTAGTAAAGGTAAAATAAGTACAATCGCTTTCGCGCTACTCACTTCGTTGCGTAGGGAGAAATATACAACGCTATGTGCGTGTGCCTGAGAGACGTACATACGACCCACGTGCGCGCATCACGCGATCCCTGCTCATCATGCGCTCCATGCGTAAGTCAGCTATGCAAAGGCTGGAAAAGCTAGAAGTTGGCCGCACAAAAACTGGAAACGCTGGAAATCTGCTGCGGAGAGACGGGCAAGACTAACAGAAGGACACAGGACCCTCTCGTTTCATATATTAAACTAGCGCTTAAGTGCTCACCACTCTGTTGGGTAGGAAAAAATATAAAGCCCTGTGCATGTGTCTGTCTGATGCATGAAAGCTCGAAATCGGCTGCAGGCAGACACAAACACAATAATGTAGTAAATTTGCTGTGAAAGTAGATTTCAGCTCTGGTGGCTTCTGACAGCTGCCAAACTGGGTGAAAATCACACACCAGAATGCTGACATGCTCCAGTCAGAGAAATATTTTTACAGCAGGTCCTGAAAAATAATTTCAACTTATTGTACAATAATTTACAACTTTAAATGCATTTGGGCACAGATAGAACTATTTTCTTGGAAGAATCCACTTTTTCTAACGCGAAAATGCGTGAAAGAAGGAAATCATAGTGAAAAATGTAACTTTTTCCCACTCATTTCAAATTTTGTAGGCCAATCACTACACAGTATGTAAAATGCTAAGATGAGTTTAATTCGTGGATGAGGTAAATGGCAAACAGATTTAAAAGATTGACACATTTGCTCCAGACTGCACAGTAATATGAAAGACTTTTCTATGACTATTTCCAGAATTCATGTTTAGTTGGTGACAATTTTATTGGTCTAGCAATTAGATGAGCTGCCACTGCAGTTCATGACTTCTGGCATGTCAGATGTGCGTGTTGACATTCCCACCATCATGTGACCAATTTTCTGTCCATGGACTTCTGATTTTTCAATGAACTGGTTTGCTGTGGTATCATGCTTCCAGTTGTAGAACTGCCTCACGTCTGCTGATTTTGCACCAACATTTGCAAGTTGTGTAGCACTTGAGCGACAAAAAGAGTGTCCTGCGTATGATGCGGGATTTCCAAGCTTCAAGGCAGTTGCAATTTCCATGGGAATCTTGCACAAATAGTTAATACCTATAAATATTTTGGAAAACCCTCCTCCCTTTGTGCATGTCTTGAAAAGGTCAGAATTCATGTCTAGCTTCTTGAGACAGCTCTTGAGTGTATCGATGTAGGCAGTGACATGACTTGTGAAACATTTTGCTGGATTTTCAAAGTTTCTTGATACAAGAAATCTGGACTTCTTTACCTCACCATGCTGCTGGGAAGGGATGTATTCAACCCAGATCCCATCAGAAGTGTCCTTGAGGTCCCTCAGTTTCAAACTTCTAAGCTCTGCAATCCTCAGACCTCCGGAGTAAGCAGTAGCAGCAGCCTTTTCAAGTAGCCAGAATCCAGCATGACCATCATGGCTCATGACAAGAAATGCTTCAATTTCAAACTGTGTGAAAGTTTGAGCTACCTCGTATTCATAACCAGCATTGTACTGTTTCAGCTGGAGTGTGAGACAGGGATGAGCCTTCTGAAGCTTTTGCCCAAATTCAACCTGATAGGAATGATTTAGTTTGAAGAACAGAGACCATAATGTGCTGCTTTTCAATTGCTTCTCTCAATGAAGGTAATCAAAGTAACCCATAAAATGGGCCTCCTCTGGCTTCCCCAAGATTTGGCAGTGGTTCTTGAAGTCCTTCCATGCCTTGTCATAGGCCTCCTTGGACTTTCTTGGGAGAAGTTCAGTGACAACTTCCCTCACAGATCATACACAGTTATCCTCAGAATCCAGGTTCGTGACAACTGCACACGAGCAGCAATGCCATGAGCACAGTAATTCAGAGTTGTCCACTCCGTACAAGACATTTGACAATCAGGATTGACAAGAAAAAAGCCTTGGTAGAAAAAGTAGATTCTTCAGGGAAACTTCATCTTCAACAAAAAAAGGCCTTTTTTCACTTATGATTTTTCACTTGTGCTTGACACTCGTGTCAAGCACAAAGTGAAAGCAAAGAGTGGAGCACACAAGCAAAAAGTGGCTCTCCTGACCCACGTTGAAAATGCGTGAGTGGAATAGAGTTGTACTTATTTTTTTCGAAGAAAAAGTCTTTTTCTTTTCATTTTCATTGGACGACAAAGTCTTCATATGATGTGCAGTTACAAATTTTAGACACCCACAGGGAAACCAATTTTTGACCCAGCCTAAATACACACAAATAGTAAAGTAGAAAACATGCTTAAAGTGATCATGTTGGGACCCAAGTATTTGATCGTTTTATTTGAGTGACCGTCCTAAGTGCATTGCCTCAAAAAAGGGTAAAAAAGGGCTCAAAATCACCAAAATTTCAGGACACCCTCAAAGCACTCAACTTACCCTTTCTGGCTTTGCCCCATGCTTCCTCCTTTGAATGGCAGAATTTAAGTGTCAGCTCAATGACAAACATTCTATTGATATTTGGAGACAGTGGATGGATAATGGTTATTTCTGTTGGACACAGAAAAAATAGTGCTTGGTAATGGCCTGACTCAACTTTTTGCTCATAGTTGCACTTGCGGCATTCTCAAACTCATTTCTGCCCTCATCAAGAGTACATTTATCAGGGCACTCATGAAACCGGCGATGACTGAGGCTCTTCCAGAGGGTAACTAGCGCTCTTTGCTTCTCAGATGATGGTTACAACTGTTTTGCAGTACTCCAGTGATTGCTTTATCCATGAGACATTCAGTGCAAAAATGCTCATTGGAACTGGGACATGACTTTTTGACTGGCACATCCGTATGACTATTATATCCAGTGATTGTTATAGGCGTGTTCCACTGTATCGTACTTGTGACAACGTATGACAATGTCAAGCCAATTCTAACATTCAATAGGTTGGCGGGTCCAAGGGCGAGCTCAGCAAGGGTCACCTATATCAACAACAACGAGAGACAAACCGCGGGGGGGTCGGAGGTGTAAATTCTGGGGCAGCAGCTGCCTCGGGGTCTAGGAACAAGTTAGACAAAGCTGCTGCAAATGCGTCTGGAGGTTCCAACACTTCTGCAAGCAGGTTCCAGCCGACGCATCGGTCCATGACAAAACTTAACTTCTCCCAGGGGTCCCAGGGATTCGATTCAAGGATTGGTCTGTATCTTATTTCTTGTGTCAGCCGTAGTTCTGCAAATGCATCAATCAAGTTTTTCAGGCTTGTACAAGTCGATGACGCGTTTGAATACATCGCAGCAGAATATGGCGCGTTATAGTTCTTCACATCAGGTAATCTTAAAGTTTTATTTTTTTGATACTGTTGCTTGATAGATATGCTAGGAACGCACATTGCACACTTTTTGTATTCGACTGAGTTGCGAAAACCACAGTAACAGTATATCTGACTGGCCCGAACAATCAATTATATATTAATTTTAATCACTGTTTCTTTTAACCACACAAACGGAAATGTGCTTTTCAAAATGCACAGCGCAATGTCTACACTTTTCCCAAGGAATGTATTGTACAGGAGGACAAGTGAGCTTCAGCAGAAGCTCTGTATGCAGATCCTTCGATCCCGGTCATTTGCACCACTTCATAAAAGCATGGTAGACCCATTGGATAAAATGTCTATCAGTGCTTTTGAAGCTAGCATTCAGGACTGACTTCTACTGATACTGAATAGGAACACTGATATCATACGCTGAGTGGGAAAGGTCTAAGTTTGAATTTTGCTGTTGAATGTGGGACAGAGAGTGTCAGACATGAGGTGCTGCAGTGCCATCAAGTTTCAAGAGTTCATAGTGATGCTACAGCACTTTAAGTATCATGAGTTGACAAGAGGTTCATGCCAGTTGTGACAGAATTTTGATGTTTTTGACCACTTCTTGGAAGTTAAAGTTGCTGAAATCCCTCCCCCTCTGGGCCTCCAATTGTGGGGGGCCGGGTGGGTGGGAGCCCCCTCAAAACTTCAGCAACTTTCACTTTCAAAAAGTGGTCAAAAATATCAAAATTTGGTCGCGACCGGCGCGAACCTCTTGTCAACTCATGATGCTTAAAGTGCTATAGTGTCTTAATAAACATTCAAAACTATGAACTTGTGTACTAAAAGATATGTCACAGTGTCTGAATAATCATTGGCATGTTGAAATTTTACTCAGAAACATCCCCAGTCGGCATATGACATCACCAAGCATGTACCAAGCGACATTACTTACGGCAAGCTCTGTACATGTGTTCTGAGCTTATGGTGGTAACTTACTGATCAGGTACAGCCGCCCCAGGTTGCCCGGTCAGTGACCTGCATCACCGGAAACAACAATGGGCAAGGGAAAATGACGGTCCGAGCGGCATCAGCACAGGGGCCGGGAGCCAGCAGTCCCACCAAGTCCATGTCATCAGGTGAGATGTCCCCCCAAACCATTCAACAGCACATCGTGAAATACCGTATATGCTCAGGGTACTATTGTACATATGCGTCGAATATCTTGTCATTTTGTCTTACCTTTCAGGGTCAATGTCTGGCATGACAACGGCTGACGGACGAGAGGTGTTGACTGTAAATGTTAATCAGATTAGTGCTGATCTTATGCGTCAGGCATCAACCGTTTTGTCGCAGTGTGGTGGAGACATCAACGAGTTACCTCCAGGTAAGAATAGTTATGCATTGTTTTATCTTGGTGGGCGGTTTCCACACTGCATCCCTCACCACACGTTAACATCCCCACACCTTGTGCTACCGGGTGCAGGGTCGTCAATGTACCTACTTATGGTTTTGAAAGTTTGTAGGTAATACCTTGGGCTAGCTGCATACCAAATTTGGAATCCCCAGGTCCAATGTCAGCAAGTGCATGGCTGAGGACATTGGGACCTTGGTGGAGGACTAGTTAGTATTGGCAGAGGCGCTGGAGGCCACGAAGATGATGTCATACATAAAATTGCACCAAGTGAAGTTTGAAGAGCATGGTTTAAGCTATTATAAGCACAGGCTTGTTATGATAGAATACATCTTAGAATTTCAGATGAACCTTTTCCATGCACTAGAAATGTGATGTATCTACGCAGCAAAACGAGCCAATCTGACAGGTAAACAAAACTCATTGATGACACTCAGGACATCTCGTGCCTACGATCTCGCCGCTGCTCCGTGATCTGGACTGCCAGATTCGCTGCTTGTAAGTGTCATTGAGTTCTTTTGAAACACACACACACACACACGCGCACACTCACACGCACACTCACACACACACACACACACACACACACACACACACACACACACACGTGCACATTGACTGATTGTCATTGGCAAGAGCAAGAGATGCCGAGGGCAGACCTGATCACACTCAGTAGTAGTGAGAGAAGGCAGTCCAGACCTTGGGTGTTACCTGTCAAGTTGTCACCCCGTCTCACTCTTTTTGCTGCTTCACTGAACCTAGCAACCTCT
>JAAUXU010015499.1_pt1 | contig 14406 bp, 19 predicted proteins | sample 7278151 | NCBI WGS metagenome assembly JAAUXU01 (sample SAMN14350113, study PRJNA611818) | marine sediment metagenome | isolation source: surface marine sediment (1.8m) | place: French Polynesia: Moorea | collected 2018-08 | reverse complement strand
TCAGGTCCGACTCGAGATGGCGGAGGACCTCCACTACGGCTCCTCCTAGGTCTTCCGCGGGCACCGCCTCAAGAACGTCGCCCGAGGGGGTCGTCACTTTCGCCGGCTCCGCTCTCTCCTTGATGAAGACGTTGGGAGCCTGGTCCTCGGTGACCACGGTGAGCTCCTTCCCGCCCAGGTCCGACCTCCTCTTGTTCGGGGTGGCTCCGACGTCCAGCCGCATTTTAGTTGAGGAGGCTTGGTTAATATTTGACAGGACATTTTCCCTTAAAGCTCCGTTTACGACGAAGGATTCTGTCACGTCACCACTATCTGTGTTGAGAAAGAGCACCCGATGGTCGACGTCCAATCTCAGGTGGGACGATATCTCTGAACATCGAGTAATGTTTCGGCAAGTCACCACCCACTGCTTCCTTCTCCCCAATCTTTGTATGCCTTCAGCAATCTGCTCAGCGTTAGAAAAGTTTTCTCCTTTGTGGTAGCAGGAGACGAAGGAGTTGAATGTCAGGTCAGGTTGGCTGCCGGATACCTCGTCGGCGTCAAGATCGTCGTAATATGACATGGACAGTTTGGAATCCTTGAGCACTCTAGCAGAGTAGGCCGAGGGGCACGCCACCAGCATCGGGCCGTGCAGGTCAAAGTAGGCCACCGCCAGTCGCAAGAGGTCCGGAGGCAAACCTTCGTGTTCAGTCTGTGCGCCGTCCGTACCCATCGTGAAATGGGGGGCGAAAAGGAGGAGGATAGTTGCTGCAAGGGCCAATGGACAAGCCGAGAAAATGCGAAAAGGACTCTGCGTGTGGCGCATGGCGCTTGCTGTACTATGAACTGTGCCCGCTCTCTTGGGCAATAAGGGAAGAAATTGGAAAAAATTTGTCCTGTAGGCGAGTCCCGGATCTCCAATGTGTATGTTTGCTCTACGTAAAAAGCCCCACTCTCCGGTGTCTTCTTTTATAGCCACTTTTGCCATTTGCGGCATTTTTTCTTTGCAGCGCAAATTAGCTGTCTCCTCCGCGTCTCTATCGAGCTGTTGCACAAGTGCCGTTGAAAACTGCTTGCAGTTTTTCCTCCAGCGGGATATTATGCAGCCAAAAATCGAAGAGAGTGATTGACTGACATAAAATTATCGGGTCTTGACGTGAGGAGAGAAAGAGTGTAAAAAGTCTGTGAAATGAGACCTTCCTTCACAACTCGGGGGGATTTCAATGAGCGAGGTGCGTAAAATGTAGTAGTACGGGTGTATTCAAAACCACACATGGGATTCAATTCAGCAATAACGAGACACGAAATTAGGCCTTTTCATGGGAATAACATTTGGAAGTAAAACCGCGAATTTCACAAAAGTTGCATAATTACACTGATGTATTTTCTTTTTAGTGAAATCGACGTTGTATTTTCATGGGTAAAATCTACATTACTGCAAAAATGTAAAAAAATAAAAATGTAGATTTCACTAAAAAGAAATTACATCAGTGTAATAAGTAAGCTTTGAGAAATTCGCCTCGGCATTTCAAAAATGTTACTTTGGGATCTTGGTCAAATTAATTGTGAAAAGTAATATTTAAGTTCAGAAGAGAAACAAATATATATTCAATTTTGACTGCTCTTCAGTGTCCTGCCAAAAGGCTGGCGTTAGAAAGTTCATAAATTAAGTTTTTTATATTATCCATATTTCCCCCTCTTTGCCCGTGTGTGACCGCTGTTCAAGTGCGCGCGATTCGATCGATGGCTCATTTCGGCTATACTGTATCCTAGCCGCCCACACTGCCGAAGCACGACCACTGGCAATGTGGTATAGCAGCTGCACTAGAAGTGTAACTAGTGTTCTCGACACATACCTACAGTATGGCAAAACTGACAAACGATCCTTTTAGACACGAGGAGGTCGAGAATATATACGGTAGTTCATTAAGGGTAATGTGCTGGGAAGGGTACTTTCGACGCCACTGATTATATGTACAAGTGATTATGAGGTCTAGTACATTATTTTAAAGAGTTTGCGAGCAGGTTAATGACCGTAGGAGAGAGAGAGAAAATTGGTTTACCTTTCGGGAGGGGTATTCAAGTGCCATCCATCCAATATTACGCACATATTCCTTGTTGTTCGGCCCTATTAATTGGAAGGCAAACTCGCCTGGAACCAACAACGCGCAAAGCGGATTCACAGCGTGAATAAAAACGGCAACTTACTTCTTTGAAAAGAAAGTTCATCATTCGCGTGTCCGACGACTTTGTCCATATATGGTACGGTGGTGCAACGGGAACAAAGCAACCACAAAAAAGTGAAAGGCAAACCGACATTCAGGTTGCGAAACTCTCCAGCACCCTTCCCCCTTCCCTCCCGAGGGTGTTTGCCTGTTTTGAGGGCGCGCGCTGGAGAAGGAAAATTGTCCCGGAAACTTCCGATATTTCAATGGGCGTTATCGAAACACCTCACGGCCTTAGGCACTCAACTAGCCTCTCTGGTATACCGAAATACACTTCTTGTTGCCGTGGACTAAGTCCAATATTTGTTTGCATGACGCTACTGGCACGTAAATAATTGGAGCGTTTGCTAAAAATCGTTTTTGCCCAAGTTGCTGCAACGATAAAATATGGCAAGTTCGATGCGGTCTCAATACTTTCATGTTAACATGTTGTGAAAGATCGAATTATTCAACAACTGACGGAAAAACTTCAGTACTCATGGTGTACGTAGCGGTATAAAGAGTAACTTCAAAAACTGTCTCTGTCATTTTCAAAACAAATACGTCAATGATTGTGGGTACAGAAATGATCAAAGTTGTGTCCATCGCAGTCCTTCAAATCATCCGTTCATCCAAAAATCGCAGTGGCTCATATGTCGACGTTTTCCTCTACCTCCAGTCTTGGAACGTAGACGAGGTCGCTCATTTTCATCACGTCCCTCCCTCCTACTCCGCTCTTCTCCTTCCCGACCAGCTTCGACGGTCTCCTGCTGTTGTCCATGGACCGCTCAGACAATATCTGAACGGAAGATTTTTTTTAAAGAAAGGGCGTATTTGCCACTTAGTACAGTTCCCTCGAACCTGTCCTGCTCTATCCCTGCAGATGGCCTCCACCTCCTCCAGGAAGGCAGTCCTCTCTCTCACCCCCCAACGCAACAAGAAGGCTGAGAGGCGCATCTCAAGGGAGGGAGGGTAGAGCGGCTTCCAGGCCAAGTCGCCGCCTGTGCTGGCGCGAGGGGTCAAAGACTGATCGAGGCGAAAATGAGGTGAATGAAACGGCTGCCAATTCTCAAACGGAAAACAAAATGAGCACCTTGTTGAATATTATATTTGGCTTCCCTCCCCCCGAGACGAAGGCGCTGTACGCCGCCTCTGCCGCCAGCATCGCGGCGGCCAGGACGAACCCTGCGGCCAGCCAGGCAAAGACGGACACCACCTTCTTCATCCCCAGGGCCACGTCCTCCGGCTCGCGGGAAGACGCCGCCGCCGCGCCGTCTCCCCCCTCGCAGACCGGGCCCTTGCGCCAACGCTCCATGATGACGCCGACGACCCCAGATTCTTGCTTGCGCATGAGGGCAAAGTTGAAGAGGGCGTAGTAGGGGGAGCGCTTGGGGAAGCCGTACGAGAGAAAGCGGGGATACCTGGAGTACAAAGAGCAATGATTTCCATGCACTACAATTTGTCGTGCTTCAACAAAGTGCATTTTGCTCCTACTTCTGCTGTAATTGTTCCTACAGTAGCTGCTGTTTCTGATACTGCTGCTGCTGCTTTTCCGGCTACTGCATCGTTGTTGTCAAATGTATCAGGAGTTTCTCTCCACTTTTAAACATAGTTCAATCTCATTCTCACCTTGTCTGCCAAGGTATCGTTAGTTGACACTTGTATTCACTAAAAGTGTGAATCTGTTCGGCATTGGTGAGCAGAGCCCTTCTTGGGGTCACCATAAGGTTCTCCAGAGCGGAGTCCATTGTCTCAAAGATGTACTTGTTCTTGTAGGGCTCGATTATCTTCTTGTATAGCCTGTTCATGGCAGAGTTCTCGTTGGCATTCTCGAAGAGCGTTATCCAGAGCCCAGCATTAGACAGAGCAATCACCCTAGATAAATTAAGCTATAAGCATGCATAGCATGAACAGAAATAATAAAAATAAATATATCTACCTGTAGTCAGATTCCATTAGATGCTCGAGTCTGTTGAAGGGGAGGCGCTCCCTTCTGACAGCTAGCTCAGCCGTAAGAGAGGCCTTGTAGCACATGAAAACCAAGTTTCCACATAGGAAAACGACCAACATGAAGAAGTAGAGAGCTGTCCAGCTCCTCTCTGTCTGGGCGGACGGGGCTCTACCGAAGTAGGCTCCTCCTACCATCCAGAAGTCACCCAGCCACTCAGAAAGGATCTCTAGCTTAGAACTATGGAAAAAAATGCTGCATGTCCATTTATGAAACAAAAAAAGAGAGTGCAGTAGAACCTCCAGTCCCACATTGTCCCACTCGAGTAGTATGCCTGTAGTATCTTGACCGCCGCCAGGACAAAGATGGCGTTTATGAGCAGGACGTACCAGAGGTCGTTCCTGAAGGGCCTGCTGAAGGTGAGCCAGGAGTACTCCTCCAGCCCCTCCCGTTTGATGAACATGGCCATGGTCTCTGTCCCGATTGGGTGGAGGTAGTCCACCACGGTTTGCCGCAGAGTGGTCAGGGTCAGGGAGGCGCAGATGAAGTCGGCGTCACCCTTCATCACGGAGCGGATCATGCCAGCCCAGGAACCGTTGATGATGTAGCCCCAAATGCCATCCCTGGGAGTACATGACTTAAGCAAGAACATTTGTCCGTGTATAATTTTCTTTTTGTAATTATATTTAACTAATTGAGTTACGCGTTTTTTTTCTGACGTTGCAGATTAAGTGCACTTTTTTTTGCTCTGTGCAAAAAAAAATTTTGCACCAGGAAAATCTGTCTTACTGTCTTAGGTAGAACTTGGTTGTGAAGTTCATGTCCCTCTCCAGGTTTAGGACCAAGTCTAGGAAGGACCCTTGCATGTTCGGGTGGCCTGTCATGTCCCTCGCCAGATCCCCAGTCACGGGGAAAGGCTTCCAGTCACCTTCACTCCCCTGCAATAGAATTGATATCCTTGACATTATTCAAGAGGCAAGGGCTGAGGCGTTGAGGGTTTTTCCACTCAGTGTTCACCTTCCTGACGACAACCTCCTGCTCCCCCGTGCCGAAGAACAGGTTTGGCGCCTGCCTGTCCACCATGGCCCTGAGAGTCTGCCCCTGCAGGTTTGAGGCGCGCCTGGAGAGGAAGCCGTCAGAGGTCAGGTTGATAAAGTTGGTCCCGTCTAGTTTTTGCAAGAAACTAATGATATTCCTCCAGAATTTCGACAGGTTTTTCCTATTTTTTTTCTTTTACCAATCTTTCCTACAGTTCTTCGAACTATCCTGCCGTTTATGACATATCCCTCCTCAATTTCTTGGTTTCTGGTGCCAAAGTCAGACTGCGATAGGAAGTACACTCTCTGGTCTACTCTCACGCCGCTGAGGGAAGACAGCAAGTCAGAAATATTGGATGAGCCACCTGACGAGGGGATGGGGTAACTTGGAATCAAGAAGAAAGTAACAGTTGTGTTCGTACCAGCAATTACCCAGCTGGCTTTGACAGCATTCTGACTTGATGTTTCCAACAACCTGATGAAGAGGCTGGAAATTCCCTCAAAATCAGGAGAGCCAAAATCTTCAAGGCACACAATCAGATCCTGAGGACGATTTGCTGATCGTAGCAAAGACAAAAAAATCCTGAAGCAAAATTTTCCTTGCCTGTCCCTCCAGAAGCCTTGAGCTGCCCAGCCTCATAAGGGAAGAAACATCCGAACTCGTCGCCATCGCAGTCCTCCCCTCTAGCCCCTCCGTCAGGATCCTGAGGTTAGACCCTGCTTCTAGGGACGAGGGACAGGCCACAAAGGGCCTCAACATCTTGAGTCCCCGGGCCAGGGCGGAGACTGTGTCGAGGGTGAGAGTTAGGGCCTGGATTTCCCCGCTCAGGAGCGCAAAGGTGGCAAAGATAAAGCCAACTTTTTCGGCAGTTTTTGTCATCTCTTCTTTTTCAGGGTTTACACTTAGAAAAAACACTTAATCAATGCATCACACACCGTCTGCAAGTGTGTGCGTATGGTTCACCCCTGCCCTTTACTTTTTTACCGGGACCTACTTACAGTACTTGGTACATGTTGAGACCACCACCAGGGAGTTACTGATTTAGCATTTTTGCTTTACAAGACAAAAGAGTAAAAAATACTGTGGCCTCGCCTGCCTAAATGTTTCAATAGGCGTAAAAGTCGCGAGAAAGCTTGTATCGGTCCACCAGGGGGCCTGCCGGCCTTTTGAATAAAATGTGAACACCGTTCGATCCCTTGCCGCCGCTCTTTCTTATGTCGGCGGCAGGATGTATCCATCCAGCCCCGCGCTCCTCTTCCCACTGTCCTTTTTTTCCGGCGGCCCTTGACTGACGTGGGAGCTTGATTGCTGGAAAGACGTTCGAGAATTAAAGAGCCGAATGTGAAAGTGGAAGTTTTTAAATGTCGCGTAGGCGGCGGCGGCTATTGCTGCGTCACCGGCGGCGGCGGTTAATTATTCCTGCGTTTTCACATCTCTTTCGAGTCAGAAGAAACTCACATACAGTCAAGCACTGAAGCCTTAAGGTGTACACTGTACAGTCGAGCTCCTACAAATTGTTGCAACAACGCAAAACACGTCTAGTATGAACGTACACCAACTTCCTCGATTTCCAATTGGAACTGCAACTGAGCGTGCAAACTTAGGGCTGGTAACGAGACGAAAGTCACGAGACGAGATCAAATTGAGACGGCAGGTCACAAGACGAGACGAGACACGAGACTGTCTCGTCCAGTTTGACTCGAGACCAAAACTCACGAGACGTGACAAGACACGAGACCAAGTACATAAGAAGCAAAATTTTACCCAAAATTTTGATCCAAGAGTTGATATTTTTGCCTATGTTTTTCTTTTGAGACGATCTTGCGAGGCTAAGTCACGAGACGAGACGGTCTCGTCTCGTCTCGCGTTTTTTCGAAACGAGACCGTCTCGTTACCGGCCCTACTAAAACTCTGCTCTACCGTTCGAGGATGCCCCCCTTCGCGCCACCGGCGGAAAATGTCAAACTATTGCCGCGGTTGAGCTATTGATCTCAAGGATGAGCAAAAGATACAGTATTTACTGTGCAGCAGATACAGGTACGACTGTGTGAGATACAATACATTTTATTTATTTTTTCATTTTTTCATGACGGTGGCAAAGTTTTGAGAGCCATTTTGGGAAACAGCTTAAAGTTAATTGCAGGCTTTTTCCCTTCAACCATTGACAACTTAAATTCTCCACCAAAATTTTTAAAGGCTTTGCGTAAACTTTTCAAAGAGTACTAATTTCTCTCGAATTTCGCTAAAAATACCATGGAGCGTCGACAATGAAAAGGTCAGGCAAAAGAGAGTCAAGGAAGTCGTTTGGGACTGTGAAGTGGAATTACCTTTTAAATATGTTCTCCTTGTCTTCGATGCGCAGTTTGATTTTTATTCGATATGATAAAGTTTGGTTGTCTTTTCCTCACTTTGTAGTTCATGAATGTTTAACTTGCTTTTTTGCTTTCAAAGATATATTTTTTGCTGGAGAGTGTCGATTTGACTAGGTGGAGAAAAAGCGTGCAATAGCTTATTTTTAAAAAAGTTCTTACCAACTCTTTCGAACAAGTAAATTCGTTTCGGAGTCTCTTTCTATCGCGAAGGTTCTTTGTAGCCCTGCATACTACTTTTTGAAATGTACCGGTAGCTTAAAAGAAAAATGCTCGTTTATCTTATTCATTGTCTTCTATTCTATGTGAGAAAATGTAATGAAATGTTAGATGCCCTCGTGCAACAACAATTAAGAAAAAAGTACTTTTTCCGATACAGGCGTGATAATGAGTACGAGACGGCTACTGGACCGTTACTTGGCAGTAAAGAGAATAGTTTTCAGGCAATATCTTCATCTCCACTGCCCTCCTCTCAGCCTCCTTATCCCCGCGGAGCTATCCTCTTCGCCGCCGAAAGAGCTCGTCTTGATCACCACCTTGAAGGCCCTCCCAAGTCCGCCTGGAGACCTGCTACATGTGGGAAAAAGGGTAGTTGGGGCTCGTTATGTTTCTTTCTATATGGGAATACTTTATATCGTTGGCCCTAATCTCCGGTGCCGCCAGCGAGGTGAGCTCCCTCCGCCGCTCCCCTCCTCCCCCCTGCTGCGCCCGGCACAGTCTCTGCACCTCCTCGGCGAAGGCGGAAGGGTCTGCCCCGGGGGACACTCCCCAGCGGAACATGAAGCTCTTCAACCTCATATCGAAGTTCTCCTCCGCCCCTGCGTTGTAGTCGTCGTCATATCTATTGCTCCTTCTCCCTTCTCCTGTGAGAACCGCTGCTCCCCTTATCCCGCGATCTTTGGCCGCGCACCCCTCCCCGCAGAAGAGGAGGACGGAGACGGCGGCGCCGGCGCCAAGGACCGCGAAGACGCTCACGACCTTGGCCAGGCTGAGGCCCGAGTCCGACTCGTACAGGCATTCCAGATCATTCACCTGGAAGCAACTATGTAGAAATCTACCATACGTGTGCAAGAATTTCTATATCACCATGTGCTCTCTCCTCATGAGGTCGAGCACCCCAGTCTCCATCATCCGTAGGAGCTCAAAGTTAAGGAACGGCCAGTAGGGCGAGTCCTTGGGGAAGCCGAAGGAGAGAAAGTCTGGGTACGGCGACACCCAGGACTCTGTGATTTTGCAGTGATAGTGGCGGAGTCGCGAGGTGACAGTCTCCCTCAGGAAGAGCCAAGTGGTGGGGGTCTCATTGGTCAGAAGATCTTCAAGCACTGCGGCAAAACTACGGAAGATGATGTCTCCCTAAAGAAATCGCTTTTAATCATGTTTCCATTGTCTCCAAAATGCTTTTGGTGAAACCTGTGGGACTATTTTCTCCTCGTAGAGCCTGTTCCACAAAGAATGGTGATCTGAATTGCTATCAAAGTTTGTGAGCCAGAGCCGAAGGGGAAACAAGGATGTGACCCTAGAAAAAAAATTGCAGGTGAAAAGAACTTCTGACTTCTGTAGTACCTGAAGTCTGATTGAATTAGTTCCTCTAAAGTCTCAAAAGGAAGTGATCTCCTTCTAGCCGATAATTCTGCAGTCAGTGAAGCTCTGTAGCTCATAAAAACGATGTTCCCAGTAAGAAAGGCTATCAGCAGCAAAAGCCGTGTTGCGTGCTCCTCTTGATTGACTTGATCTTTAGGAATTCTTCCAAAATAGGACGCAAACAGCATCCACCAATCTCCCACTGTCCTGTACAACTTTTTGAAAATGTCTAGGTCAACAAGCCTCTGGTTGTACTGGTAGTAGCTCTGAAGAACTTTGAAGCCCAACAGAAGGATAAAAGAATTCAGCAAAAGGTAGAACCACACGTCCGACTTGAGCGGGTAGAAAAAGGAGAGCCACTCCTTGCGCTCAAAGTTCTTGCTGGGGATGTAGGCGGCGAGAGTTTCCGATCCGATGGGATGGAGAAAGTCTAGTACTTTGAGGCGTTTAGTGGAAATCGTCATTGACGCCGCGATGAAGTCTGACTCCTTGCGGACAGCATTTCCTATCATGCCAGTCCACGTTTCGTTGACGTTGTAGCCAAACAGCCTGTCTCTTCTGAAGAGCAACCTTGTGGTAAAGTTGAGCCTACTCTCCAGATCCTTCAAAACGTCAAAGAAGAGCCCGGATATCTTCTCGTTTGTCACATCTGTAAGGTTTTCTCCACTAGGACTGAGGAACCATCTAGAATTGTCAGCGATGATTCTGCTCCTGCTTGGCATCATTATGTATGGTGACTGTAAAAACAAAGATTTTTATTTGCAGGTTGATGGGGGTCTTTTTGGATTTTTTTCAAACCTGTTGCTCCGCCATTGCAGTTAGCTTGACACCCCACAGGTTTCCTCTCCTAGATATGAAGCTCTGGAGACCTTCTGCTGTTTCCCTGTATTTGAGGGCGACGACGTCTTTGTCGGCATCATATGCAAGGAGCAAATGGCCCAAGACGTTTGTTTGTCTGCGCTCTCCAACCGTGAAGGTTTCAACCACTTTTCCTTGGACCAGGGACAGAAAGATCACTTCCTGACCACGCGAAGAAACACGTGTCATAATTTACAGTCCGTAAACTGGTCCTCTTACCTGATGCATCGCCACTACCATTGTTCTCTGCAGCCTGTCTATGACTGTTTCGTTTCCAAGTATGAACCAAGGGGACTTTGTTGCGCAACCAACGCATTTGGCAAATCCCTGCCTGAAGCCTGTCTCGGCCTTGTCTCCTTCAATAACAAAAAATGCTGTTCCCGAGCTCAAGGATTGGAACTCCGACGGCGCTAGCATTTCCTCCCGTACCCATACCTTTTGGTTCATCAAGTGTGAAAAAAGATATTTTGCTTTTTTGCAATATTATGCAAATGAGTTCAAAGAGTTCACCCACCCGACAGCTCAATCCTGCTAGTTCCCTCCTCGACGGAAGAGCATTTGCGTTGGACAGAATAAGATTCAGGGATAAGATCCTATGGTGGTCCACAAGGACCTTCACCGCTTCCAATACTCTGTCCATCCCTGTGCCATTTCCCAATGAGGACGAATGAGGTGCCATTAGAACCACCGCCAGAATCACCTTAGACAACATATCCGCCCCAACACGTTATAAAAACTGGGTGCTTTCCACTTTAAGCTTTTTTTTCTCTTGGCCAAAGGAACCACAGGTTAGCTGACAGTTAATATGGGACGGCCGCGGACCGCGACTGTTTATGTATAAAACATATTAAAAGGCCGCACAATTAGCATTCATGCGGTGCGCCGCTTGGAAAGAACTGGCGTGAGGGGACGGGGCGGCCTTTAGAGAACTCAACCAAGAGCTTTTGAGCAAAAGTTCATGTTCAATGCTTGCGGCACAAAACCGCCTTGATGCACAAAATCAATCGCTCGATCTTTTATCCGTGTTGAGCAGTTTGAAAAATGAGAAGAGAGCTTGACAGTTACAACGCAATTCTCGAGAAATTGCAAGTTAGTCATGTACTGGAGGGCTCTCTCAATTAGCTACAGCAGGCCGGCCTAAATTGAAGCAGTTCCCTTAAAATATGGGTAGCAAGTGCGGGACTTGAATTAATGATATTTCTGCAATTTTGCCTGGTGCACGAACCTTCCTTCATGTATAATTTAGACCTGTTGTTTTGACAACAAAGATTTATTTTATCATCGACTCGTGAAGAGAACTGTAATGCTTCAGTGGTATAAACTTATGTTTCATAATGGCGCAGTATGGCGTTCAATTTTTTATTTATTTATTGTAGCGGACAAACAATGTGACGTCCCTGAAAAACCGCATGAAATATGGAGGTAGAATTGTTCTTGTACATATAAAATTATACTCTGATAAAGAGTATTTTATCACAGAGTCGACGACTGAACCCCTCCGTTGCTAGCGCCCAGGTAGGTAAACCTCCTGAAAAGGTACAGTTTAAGTTTAGAATGCGAAAAATTTGAAGGGTTGGTTGGGGCACCAACCCAAGCCATCACCTGTTTACTATCGAGGGCACCGGACTCTTGGCAACGGGGGTGAGTAGGGCCGCGGGCGACCTTGGCGGCGGCGGCGGCGGCGGCACCACGTTGATGACGCCGGCTCCGTTGCTGTACTGGCTCCCGCGCACCGCCCCATGGTGGGCGGGACGCGCGCTGCGGCGCTGCCTGAAGGCAAATCGAGAAAATGAAGAAAATGCATTTCCTGCACAGTTTTAATAAAAGCCACCTTCTAAATTGCATGCTTGTTTTTTTTACTGGTTGTTTTATCTTCCAACAAAAAAATCAATTACGCTAGTGCTGAATACCGGATATTGAGGAGCTCCTCCACGTCCGCCGTGAAGCCGCTCCTGTCGTTGATGCCCCACCGGAACAGAAGCGTCTTCAGCTTGGCCCTGTATAGAAAGTCGGCGTTCTCCTTCTCCTTGTCTTTGGCCTCTTCGTCCTCTTGGTCATCGTCGACCTCTTGCGTTGGCGCAAGGGAGAGCCTGGAGAAGAGAACTCACCAATTTGATAATTGCTCATAATTTAGCATTTCTTTGCCCTTAGCATTTTAGGCAATTTGTTATTTAACAATGGGCCAATATCTTACTTCGTGTTGCTCAGGAGCTTTTCCGCCACGAACATGAGAACGGAGGCTGCTACGCCAGTGCCGAGGACGGCGAAAAGGCTGATGAACTTGACGAAGCTGAGCGAGACGTCGTCGTCCATCTCACAGTCCTTCTCCACGATCTCCAGGTGGCGCTGGCCCTGGATCTGCAGCAACCCCTCCTCCACCAACTTGAGCAACTGATGGTTCATTGACTCACGGTAGGGGGAGTCCTTGGGGAAGCCGAAGGAGATGAGCCCGGGGTAGTGCTGCGCCCACAGTTCCATGATCTTGCAGTGGTACTGCGGGAAGTACACAAAGACCTCCTTGAGCCCGAGGAAGGTGATGGGCTCTCCCGAACTGGCCAGCATGTGGTCGAAGGCGGCCTCTATGCTAGGAAATTCGCCCTTTTTGCCCATCGGCTTCAGCTTCTGCTCATAGAGCTTTAACCACACTGTGGGATCGTCCTTGTTCAGGAAGTCATGGTTTATCAGGTAGTTGGCCACACCAGGCAATGAAATCACGCTGAAATACGCTTCAGTTCATTTTCCGAAGTACTGTACTATTTTGTAGCATTTGTACTACTTTGTACCTGTAGTCCGTTTGCAACAGTTCCTCCATGTTATTGAAAGGCACAACCGTCCTCTTGACCGATAATTCGGCGGTGAGGGAGGCCCTGTAGCTCATGAAGACGATCGTCCCCGAAAGAAAAGCGGCCAGCAGGAGGAACCTGACTGCCCTCTTCCTCCTGGAGGTGTGGAGGGTGGGCACCCTGCCAAAGTAGGAGGCTCCCAGCATCCAAAAGTCCCCAATTGCGTCCAGCATAAGGTAGAACGGAGTGGAGCCGTAGGAGCTCTTCTTCTTGTACCACAGGTTCAGAAGCTTTAGAGTGATGAGGAGCACTATGGAGTTTATCAGCAGGTAGGTCCACACCTCAGCCCTGAGGGGATACAGGAAGGCCAGCCACTCTCTTCTCTCCAGCTCCTGGCTGGAGATGTAGAGCGCTGCCGTCTCTTTTCCCATGGGCCAGAGGTAGTCGATGACCTTCCCCCGCTTGGGCATCACCGTCAGGGGCGCCATAACCATGTCTGCTTCCCCCTTGACCAGATTTCCCACCATGCCAACCCAGGAGCCGTTCTCCACCTGACCAAAGGTGCTGTCCCTCCGCAGCAGCAGCCTGGCGGTGAAGTTCAGCTTCTTTTGCAGCCCCAGGAACATTTCGTGGAAGATGCCGGCGAAGATCTCCCCTGAGACGTCCCACACCTCGTCGCCGCTCGCCGTCCTGTTCCATCCCTCCTTCACGTTCTTCTGGAGGTGCTCACTCACTGGGATCATTAGGAAAGGAAGCTACAAAAATATTATTATTTCAGCTGCATGCACTCGAATATTATCCCGAATAGCACCTGCATATCCGTCATGGCCGTGAGCTGCAATCCGCGCCAGTTAGCTCTTCTGTTCAGGAGATCCTGCACGGTTCCACCTGGAAGATACCTGATGCGAGCCCTGCTGCTCCCATTCCCCGCTTCAAGTTGTCCTAGCGTCTCCGTCACCCGCTCCCCTCCCACATCGTAGCTCTCCCAAAGGACCCCGGTGTCCGTGCTCAAGAGGAAGAGCTGCTTGTTCACCGCGATCTCTAACGATTCCCTCATGCTCTGAAGGGACTCCTCCCCGCCAATCAGGTACCAGAGCATGTCAGCGGCGTTGTGCGCGTCCGCCCTCAGCGCCTCCGCCATCTCGAGGCGGATCTCGCTGCCCTCCGCGCAGATGACGTGGTGGTGGTCGTGGCGGGCGAGGGGCTCCAGGGACTCCGTTACCTGCACATGGAGGCCCAGGCGGAAGAGCTTCTTCCTACGAAAAAATAGTTATGTGAAAGCTACCATGAACGTATCGAAAAACAGTACAGTATAATAAAAAATACTTGGGAAGTACTTCCCTTTCTTCCTATAGGAACTATAGTTTTTCTTCGAAAAAGATAAAACGAGAAAAAAACCACACAGATATGACAACATGCTCGTACCTGGAATTACTACAGAAGTTCTTTGTTCTCTTTAATGTCACCCCTTCCTCCTCATCTCTCAACACCCTGTATCAACTCTGTCGTAAGGGCCTCCTCCCCATCTTCTCCACTCCAACAACCGAGATAAGAAAAGAAGAAAAGTCTGTTTGCCCCCTGCCCACCACTACATGGAGGCGGAGGGACGTTATTTGAAGAAAGGGAGGCGGAGGGGGACCCGAGAG
>JAAUXU010062646.1_pt1 | contig 14409 bp, 11 predicted proteins | sample 7278151 | NCBI WGS metagenome assembly JAAUXU01 (sample SAMN14350113, study PRJNA611818) | marine sediment metagenome | isolation source: surface marine sediment (1.8m) | place: French Polynesia: Moorea | collected 2018-08 | reverse complement strand
GACTTGGATCAAAGAATGGAGCTAACGCGGCAAAGATTTGCCTGCGCAATTTGTCCGGGCAGGAGGCATTGGAGAGCATCAGTGTATTCCGGACACTGCAACTGGATCCGGTGCCTCAGTCAGGTCACGTGACATGCATGACTTCCAGTCAGAGAGCAATGTCACCAGGCCCGAGGTCGCCAGGAAATGCCACTTTTCAGCCCCCTGGCCTCTGGAGATGGCATTTTCAGGCGACTTCTGGGCCCAAAAGTGCCCTTCTTGACTCAGTTTAAAATATCAGGGCAACTGCTTGTTTTCACGCAGAGGTTGATCAACCTCTCATTTGGCCCTGTGTGCAAATTAGTGCAGCTGAGCAAATTAGTGCATAGAGTGCAGCTGATTCTCCTCCATTTCATCCAAGGATCGATGAGAGATGACTTGACCTCTTAGTGAAGAAGTGTTCAGGGCTCACCAGAGGATCAGAGTGATCTGTACAAGCAAGACAGGTGCTTATCTTTCGTCAAACATGCAATTTTCTCCCCAAAAGTGACTTTTCTCATAGTCCATTTGCAGCCCAGTGATTCCCCGTGAAATCAGCCCCTGAATATTCATTCTTGCCATGCAAGGCCTATGGAAAAAGTCAGTGAGAAAAAGGAAAAATTGGTGACACAAATGCCTTTCTTTTTGACACCGGCAGACCCTGATGAGAAGTGAGTGAGAAAAAGAGAAAATGAGTGACTATAACAAGAATCTTTTTTTTTCCTTTTTGGCAAGCTAATAGCCAAATATCTTTTTTAAGACCTAACAGCTTGATAGGGAAGAAGTCTGATAAGTGACCCAATAACACGTCAAACCTTAAATGAAGGTTCAGTTGTCAAGGCCAGTGCCAGCCTTCGAAGTTCTGCTGCTGGCACAATATTTATGCGGACCAATGAAAAAATGGAGAAATTCCTGCGGTGAAAAGAAAAACGCAGGTTCAAAGAGAAAATAGCTACTTTCCATCATGTCGCTCTGACCCATTCGAAAGAAGTCAGTGATGAAAGGTCTCACCTAATTTATTTTTTCAAAGAAGTAGGCTTTTTCACTGACTTTTGGGGAAGTCGCTCGATGAGAGAATAATTATTTGCTTGATGAAAATCAAGCACCCTTCTCACTTGCAAAGTTCACTCCTTGAAGGTTTTTTTCTACTCGTTCCTCATGGAAAAAGTGTTCAAGGCTCATTCAAAAATCAGTCAAGTTTGCTCGTGAGAATAACTGGCTCATTTTTCATCAAACAAAGAATCACTTGTTTTCATAACGACTGACAGAGATACCCAGCAAAAAAGTCAACCATCACTTCATTTAGAAGGATTGATTGTAACGCTGTGTACTTGTACATGTTGGCAACTCTGCTCGCTCAAATTTTCCCGTGATCGTTTCTTGGGGGGTGGGGGTGTCTTCCCTTTCTACCCTTCTTTCTTTCTCTACTGGTGTGACCGCAGCCTTAAGCTCAGCCAACACATCCCGGCCCATTCGGCCCATTCGGCCACCGATTCGGAAGACACATACAGAAGTTCGGTCATAGAATGTATGTAGACATTTATAGCAAAACCTACCCTCATAGGTACGCAACTTTTCAAAATAAACGTTCTTTTCTAAGGGAGAAGCTAAATATGGGCCTCCTAGCTCCTTGTCTAGTGTAGTGGGGGTAACAAAGTAAGAGAAATAGTATTTGGATCGACGCCGCTGCCTTGAAAACAATGACTTCACAGTAGTTCCAGTATGTCTTTATAACTAGTGTCACAGGCAACCAGGTTCGTCCACTTCACTCAGTCAGCTTGCCTCGTCCAACGATTTATTGGTCCTCTACCTTGACACCTCTAATGCTGGCAAAGAGCCTTTCAAGGTAGCAGGTAATTCACGTTACAGCGCGCCTCATGCGTGTTGCTCTTCTTGACTTCCTTCGTGCACGGCACGACACTCAAACAACGTAGGTAAGTCCGCCAAAAAAAAGAGACGGGAGGGGGGGGAATCGAAGCCGGCCGTGTTTACCCCTGGGACAATTTTCAGGGGGTGAGGGGAAAAACATCATACTTGGCACTGCATGAGCAAACTGCTTTACCAAATGCTCAAATTCGCGTTCATGCTCATCGCCGACGTCGCCACAGCTTGGGAAAGTTGCCACAGTAACAAATGCACTTATTGTTAATGAGGACGCCAGCGCATGCAAAACTTTTACGCGCACGGAGGTAAGGTCAAAATTGCTTCTTATTCTGGTGTTGCTGACTTGAACGGTCGTGCTGACGTCAAGAAAAGTTAATTGCAGGTGGTATGACACATCTACAGGGGGGCCCATAAGTTTTACCACTTTTGCTAAACTTCATGGCAATGCTAGTTACGACTGGACCAGTCAGTTGCTTCCTGTCAACTTGTCCATCCAAGAGACATTCACTGGCCAGCAAAGTCATCTTCCTCGTCAAAACTCTCTCAGCACGAGCAGGCCTTGGTCTGTAGATATGACCACAATTCTACATAGAAGGACCGCGAAGCTAGTCATCATTCAATGCAGGTAAATTCTAGTCACTTTCTAGTTTAGGCAATCTTTACAAATTTCTAGTCAGATTGAGGAAATAGAATTTTATTAGGTTTTCAACCTTTCCCATTGACCATTCAGCAGCAAAATGTCCTCCCCCGTGTGTGCGTCTACAGCTGTACAGCTGCAGCAAAGAGTACTGACAAATGTCATTCACGAGCATAGATGTCACATTTCCAAAAGTGGTACAGTGTTCGAGTCGCATTGGGTAACCCCGGCTTTCACTTCAGGCTGTTCTTCAGTAACGTGATTCTGGGTGTGAGACTGTTCTTTGAAGGAAAATATTCGTCGGGCATCCTAACTGCACATTAGCAAACTATATATACCTTTCTTTGGATCTGGATGCATGAGGGTCGTTTTATGTCCCAAGGGCGTAGCCCTTGGGATATAAAACGACTGAAAGGCTGCCGAGTCCAAGGAGGATACATGTGAGTACACATTATGCGTCATTAATTAGTAATTTGACACATGGTTTTTGGAATCATGACACCTGGATTTGGGAAATGCAGCGCGGGAAGTGAGTCATTATTCGCACACAATTCAGACTCTCATGAGTGATGGAGAAACTGCTGACGGTGGACGAGTTTATTTCATGTTTGAGGCAGTCATAGTGTCATAGTGTTGAATCACAACATGACCCCGTGAATGGTGCAAGAATATTTCCCTCCAGAGTGAAAATAAGCGGGGAGACATTCCGAAAAATTGTGCCCTAAAATATTAGTGATATATATATAAATAGAATATTATATTCTGTGCACGTGCGCATCTATTGGGCACTAAACTTCGCATCAAAATGGGAAGTTTGCGCATCTATTTTTGTCATAGTGAGACTTTTGACGGCGCCCCTGAAATATTGATGCAAGTGCTGAGGCTTCGTAATGAAGTTAGGTCAGGTCTGGTTGAGTCAGGTATACAGGGTGCCTCCTCTTCTTGACGTCGTCAGGGGATGCGTTAAAAAGTGTTACTGCACCTCACTGTGATGAAACAGGAGGCGCAATCATCGATTCTGATGTGCAGTTCAATATTGCCTGCTTGCGTGAACAATGCCACAACACTGACTTCCCCTTCCCCTTCCATGTTTTTGCGATGGTAGCCTGGTCTTTTTGCGTCTTTCCTTCTCATTCAGTGCATTGTTTGACTCAATGTTGAGTGTTCAACCCAAGTGCTCCAACATTGTGGCAACCCTGACGTGGCTGGACAGGAACAGAACACGCAGGAGGCCTGTCTCCCCTTCCATAAGCAGGTGAGACTTGCCTCTTGGAGCCAATGCCTGACAGGGGTCCACCCTTTTGGCAAACCTGACTTTCGGGGGCGCATGAGCAGGTGAAACTTGCAGGCAACCCTTTATAGCAAATGAGAAGAAGCAAGTATGAGCGGGTGCGAATCAATTTTTTGGCAGTCAAGAGGTGTCCTGATTTTTTCTGGAAAATCCTAATCTCACCACTCTGGACAGAAATGTGAACGTTTTCTATGGCAGAAATGCACGCAGTTCACAAGTGTGAGTACGAAGAATGTGGTGGAGGCTTTAGTATTCATCTAAGCCAGTCTTATATGCATGCATATAGTAGCAGGAGCTCCCCCAGGCCTTCTTCAAACCTGCTGTACCACAACGCTGGCTTTATGCATGAGTTCATGCTGCCGCCTCCATCATGCAGTAAAAAAGCAATTTTTCTCTCGGCCTCACCTATGTATGGGGGAAAAAGCTTTCCCCAACATAACTTATGGCTGCTGTTCTGTCAGACCGAGTAATTCGTGAAAGAATTCGTTAAAAAAAAGCTCGACCTTTTTCCCCAAGGAAACACATCGTTTCCACGTGGCTAATTAGTAGCTCGGATGGTTTGTTGATGAACTCTAAGTGAATGATTGCGCGTGTGCGCCCGCGTGCGTCTGCCCCCGTTTGTGCGTGTGTGCTCGTGTGCGCGTGCGGTCTGAAAGAGAGTGGCATAAGTAGCTGTGACGCGGTTACATTAGCACATTCACCTCTGGTCTGAGCGCCTGCAAAAGTCTGGGTTCACGCGAATTGCGCCCTTAAAGGAGAGGGAGAAAAAGAGCGCACAATAAGAGCTGAATTCGCAATGAGGTCTCTCTTTTAGCTGCAAGAAAGACATGTTTTAAGCACGAGCCCTTGCCTGTCTGCCTCTTCTAGTGCTCCTTAGCACACGTTAAAGCGAGAAGTGTCAGGCAATAAAGTATGGCACACTACATTAGTCAGGCTGAGTGTGACTTGCTAAGGAAGCACCACCAACTTGAGAAAAGAAATCCCCTATGCACTGCCGGAAAGAGAGAGCAGCGCGCAGTCCACGATCTCCTACTTTATTTTGTGGCTGAAAATTCAAGGTCGCTTTCTGACAACTTTTCTTTGAACCCAGAAGCACAGGCAGAAAATTGTCAGGGGCCATTCTTTTTGCAGCGTGCCCTACGAGATGTCACAGCAACTGTTGTTACCCGACTCCATGCAGGTAACCCCGCGGCCACAAATCACGCTTTCACTCTTCTTCTAGCGGCTGTATGTGCTGTAGCCAGTCAGCGTGCGTGCATAAATCGTAGAATAAACGTTTCCACAACATGCATATGCAGGGAGCATTTAGACAAATGAGGCTCCCCGACGAGTCTCATACGATGCAACTTATAGTGATCTTACTGCTCGAGGTATTCCTTTGGTACGCACGAGCTCAGGACTGCACTGTACCAGGAGGAACTGTTCTACTACAGAGTGCCACAAAATTAATCACCTTTTGAGATTTATTTTGGCAGTTTCATGACCTGGCTCCAACGTCATGGCAACCCTGACTTGGAGAGGCATAACCATGCACATGCACGTGGGACTGGACTGTTGCATCCTCTGCGCTGTGGCAATCCTTGCTTTCAGGGGCCCGAACATTTATAAGCAGGTGGGACTTGATTCTGGGTATTGGAGGGAATCGCTTTTGCTGCACCCTGTGGCGCAGAGGCAAAGAGAAGGCAGCGGCAACTACTAAGGGTCTCCTGAGACGAGGAGAAAGGGAGGGAGGGAAGAATACACACAAAAAAGTAAATGACACATACATCTCAAAACCTCCTCAAAAAGAGAAACAGTTTTACGAGGCTCGCTTGAAAGTACTAATACGAGGCGCTCTCAAGTCCCCCGAGAAGTGGTGTAATTTGATGATGGAAGGAGTTACTATGCTGCGGTTCAGCACTGCGCCCATGTATGTACTTCTCCTGGCATGCGCATGATGTAGAACCAAGTGCTCGAGAAGAAAGTTCAACAGTCCTTAAAGGAGAAACAAGGGACGATGGCATCTCATGCATGGGAGGTGGTGCAACAGTTCAAGTACTCAATTCGCTGTACTGTACAGTACAGCGGCTGTACTGTACATCACTGGATGATGCTGGTAAGTGCTCGTTAACCGCGGAAGATGGTCTGGCCGTCAAAGATTGCTAAACAGAATCTGGCTACCATTGGTCCATTGCTGTTCTTCATCGGTTGTCCAGGCTCATGAGGAACCAGGAACAGTCAACGTGTCAGGAGAGTGGTCATTTAATGTAGTCCTCAACTTTGTGATGGCAAAAAGAACCCCAACACTCAAGCAAGGAACAAGGAGACTGGCAATTACGCCAGCACGACATCTCTTGACATCCGAAGGTAGTTCCAACTGTTGGTCTCCTTGCTCTCAGCCTCAATCCTCATTTCGGTTGATACCTGGAGGATGAAGTCCCGGTCTGTAACCACAAAGCCCTGGCCTCCAAGAACACTATCGCAATAATGATGAAACGTCCACCAAGTGAATCTTTTCCAACTGAGATTTCGCTAACGCCTGCTGCCCGTTCTCTTTCCTGTTTGGTTTTCTTTCCTCAAGTATCAAGTTTGCCAGTCAAAAATGGCAGAAGTCATGATCGAAAATTCATCAGAGACAAAAATAATCAACCATTAATTGGTTGCGCGATTTATCAATGCAGTCACTGGATAATACCGACGTGCATAATGTGTGGGTAAAATATTATGTGGCCCCTTTGCTTTCGGCGCAGGCAAGCTTGAAAGTAGGCAATACAGGGTCATTTATTACTTCTTAGCCCCATGGCTCATCGGTGCCTATAAATAGCCCCGTAGGACGAGCTTTGGAGTATACTAGTTTACAGGGTCTTTCAATTTTGGCTGGAATATGAATCGTAGCTTGACGCAGCGCCCGGCGCAGGACCTGTTACTATGGCGCAGTGGCACATGCACCAAAAGAAAGCTTTCTTTGTTTTAGGCCTCCATAATGCAAGTTACAGCCACCTCCCAGACAATTTCGACATGGACGCATAGACACTTGTTCAGTGTGATCAGCCTCAAGAATGGCACCGACCCAAAGTGTGTGCGCATGACGTCCTGACGAATCCTCTTTACCATGAGGTGCTGGCGTCATTGCACCAGCTGGGTGCGTACAATGTGACTCAGCTATTACAATATTACAGTTCCAACGGAAGAATAGGCCAGGCTACCAGTATGACGGCCACATGTCTTTGGCAAAGATCAACGCTATACCTCTGTTACTTCGGGGACCTGTAAACAAAAATTTGAGCTGAATCGGCTAAAAACCTCATCCTACAGGGTCGTTACGATGAGTCCGGAATATTTTCAACCTTATCAAGGCCTTCATGATGTACATGGAGCACAAAAACTCAAACTTATTCTTCTTTAAACACCTGCAAATGCTGTCATTCAATGAGACTGCCTCCTGCCTCGATGACGGCCTCAATTCTGGTGCAGAGAACATGACAGCAGTTGATGTCTTGCGCCGCAGATATCTTGGCAGCCTGCTGCTTGATGCAGGCCTTCAGCTTCTTGATATTGGGATGGGGGATTGTGCAGGCCCAGGGGGATTCCCCCTGGAAGGAGTAGCCCAGTGGGCTTAGGTTGGGTGAGTGGCAGGACCAGGTCTGACATGTCCGTGGCAAGCCGCAACAGCAGCAAGACAATTCTGGACTTTTTTGGCCTTATGTGCTGGCGCCGAGTCCCGCTAGAAGAAGTATAGCCTGCCAGCAGCCACTTTTTCCGTCCATAGAGGTACCACATTGCAAAGGACACCCAGATGCACTCTCCACTTGATCTGCTGGTCCTCCGGAAGGAAAGGTGGTGGCGCGATGTAGCCGTCACTGGACATGCTGTGAAGCCTGCTGTAAAGTGGGGAGAGCAAACCTTGTCATTTCGGGGACTGGGACCCTTTCGTTTCAACTTTCCAGGGTCCGGGGAATGCTTGACAACATCATAAGCAGTTGATTTCTTGTAGCCAGTGACTTTTGATAACATCAGAGGCCCCATGGCCAACTTGCACGAGTTCACCAATGGTGCCAACGTGACACTGCTCTGTAGTTGTTCGTTGATATTGCTCAAATTTGACAAGGGGTAGATGTTTAGCTTAACAAAGCTTCTTGAAGACCACGGCAGAACCCTTTAACTTGTACAAGAGCTGGAGATCTTTGTACAAGAGCAAGAGCTGGAGATCTTGAAGAAGTTGAAACTACTCCGCAGTTATCGTGACGAACGACCCAGTACCGAAGAGAGCCATGCGTGGCTGTTCTTGGTTGCAAGAGTGCTGCCGACGACAACAAGGCTGCAGTCAGTCTGATGGGATGTATTTTTATTTCCATAGTGTTTGTAAACATTGGAATCAGCTTTCAGAGAAAAAAGCACGGCATTTAAATCTTCATTAAGCTTTCTGCTATTAACCAGCATTCCGGCCACCAATGAAAGACCCTGTACTTTCTCTGCTTGTGTACGTCGGACGTCACGTAATTTACAGTATATTCACGTTAAAGGTGACTTTTTCATCAATCATTTCTCAGGAGAAGAATTTTTGATGTCGCTGTCCCCTGTAATTAACTGCGTTGTGCGTGCGTGCGTGCCTGCATGTGCGTGGGGGGAGGGAGGGGGTATTGGCCGCAACACCCTTGTCCAACACTAAAGTACGAGTACACTCAAAGTCTCTTACACCACTGTCTATTGCGCACACTAGCGCATAAGCGCTGTGGGTGAGTGGAAACAGCATTGCTTAGGCTCAGGCACGTCCCATCGTACAAGCCGCGCAATTGCCCACTATAGACGTAAAATGAGGAGATAAGACCACTTCTTCGTGTGGTAAGACCTGTGTCCAAAAAAAGAGGCCCCCTCTTCCTACTGCTGCTCATTTCCCAGCTAGCAATTGGCCCCTTCATCGCGCATGCGCGCGCACGGAGGACCAGACAAAATTGACTTCATGGCCCGGTGGCTTTCGGCTTTTCCGTTTGGCAGTCCCGTCGGAATCATTGCCGGGAATGGATGAGACCCCGGTCAATCCTGGGGCCGGACGAGCGAATTGCCGCTATCCATATGAGTGTCATAAGTCCCTACAGGCCAAAGCTTCGGGAAGGCTGGGGGAGGATATTCCAGGGACAAAGCTGATCAAAGTTGTTGGCGACGAGTTGTCTGAAGGACAACGTTACTAACTCCTGCACTGCAGAACGGTGACACAGCGCGGAGCAGTAATCATTCGATGCAGGTCATATCCAGTCTAGTCATAATCACTCCGTTTCTCTGATGACAGAAAATGAACTACATAAATCAGTCGGCAAAGTCACAATTTTGGAAATGTCCTCCATCGGCTTATTTGGTACATTATGGTGTCGTTCTGGTCTTTTTCATGGCGGACTCTGTCAAGCTTAACCTTCCTCAAGCCAAAATGGCCTAGCTCATGGATACTGATATCAACGATGAGTGTTAATGAAACCAACAAGGATGTAAATTATGCTGCTCAATGATCGTAATTATAACTTTTTAGCTCACTCGTCGAGGTTCTCCGACATGCCTATTTGATACAGTCACGGCTGCTGGCCGACCATTGTGACTACACGGCCCAACTACTGTAGATGCGTCGCATTCTTAAGTCCCTCCAGAAGACGAGAGGCAAGTAAAACGTAGGCGCATTATCGTGAAACTTAGTCTGGTTCACGGTCAGCATAAGGTTGTTCTCTTTTCCTCCTCAGGTTAGAAGAAGCCCCCAAGAGAACCCTTTAAACTTGTGCACGAGGAAGATGAGAAAAAAGCGCAGGGAGAAAAGAGCGATAAAAAAGTTCTAGCTACAGCACATCCTCCGTAATGAGTGAGACTTGGCTGCATCTTGCATTGTTCCCCTTAAACTTATTCTCTATTCTCCTTTTGTTTCTCATAGTTGGCCCACATATGTGAGACTGCGCACGTACACACGTACGTTTGTGGTGTGTGTGCTGCATGTTTATGCACACCCTGCATGCGACGTCAGTGCAGAAGTTGTGTCTGATATATCTGCCCGGCCGCCGGCACTGCCTGCTCTGCCTCATCTCTGTCCAGCACCACGTAGAAAACAACGTTTTCCCTCTAAGAGTGTCTTTTCCTACACTCCACTCGACCCTGGGTAGGTGGGTAGGTAGGTGGTGCATGTCCAAGTCCTCTCCAGAGATTATCAGCCGAGGCTTTCTTACTCTACGGATAGGAGTTACTCAGTAAGGGAAAAAAGTGGGATGGTTGCTTCTCTCTCTGCAGTAGGACAGTACATACGACAGTAAGTGTGCACGCACGTATATACATGTGCCTACCAACACACTGCAGTAGCGTGAAGAGCTATATTACATGGGGGGGGGGGGGGGGGTACGCGCGATCCTGCCAGGACAGATCGAATGCAGTCATTTGGCAACAACATCGGACGCACAGGCTGGATCAGAATTAGCTCGCTATCGACACTTGGTAGTGATGTCCACAGCTAAACAGTGGATGCGTACTAATGGGAGAGAAACAACGTAGAGACGAGGCTTAAAAGACTCATTGCGCCATTTTCTTCAGAAAAATGACTATTTACGCTTGGAATTATAAAAAAATGGAACTGAAGTAAGAGTGACAGTCTATTCTGTCCTGCAAACGCATTATTCACAAGCTGTGCGAAAAGTAGAGATTTCAAACCTTACTCGAATGAACCTTTAGAGTAGTCAAGAACTTGGAGGACTCAAGAAAACGTGGCTTAAGAGGTCAGTACTGGCAAGTGCAAATTGAAACCTCCACTGCGATTGCTTCGCAACGATGCCCAAGTGATAGAGCAGCAACTTGTGACCCACCCTGTATGTGTACTGCACCTCTGATTGCTCTAACTCCATTGCATGCATAGAACAGGACAAACTTGGCGTCTGCTGGCCAAATTTTGTAGCTGCTGTGACAAAGTTGTTCTCAGTCCCAACTGTGTGGCTTTGTGAGTCGTCATCCTGTTCAAACATAATCTGTGTCACAATCAAAGAAGGCGCACCAATCGTATCGCCAAAGGCATTTGAGCTTGTCTCCACCATATAAATTTCCTTGCCCGTACTAATACTTCGGGCGTCTACGTGTGAAGAGTTGTGGTTCGTACTAAATAATTCAAGTTTTTCATCCTGTTTTTTCGGCCTTTTCTGTGTCAGCAAACATTGCGTGACTGTTGAGAGCAGGAAAGGCCATGCTGCTCACCATGGTTCAAGGCTCTCACTTTCAGCAAGGACGTCGGCCTCACCCCTTTTTTTTCGCAGTAAAACTTCTCTCTTTCTTTACAAAGGCAATTAAGCAGAGGCCTTTTCAAACTGGACGAAGGAAAAGAAAGTGGCCGCATTCAAAACAGGCCCTGAGGGAGCACAAACAGCGCGCTCGCTCTATCAATCTTGGGCCCGATTCCAGAGACTTCTGACTTCCGCAGTAACTGCGGCATCCCCCGGGGAGAATCATCACTTCTGTGTACGCATTTATGCCTCTCCTTAAACGTCCACTGCTTTTCATACAAGTGGTGAGGAAGCGCCCTTTTTTGGCCCGATGGCGTGCAACAAAAGAGGAGCCCGCGATTGGTCTCTGTCCCGGGCCAAATCGGGCAAAAAGTCTCCCCACTCTCCTCAGAGCGATGGCTTGGGAAAAAGCCAATCACGAAATTGGCATTTTGCAAACAATTCGTGCGCCTTCTACGGACTGCACCCGAGGAGAGGAGCACGCAAATTTACCGGTACAAAGTTCTGTCGTGACCTCGTCAGTTTTAAGACATTCACTTGCCAAAGCTCTTGATGAATCCCTTCTGATCATACGCATGCATATATATATATATATGTGTGTACAGTATTTATACGTCTATGCAGCATCTTAAAGTCTGTCACAGCTCACCGAAAGTTTCGGCCTCTCTCCCTCAATGTTTCACACTTCTAGCACATAAGCCAAATGTTCCTTTACACATTGTCAGTGTGTGTAGGAAGCCTGACGACTGAAACATTAAAAGTTGTCAATTTTTTTTGAAAAAATACATGATGATATTTAGCACTTTAAAAAGATTTTCATTTAGCCCGTTATTGACTGGCGTTCGAGAAGTTACCTACTCGTCTTTCGTTCTGGAGGTCCTGATCAGCTATGACAACACTGACCCATTTGGCGCAGGTGAGGTATGAACGTGAGGGTCATTGGAGCAGCACTCGCAGCTCCAGAAGCTGCTCTCTCTCTCTCTCTCTCTCTCTCTCTCTCCTCTGTTGTCGTTTTTTCGCCAGTCTTTTTCTGAGAAGTGACGATAAATCCGTTTTTGGGAAATTTCGAAAAATCCTCTCTCGTCCTCAAGTCTAATACTACTTGATCTCAACTTGGATTAGTCAATTCGTCTCAAGAAATTGCGTTTTTCGAGCTGAGACTCGCAAAGTGACTGCACACAAGCCCACAGACTTCAAGCGAGCCCTGGAGCTCTGAGGACCAGAAGGTGAAGGTAATTTTGGGCCTGCTTGGGCATAGCTCGACTAGCAGAAGGCATCGCATCAAAAGAAATTTTCTTCACAAAGTCCCTCTGAAGTGGAAAGTTAATAGAAATTTATGCTTTGCAACTTTTGCCTAAAATGCTTTCTTTCCAAGTTAGAGTACTCTTCTCTATGTGCCGCTGCAAATGCAGGCCTAGATGTTATGATGTGGTACATGGTATGTAACATACTTTGAAGGCCTCTGGAGGCTGAGCAGAATGCCAAGTCTTGTTCTGATTTGATGTACAATCTTCAATGAGCCTATGTGTAAGGTGAATGAAACTTACAATCTGTCGCTTCGGAGTCGAGATACTACAAATGACTTCCACCTCCTGGTGTTCGGAGCTCCATCAGCCAGTCCACTACCGTAAAGTGGAGGCCGCTTGTACCAGCACCGAAAGTGCAGCATGCCTACAAAACCGAAGACTCAAATCATGCCTACATAACCGAAGACTCAATTCAAGGCCCGAAACTTGACAATAGCACATTTCGTGCACTTGACCGAGTAGCATTTTACGAAGACGAGGTCTCTTCAGTGCCAAAGTGTTGCTGCCAACGACGAACGTGAGGGCTGCAGGGACAGAGTGTTTCTTAAATGCTACTCGCTACCATTTAATAAAAGAAGTTTGCCAACGACGCTTCTTACTTCTCGAACGCAATCACAATGCACTCGCCACTTTACTCCACCATCTTTAGGATGTTGGGAGCGAGGATTTGTCCTCGCTAAAGTCGCTAGCCATTTTGGCTGCGGCCTCGAAAATAGCATGAGGGGAAAAGTGGCTTTTCTGCCAATGTGACCAATGAAATTTTCTGCTTCAGGAATGAGTTCCAGTTATTTCTGCCGGAATAACCGCCATGGTGGAATATCCGACCCCGCTATAATGTGCTTCCACTGTTTGTATAGTACATGTGGTATATAAAGTATAGAATGAGAAGAGAAAAATTCTTCGATACTGGCCATTCTGACTCCCTAGGGACAGCTGTGCCACGACGAACACTCCAGTGTGCTCTGTTTGGATGCATCTCAGTGCCGCGCAGAAAGTATTGCGCGCATGGCGCGAAAAAAAAAGGCAGACACGAATATGAGGACGACTTTTAGCTACTGCAATTACATTTATTGTTTGTCGAGCCCACGAAAAATAGCGATCATTTGTTACAAGGTTGGTGTTAATTGCACCACAAAGGGAGAAAAAAAGACATTTAAGCATGTCTAACGCAAAAGATACAAATATGAAAGCTCTTTGAGTCATGGTCCAGACAGTGTACAGAACAGACAGCAGACTTAATCGTCTCATTAAGTTTTTTTTTTTCTTCTTCGTCACCGCAAATCAGGACAACACTGCTTTTGTGCGTTGATTGCAAAGAAGGTGAGGCAAAAAATTTCGAGGCTGCCAACGATTCTTTCGCCATTTGTTTGATTTAAGACACCTTTTTTTTCTTCTTCCTCTCCTACGAAAAAAAAGAGGGCTTAGTCCTTCTATCGCCTTAGAAAACATGAGCGCCAATACAGAGAGAGACCTCTAAACCAGGGCATCTGCTGTTGGCTTCCGCTAATCACTCCACATATTTTCACCTAGGTTAATTGTGTTTACCTCATGTATACACGTATATCTCTGCTTGTGTACCTGACTCGATCGATTGTGCGCAAAAATTGCCCGGGAGGAGGCTCACAATCGATTGGGTCTGCCACACGTATACGTAGTCTGACAAACACGTGGACGAAAGGTGACTTGAACTTCAATGTTACACTGCATAAGTACCACTTGCGTTCCGCACACTACCCTGAGTGTGCTGCTCTGTCCACGGCAGTGCAGTGGGAATGCAAGGGCCGGGCCTGAATTAGCCTATAATCGATGCTCTCTATTTCAAGTCCATCCAGGAGCAATAGATTGTGTTCTGCAGGTTCAATGTTAGTTACCCTGCACAGCAGCTAAAGGCTGCAGTTTGAACTTGCATGTTTTGTTGGCGAAATGCTAATTTGTATGCTGTTTAATAGCACTTTGAAATACTCTGCCTGAGTCTAATCTGGAAGCTGAAATGCCACTCATGTTATGCCAAGTACAGGCAGTTACAAGGATGACAAGGAAATCAGGGTGAAAGTATGT
>JAAUXU010076384.1_pt1 | contig 14410 bp, 17 predicted proteins | sample 7278151 | NCBI WGS metagenome assembly JAAUXU01 (sample SAMN14350113, study PRJNA611818) | marine sediment metagenome | isolation source: surface marine sediment (1.8m) | place: French Polynesia: Moorea | collected 2018-08 | reverse complement strand
GTGCCTCGAATGTCTTCAATCTCCTTAGTGCAAGGACTTGAATATTTCTCTCTTCTCTTGAGCGCTTTTCTTCAGAGAGTCCTTTCTAGCTATCTTGCCCGTCTTATCTTTTTCCTCCTTGTTGCTGCCTTTCTCCTCCTTGCCCTTGGAAGCTCCCGCACCCATGGGGCTGGGGCTGGAGTCTCTGTTCTTCTTGGAGCGAGACTCTGACCTGCTGGTGCCCCTGATGGCCTTGGTGATGCGCTGTACCGTCCTCTCCATGGACTCCTGGCGAGACACCTTGGGAGACTTTGCCGCTGCCTCCTTCGAGGAGCCCTCCTTCTTTTCCTCCTTTGACTTTTTGCTGTGGTGGGTGACCTCCTTGCTTCTGGCTCCTAGCTCGTGGGCAAGGTTCTTTACAGCTCTGGACTCTGGCTTGGGCTTCAGCACCTGGGCTCCGGCTTCGGCGGCGGGCGGGGCGGACGACAGTGACATCGACAGTGAGAGGGAGGCTGAGGTGGAGGGGGGAGCTGATGATGAGGTGGCGCTTTCAGCGGCCTCCTCCTCCGCGTGCTCAGGTCCCTCCTCCGGGATGGTGGCCTGGCTAAGGGAAGATGACTTGGAATGCTTCCTGAGTATGACCTCCGCGGGAGAGCCCGACACTGAGACGCTCTCGGTGGCCAACGAGGAAGGCGAGGTGTGAAGGGCCCTGGAAGGCAGCGGCGAAAGCTCAGCCCCCGCCCCTCCAGGACCAGAGGCCGCAGCGGAAGAGGCAGAGGCTGGAGAAGCCCTGGAAGTGAGAGAGGTCATCTTGGGAGATGTGGAGACGACCACCATGCACTGCTGAGGGTTGCAGAGCGGGGAGATGGTGGTGGTGCCTTTCTTGCCGTCGGCAGACCGAGGGTGGAGGCGGTCCGGAGAAAGAGCGCGGCGGAGCAGGGGAGAACCGGGTTCGGCCGACTTTGGCCGACCGCCCAGGGAGGACTTCTTGGCCGAGCCAGGAGTCAGGCTGGCGCCGGGGCTGTACGTCTGCGTGGTATTGGAGGAGCCAGGTGGATGGTGGGCCGATAGCGGGAGGGCGAGCGGGGACGGGGATCGCGTGGGAGAGACGGGGACGGGAGAGGGAGAAGGGGTGCGGGCGAGCGGGGAGAGGGGGATGTGGCCCACGGACTTGCGCCTCCCGGGAGAGTGCACCGTCTTGGTCTTGACGTGCAGCTTGTGCTTGAGGCCGTGGAGGGAGGAGGGCCTGGCGGACGGAGAGGTGGACGTGGCGGGGGAGCAGGGGGAGGAGTCGGCCGGGCTGGAGGAGCACGAGTCGGATTGGGCCGAGTCGGACCCAGACGTGCTGGGATGCCTGCTGCCTTCGCCCTTGCCCTGCTGCTGCTGTTGGTGCTGGACCGCCGCCAGCTGCTGGATCTCCTGGGTGGCCTTCTTGTTGCTCAGCTTCCTGAAGAGCGATGTCTTCCTCCTCTTGTCATCCCTCCGACCCTTGCTGCGCCCCTTGCCGCCCATGCCGGAGGACCTCCTGGCCAGCTTGATGGCTTGCGGGTCTCTTCTCCGCCCGCCCGTCTTGATGGAGGTGGTCTCCAGAGCGGTGGCTCGCAGGGTAACTGCTTCTCCGCCGGACATGAGCAGCTGCAGCACCTGAGTGTGGAAGAGGCCCTGCACGGACTCCCCGTTGATGTGGGTGACGAGATCGCCCGGTCTGAGTCCTGCCTCGAAGGCGGGCGAGCCCTTGTCTACCTCCATGACCAGGTGGTGCACGGTGTAGAAGTCGGTGTCGCCGAAGTAAACGCGGATGGCTCGGATGGTGAAGCCGTAACCTCGAGGACCGCGGCGAACAATGATGGGCGCGTTCAGCGTGTTGATGAGGGGAGAGAGGTCTCTGCAGGGCGACGCGTCGCGGGAGGAGGCGGTGCTGGATCCTCCGCCGGGGGATGGCATGGCCGCCGCCGGGCAGTCCTCCGTGGGGATCATGAGGGAGAGGCCGGTGGCGGAAGAAGATTTGACAATGGAGCGGGAGCGGGAGGAAGTTGCGGCCGCTGCTCCTTTCGGGATCTGTTGTTGTTGCTGCTGCTGCTGCTGGTGATGCTGGGGGAGGTGCTGGTGCTTGCGAGACGAGGTAACAAGGGGGCTGGGAGTGTTTGGCTCCACCGACACCTTCGGCGTCACCGGGAGGCTCCTCGGCCCCGACAGTAACGACGACTCTAGGCTCCTGTTCATTGCGCCCCCAGGGGTGAGGGTTGATGGGGTGGAGGTGCTGGAGCCCCTGACTTCTACGATTCCTCCCATGGCTCCAAAGGTCCTGTTGTGCTCGTCCACCGAGATGGAGAACTTGGGGAGCGATGTGTCGTGGCCGTGCAGCTTCCTCCGGCGGTGCAGAAGAGGCGAGTGGTCGTCGCTCTCCGTCTGGCTGGAGTCGGGAGTGGACGTGCCGGTGTGGTGGAGGGAGTGGGGCTGAGTAGACTGCGGCGGCTGGAAGAGGGAGGAAGAGGCCGTTGCTGGCTTGCCGCTGTTGCCGCGGTCTAGCAGCTCGATGGCCCTGTTGGGAATGCTGGTGAGCTGCGGCGTGTGGTGCTGCCTGGCGGCTGCCACCATGTTCTCCAGGTCCGGGCAGGAGAGATAGGCCGCGTTGCGGGCCATTCCCTTGTCGTCTCCCCCGCTGGTGCTGCGGCGGAGCTCGGGCGACAAGGACATCTTGGAGACGGAGGCAGAGTTGGCGCCGCTGCTGCTGGCTCCGCTGGCGATGCTTCCGCCACCGCTTCCCCCTGGGCCTCCGACTGAGTGGTCAGAATGGTCGCTGTAGCTGGACTCGCATATGGACATGGAGTGCCTGTGCTCGATGAGCCCGGCCCCGTCACGACCGCCAGTCACCTTCCTGTAGCGCGGGGAGGCCGAGGTAAAGGAGGCGAAGAGCGACTGTGTGTCGCCGTCCGTATCCTCGGCGGAGGAACCCCTGGTGGCGTCTCCGCCCTGGTGCTCTCCTCCGGCCGCCCCAGCCTCCTCTTCCTCCTCCTGGTGCTCCTGCAGCTCGTGGTTGTACCTGTCCGTCCGCATGTCGAAGTAGCTCGTGTCCTCCTCGTCTTCCAGCTGGGGGATGAAGTCCGCCTTCATGCGCAGCAGCGAGTTCCAGTCTACGTCCCCGAAGTAGTAGTGCTCCTTGACCTCGACGGACCCTGCCGTTCCCAGGCGGTCCAGAGGATTCTGTTGCAGGAGCACGGTGATGATGTCCTTGGCCTCTGGCGGCACCGGCCAGTCGTCCTCCTCCGGCCACTCGATGTCGTCGTTGACTGTGTGTGCGAAGAGCTCCTCCGGGGTCTCCCCGAAGAAGGGCACGCAGCCGATGAGGAACTCGTAGAGGATGATGCCCATGCTCCACCAGTCCACCGGCTTTCCGTACCCTTGTCGGAGGATAACCTCGGGGGCGATGTACTCCGGGGTGCCGAAGACCTGCTTATCGGAGAACTGCTTGGTCTCCTTGTCGATGTATCCCTCGTACAGGTTGGTGGCGAGAGACATCAGGCCCATCTTGGAGAGGCCAAAGTCGGTGAGCTTGATGTGTCCCAGGGCCGTGATGAGGAGATTGTCCGGCTTGAGGTCCCTGTGCACGATGCCGAAGGAATGGAGGTACTCCACCGCCAGGACGGTCTCAGCGAAGTAGAACCTGGCCATGTCGGGCGGGAAGGGCCCCATGTTCTTGAGGAGGTTTGCACAGTCTCCGCCCTCCACGTACTCCATCACCATACAGAGGTGTTTGCGGGTCTCGAAGGAGCAGCACATTGACACCACGAATGGGTTGTCGGTGAAAGACATGATATCACGCTCGGCGAAAACTTGATCCACCTGAAACAGGGAAAAAAAGGATATGAAAAATCGGAGAATGCTCCCAATTAGTACATCTGATCATATACCTGATTCCTGAGGATGAGATTCTGCTTGTTGATTTTCTTCAGGGCGAATCGCTGCCTGGTTTGCTTGTGCTTGACGAGATACACTGCTCCGTAGGCCCCGTTGGAGATGAGCTTGACCACGTCAAAGTCGTCCTCGGAGGGATCCTTAAAAGTGGCGTCCTTCTGGGCCACGGTCTCGCCCCTACTCACAACGCTGGAAGTGTCAGATCCGTCCGTGGAGCCCGCCTTCGCTTTGGGAGTGGAGCTGTGTTGTGGACCTGCTCGACCCTGCTGCTGTTGCTGTTGCTGCTCCGGCTTCTGCTCGAGGGAGGTATCTGCCGGAGAAGACGTCGCCGCAGTCACCACGATTGAGGAAGAGGAGTCAGAGTTTTCCGAATCCTGCTGCTGCAGTGTCTTCTGATTGTCGATCGCATCGAGGGTGTTTAGGTCTTGATGGAGGTCGGCGAGGGGATCCCGGTTGAGACCAAGCTTGCTGATAATATACTGGGGGACGTTGGCGTTCACGCCGTGGACACCCTTGGCCTGACCCTCTGCCGCCTCTAGCAGCTGGTAGAACTCTTCCGGGTCAAACTCCAGGCACTCCAGTAGGCGGGCAGGCCTGGAGACTATCAGGAGGAGCTTCTTTATCAAAGCTGTCAGGTGACTCGCAGCGTCTGGAGACTTCTCACGGGTCTGCAAAGGAAAGAGTAAATTGTTACCAACAGTCAGCAAAAATGTCATAATTGCAAGTTTCGATTTTTGAAAAATCAAGTGTTTCACTAAGGCGTTTGAATATTTTTTTACAACTTTTATTTCTTCGTATGTGGGAAAGTGGCATTTCCAAAGTGTCGGCAAATTACTTGAACGTCTGTGCTTCGCTATGGTTTTCATCGTGTACCAAACCTACCTAACCTTCGTCTGCATGGCTCTGCTCATGTTGCCAGTAGCCCTCTACGTCCTGGAAGACCACTTCTACGTCTACGTCAGCCATTCCAGAGCAGCAATGAGTCTAATCTATTTAGCATACTTCCTCGGATTCTTACTCTGCTTTCGGTGGCATGCGGATACCAGTGTGATTGCAATGTTGGTCTGACAAGCTACTGACGCCAGGAATACTGCAATTGGACATGTCGGTAATGCAATGTCGTAGCCTCAGTCGTAGCAATTATTTTCAAAGTCACGATAGTTCAAAATAATACAACAGCACACATACCCGTACTGTTCTCTCGTTTTCTACTTCTCAAAGCATCTTTCGAATTTCCTACCTATTTTTTCCCGTGTCAACTTTTTGGCGGTGAAAAAACAACTATATTTTTTCCAACCTTGATATTTAATATTTTGGAAATCATAAGTCTACATCTAAATTTCTGCGTAAAAACATGTGAATGGCTCGTCTCGAACAAAATTATCGGTGATGGTTCTCCTAGTCTATCAAAGTTGGCTTCTGGCAGTCCTGGTTGCCCTGATTTTGCTACCCTTCATTCTACTCTTCTGTGCACACAACTTTGGGGTCTACATATACCATACCAGAGGCGGAATCAGTTTAATAACGTTAGCATTTTTAGTCGCATTGTTCTTCTGCTTCAAGTACCAGCCCGCCAACGCATTCATCGTCATGATACAGTGAAGCGAGAAAGCTGGACGGCCTGCTCTCATAGACGAGACAACGTTGAAGAAGCGTGTCTGAGTGTCGAACAAGATGCTACGTTAAACGCCCTCACGAAATACAGGCAACTTATTACCCTCGTTAAAAGCCAACTTCCTTTTCCTCTCTTTCATTCCTTTTGCTCATGAAACGAAAGACAGTCCGATTGTCACTTGTTTATGTCAAGTTCTTTCGTTTGGCTATGCGTACATGTACTTGTACACTAGTTTTGCCAAGGGCGAGTAGTAGCCTACTACCAAAAAACTACTGCGGTTCCAGTACTTGGTTACTGTTTCAAATTTGAAATTCAAAATTATTTTGCAAAATTATTTTTTATGTTAAACTGCAGTGTGGCAGTCGCCGCTAATATTTAAAATCGTGCGTGATGGTGCTCTTGGTCTATCAAGCCGCTCTAGTGTTCTTGCTCGTTGCGCTGGTGCTTTTCCCATTTCTACTGTTGTTCTGCGAGCGCAATTTCGGAGTTATCTTCCACACAACGCGAACCGGGATCACGGTGTTCACGCTGTGCTTCATAATAGCACTCTTCTTCTGCTTCAAGTGGGAAAGATCCAATGCCTTCATCGTTATGGTCGTCTAGAACGGTGAAGTATCGGAGGGCAAGAGATTCGTGCGAGGAAGAGCCAGCCGTATTTGCGCAATGTACAACGTCAAGAAATAGCCATATTCTAAGCGATAATAGACAGCGATAGACTTGTAATTTAACACTACTATCTCACCTGAATCAGGAGCTTTTCCAGGTTCTCGGACATCTCGTAGAAGTACCGACTAGTGATGAGCTTGTCCTTGGACTTCTGCAGACAGTCCCTCGCCATCTCCAGCACCTGGTGGTGTACGAACCGCACGATGGCAACGGAGTCTGCGGCAACATCTGACGCGGTGGACAAGGTCTCGTTGTTGCTGATGAAGTTGCTGAGTCTTTCCTCCATCTGCTTGGTCGCCTTGGGGAAGCGCTCCTTGTACAGGGTGTTCATCATCACAATTTCGTTGTCGATCACAGGAGAGCGGATTGGGCTGGAGAGGGACCGGGAGCGAGGCCGTATCGACGGCGACCGGTGTCCCGACACGCTGCCGCTGCCTCCGCCGGCCGCTCCGGAGCTCCCGTCGTCTTCCATCAGGCTAGGATTGGACTCGTTCGACGAGAAGTGTCGGTGCATTTGGCGGAGCTCGTCGCCGCCACTGCCGCCGGCGCATGACGCACCGGCCGCTATAGCACCGGCTCCTGAAGAACTAGGCGCCGCTGATGCTGAGGCGGCCGCACCCGACGCCGCCGCCGCTGCGACGGCTGGGTGGTGCGAACCGACCCCATGATGTATGGCGCCCCCACCCGCGACACCCAATTGGTGGAGGCGCTCTTGGGAAGAACACTGGGACTGGAACAAGATAAACAATAAATTCATTTATGGTCATGACATGAGTCATGTTGTAGAAATAATTTCAGAAAACTCACCGAAACATTGGAACTCCCAGGAGTCGTTCCGTAGCCGGAGGAAGGCAGGCTGGCCACCGACCACCGCCGCCCGTCCACCTTCTTGACGTTTGCGAAGGCGAACTGCCCGGGCGAGACCTTGGGCGAGTCCAGCGGGGACGCGGTGGAGGTGCTGGGAGAATGACATCTGGGCAAGGTGGGCGACGTCTGGACGATCATGGACTTGCGGTGTCCTCGCGTCGACGGACGACGGCCAGACAGGGAAAGCTCCTTCTGCAAAGAGAAGGGAGAAAGGAAGACGTGAGAGAAAGCTTTCACGAGAACTTGACAGGGGTTGACGGACGCGAGAAACACAAATATACGCTGTCGGCTTCCAATCGACCTTTCTGCCTAGAATCCTCCAAAACCCGAGACTAACATTTACATTACGTTCTCCCCTTTTACCTCCCCCCCCACAAAGGCCCCCCACATCTTGCTTAGCTTCACATCAAATCAAACCTTGAACTGTTGCAAGGACGTGAATGACGGTAACACAGACTGGCTGCTGAGATTCAAATGCAGTGCGGCCCTTCTGAGGGTGGAGTCGGAGATGCTCCTCGACATATTGGCGCTGCTTCCAGAGCCGCTGCTGAGGGAGGCAACGCTCTTGCCCAGAGGCTTCTCCACACCGCCGGCGGCGCCGGGAACGACGGGGGCTGAGACCGGATGGCCGCCATCGCCGAAGGAAGAGGAGGATGTGGCTGGGAGTTGGAGGGAGTGCGGCTGGCTGGGGGTCTGCGGCGAGGGCAGCGGCCTGGCCGCGTGGTGGTGGTAGTGGTGATGATGATGGTGGTGGAAGTGGTGGGGGAGCAGCGTGGGGCTGGCGCACTTGTGGCCAGGCGGGCCGGACACGCTGAGGGACCTCGGCGGGGGCGTCAGGGAGAAGTGGTGCAACACCGGGACCGGGCGGTGGTATGGCAGTGAGCGCGGTTGCTGGGGGTGCTGCTGTTGCTGTTGTTGCTGCTGCGAGGGCTGTGGGGAGAAAGGCTCGGAGTGGAAGGAGTCTCGCTCCTCCAGCTCCTCCTCCGCCGTCGCCTGAGCTGCCGAGGTCTTGGTCTTGGTCAACGGCCCAGCCGAAGAAGGGGCCGAAGAAGACTGCGTGGGCGGCTGCGGCGTGGCGTTGCTGGAGGAGCAGCAGGAGGTGGGGGTGTTGGGGTGCGCTGAAGCCATGATGCCGGCGGCGGTGGTGGCCGCAGAGCTGAAGGAGAAGGACTTGTGCTTGTGGCTTAGCGCCGCCAGCTCCGCGTCAAGGTCCTCCTCGTCCTCCTCTTCATCCTCCTCCTCCTCTCGCTCGTCGTCGGCCCCCACCACCGAGGAGGTGGTCGTGTCCACTGAGGAGGGGCGGCTGGAAGATGACTGCGGCTGTTGCTGTTGCTGCTGTTGTGGAGGGTGTCTTCGTCGCTCGTGCTGCAGGAGGAGCGAGGAGGAGGTGGGGAGCAGCGAGGGGGCGCCGGACGAGGACGAGACGGAGGAGGCCACATCGGGAGAAGAGCCAAGCTGAAATGAAGAGGAGTAGACAATGAGTATTTCTGTCTTTCAGAAACGATAAATACAGTATGTCAAAAGAAGAGGGGCATGCAGAAGAGATAGGGATAAGAATAGAGAAAGACAGAAGGAAAGGGTAGTTACTCAGTCGACCAGATAAAGGGTCAAAAGGGGTGGAAAAACAAGAAGAGCACACGGTCCTTGACATCTTCAAGATAGTAGCAGCACCTCTCTCTCCACGCTGCCCGGTGCCCGAAACCCCCTGGAGTCTTCCGAGCCACCCCTCCTCCGCCTGGCCGCCGCCGGGGAGCAGGGTTGCGAGCAAGAGGATCCCGGGCGAGGAGAGCCGGCGGCGGACGACCCCGAGGCCGACCCGGAGCCAGACTCCGGCTCCAAGAGGCGGAACATGGCCGCCACGAGCGATCTCCGCTTGTCACCGATCCATCTCTTGACGGGGCTGCCCTGCGCGGAGGCCGCGGAGGCGCCGTCGCCCTCGAGGGCGGAGGAGGAGGGCGGGGACGGGGGCGGGGCCGGGTCGCCGCCGGGGTCGCCGGGAGGATCCTCCAGGGCGGAGAGGGGGGCGGGCGAGGGAGGGGCAGGACGGTCGCGGGAGGGCCTTGGTCAAAGGGGCGGAGGCGGAGGCCGACGAATGGTGGGGGCGGTGGGTGGCCTTGGAGGCGTGGTGGACGCTGAAGTCGATGATTCGACTCAAGCAAGGATGAAGGCTTGAAAGTATTTGTTGGAGGCGTTTCCCAGACCTCTTGGTGCTTCTCCTTCTCCGTCTTTGGCACTTTCTTCTTCTTCTTTCTCCTCCTCTGGCGCCACTTCCACCACCCTCCCCCTCCACAGTCCACCCTGCTTCCACTTCCTCACTTTCCTTTCCCCCTCCTCCTCCCCCGATCTCTTTCTTGGTGTGTGGTGTGCGCTGCGCCAGCGGAGAGTGGCGCTGCTGCGACGCCAACACACGAAAAGACGGATAAGAAACTGGCAAACTGCACCAAGATCTTCTTCGTCTTGGAGTTCTCCTCGTCCTACACCAAGGAACCTGAATTAGTTCTCCCCCCTCTTCTCTTTTCGTCTCTGGCCTCTGTGCGCTCCGAGGTTGCTGTCCGTCCGCCGCCAGTGGCAGTGGCCTGGCTGGCGAGGGCGAGTGTGGGTGCTTGCCAGCTGGATCCGCGGGGCAGAGAGAGGCGTGTGTGCGTGCGGCGGGCAGTGTAGCGTTTCCTCCCCCCCTCCCTTGTCTGAAAACCGGGAGGGGTGCACAACGGCGATACTGGGGAGGGTCCCTCGGACGGAAAGGGCTCCTCCTCTGCCTCCTCCTCCTCCTCCGTTCGGCCTGGATGGGGACGGGGCAAGGAAAAAGGGACCCTGCACACTGCACAGCACGCAGTGGAAAAGAGGCTCCCCTCTCCTCTTTGCCCCATCCACGTCTCTCGTCGTTCTGGGCAAAAAGAGGAAATGGAGGAGGAGGAGGAGGAGGCATGGAGGGGGAGATCACCAAGGACCTTCGCCCTCTCTTCCGACGGATGGGGATAAGAGTAGGAGGAGGGGCATTGGCGACCCATGCAGCGACCGACGGACATACGTACAGGCAGCGGGCAGACGTTTAGGATCATGATGATGATGACGAAGAGGAGGAGGAAAAGCGGAAGGAGGATCGGCGATTGGGATCCGACGACAAAAGTCCCATACACACACATATTCGTCGATCGGAGGGGAGGAGAGGAAAACCGAATGTCCCTTTTGCCTTGACGACAGCGGCGCCCAATAATATTCCTCTGTTGGGGAGGGGCCCTTGATGACATTCCGAGCGGCGGCGGGCGAAGCCTAATCGTCCTCCTCCCTCCCTCCGTTTCCCACCACCATACACATTAATTATTCCGGCCGCGGCCTTTCGCAGCGCGCTCTTACTCGTTCAGGCTGTACTTTTCAGCCTCTCTCTACTCATAATAATATCGGCTCCTACGTTAGCATGCAGCCGCCGTAGACGAGGACATGTTAATCCCCTTTTCCCCATTTCCAACCACGGTATTTCCCCCGGAAATTTATTAGTGTACCGTACAGTATATTATTTGCCACCACCCGTAGATTGAAGACCAAAACGTACCAGTCCTGTTTCTCCGTGGTCCTCCCTGACCGGGCTGAGAGTGTTGCGGCAGGAGGAAGACAGGGAAGAGGGAGATCCGCCTAGGAAGCTCAACCTCAGATGTGGCTGATGCTGCTGCTGTAGCAGAAAGTGCTGTTGTTGTTGCTGCTGCTGTCTTCCGCTTCCAAATTCGAAGTCCTGATCTGACCTCTCCTCGTCGTGGAATCCCAGTATGAGGAACTGCTGCTGGTGCTGGTTGACGAAGCGGCCGGGGTCGGTCTTGCCGCCGATGCGAAACATGGGGACGACGACGGAGGAAGAATCGAGGCTTTTGCCGCCGTCTTGAATCACTGGCGGGGGGAGGACGGAGGCGGTGCGGCGGTGCCTGCGGTGAGAGGGCCTCGGAGACGTCGGGGGCAGGCTTCCGCTCTTCTTGTCCATGACTCCTCCCCTGCTCCTCCTGGCGACGGAGGGGGAGTTGTTTGGCGGCGCCGGAGGGGGGCGGTGCTGGCAGATGGGGCCGAAGCCGGCGCTGAACTTGGAGGACGAAGACGACATTTTTCGCACTCTCTACCAGCTGCGATATAGGTTTCTTCTTCTCTATCCCCTTTCGCGAAACGAGCGTGAGGGCGGCTGAGGTCGTAAAGATCGGAGGGGAGTGAGAATAGTGCCCAATAACTCCTCGTCCGCCTTCGGCCTCACTCGATCCCCCTTTCCAGGATCGTAACTGGATCAGGGGCGGAGGCGGATTTGAAGAGCGAGAGAGGAAGAAGAGGGAGGAGGAGGCGACAAAGTTTTCACATCACGATCCACCCGTCCGTCCGATGCCTGCTTGGAGGGAATGAGAATCCTCATCCCATACGCGCGTCCTCTGAGTTCCGAGCTAGTTTCCGCTTTCGAATGCTGTTTGCACACACCCGGGATGTTGTTCAGTCGCTTCGTTCTCAGCAGGGTCCCTTTTCACTTTTGTTCGATTTTGTAGCACGCTTGTGTGAAATCGGGGTGTTGACACAGTTTTCTTTCGGCCTTGTCAAAGGTACTATCTTGCCAAAAGTTTCCTTTATCTCTATTGCGTCAAAGAAAGGGGCGTAAAAGTATTTTAGAATTCCTCGCACTTCTTCATTCAACTTTTTTGACACGTGATGGAGGGGAAGAAATTCCCATGTTTCTCGAGAAATGGCGTTTCCGAATCGGGAAAAAGGATGGTCCAAGTTTGTGCAAGGCCATCTCTCCGATTGTTTTTTGTCCGAAAGTGTCTTCGTGAGAGGGGAGAAGAAAAAAGATCTCCTTGTCATCCGGCATCCTCCTCCTCCGAAGAAATAAACGACTCCAGCAAAGCACTTTTTCCTTTCCAAAAGATCATCCTTCTTGTCCAGATCTAGATCTTCTTCTTTTGTCGGCCCCCCGTAAGGACTCTCCTCTCTACTTTTTAGGGCCTAGTTCTCTTGTATAATCAGCCCTTGGTTCGAAGAATCGTGAATACAAGGTGTGAGCGGCGACCGACCCCCAACAAAACCCCTCCGCCCTCTGTCAATTTCGCCGCTTTGTTCGCGCCTCACTCCCATTTCCCCCCTTTCTTTCCTTTGACTGATGTCGGCAGCGATTCGAATTCAACCCGACGAGCGTGGGCGTTCGGCGGGCCTTTTTCTCCTCCTTCTCGCCCAATTTGAATTTTGAGTGCCCCCCTCGAATGATCACACCACCGCCCCTTTTCCCAGTTTTCTCCTCATGTGAAATATGAGTCTGCTCATTATTCCTGAAACGAAAGGATTTCTCTCTCTCTCCCTCCCTTTTTGCGGGTCATGAATCACACCCTTGCCTCGTGAATAGAAAACGAAGAATAAGGAGTCCAAAGATGGATTTGGAAGAAGGCGCCTCGCCGTCTCCCCCCAACCAACCCTTATCATGGATCGTGATGCTCCCTGCAGAAGGATTCGGAGAAAAAGTCCACACACCACCATTTCCCGCACACGTATTATCCACGAGGGGAGCGCGTGAGTAGACAGGGGAAATCGTCGTGAGCGAATGGGGTCGGAAGAGGGAGGAAACTTCTTTCGAAGTCACCATCCTCCTCCTATCGCTTCTTCGTGCCCAGGTGATTTGGACAGAGAAGAAGAAGATGGCAGTAGGAAGACCAGTTTCTTCTTCCTCCTTTCCTTCTTTGGTTGCCTTGGCAACTAACCCGAAAGTCACACGCTGAGTTTTCGAGAGAGAAGACAAGGAAAAGGAAATATCCCGGTGCCAGGACTCTGTTCTATAAAATATTGCACCCCCTATTTTGAGTTCCTCAATGCCTTTCCCTCCTAGCATACATATTTGAATCCGAATCCTGTTTTCCCGGATGGGGAAATAAAAGTCGGCGGTCAGTTCTTTTTTTCCGACGGAGGTAGAGGGGGTTTGTGAGTCATCTAATGCAGGGGCGCCGTATCGAGATAACACCCTTCTACCAACCAACCCCCTGCTTTAATGACCCACCCCCCGAACCATCATCATAAACCCTTGCTAGCGCTCCCTAATGTCAAGGATGTGGCGGAGGCGGCGGAGGTGGACTCGAAATCCGAGGAGGAAAAGATTATTGGACAATCGGTCACCGCAGCAAAAGGAGGAGAAGGGTTGGGAGAAGCATGTGCGGTTGGAAGCACACATACTCCTCCGACCAATGGACCGACCCTTCCTTCTCTTTGTCATTAGCATTCAGGTGGTGTCACTCAAACCCTCCTCATCCTCATCCTTTGGGCCGAACGAAGGAGAGGAGGAGACCCTCAGGCATCTATCTCTCGGACACACACAAAAATCGGAAGGGGGCATCCGACGTATTTTACAGATGCAAAAGTTGAATCTTGCAAATTGGTCCCTGTCCGTTTCCTTCTTGAATAGCTGTCACAACGTTTTGACCGCCTTCAAAACATTTTTGCTCTTTTTCGGGGAAAAAGGAAACGCTGTTTATGGCATGCAGGGAGGAAGGATCGCATCTCATGATGCCCAAAACGGTCGCAAATGACACCTTCAAACGGACGGACGAAAGAGGAGGAGGAGGAGGAGGAGGCCCTTCTCCTCCTTCCTCTTCTCCTTTGCTCGCCGCGGGAGGCAAAGGAGAGAGAGAGAGAGGAGGAGAGAAAAAAGGTAATGAAGGCAAGGATTCGCCAATTCTTTCCTAGGCGTTTTAAGGCAATCCACAAGCTGTCCAACATTGTCGAATCCCCCCCCATGGTTTGTTCCTCCTTCGGGCGCCACATAGGCTCACGCGATGTATGGGAGGGAAGGGACTCCCCCTAACCAACTTTTTGCGTGCGCCCCTCTATGCCCACCCAACGAAGCCAACAGGTGGGTTCTGTTCTGTTCGGACCATTGGCGATGGATGACTCACTCATTGTCTCTGGGGGAGGGGGGATCGAGGGTGGGGCGTATGAAAGGGCTGTAGGGTTTGTACGTAGGTGGGCAGCATTTAAACGCAGGAATTCAGGGGAAAATTCCCGGTATTGTGAAGGGCTATCTGGTCCAGAATGAGGGAAATTGAGGGTAGTCTAGGAATGACTAGCACGCAACATTTTTGCTGTAATCATCCCAATGGGCCTGTCTCTCTCTCTCTCATGCAGTCAGTCATGGGCAAAAAACCCTCCTCCCGTGACACGAAGCGAGGGAGAAAACGAGGCACCCTTCCAAATTGCTGCAATTCCCGTCAGAACACTTTTCCCGAATTAAAAAATCGGGCCGGAATTCAACATATTTTTTTTGAATTTATTATACAGGAAGGAGTTGGGAAATGAAAGTGATTGCGATTGGATGTTTCTAAAATTAGCTGAATGGCGGGATCCAATCAACCAAGCATTTCCTCGTGG
>JAAUXU010157829.1_pt1 | contig 14423 bp, 15 predicted proteins | sample 7278151 | NCBI WGS metagenome assembly JAAUXU01 (sample SAMN14350113, study PRJNA611818) | marine sediment metagenome | isolation source: surface marine sediment (1.8m) | place: French Polynesia: Moorea | collected 2018-08 | reverse complement strand
GGTCTACTTGCAGTGCTTGTTTTTATGTAGTAGACTGAAGCTTTAACTGCCACCTAGCGGTAGTATTGGTTACTACGGATGCTTATCAGCTGAAGTGCGCTAAGTCCATTGGTGGCACATCAGCATGGGTTTTGCTGATCCACCTATTGTTCTGCTTGTTAACGGAGCAGTCAACAATATCATATCTACGTGTTCCACATCAAAGTTCCACATCAAAATGTCCCAGTGTAGCGCATGAGGTGTGGTCATGCCCATGGCTAATCTTTACGCCAAGGACTGTACAGTATGTCCTCTTTAAATTGTCACAAAATGAGAGGTTTGCAAAAACAGCTATAACTTCTTTAATTCTTAAATAAATACCACTGAAATTTTGTTTACAAGTGCCTAAAGTTCATGTGTAAAGAATTCTTCAATCCAACCACCTCAGCTTAAAGGACTGCTTCCAGTCTGCACCTGAATCTCACACAAGCATTGACTAGGTGCTGGAGGTCCAAATTGGCCACTGCCTCATCTATAGCTGCCCTGACAGACTCCACAGTGGGATGACTGACCTTGTTGGACTTCCTCTCCAACATGCCCCACAATAGTAGTACAGGGGATTGTAATCTGGCAAGTTGGGAGGCAAGAACTCTTTTGACCAGAACATCTGCACGTTGTCTGAGAGCCAGTTCTGAACGAGATGGGACATGTGGACCAGTGCACCATCCTGCTGGTAGACACACATCTTCTCCCCAGCAGGCTCCTCCGTTCAAGAAGATACGGACAGAGGTCAGGAACTTGCTGCTTCAGGTAATAGGAACCTCTCCTGGATCATATGCAAGCAACCTGTCATTTCTCCTGTTTACCGTCCTCTCAACAATGAAGATTTTCTCGTCTGAGAAGAAGCACATTCTTCTGGCAGCGCAGTGCTTCAGAGAGCTATGAAGCAGTTCCCACTGCTTGACCCTCTTGGCCTTGCCATGAACATCAGTGAGCTGCTGGCAGATCTTCAGGACGTAGCACTGGTAGCAGAGGTTCACAAGGATGGCCTTTCCCATGGTGTTTTTTGAGACATTCAGGAGTGTTGCCAAGCTTCAGAGGGAGATGCTCGGGTCATCACCAAAAGTCTTTGCAACCCTTTGAACAGTCCGCAAGTTGATTTTCAGAAAATATGAAATCTCCTTGGGCATGCAGTGAGCATGCAGGGCCACGATTATCGTGGTGCGGCAGTCGTACTCAAGCAACATGAGGACAGTTTTGAACTGAGAATGACAATTGCTGATGAGAAGCTGATGCCCTAATGCAGCTATTGGTCGTATGATGCTCATAGTTGCCACAAAAATTGGTCTCAAAGTTCGTGACAATTTAAAAAGGACACACTGTATGCTACGTAGGAGGATTTCCTAAGTGGCAGTAATGCAAAGGGGACAGCATCCTCCTGTTAAGTGATATGCATTGGGTTACCCTTCATTGCTTCCAGTTACCTTCCCATAGTGAACGCAACCCAGTATTCAGCTAAGATTGGTTGTCATATGCTTTTTTGATCCTGGGTGTGGTTCTCCTGGATGTTGATTATCAGTGTATGTTCCCTCTTCCTCGTGCTTGACCTGAATGAACTGCATTAATCTGGCTTCCCCCAGCATGGGCTTCGGGAAGTATGCAGGGATCATGCCAGGAGAGAGGGAATACCAGGAGAGAGGGAAGGATGATCTTTCTTTACAAATGTAGATCTCTTCCTCGGTTTTATTTTGTCCATACTGGCGGCAGACAGGTGGCATTCCTAGAGGTTCCAATCGTTCTCCTCTTGGGCCAGAAGGCCATAAGTTGTGGACCGTTTTGTGTTGTTGATATCCTACCCCAGTTCTTCCAGGAGTCCTGGCGGTGCAAGGGAGGACTCAGCCTCTGTGTCGGATGTGAAGCTTACTTCTAAGTGCTCACTACAGGGAAGGGAGATTGTGATCTAGGCAGTGGGCACTTCATTCGGCTTGCAGACGTAGTGCTGGAGCAGCAAAGCACTTTGTCAGCAGTTTCTTGTCATCATGACCTGAGTGCATTTTGCAGCAGTTTGCTGCAGCAGAGGCAGACAAAGTGACTGGATTGCTTGCAGGAGTGGCATTCCTTTCCGGCCACAGGCATAGCTTAGAAATGTGTACTTTGGTGCAGTGCTGCTCACAGTTGAAACATTTCCTCACCCGAGCAGGTTTGGGTATTCCTTTAGAGATTGTCTGCTTGTTACAGTCCTTTGAGCTATTGGCACCATGGCTCACCCTATTTGAGTAGTGTGGAGTGGACAGGCCCTTCAATCCCTACTGCAGTTTCTTCAGCCCTTCATATTTCAATCACAACAGTAAATTTGGGGAAAGGGTAAAATGCCGGAACTTGTGGATCTGCGTTGTGGGCATTGTAGATTGATTTGCTTTATGGCAACTACGAACCCATCGATGCTTTGTCCTCTTTCTGCTTCTGGACATCAAATGCAACCAGGTCATTCTGTTCCTCCTGGATGTGTGCCCTTAGTTAGTTATGACTTTGCCTGGCAGGTCTGTATTATATCAGGTAGTGCCAAGAATGTGGTGTAGGGTGTCCTTCACCTTGGGGAAGAGGAATCTGCACAAGAGGCCCTACTGCCTTGTCCTCGAATATCTATCAACCTCTGTCACTGCATAATAATCCTCACAGGCTTTTTTGCCCATGCCTTAAATGCTGACGTCCTCCTCCAGCATCCTCAGGGCCTGGATGGCAGGATTGGGGGCTTCGTATGGTGGATCATGACATGGTGAAAGAGCAGCAGCATTGCTGTGAACAATCCTTTGAGTAGTGAGCGTCACAAGCTGTCTGCCGGGACAAAGGCCCAGATGGCTTGCATGGTGCATGTGACACTGTCTCTCACAAGGGAGGAGCTGCAGGATGATCTGAGGAAGGCAGGGAGAACTGCGTTGCTACGCATGACGGGAAGAGAACTTATGTGACGGGATCATGTTATCATTGGTATAAGGTCCCCCTTAAGTCAAAGAAGCAGCACCTTTTGGCCCACTTGAGGTTTTCACACGACAACATGGAAGATATTAATGCCAAGTGGAGGAAAGCATTATGGTCTGATGATACAAAAATTAAATTATTTGTCCACTTGGCCAGGAAGGTATGGTGTAAGCGAGGTGAAGCATTTTAAGCCCAAGGAAACACTGCTCAGAGTGAAACATGGGCGTTGCAGCCCCATGCTGTGGGACGGCTCCTTTGCAAAGGGCACTAGTCACCCCATCTGCATTTATTTGAAGATGAGTGGTGTCACGTGCAGGGATGTTTTGGATGGTAATCTGAAACTGTCAATACTGGGCTTTAAGCATGGCAACTATTATTCATGATTTTTTAACAAATGATGAAGTGTATTTGGTCTTCTTTCGTATGAAGTTCCATCTCCCGGAACTCAAGGAGCAGTGACCACAAGTCTCATTAAGTTGACCACATTAAGGGAGAAAACGGCATTTTTCCTGAGAGAACAATTATTGCACAGCATTAGTGCACAGCACTTAAAGATCACAGAAAAGCTTTGTGGCAAACTAGAGTGGCAAACTCATTGGCAGGAACTTCTTTTTGCATCTTCTGATTCCTTCCCTCTTTCATTCCTAAAATTGAAAAGGAGACCAACGATATCTCAATTTTAATATTAGTTGCTATACCTAACGCCCTGTACATCAAGCATTCAAGACAGCTTCTTGTACCATTGCCTTTGCTGCAGGTTACCACAATGTGATCTTCCCTCAATGCCACGATTAACAATGTTTGCAAAGTGATGCAGTTCATGATCCTGTACCAGACAGTAGATTGCTGCCCTCTACTCATCCTTGGACCATTTAATCATGATCCTTGAGCATGCACCAGGTGCATGAGACTGTTAATTGTCTTGGGTGCCTTGACTTTTGCGACCAAACAATGTCTAAAATTATGCTAAATCCGTCGATTTTTCTTCATGAAGTTAACATGGTTTTTTGCAATTTGTTTACAGCTTGTTGTTACATGAAATTGTGATGCACAGCATTTTAAGGTCACACACATTTCCCGCACATCCCTCTAACCTGAGATTTAGCTGGGCCAAACGCGTTTTAGAATGGTGACCACTGCTAAGTGTCGGGGCAACATTTGGCATGGCCACTGTAATGAAAGACTTATGGGAGTGAAGTTGGACCCCATGGGTTCTAGTTAGCAAAGCGTTGATTCCTCCCAGCGAAAAGTTCCAGTATCACTTTGTTGTAGTGCGCTTAACAAGGCACTAGGGGAATGGGGCCACCTCGCTCCAGACTGCGCCCGCACCGCCATCTACCGCCAACAGCAGCTCCTGCTTCTTCTGCACGGACCCCATGCCCGGGCGTCATCTCCCCTGCAACGTGCGTACCACGTCGGCGTAACCGCCTCCTGCTAAGCACAAGCGGACGCTGCCACGGCCATGGTGATGGCCATGGCGGCGGAGGCGGGAGGCGGCGGCCACCACAAGAAATTGACACAAAGACGCGCCAACGTGGGCTCCCTCCTCGCGCACTCGCTCGTGCACTCGCTCTGGTGAGTCGCGAGTGGCGTCTCTGCGTCGCTCTCTTATGCCTGTTCCGTTGCGTTGTTGCGTTGCCGGGCCGGGGTCGAGTTGGCGTCCTCCTCCTCCTCGGTCAGGAAGGAGGTGGCGGGGCGGAAGAGAAAGCCCGCCTACCTCTAGCGGCGGAGACCGAGGTCGGCTGGATGGGCAAGGTGAAGCCAGAGGACTCCGTCTACTGCGTCGCCCGCCTCACCAAGACGGTTGGGCCGAACTGGGCCGAGCCAAACAACCCGTTGGATCAGGCCAGGGGAGAGACAGACACGCACGACGCACCAGACACAGAAGCTGCCCCGCTGCTGCCTGCCTTCTGCCTTGGTCCATAATAAGCTTGGCTGCTTGAGGAGTTCAGGCAGCCACAGCCTGCCTGGCTGCCGAAGCAGGCGTAGCGCCAGAGCCAAAGCATAGAGAAAAGGAGAAGAGAGGAGTGTGAGTGAGCGCGTCGTCTCCCTGCCGCCAACACAAATGTCAACGGACTCTGCCTGAGCACGGTCTCCACCGACGCCGACACCGAAGACGCCATGAAGCTGGACCGCGTCTTGATTCGCGACACCGACCATCTGGCGCACTTCGCGTCTGACCTGTCGGCGTCGCTCAAGTCCCGCGCCTACGCCGACGTGGTGCTGCACTGCGCCCCCGCTGACCCCGTCATCGTCGGCAAGTCCGCAGGATCATTCCCAACGTTGCGAGTGCACCGCGCAGTGCTCGCATCGGTGTCGGACCACCTGGCGCAGTTGCTGGCGCCACATCCCCTTGAGGAGGATGTACACATAACCTTGGACGCCACACCAACGGAGGCGCTCCAGCGCATTATTGACTTTGCCTACGCCGGCGAGGTGCGCATCGCCAAGCCTCTAGTAGCAACTGTGTGCGATGCCGCTCATCGGCTCCAGATCAAGTTTCTTAAAGACTCGTTCGTCAAGATCACTGATAAGGACTACGCCGCCGTCAAGGCCGGCAAGAAGACGCTGGCGTCGCTGCAACAGCAGAAACAGAAGGCCAAGGCGGGCAGCGTGACGGTCTCCACCACCGGCTCCCCTCCAATCGCACCAGCCATCAAGAAGAGCGGTAAGAAGAGCAAGAGCTCCAAAAAGGCTGACGGCAGCAAGGCCGGTTCGGACACTGACAGCGCAGAATCTGACGGAGAGCCGGGAAAGACGGAGAACAAGAACAAGGAGGCTGGAAAGGGTAAGACTACGAACGATAAGAACTTGTGCCGAAGGCCGTGGTTGACCAGGTATACCAACCGTTTCTGTTTTTTTTTTTATTATTTTTAGGCGGTGCTGCGAAGGCAAACGCCTCTAAGAAAGACGCTGACTCCAAGGACGGCAGCAAAAAGCCCAGCAACGTCATTTTCACGCTTCTCAAGCAAGTAGAAGATGACTCGACCAAATCTGTAGCAGACGGTAGCGGCTTTCTCGTGCACTTCAAGGACAAGACTAACCAGGAGAATAGCGTCCCTGCCGTCGTAGGACCGCCCCGCATCGTGCCCATCATGCAGCCTGGAGCTGCGCCCCTGCCGTCACTCCCCAAGAACCCGCTTCCGCCCACCGCGCTCCCCCACGTCAAGAAAGTGACGATCCCGCCCATAATGCGAAAGAATATCATCTCTCTGCCCAAGGGACTTAAGCCGGTGCCTCCTTCTCAACTTCCTGCAGTCACTTCGGCTCCTCCGCAGCAGGTGATCAACGCCTTTCAGCTGCAGACCATCCGCCAGCCTGACGGCACCGAGATCCAGGTGCTGCGACAGCCTGGTGGTGGACAGATCATGAAACAGATCAAAAGTACAAAGATGGGGACGACATCGACCGCCCCCATTACCGTGTTGAAGTCACCGTCGCTGCCATCTGGCAAAGTCGTGGTGTCTCCCTCGAAAGTTCCGTCGCGATTGCCGCCCAAGGACGCGTTGGCTATCGCGATGGAGGCCATAGTGGGGAAACAGCGACCTCAGAAAGCGGCGGTGGTTCTGCCGAGCAATCCCATCCCAGTGTCCGAGATTCTCAACCCTAGCACGTCGTCCATGGCTGCTAAGCCCATCCCAAGCGCCGTGGTCAAGTCGCTCAATAAGCGGCCCCCGCAGGTCACCGTCGTGCATCCTCCGGGGTATGGCACAACGGTGACAGGGACGGCTCAGCAGTCGTCCAAGAAGCTCACGGTGGTGACAAAGGCACAGGCAACTGGACCGCCCATGCCGCCAGGAATGACAGCGGTTCCGCCGTCTCTCATTACGCCGGCTATACTTTCGGCGAGACACAGTCTGAGCCACCCGAAGCCCGTCATCCCCTCCACAGTTCCGGACGACTTTCTCCAGACGGAGGACAACAGCTCCGAGGGTAGCAAAGGAGGCGACGACAGCGGCAAGGACAAAGACAACAAGAATGAGAAGGTCACAGCGAACAACAGCGACGTCCAACCATCCAGCAGGATTAGCGGCCGAATGCGCAAAGTGAACAGGAAGTACTTGGACAGGGAAGGGAGCGAAGCATCTGACTCGAGCAAAGTCGAGACCCCATCTTCCAACGCCCAGAAAAAGAAGGGCGATCCTAAGGTCAAGAAGCAACTACCTGAGAGCAGTACGACAACACCCAAGGCGTCATCCAACAGTAGCAGAAAGAGGAAGGCAGACACCAAGGAGGAGGAACCCAAGTCTGCTCCCCCGGTGAAGAAGAAGGCGATCGAGCAGAAGAAGAAGCAACCATCGCCACCTCCGGCCAAGACACGATCGGCGCTGCCGAGGAATGCAAAGAAAGAGGTCGTCGCCAAAGTCAAAGAGGCCAAGCAAAAGCCACAACAGCCGTCGCGAAGCTCGAGGAGGGGGACGAGCGCCGGCAGCAGCGCCAGCGGTGCCAGTGGCGGCGATTCGGCCAGCGGGACTTCCAGCAAGAGGTCCACGCCAGCCAGACAGGCCAAGAAGGAGACAGCGGCCGAGTCCGAAGCCGGCAGGAAGCGATTGCGCAAAAGGAGAGCCTTGAACTGAAGAAAACGGCTGAAGCAATCTCGTCACAAACGAAGTGAGAACTTTTTAAAATGAAGAGTATAATTTTTTTTTTGAGAAAGTCGACTACAGTACTATTCTTTAATATTATTAAGGCTTCTACGCGAATTCTAGTATAACTCCTCCGCTACTGCTTTGCCAACCTTGGGATCTGTACATTAGCTTTTCACGAACAATTAATTATAGCTTCAAATATCTCGTTGTATATATATGTACTCTGCCGTTCTTATCCATAGGCGCATGTATGAATATGGAAATGTTTTTGGAACATTTTTTCCAGTGTTTGAGAAGAACAAGCAATATGATTAGATTATACAAATGTACCTTTTCTTGAATGTAGCTTTGCTGCAACATCTTGACCCACCTTCCCAGGTCCCGTTATCTTAATGTATATACCATGATGTAGTTTGTATGTATTATGTATGTATTTGTTGCTATCGAAAAAGCAGTACAAGAGAAATATACTGGTTTAATGGTCTGCTCATACACTACACCCTTGTTTCAATGGATGTGGCGTACAAAGGAAAGCTTATGATTTTGTGGTACACCAAAGAAGAGCCGCAATTTTCCTTCAAGATTGACCAAAGTTCAACAGGTTGATGTTTGGTGATGAAGGCAGAAATCCTTAGTCAGACAGACAGGGTTGTGCTGTGCAAGCCACTGCTGTGGATGTCAACGTGTGTGAAGGTGTAACATCAGATGTAAGGACCTCGGGGTCCCAAACAGAATTAATTCCCACGGGAAGAGACCATCCTGTAGAATGCTTTTGATGTAGAGGTTCAACCCCATCATCTTACACCAGAAACCACGAATGTCAAGGGAGACTGCATTCTTGCTGACCACATCCCACACCGAACACAGAGAGTGCCTTCTGCCTCCTCAGAGAGCTGCAGACATCAGTGTGCAGTGGCTCAGTATCTGCTGAGATGACCCGATCACTTTGAGCCAATGTTGGACGTTGCCTCGATGGTGAGCAGGGTCTCGGCAAGGGATGTCTGGGTCTGGCAGCATGCAAGCTACTAGCTACTGAAGGATCTGCAGGCATCTGGTTTTCTACTTTTTTGAGAGAGAATTATCTCCTCGGGGAAAAGCTGAACAGTTTTGGAACCTCTAGGGTGATTTGCTCTATTGATAGGTGGCTCATGCTTTGCCACACCAGCCAGGCAATTCTGACATCTTCTCACAGACAACCTTGACCACGAAGTTGTCATGTTCGACAAAGTAAAGGTAAGCTACACAGGGAAACACACATTTACAATGAGTTGGGTCCTGCATAAGAGAGGTCCTTAAGGAGGACGGGTCTCTTAGTGTCAGTTCGGTTTTTGGACTGAAGTTATATATAAATAAGTGACCAAACAGATGCAGCCCGAAGCTTCCATCTTTTGTGGCATGGACTGTGTTGGTCGGCGTGGAGAGTCTACACGACGCTTCCAGGAAATTCCTCATTTTGGCAGCAAATGGTTCAAAGTCCACTACATCAGTATTCCTCTGTGGTAACAAATGGTACAAAACTGCCTTCCAAAAGTTCAGAGGGGTGAAAACTTAGAACAGACCTAAAATGGGAACCCTCAAAAATGACTCTGACTGCACTGACTTTTTTTCCGCAGCAAAAAACCAACTGCCACCTGAGCGTCATGGAATAGCCTCAGTTGTGCTCCACAATTGTAACTTGTGCCAGTGAGGACTCCCCAATCACAAGACTTTTTTCGGGCACTAGACCAGTCCCTTCCTGTCACAGCTGGGTTCATCCCTTCTGTGACTTGTCCAGTTTGCAAGTATTCAGCATGACGCAACTGGTTGACGTTTGTGACGCAAGCCCGCAATGGTTACCTTTAAGATGCCGTCTAGATCTAGACAGTGACGAAATCTTGAAAATTGTCAACACTACGTTTGTGATTATCCGACTGAGACACTGGTCCGAATTCCAACAGGTTGAGAGTGTCGGAGCGCCGGTGGCCACCTTATTTGAACCAAACTGTACCTGGCAACGCCCGGTTGGTTTTCGTGACCATCCTTTTGCACTGCCGAGGTCGATGGAGGTCGAGCGTCAACAGTCTCAAGGGGATCCTCGTGTTATCGAACAAATCATGCATGAACACGTGCTTTTCTTCACGTGCTCACCAGCGAGAAGGCGAACGCGGAGACGTCAAGTTGCGTCGCGGGGAAAGGCTGAACTTGTACGCGCAGACGTGCGCGCTCGGTACGCCTCACTACGCGCATGCGCAGTAGCAGCAGCTTGCGCGCGCGCGCGCGAAGGCGTCAGGCGGTCGCTGCGCTCGAGTCCTGTCAAACTGCTGCGGGACGCTTCAGCCGCCAAGGAGAGCAGGGAATGTTGTGCTGCTGCGCAGGGAATTCTTAGGGATTGACGCTAGTATGAATATTCATGAAAAGTGTTTGGTGAATGTTCACTCGCGACGACGACTCGTGGATTGAAAAATGCGACGACCGAAGCTCTTAGGCTGCAAATTTCTCCGGGCGTCGCACTCCTGTGTGCTTCACAGAAGGCTCTTTTTCATTCGTGCATTCTTAATCGTGGGACATCTTATTCCACGACGACCGCGACTCCCATTGCTTCGATCCAGGACGTCCGCGACCATCCTGATCCACAACGCTCGCGTATCCACGACGGCTGCGTCACCTCTATCCACGACGGCATCCTCGGCGCTGACAACCCCTTGTTCCACGACGGTCGCAGCACCTTCCTTAATCCGAGACGCCCACGACGTCCAGCATTGGGAAGTTCCATCGAGGATGTCCCAATGCTCGTTTGCCATAGTCGAACTCCATGCCTTCTTTGTCGCTTCCCTTAGACTTCGTTTACCGACTGTCCTAAAGTTTCAAAGTCGGAACATTTCTCTTATTGTGATTCCGCCGACTGAGACCCTGACTGGCGGTCAAGTAGCTGAAAAGTTCCACCAATGGCGACCTTCAGCTACATCACGTCTTCGATTGACGATCAGTGCAGATACACTCACTAAAGTTGTTCTCGGCTTCCTCTTCATCCATATCTGATGCTTGTCGTATTCAGCACTTCCACCTTTCATGGTCATGTCTTCAACATCCTCCCTCATCTCCCCAAGTGAATGGATTCGGGCTTCTGGCAATGCCTCTGAGGAAAACAAGATGTTGGAACCACAACAAGAGCTTTGCTACCACAGGGGGCTCCCTTCTCGATACGAAAGTTCCTTGCAGACTTACGACGAGCAAGCCCCAAGGGGGCTTGACTGACGCCTTTCCTCGGTTTTCTGTGTAGCTGAAGACAGTGGACCGAAGACTGGACTCGTCAGTCCAAGTTCATTACCGTCCAAGTTTTCTCTATCACACAGGGGGTCCAAGCGAATATCCGTGGAGGTCATGAAGGCCATGGACGAAGCAGAGACCTGTGGCTGTCGTCATGACCACCGTGGACGAAACAGGGAGTCGGAGTAGAATGTCCACAAGAGGGCGCCACTGGCAACGCCGCGGAGGAAGAGCTGCCGGTAAGTGTACATTCCTGCTTGTGGGAGAGTGACTTGCAACCGAGCTGTCATGACGGCGCCAGTGGTAGCGCCATCTGGTGGTCATGCCTCAAAGCACAGGAGAAGCAGCTGCTCGTACGCTAAAGAACGGTTTCTCTCGTCACTGACTCACTGAGATGACCAAGCTGCAGTTGGCGCGCGCAACGTTGATTGGAGATCAGCTGTGTGACAGCGGGGCTGAAGCAACATAATAAAAGGGAAGAACATCGGGTCCTTTACCAGCACGGCTAGGTCGTACGGGCCTTATTGGACTGGTTCATGTTGTTATTCAGGTGCTACGGCTGGGCAATTGCTCACGTCAGACGTTGCTTCATTTGTCTGTCTCTGTAAGTCAGTGATTCCCCTGGCTTTTTGTACGCCTCGGACGTAAGTAGAATCGATCGCGGATCGACAACAACCAATAAAGTACGGAAAGAGGGTGAAAGAAGCTGTCACGCGAAAAAGAAGACGTTCCTTCACGTCAACACCTTTGCCAACACAGAACTAATTACGATGACTCGCACCGGAGTCAGCTGTTGCTAGATCAGTTGCACCATAGAGAAACGAGGGGAAGAGGACCGACTCCAGGCAAGCAGGGCGGCATCGACCCACCTGCCATTGACGAGTCCCACTATAATAATCGGTGGCCAAAATCGTAGACACCTTTTGCAAATTGCTCCAAATCTGGCACGTGGCTGCTCTGATCTTAGCCACGATTCGCATCAGGAGTTGGAAAGTGCTACGGTTGTTCAAGAGAGTCCACCATGAAACACAATGACAACCAATGTCGCTAATATTGCGTTGTTCTTGAGATGTAACACCGTCTCCCCCCCCCCCCAATGTAGATGGCATAAGCCCCAAATTCACTTTTCCTTTGACTTTGGCCCTCTTAGTATCATTTCCCTATGATTGCAGTGAGGTGTTATACTACACTAGAGTGGAAACATCAGTAGCGCTGCCTGCAGCAACCGCGCGTGGCAAAAATCACCTGACCAGCAGAAGGAAGGGAAGCACTCTGATTGGTGGAAACATTGTGGTAGGCAAAACGAACAGACAGAGAGAGAGTAGTTAATGTGACATATCCTCACCATGCGGCAGTCTGTTCTCAGATGTTTAATTCATCTAGCATGAGTCTGTGAGTTGATTGCCGACTGGGCTCACTGCTGCTGCCGTACCTAGAAGCCAGAGCTTTACTTACTCAACTCACAGACTCCTGCTAGATGATTTTGGAATCTCAAGGCAGTGGAATATTCATTTGAATTTCCCGCCAAAGCACATGTCACGGCTTTGCACAGGGACCCTGTAGACTGAGTTTCGACGCGGCTCGTCAGCTTGGTTTCGCTTCGAGACGCTAGAAGGAGAGACATGACGCGCGTACGCGCACTCCTTTGAGCCCACTGGAACGTCCCAACCTTAGCCCATCTGTTTACATAAAATTCACTGTCAGTCTATGTGTTAGCGATATGCGTTCAAACCACTTCATGGACCTTGACCAAGTGACGCTGTCCTCTTACTCAATCTCACGTATTGAGAAAGATTCATATCCAATACTGCAGCTGGCCACGAAGGATGTGCCGAAGGACTCAGGCGTGGACAAGGCAATAGACAAGTGCAAGAACCTGGCCTCTACAGTTCAATACTCTTCCTGGGTATTTCAAGTGAATTCATACTTTTTCTTGCCGTCCACAAAAAACTTTTTGTTTAATTTTGACCGACTTCTTCCAGACCCTTCCAGGTCAACATCTCCATGGACTCAACTAGCAGAATGGCAATAGCTTCTCCTGAGGAAGTCCAAGTCCCCTCAGGTTCTGACCAGCCCTGGTGAGACAGAGGTAAAGGCTTACCTTGGGATGCACGACAACATCACAGCAGAGACCTCAAGGATCCAGGTCCTAGAGTGGTTGAAGGCCTACTCTGGCAGCCTGCCTGGCCTCTCCAAGCTGGCCGGGAAATATCCGGGGATCCCGGCATCAAGTGCTACCCCAGGGCACCTGTTCGGTGTCTGCAGCAACATTGTCTCCTCCATCACGACTAGCTGTATACTTCTTATCCTTTCAACTTTGTATACAGGCAGTTTCCAATCAAATTGACCTTTGCCATGGTCAAACAAAAGTCAAGAACAGACCTTTTCACAAAGTTGGCATCTTTTTGCCAAGACCATGCTTCACATATGATCAACTTTATGTAGCTTGCTTAAGAGTTGGACATCCTGATGGACTTCACATCCTGATACAGGATGATTCTTCAGGCCACTCTACTGACAATGTCACCTATCCTGAAATCCTGTAATGCTTTGAAATAAAAACCCTTTGCGCTCATATTGCAATATTAAAGTTGCTTTCTTTTTAAGCCGTCATGTGATCATCTACATGGCCATGGTGCCCAGAGGGCACCATCTAGCTGGACCTGAATGCCGTGACTATTACACGTACACCAGTGGGGAGTAACCACTTGCGCGATTTTTTTCTTTTCCGTGATGTGGCAAACGTCTAGTTTTACAACTTATAGCACTGGAGTATTTGAACAAATTTCCATAAGTGGCCTCAATATATTTTTCTTGAATTCTTCCTCCACTAAGAGTTGTCCATCATTCCTCAAAAAAGATTAGTGGGGATGTCAGAGGAAATTGAACTCAGCGTTTGCTCTCCTGCTTCAGGAAGAAGTTCTTTGTTCTTCAGCGTCTTGATCATTTCCTTAAAGTTTTTACTTCAGGTTTTGACATTGTATTTCTTCTGCCCCAGTGTGGTTTGCAGTTATCTCGTTTAGTTCTTCTTGCTCCTTCGAGTGCTTCAGAGATCTCGAAAAGATTTCTTCCCACATGATTGATTGCCTTGCAGTTATGTAGAGAGACTGGCCTTCATGTTTGTCTTGCTTTGCATGAGGTACTGTCGCCATGGAGTCTTCAGGAGACGTGCCTGGATGTCTGCATCCAGGATCAAGCAACAATTTTGAGGCCAGTCTCTTTGAATAACTCTTTCCACATTTTGATTGTGACATGGTATGCCACATATTGGGAAGACTTCGTGTCCGACAAATCTCAAGATTTCTCTACAGGTATAACTGAAGGTTAGATGTGACTCTATTACGTACAGTGAATTGCTCTCAAAATCTGTCATGTTCAGGTAGGAACGAGCACGAAAGTTAGCTTGAGCAAAGAGAAAGATCTGACTTTGTCTGTGTAATGTTGTACAAATCGCGCCGGGCTACGTGTGCGTGAGTGAGTGTGAGTGTGAGTGTAACTCAGTCAGAGCGGCCAGAGTAACTCCGTCAAAATGACACGGAGTAACTCAACTCGGAGTGGCAACGATCGTAGCGGCGGAGCGATGGATGAGGAGGATATAGAGACAGCGAAGTCTGAGTTCAGACTGGGGAT
>JAAUXU010127674.1_pt1 | contig 14425 bp, 14 predicted proteins | sample 7278151 | NCBI WGS metagenome assembly JAAUXU01 (sample SAMN14350113, study PRJNA611818) | marine sediment metagenome | isolation source: surface marine sediment (1.8m) | place: French Polynesia: Moorea | collected 2018-08 | reverse complement strand
CCGGCGCGGCGGCTGCCGGGCCGTGTCGGGCGGGGCCCCCTCCCGCCCCCCGCCCGCCCGCGGGGCCCCCCCCCCCCCCGCCCCGCCCCGCCCCCCCCCCCCCCCCCCGCAGAACAGGTCATCTGCTCTTTCGTTTGCTTTTGAGTCACAGTCAAGTCTCGTCACCTCTCACTCAGGTCTATAATCCTACTTGCTCCCGACGTTAGTTTTAAACAATTTCTGAACAAACCTATATTAAGTCACTTTATGATCCGGAAAAGAGCACCAATTCTGCTCCCAATGAACATCTTCTGTCATTGTTTTGGCGCGTGCAGATTTTGATCCACCTCACGCTTGTCTGCTACACTCGCACTTTGCAGTGTGAGTCATCAGAATTGAACCACCAAAGGTGCGGGAGATGCAAGTCCTTTTTTTTGACTCACGCGCTCTGCAGGTGTTGGATCATGATGCGTCGATTTGAAGCGTGACGATGTCTTTCTGTTGTTGTTGTCATTAGCAAAGCACCTGAACAAAGACATCTCTTTTTTGTTAGAAGAATTCATCCTCATCTCATGTCGAATCTAAGCGTACTTTTACCATTGACGTCACAATGATCTCCACAGGCCCTAGCATCAATCTTTCTCCCTGGAGTGGTGGCTCCTCTGCCCCCCTGCTCGCCCTTCTTGGGCCTGAACAAGCTCGTCGAGTCCAACAATTGGTCCTCGGACATGAATCCCTATTACCCGGTAAAAGTTCCTTCGATCGTAGCTCGCATGATCATCGATGATCTTGTTTGTCCCTTGCCAAGGTGAGACCCTGCCCATACCGGGATCCCAACCGCGCCCCTCTCAACATGAGGTTCGCCATCTTCAACGACCCCATGAAGAACCTCGGCCACATCGCCCATGAGGTCGGTTGGTTCTTCGCCAAGGGCATTCCTAGGTGAGCAGACAAAGGCTCGCAGCCAATGACTTCAGCAATGATTTTGTGCATGATACAAAATTTTAGGGCCATGCGGATGCTGATGGGAAGAGAGAAGTTCAGAGTTGACAGGAGGATTCTCAATGAGGGACACCGCAGGTAGCACAGATAATAAGGAGATAATGACGTCTAATGTATTCATGGCTGTGGCTTGTAGATTAGTTCATTAACTGGGCCCTGTGAACATACTTACATACTGAGAATCCCCTCCAGGGAGTCATTCAAGTGCCTTCAAGTTTTAGGAAACTTGTCTTGGCACGGAAACCCGTCTCTTTGTGACCTGTGACCCCCACCCCACCCCACCCCCATCACAATGGTCGGAGAACGAAGTGACAGACAGACGGACAGACTGTAGGGATGTCACCGAGTCAGACCTGGTTCAACCCGGGTCGGGCAACCTTCTTTTCCTGACTCGTGACCGACTCGGCATGAGCGGTGACCCGATTTGATCAATCCGGGTTGACTTGGACAGCACTTTCCCAGGTCGTGTTTCTGCATGGAAATGTCAAGTAGGGCCATTAAGCACTTTTTTTTTCAAATAGCTAATCATTATTAGTACTGTTAAGTTAGTAGTAGTGTTCATTAGATGCTTTACGGCCTGACCCGACCCGAACGTCCGACCCCAATCGACCTTTCTAAATCGTCCGATGACTTAACTCGAGTCGGACCGAAACATCCCTAATCCGTCACATCCCTAACTCACACGCGTATATTCTTTATTTACTCACGTACTGGGAGACTTCACTACCAAAGCAAGCTGACCATTCTTAAGCTTCACTGTACAACTTTGATGTTACAGGCATTACACCGGTTATGAGAGAAGACAACACTTTGGCAGGAACACGAGAAAGTCCAGGGCCTACTACAGACGGCGACGAAGATGATATTGGCATTTCAATCAGATAACCTTTGTCCTTACTCTGTTTTTTGGGGCGAACATTAGACGATCTCTCATCAAAGTCAGTCATAACTGAGGGTAGCAAGGGTTTTTCCATCCTGAAGGAAATCAGACGACACCAGGATCATCCGTTTCACATCGTGTTTATGGCAGCCGCATTCCCGGAAATCAAGCAGAATTGTCTTCCAAGGTCTGCGAGGAGGAGTTCGGCTCTCAGGGGTCACGCGGAGGAGTCGTAGCCAAAGCTGCTTCTCACATTTTGGCTGAAATCAAGGTCATTCGCGTTAGAGGGCGTCAATTGTGCGCCCATGAGTCTAAGCACACCAGGCCCATTAGCCATAATGAGGCAGATGCTCAAATGAGACTCAAACGTGAATTTCTTCATAGCACGATGCAAAATGGGCTGGCTTGATCTGGCAGCATTGGTGCGCAATGAATCGAGTTTGCGGCACTGAAGATGATTGAAGGTCTCTCAATGGCCGTTGGTGCCTTTGAGCAGTGCCCAAAGGATGAGCACACAGTGTTCGAGTATCCTTTCAGCTAGTGATGAATCGAGCCTGGCTCGGCTCGGACTCGAAAAATGGGCGTCCAAAAGTCAAAATGCCATAGAAACCGCTAAACTCCATTGCATTAGACACACGCAGGGTGATGGACAAAACGGGGCCCGAGTGCGTCACTAGGTAGATGACTCGTCCCTCCAATGCTGAATCGGCCTCCGCCACTCTTGACCTCAAGATGCAGCCCGTCCGGTTGGGGCTGGCCATGGAGAAGAAGGAGCCGCTCCATCTGGCTCAAAAGCTGGATACCAAGAAATAGACTTTCGAAACGAGCTAGCGGACCTGGAGCACATGCACACACACGTACGAACACAAACACCACACGCGCGCACACGTTTCGCCGGGGTAGTTGAGCACGACATCCTCCCGGGCGAGCTCCAGCTGGACAGCTTAGACCATCCCAAACACCTGTCGGCCTCGAGCGGCCTCGTCCGGCTGTGGGAATCACTTGTCCTCCTCGCCTGTGGTTCGGCTCGGCACAGTTAAGCAGAAATTTCGAGTCAAAAATGCGCAGGTTTTAAGGATATTATACCTATATCTATCTATATATATAACGCAAAGTCGTCGTATGTACGTCTGTAGGTCTGTTTGTCAGGCTATGGCCGCCCCCCCCCAACCGCCGCCCCGATCGTCACCAAACTCGGTCTGCAGACGCTAAACATCACAAGCTTCAAACTGATCCCGCCACATCTTACATTTGAGGCCGTTTTGAGGCCGAAATCGAGGTCCAAAGTTCCCTTTGCTAGACTACATTACACAGACCATAGATGGCCATGCAATAGGTATTGGTCAAGCTCTTGGGAATAGCTGTGCAGGACCAGTTTTGTCAGCAGGTATCTATGGCAAGAGGAGGGGAGGGAAGAAGGTCAGTGGGGGTGGACATTGAGCCAGGAAGACCAGGCAAGCCAACATGAGGCTCGACCCGGAGACTGATGGCCCGCTGCCATCACTAAGAGTGTCCGGATCAGCCAGTTTCCAAAGAAGTAAATGGATCCGATCCGGGTGCGAGATCAGCTTCGAGGGCATCCCTGATGCTCTCTGAGATCAGGAAGAGGTTCGGCATTTGTGCCAAGGCGGCAAAGGACATCGTCGACGGCCTCTACCCCGATGTCAAGTCGGCGATTCTGGAAGGCCACACCGAATAATATCCCAGGTATACTACAACGACCAAAAAGAAACTGTAGTGAGGTCCCTTAATTCTTGTCAATTCTCTAGGGTCCGTACGACGGCATCCACTTGACCACCGGAGAGGAACTTGCCAAGAAAGTCGACGTGTGCTTCTTGGCCATCACCGACATCGAGTTCGACACCGTTGTGGGAGTACTCGTGTATCAGGAGGAGCTGCCGTCCAGTGGCCCGGACTTCAGGAGGCTAATTGTCGGCTGCCGAGGCGACACGGTCTGCCTGGTGGGCCAAGCCGTGGAAAAACACGCCATCAGGGCTTATGGCGCTTCCAGGGACCTGTTTGCCCTGGCAGAATCGTGCCGATTCTTCTTCAAGATCAGGGGCGCCGCCGGTTGCAACGAGATTGGCACCATCGCTATCCTCTGCCGCGGACCGGACGGACGGCATCGTCTTGCGAGGTAAGACAGTACTGGTAGTTTATTACACGTACTGTAGCCTGTGTAAAATCGGGCACTTGTGACTTATTTTGTTCCCGTGGAGAAAAGGAAAATTCCTATAAAATGACCTTTTTACCTTTTTTTCAGACCGTTACATGGAAGAGGACATCGGCGAGGGGCACTTGTTTCCATCGCCCACTGCCCTCACATTCTCCCACAAGCAGTTCGAGGGTTTGGTTGCTCGCAGTTCGGCGACGTGCAGACCGAAGGAAATCCTCCAGTACCCCGAGTCTCCCAATGACACTTACGAATGGGAGTTTTCGGGTGTCAGGATCGCTGCCGACGCGTCCTTCTTCGGCGGAGAGCTAGGAATAGGAATTCCCAGTGATAGGAAATTTCGTCTTTCGCCTCATGTGAAATAAAGAATACTGAGTTCATGGACAATGCACACACATTTGATTTCAGAAGTTACTAGCAGTTAGTAGCTGTGGGTATCACAATTCTTTCAGATAAGAATTTACCATAGGTTCTTCTCGAGCCAATGTCTGAGCCAGCTGGAGCATCAGCTTTAATTTTCAGCTTGAATAACAGCTCAAGTGCCTTGACCAAGGTTGTGGCGTGATATTCATACTTTTTGCGTAGCTCCATCTCATCAAATGAGCTTGACACCAGCTTTTCGTAAGGCACATTGGATTGCTGAAGCTTTTCCTTGACAATCTTTAGACAGTCATGCTGGATGCCCGGTATGCACTGAAAATCCTGTAGCCACCTTGACAATGTCCGCTGGCTGGGAAGTGCCACAAGCTTACTGGCGCGCAGGAAGTTATAAGCCTTATTGGAGGCAACTTTGAGGACCAAGGCCTTGGTCACATCATCTTTGTCATATTGTCGGACAAATTTCACATTTCTATTGAGTATCCGTCTAGCCTGGGATAGAGAGTAGCTTTCCTGAAGTGTTTCAAGGACAAGTTGACGTTTGTATGCCTTTGATGTTATCTTTTTCAGTTCCTTCAAAAGTACTTGCTTCTCTTGCCCCAGGCGTTTCAGCTTCTGTGTTAAACTCGGATTAGAGGACTGTACTTGGTGAAAACCCTGTGTGATGTCACATGTAAGAGCAGCATCCTCCACTTTGACCAGATCCCGGATCCGGAAGCTGGACATCAATGTTTTTTAGCTTACTCGAGAGCTATGGCTTAGGCTTAGGGACTATCGCGACATCAGGAGAGCCAGGTACTGTAAACGAAAGGTTAAGATCTTACTTGAGATTGGGTCCGTAGTCCGTAGACGTAGTCAGAGATCGCTGGGCATGGTCACTACGATGTCCAAGTCCACGTGGAGGAGCGAGTCCAAGATGGCGTCGTCAGAGCAAATTCACCGTATGCCCGTCCCCTTGGACCGTTCTCAAGCAAGTGCCGTCTCGATTGACGGCGTCACAACAAAACCACGAGGCACACATGCCATTACTCAGCCAGTCCTTACTCAATAAGACATCGCGCGGGTACTCGGGTGATCATTTTCTAGTGTATTATTACGCTTAAGGTGCTTTCAAGGAGGTTTGAACGAAAACTAAGTTTATTTGGCAAAACATGCAACATTTGAGCAATGCTGGTTCTAATCACGATGACCACGATGATGGGAGCTACAATTCCACAAAGGTCAGTACATGCATATCTGTATAGCTACAATGTTGTGCGGCAGAACTCTTAGCTTAATGCGATATGAAGTCAATACGACGGTCGCATGAGACTCTTCCTGAGCTTGAACAACTTGGCGACCCACTTCTTCTCCCTCGCCTTTTCGTCCCCGAAGAGGTTGGGATGGCAGAGACCCTCCTTCTCCATCTCCGCCACGGCGCGGCTACTGCTGCTGCCACTCTGCTGCTGCTCGTCAATCTTCTTCTCCAGGGCTGTGCCGAAACCAAAAGAATCGCCGTTGTTACCCATGGAACCAGCCGGAGGAGGCAACGCGATCTTGGCCAGGCGGTCCGCGGCCGAGGAGGCGAAGGCTGCTGGAGTGAAGCCGGCCGACTCGATATCGGCCACAGCTTTCTCCCTCCTCAACCTGGCAACGATCAAGTCTTCTTCTTGGCCTTGCCTCGAGGCTTCTTCTCTCGTCGGAACGGACGGAGGCGCCGCTGGAGAAGGAGGACTTGGCTGCCGCTTCTTTGATCTCGGCGATGGTGAACGCCTCCTGCGCACAAAGAGCCAACAAAGTGTCAAATGCACCGACGAGTCAAGCATTGCTGCCGGCATCATGTTACCTGCTGCTTGGTCTCTGAGGCGAAGAGGGACTCCGCTTTCTACTGGACGGCGGCGAGGGGCTAGTCCGCCGGCTTGATGATCTCTTGGGAGAGATGCTACGACGACGGCTCCGGGAGCGGCTGCGACGGCGGCGATCACGAGATCTGAGAGGACCAAACAAGGCGGTCATTGGAAAACCGTCCTACGTATTCACAACTCCAACTCACCTGGACCTCTTCCTGCGACCATCGCTCTCACTGCTGCTGCTCCTGTCCTTCCTCCTCTTCTTGTCCCTCTTCTCCTCCTTCCTCCTGTCCAAGCTCTGGCGTCTGCTCCGATATTTGGACGATTTCGAGTGCTTCTTCTTGCTCTTGCCAGAACGCTTAGACGATCTCCTAGGCGAGGAAGACGACGAAGAGAAGGACCGGGAGGAGGAACTTGAAGAAGACGAGGGAGACCGCGAGCGACGGCGAGGCATCTCGCCGGCTCACAGGACTTGAAATGATTGTTGACGAGTTTCCAGAGTCGTGATCCGCTGTCAACTAGATCAGTCCGCGGGACATTTCTCAGAGTCATTCACAAAACCTCTGCAACCTCAGCCCAGGACACCTCTAACCTGAACAATGATGCAAGAACGCCTGTTCTTGCTGCTCATGAGCAAATATTATAGTCGCTCCTTCACTAAAAGAGTCTGGACGAACATAATAAGCGTTAATAATGTAAATGTGACTTAAGTATCTGACCTAATAAGCACGATGCACGGTGCTGATGACACCTTTGTCCACCGACCAAATGGAGATGGCAAAGCCGGCCTTGATTGCACAATGACTCTGTTAACTCGATATTTATGATTGCTCTGTTGCTACTTCACGCAATACAAATACTTTCATTCCATCAAGAAGTATTTTCAGCAGTTTCAGTAAAACATTTATATGACGCTTTAAAATATAAGCGGGGGAAGGCAACTTTGCTCCTCTGAAATGCCTGGCCAGGTTGACGCCATCACCGCTCTCTAGTCGTTGTCCTCGTCACCGTTCTCGAGGTTCACCGTGTCAAAGATGGACTTGAGGATCAGCTGGCCCAACTTTCGCGCCTCTCTGCCAAGGAAGCCGAGGTCAAGTTCCTCTCCTTCCTCGTTCTCGTCCTGTTCGGCTGAAGTCTTTCCATGGGCTTTCTTCCGACTGATGGAGGACCTGTGGTTGTTCTGCTCCGAGAAGGACATGTTGAGCTCCCTGGATTTGGCATCGCGGCTGAAGTCTGAGGGATGCTTCTTCGTGCCATCAGAGGTCACTTCTCTAAAGAACTTCACTATTAGTATGATAAATTGTAGAAATGTCCCATGTAGTTCAACATTCGAAAAGGTCACTTGGAGTATGGTGCAAGCAACCAATGGAGCTGGAGCTCCAGAGGATGTCCTACACGATGGTCGCAGACGCCTCGAAGTGTTCGTCAGTATTTCTAAAGGGCAACATCAAACTGAAAGCTTCTACTTCCTCCCGTCCTACGGTCTATCGATGTGTACATGTAGGCATTGTCGTATTGAAGAGTGCTCACATGGTGTTTTGCCCTTCCTCATCCTGTTGATTGGGCCTCCGGATGCTCCTGTCCCTCTCCTTGGCCCCGTCGGGCTTCCTCCTACCGTTCTGCCACCTCTCGATGGTGGCACCGCTCGTCGAGTTCCAGTGGAAGAAGACAAAGCCGTTGAGGCGGTCGTTGGACCACTCACCCTCACGCCTTCATCATTAATACTCTGTGGCAATTGCTTGAGCACAGAAATAAATAGAGTTATGAATATAGAGTTAAGGCTAAATGGCAAAAGGGTAACGCTTTGAATGTTCCCTACAGATCTGGACACTCAAGCTGGACCCCCTAGGTTGGAACATGAGAAAATGGAAAGTTTTGTTCATGAGAGGTCAACCAAAATTGCCTTCAAAATCCAATCAAGTGCAAATTGCTGACCAAACTCATCGATGTCAAGAAATAAACGACAATGACGATGCTTAAGCATGAAGTGACTCTGTGCTTTAGCAATTGCCAATGAGAACCTGCCTTCCTCCCGCTTCTAGTGCCAGCATGCCGGACCCCTCGCGCTTGCCGTCCACGAAGAAGCCGTCAAAGGTGTCGCCATTGAAGTAGCTGAAAGAGTAAAGACGCACTGAGCATTCAGTTGCTCTACGAACACGATCTACTGCGTCTCCGCTGTACAGTCAGCAGTTGTCAATTTTGCAGTGGCACTCGCATGTCACCATGATCCTCCACTTGAACGAGGAGTGATGAAACACTCTGCAGGAGTGCACCTTCATAAGGTGTGTAACGCATGTGGAGCGCTTCATGCCGCTAGAGACCCCACAGGTTATGTTCAGAAGTAGTGTGCATTTAGTGTCTGAAGTAATGTAGTGTCCAAGTCCTCAGGGGACAATTTCCAGGGGACAGCCTTGAGACACTCGGTGAGGAACATCGCCAGCCGCTCCAGCCATGCCGCTGTTCTTCTGCCCCATGAAGCTTCTCGGCGCAGAGGGCGTGTAACCAAGTGCACTGCCCCCAGCTGGCCTCGTTCGAAGACGGACAAAACGTCGCACGCGAGAAGGATACCTAGTAGAGATGGAAGAAGCCATTAGTTCAAGTCCACTAACTCCATCAAGGTGTTCCAAGGGGTCTGCGACGATTCGGTGTTGATCTGGGCACATTCGTCAAGTCTTACCGGCCAATTCGATCGCGTACAACGAATTCTGCCGCGCCCACGCCGCCGTAGGCATCCGCGCCATGCTTGTGATTGAACCCATGGCGATCGTTAGGTCTGGTCTTTCTCTCTGAAACTGTAGGTGACATTGATGAAGGCACTGCTCATGGTAGAACTCATTCATTGCTGTACTTACGACGCGGCAGAAATCCCTCACGGATAACGAGGGAAGGAAGGCCCTGGCATGGGCCCCAGGTAGTGCACGTGAAGCCATCAAAGCCGACAACCTCTGAACCCCGGTGGAACTCCTTGTCCAAGATGACCACCTGGCCGCCGTCGTAGAGGCCGGCACCATAGCCGACGCTCATAAGAAGTTGGACTTCGGGGTAATTCTCCAGGAGGAACCTCGTAGCCCCGTAAGGCCGGGGATATAAGCCCGAGGTCAGTTCGATGACGACGACCGTCTTGCGCCAGTCCCAACACGGAGAGTGGTGACGTCGCAGTCTTCACAGGGCAGCACCTGGACGTCGTCCAAGGCGGTGTTGACGCACTGACGAAGGTCCCACCCATTCGCGCAGATCAGGCCAATCTGGGCCATTTGGCCCAGCTCCTCGACGCTTCTAAGGCGGACCGAGCAGAGCGTCACGTTGGTCGGGTTCCTGGAGTCGTGATTCCCCGCCAATTTCGTCATCCCGGCTATGAGGGAGCTGTCACACCGAGCCAGAATGACGGAAGCTGGAGAAGATGGGACCGACGTAACTGTCCATGAAATTCGTCTCCGTTGCACCGAAGAGCTGGGCCAAAGTGTGGTCATCAGCGGCACGTCGGCTGAGGTGGAGGAGGGAGTGATCTCCGCCTTGAACAAGGTCGTGTCCCTCAACAGCCACATGGCAGCCGTCTATGTCGGCATCTCCGACGAATGGTGCCAAACGATTATCATCGCTAAAGTCGCGTGGACGGACGCTTTTCGTGCCCGTGGAGCTACGTACAATGTACCTCCTCGATAACTTTCGTCAATTGCGGCTTGTAATGAAGGCTGGCGGCCATTGCGCCGTCCTCTACGAGGGTGGTACTGTCGTCAGAGGGAACCCGAAGTCGGATGCTGGGATGCTCATTGTCTGGCGCCCACGCCAGGGCCTTCCCTCATCGTGGGTGAAGGACTTTAGCTACGTCGTAAGTGTAGCAATGAATGAGTTTCACCATGGACTTGACCATTGCTTTCATCAATGTTACCTACAGTTTCAGACGTGCCGATCGCTCGAGACCCTATGACCAGCGGCGCGGCCAGGGCCGTCGAGGATACTCAGGCGTCGACTCGAGACGGTCGACTCGAGTTTGGGCCTGACAATACGGACTTCAACTAATGGGTTCCTGTATCTCTACGAGGCTTCGTGAGCGCATGCAATGACATGGGACTTGTTTCCCGTGGCCAGCTCAGCGCTGCCCACCTGGACACCGACACCACTGGGCCACGAGCGCTTTGACAGCCGCTTCGTTTCAACGGCTGGCGACGTTCTTGCGAGCGTGCTTCGCGTCCGTTCAGTCCTGGATCGACTCCCTTGAGGGCGTACTCGCCGGCCAATCAGAATCCGGTCCGTGGAGTCCCAAACGTGAGACTTCCAGGAGGTTGGAAGTTGACTTCGGTGCATGCTTTACTCTTCACCACGTACAGTACATTTCTTTACCTTATTTTGCCTCTGCCATTCTCCTTGTTCTTCTCGTAGGACCCTGTGTACACCCTATTGTCCCTGAAGGCGGTGGTTCCCTGGCCGCTTCTCTGCCCACGGACGAAGTTCCCGGTGTAGTTGTAGCGGCCCTTGGAGTCGTCGGTGAAGTACAACAGGGTGCCGTGGCCATGGGGATGACCTGACCTGAAAGAAAAAAAGCCAGCTGTAATTCCTGCGCTGAGCATTTCACTTTCTTCTAGCACTCTTTGACACCAACGTTGAGGAAGATTTCGACCTGCACCGTTGGAAGATGTAAAAAGAGTGGCAAGAAGGACAGTCTGGTACACTTTTTTGCCTCACACGGCAGATCCCAGCAGATAGAATCTGTCCTGCTTACCTGAAGTCGCCCATGTAGAGTCCGTCATCGACCAGGACAAAGTCGGCCAACGTGCCAAACTGCAATGACATCTGGAATTACTCTTACAATAACTTAAGTAGGACCATTTTTCGCCACCTCCCCTATGAAATCAGCAAGACTTGCGTACCTTTCTCCCTTGTCCTCCTACCAGAGGCGCAGAGCCCGCCAGGCACAGACACACGATTGCAGCGCTCAAGATGTCGGCGGCGGACAACTCCTTCACGGCGATCGCGGACATGACGACGGGGGTGAGTAGGAGCGCCACGGATTTTTCGCGTGTGTGTTACTGTTGCCCTAGACGAAGATTCATCCGTTCAAGACTGTTACGCAATCAAGGGTGAGCGCGTCTCTCTCTAGCTCACGCGCACGCACGGCCACGGCCACGGCCACGCACACCAACAAAAAGTGAGAAAAAGCCCTGCGGGCGGCAGATGGAACAGGTCTATGGGAGCTCATTTGAATTTTTATCCTCACTGCTCGATCCGAGTGAGGAATAAAGATTAGTTTTTTAAGTGATTCTTTTTTTTTTGTTCGTGTCCTGCAAGAAACCAATCTGTTAAACTTCACCTAGTCTTTGTTTGTAGAGTGCACTCGAGAACAGTGTGCTCTGGTCATATTTACTTTCCTTGAGTGTTGAGTGGAGTCTTCCAGCGAATAAATAGAGAAATGTGGAGGTTTCATACGTTCAATAGCAATGATGTAAGATATCAGAGAGTTGTCATCCAGACAGAGTTGGGCTTGCTGCATGAAGTCTGATGGCACCCGGAGTCCTTTTACAAGCTCCCACCTGGTGTTGCCAACTGATGAGCTCAATCGTGCTGGGGAAAAAGTGCACAGTCAAGCAAGTTGCACAGTTGAGCCTAGTGATTCTGCTTGGCTCCTCTGGACGAGTCACAGAACCGTCAGCCCGCAGTTGAGGGTGAATGTCCAAAACCTTGATTGCTACACGTCCAGCTGAGGAGTCTTAAGACTGGCTCGCACGAGGAAACACAAAAATCCCATGGTTGATCCACACGAACGAGGTTGCGTGATGATGGACAAAAAAAATTCTTATGCTGACGAGAATTTTATGTCAAACTGCAACTTGTCATCACGTGCATAAATTGGTGTGGATCATTTTGGTGTCTCTATATATCTATACAGCGCGAGGTTCGTGTGTGTCCGTCTGTCTGTCCGCGACCGATATCAACCTTCACGACTCCAGGGATAAAGTAAAAAAAGGTCATTGTCAGGTTCTGACCTCGATGGTGTTGCGCAGTCAGTCAGCAGTAGTAGCCACTCGGAGACATTTGGAATTTTACTTCAGAAAACATCGCCTAGCTAGCTGCAACAAATGTCACTGCAATCATCATATCATATTGACTTCCTGCTAATATAGGGCTCGACTAACGTCATTGCGTATGAATACATAGTTAAAATCGTCACTTACATGGGCACACATGACTACAGTCTAGATGTCTGCCTCTGCATCACCCTGCTCAATGATATATTCTTCGTCAAACTGTTCCATGTCGCGGTGGCAGTCTGGGTTCGGCATACCAATGTCTGTAATGTCAAAGAACCTGACCGGCCTTGATCTCTTCACGTCTATACCGACCCTGCCCACAAACCACCTGTACACTACTTGGGGGTCCGCGGTCAACCCCTCGGCCATCTTCATGATCTGATCACTCGAAGGATATCTGACTTTGGCGTATTGACAGTTCAGGTACTTAATCTTGCTCTTTGACAACTGGCTCTTCTTAACTTTCACATGGACCGGGGTTTTCTTCCTTTTCTTCCCACCTATCATAAGCAAACTATCAGAAGGCTTAGGATCTCCGGTCTTCCAATTCTTCATCAGCTTCACTGCGTGCAACAGGTTCAAGATGCTCCCTTCATCAGCTGGCTCAAAGGAACGCCCAAAGTTAACATAGACTGGGTCCAGAGGGACATGAGGGTAATCCCGGATGAACCTCATGAGCTCCACTGTGGAGCGCAGCCTACGCTGGCGATGACCGGGAGGAGGGAGGAGGTAGACATCCAAGCCCCCTTTGGAAATACCGCTGCGCCTCTGCGTGATCCGTTTGACCCAGCCGTCTGGCAGCACCCGCTCTATAACGTGCCGGGATGAGGACTCGTGATCCTCCATCTGACCGGAAGTCGTCGCAGCGATGCACTTTCCAACCTCAGTTGACACTTGGCAATAGCAGTGACACCCTCGGCGATGTTCAAGCTACCAACAGTGCCAAGCGGTATCTCCAGAGCAGAAATGCCATGACTGTTCTCTCATCTCCATGTAACACACAGGAGGTGGAAATTTCGTGTCTACCGTGCCATCATAGGGACGTTGCTGTTCAGGACGGTGTTGCAGCAATCAGTGTAGCTCCACACTGCTTAAGAAGAGAACACGGGTCAGGACAGGAGAGGACAATGCAGACTGGGCACGGACGAGACTTCCACCGAGTTACCCAGGGGCGACGCACTCTACAAGGAGTAGAGGTGGGCACGAGCTGAGCTCGGCTCTTGGAAGTGCGAGCCGAGCCGAGTCAAGGCTCGAGACAGGCGAGGAAAAGCTCGCGAGCTTTTCAGCTGCTGAGGGTCTGAAAACATAAGAATGTGTATGTTTTCCTATCTACAAACCTGTAGTGTCCAAGTCTCTTGAAAGCAGTAATAAACTCAGCATCTCTTGCAAGGATCAAGTGATCACTGACCTTACACATGCTGCAATTTTTGGGCTCGTGAGCCAAGTCTGTTCACGGCTCGCGAGCCAGCTCGACTCGTCAGAATTTCTAAAAAGTTCGGCTCGGCTCGTTAGACTATTTTCTGGCTCGCGCTCACCTCTAACCAGGAGGCAACGGTTGTTGATCAGCCAGGTCAGCTAAACCCGTTTAGAGGAACAAGATGATGCGAAAGCGTTGAAGCAATCACCACATCGAGGAGTGATGTATTTCGGGCTGAGAATCTGAGCTCGGGCTGAACGTATATTCATGGGGGCTGGCGCCAACGGCAAGTGCCTAATCGACGCCGACGAGATGGTGGACGACCACTTGTTGGAAAGGGCTGCTTTCGAGTTCCCTTTCTTGGATGTACTGCTCATTACGCAGACCGTCGAAGAGTGGCAGGAAGATTCTCCAGTCCTCAGGATGCCGTATCTGTCCAAGTCGACCCAGCAGGCATGTCTCTTGGTGCCAAGGAGTTGATTTTAAGTGATTTTATAACCTTTAAGCACAATTTATAACATAACAAATGGCGGTGAGTCAAATTTGCAATCAGACTTGCATTCACCAGTAAAAATGACACAACTTTGCCTTGTTTTCACCTCTCTAGGTGCCAAGGAGTTGATTTTAGGTGATTTTATAACCTTTACTCATGATATTTCCCTAACAGAATGTGTTTGAGCCAAGTGTGGCCCCAGATTTGGACAGAGCATGGATATAAGGAGGATTTTGTGTTCTTGCCAT
>JAAUXU010134374.1_pt1 | contig 14431 bp, 11 predicted proteins | sample 7278151 | NCBI WGS metagenome assembly JAAUXU01 (sample SAMN14350113, study PRJNA611818) | marine sediment metagenome | isolation source: surface marine sediment (1.8m) | place: French Polynesia: Moorea | collected 2018-08 | reverse complement strand
TATTGTGCCCATGTATCATATCTACGTGTTCCAATTTAAAATTCCCACTCAAAATGTCCTAGGATAGCGTATGAGGCGTAGTCATGCCCACGGCTAATCTTTGCGCCAAGGACCGTATATTCGATGTTCGAGAAGGGTCAGTCGGTTGGATAATCTTGCGAGTCTCGCAAAAATCGGAGGTCGGTCCTTTTCTGAATAGAAATTCAGTCAGCCGCAAAACCTTGCCAAAACCAGGGTCTCTGGACTAATTGGAAGTTGCAAAAGTCGAACTTGAAGTGTACTTGAACTTGTGCTTGTGCATCGCCCTCTCCGCCTTCAGCTCCTCCGTCCTTGTCTTGAGCGCGGCCCACTGCTGGCGGCCGATGACCAGGAGCGGATCGTCGTGGCTGTTGTACTGCTCCGGCGGCAACGTCAGCTGCTCCAAGTTCAACACCACGGTCACCGGCAGCTCGTTCAAGGAGCTCTGGCGACCAACCTGCAATTTTTTCATGAAGTTTGTGAGCAAAGAGATGTACTTTGAAGGCTTTTCTTTGAAGTCTCTTTACTCTGAATTGGTGCAGCTGTTTTCTCGTCTCTTGGTAGACTGAGGCCTGGTGGTCCCTCATTCCCTGTAGCGCATTAAGGACCTGCAGAGAGCGCTGGAGGGTCTTCTCCTCCTTCTTGATCATGGACTCAAAGAAGTCTCTGTGAAAATTCAAGTCATGCACATGCGAGGAGTTAAAGCACTAGTCAATCGACGTCCTTGCCTCCTCTTCTTCATCTCCTCCACGAAGGCCCAGGCCTTCTTGTCCACCGGGGACCCCGACTGCTGTTTGTCCTCTTCCTCCACTTTGGCCGGGGCGTTCTTGTCCTTGGCGTGGAACATTTTCGTCAGCAATTCCACGTGCTTGTTGTCTTGCAGCTCCTCGTCCACCTTGTCCTGGGTGCGCCGGAGGCATTCGCGGTAGTGATCCAGCTTGGACGTCAGATTCCGCACCTTGGCCAACTTGCGGCTGATCTGCAGGAGAAGCCAATCGTTCTAACATTTTCCAGGACGCTTTTCTCGACTAATTGCTTTCCAAAGTCGTTGCTCTCCCCTCCCTCGTTGTCCTCCCCCTGCCCCCCCCCCCCTTGCTGCCTCGATTGGCGACAACGATGGCGACCAATTAGTGGGGGAAGCACTTCTTCCCCCCCTCCATGCTATTAATTTCGCAGAAGTTTCCGCCAGATACTGCACTTATCCTGCTTGGCCCAATTTCCCCCAACCCCCTATTAGTCTGGTCCCTTGATGAACTGTCATCAACTGCCCCTGGTTCTGTGTCTTTGTCCACCTCGCGGCTTAGGAGTTCTCTTAGACGTAGTACAGGGTGTGGCTGCCCAACACGTTTTGCACGAAGTACCTGCGGCTGCAGGGCCCTGTAGAAGCTAGTGTACCCTGGTTGTGCAGTGGCAAATCGAGTGTGTGTTTCTAGTGACAAACAGGTGCACCTGCTGGAACAAAAAAGAAGGGGCTGCGAGGCCAGGCAGCCCTGGCCAAAATAGGCTGAAAGGGCTGAAAAAATTAAAGGCTTCTAAATGAAAAATTAACGACTGAATCTCAATTTTTCTTCTTCAAGGACCCTCTTCGGGTCAGAGATGGTCATCACAGCAAGTTAGAGTTTAATCGGGCCAGTCATTGTGACGTCAACATGTAACCACGAAATGCAACTTTCTTTTATATACCAGGTAAATAGAAGATTTAAGTCGCGAGCGCCACCCCAAATACACAATTTTGGCCAAGAGTCCACTATATAACAAGTATTAAGGCCTCTGGTACTTCAGCGGTGCCAAGAGGGTTTGTGCAGCTGGTGTATTTATAGAGTTATGCTTTCTTCATGTCAGGGGCTGCGAAGACACTGTACACAATCACAATACGGACTAAACTGCCAGGGCTCCCTTAAATGTACACTTTTCCTCAGACATGATGTAAATAATTTATACCACTGAGGCCTTAAACTTTGGGCTTACGCTGCAAACAGTGTGTGCGTGGGTGCATTTCAAAGAAAATTAGTTTTTCCTTACATTTTAGTCATTTTTTTAAGTTTACCAACTTACTCAGCGTCAATGGGTAAATGAAAACAGCTTGCTCGAAACACGAAGTTTTTGGCAGAAAACCCGTGACTTTTAAACATAAAAAATCGAGACCTTTGGACATAGAATCGCGAGTCACTTGTAACCCTCGATTATTGCTAATTTCCTATGCAACCCTCGCTTCTGCACCGCCGCGTGCAAATATATATGAACGTACATAACTGTACAACATGGTTGTAGAGGAGTCGGGATTTTTGGTGGGTCATATTGTTGACACGGAATAGCCATTTTCCATCACACCACGCCAGTTACAAAGTGGGATGGGGTTGGTGAGCAGCGAGCGGCGTCGGGTGGCTGCTGCAAACGTGCTACTTGGCCAGGGCCGCCGTCGTCTCCGCCATCATCGTTGTCTCTGTCACCTTTGCCCATCCCCACTTCGAGCATCACCGAGACCACTGGCAAGCTACTGCTGCTGCCGTAGTGCACGGTGTCAGCGGTGCAGACGCTGCCCATGGCACTGTTGGTGTCTCTAAACACACTCTAGGCAGCGGTGGCAGAAGTGACCCACACGAGAAGTGATGGGTCTCTGCACTGGTTTTGTGAGGAAAAAAAAGCTTGTTTTCATTCGCCAGTAAAGAAGCATTGTAAAGGTTGCAAAATAACCCTACTTGTATCATTAGCAATGCCCTGTGTAATACTCATATGTAGCCGCTATGGCAGTGTTCCGTGCATATACATGAGTTCATTTGGCTCCCCTGGTTAAAGAACATTACACAGCTGAGTCAAAACACTTGTTATGAATAATAAGTCGAGTCCGGATTATATCCCACTCCACCTAAAGCAGGGGTTCTCGAACTGAGGTGGTCGTGCCACTGGATGAAAGACTTTTTCAAAAGTGTTGTGTCAGTACACAAAGTTGGTGAACCCCTGACCTAAACCTTTTCTTATACATCATAGTGAAGCAACATGCAGTATGTATGGACAGTTTTTAAAGGTCAGTTCATAGCTTATTATGGCATAAACAGAGATGATTTTAGCACCGTTGTAGCACCGCACAAAAAAATGCTTCTGGAGGAAGCATTTTTGTGCCCTCCAGTGAGCAAAGGAAAGAGAATTTTAACAGAATAAAGCTTTAAGTGAGAACACAAGGCAGAATGAAGCTCAAGATTGCATCACATCTGGGTGTAGTTTCAAAAACTTCACAGACATCTAATAGTCCTTTTGTATGCACTATGTAGTGCACAGTGCAGTACAAAAGGAACTTATGTACTCTGATGATTGCTGTGACAATGGTGGACAGTTTTTTGTTTGCATCGCACAAAACTTTCTAAAATCAGGCGTCGAATGGCACCAAAATCAGCTCTAATAATATAATAATGATAGCCGAGGAACTGACCTTTAAAACACGTTGTATTTTACTGCTTATTTTCCACCAGCCTTGGAATTTTTTAGCATATTTGTCTACCTGGGTCAAAACTGTATAACACAGTTTGGAAGTTAATGACACACTTTGTCACGCAGTTTGGAATTTCAGTGCACAGTTTTTACACAGTTTGTCTTCTATCTCGCGAAATGGGTGCCAAAAGGCCGTCTTCAGCAGAGTCTGGCAGTCCTTGACTGACGTGACTCTGACGCAGCGAGTCAGACAACACAATCATAGATCTTTGTTCCATCGACAGCCTGATTCTCAGTGACAGCAGAAGAATCTTTTCAAGAATTTAAAGCAAGTCATGTTGTCACTGTTTTTATAACTGCCCTGGAGAAATGTGATCAGGTCTGTGCAATATTCACATAATTCGGCCAATATTTTCCCTGCTTAAACGAGCCTATTATAACTGTTCAAAAGTCACTTGACAACCCGAGTTCTGCAATATGGAACGTAGATAACGTTCGGGTTTGTTCAAGTGAAGATTGCTTCTAAAATCGCGCCCATTATGGTCCTACAGCTTCTCTGCAATGCAAAAAGGGTCGACTGGATACAGTTTCATCTTGACCTTTTCATCCATGGCTTGCAGGATTCCCTGCAGCTTCTTGACCCTGGCGAGCAATCGGTCGTCCTCCTCCTGGCAGCTCCGGATGATCTTCAGCTGCTGGTACAACTCCAGCGAGAAGAGCTGTGCGTACTTGAGCTCCACCGCCAGCCGACGCCTGCGGTTCGCCAGTGAGAGCAGATCCGTGTCGAACTCGCCGATCAGGGACTCCATCAGCTCGATCAGGCTGTTTTGTCGATGTTGCAACCTGTACAAAGACAGAACAATCCCTGACCAAGAAAGCTTGAGCTGCGAGGCAATCTCAATTCGTGCCTCGCGTCTGCCATGGTCAGGCTCTCCTTCTCCATGGGGGACGTTTCTTGCTGTTGCAACTCGGCCTCGGCTTCTTCGACCTCTTCCTCTTCTTCCACAGCCCCTTGGTCCATGGGTGGGGGACTCCAGCGATCAGGAAGGAGACGTCTGTGAGAGCAACAAGAAGTACCGAGTTAATGGATCACGTTCAGTTTCGCACCACTGTTAAAAAAACAGTCCTGTGCCAACTGAAACCGCACTTTTCCTGGTGAAATTTTGCAGAATGGCAGCCTGTGCCAAAAACACTGTAGCAGAATTTGTCACAACTGGGGCTGTTGTTCGCACTCAACGGTTTCCAACAGAGCTCAGTGTCCAGTTGTATCTCCAAACAAGATCACTGAACCTGCAAAAATTGTGTCTTGATGTAAATGGCAACAACTTCGAACAGCAGATGAAGCATCGAAATGACGAGTGAAGCACTCAGGATGGAATCTATCTACATCTCTCTGTATAAAGTAGACCGTCTGTTTGTTTGTCTGCCCTCTATGCACGACCAAACCACTGGATGGATCTGAACCAAATTTGGCATGGAGCAGTCTATTCAGCCACGGCAGGTTAGAGGCTGGTCAAATCTGACCTCAGACGTCACTTGGGGTTTCACCTTGAGGTCAAATAGATAAATATCCATTTTGCGTTTGTGAATTGACTTCAATCTCAATTGCAGACCTTGAATGACCTCATTGGTCCGGTTTGACTTTGTCGGGTCCTCTATTATGGGGGTGCTGAGCAACTTTGAACTTTCTCCATTTGACTCCTCCTTCTGTCTGAGAATGGCAGTTTCAGGCTTTGACCTTAGTGCGTGACCTCCTTGGTGAGATTTGAATCCTCCTAACCTTCCCTGGGTGAAGAGGCTCCATGCCAAATTTGGTCCCGATCCATCCAGTTGTTGGGCCCTGCATGGCAGACAGAGACCACGAGAACGCCGGATACCTCTGCTAATCTTAGATAGAAAGTCAAGAAATCATCCTCTAAGATACAAACAAAATGACTCAAATTGCCCCAAGGACAGTTGAGTACTGGAGTGGAACGTTTCTTTTTAACGCCCTCTTTGTTACTGCGATCAGCAGTGAGTCATATGCTGTGCATGTAGTACGGTGTACGATGGATTGGTCAATCTGCCACATTGACAAGTTCGGATAAAATCCTCCTGAATGTCGGCAAAGCAGAAAAGGGCCGCCAAGTCGTCATCAAGACTGCCAAGGTCAAAGTTGCCTGTGCTGGTCAGCCTGCTCCCGGCCGAGCCAGTGAGGGTCCGAATAAATGTGTTCAAGGTGTCCAACTGCGGCAGGTCCGCTCAACGGACTTGCCGTAGATATCACGAACTCGTTTGGGGTCCACCTGTATGCAGCACATCCATTTCGAGTCAGCTGAAGCAAAATAAAACCATACTCTACGCACTTACCTTGCTGAAGAGATCGAGGACTTCCGGCTCTGGGGTTGCTGACCCGTCTTGTTGGCTCCCTTTAACGTACTCGAGGCTGCCGAGGAGCTTCTGCGGGATGAACAAGCACTGATTTGCCTGGAGATGGAGGCCTCGAAGTCGTCGCCGATGTACAACAAGTCGCCGCCGTTGCCTTCCTGAAGCTGCTGCAGCTCCATTTTGATCCTGTCCACTTTGGACTCGTCGACCTGTGGCGAAGCATCAAGACTGCATCGTTTTCATCGTAACTGAGAGGCGCTTACTTGGAATGGGTCAGAGTCGATCTCCTCCGCGTTGAGCTCCGGCACCGCCGGCACGGGGTTCCTCTCGGCCGCCTCCAGCTCACATTGGACCTCGATCAGCTGCTCCCGAAGCTGGTGCAGATGATGAAGCAAATCTACCTTGCGACTCTTCATGGCAGAGACGAGCAAGTTGAACTCTTTCTTCTGGAGCTGAGACTAAACCAAGAGACAGAATTTATAATAGACGTTATGAATTATTTATTGTTTTTTCACTTGCCCATTTCATGAGCTCAATGATCTTGTGCTCCTGCTCCTTCGCCCTGATCGGCCTCTCGTCCTCGAATTCGTCGCTCGTCTTCCGCACGAACTTTCCTAGGCTCTTCTGCGCGTGCGAGATCTCCAGCACGAGCTCGGGGTCCTCCTCGCCCTCCGTGGGTTTGCGAGCAAGCAAATCCTCCCACTGCGTATGCGCATATATGATATACGTATACCAAAGTGTTGTGACATATACTATATATACAAGCTATACTTCTTTTTTCCTGGCCGCCGCCTTCTCCTTGCGTTCCTCCTGCTTCTTGATGGCCTTGAGGACCTTCTCATCAAAGAGTGTGCGATCCAAGGGCTTCCTGAGCGTCCAACGTCCGCTAGAGTCGTCCAGGTCCTCATGGAGGCTCCTGTCAGCCGAAGAAGGCCTGACGGTGGCCTCTGTCTCTGTCTCCGAGCTGGAGGACGACGAGAGGTACTCGGGGAGAAGCTCTGGCCTGCAAGAAGGCCGAGGCACACTTCTTTGACAGGAATTCCTGGCGTTCTTCCTTGACAAGCACCACATATCCATGGACGCCAGCAACAACAACGTGACGTAAGGCAGCTGCGTGCGCTGCGTCCCGAGCAACTCTCGCTCTACACGACAACTTATGGCAGAAGAAGTGTTTGCATTGCTTATTACCCTATTTCACTCGGTCTGTCCCCTCCTTCAGGTTGCACAAGGACATCTAGATCCGACAATAGAGACTGGTGATGTGTAATTCGAAAGGTGGACACTTCGTCTTTGGTCCTGGGGTAAGAAAAACAAACGTTAGTAATGTTATGTTAGATGCATAATAAGAAAAGGTTTACGTGCCAACAATCCTTACCGACTTACCTTTATTGGAGCAACACAGCTTACCTTAGGCATCACTTTGTTTTACACAGTTGCAGCTTTGTAAATCCAACACGAGCAATTCTGCGTCGCACCTTATTCCCTTGACGACGGCCCTGGCGGCCTCGACGGGCGCGAAGAAGCGATTTCGGATCTTCTCGAGCGCGCATTCGGCCTCGGCCGCGCGTTTCTCGCCCTCGCGGCGGATGGCGAGCAGGCGCAGGTTGGACTCCTCCTCCAACTCTGCGTACACAAAGTCGGTCGTCTGGAAGCTCTCTGGCCCCAGCTGGAGGTGCCTGGGGAGCTCGGAGTTCCTGGACAAAGGACGGTCGACTCTCTATTCAGTCAAAACTCTCGGTTTAGTCAAGTTTCTTGCATGAAGCACAAACATTTCTCTTCTGTTGAAGGCAAAAGAAGCCCTCTGCATTGTGTCTAGCAGATTCACCTAACGTGAGGGGCGAGGGCAGATTCAAGCTAAGTATTGCCCACCCTGTACGTGATATTGAACGAAAATAGCTTCAAAGACCATTGAAGGCCAGTCAGGCCTGCCCCACGCTGGCCACCGTCACGACTCTCGACTTGGTCGCAATAGTGCCGGAGATGAACGACTGCATCGAGAGCACAAAGAAGTCTCACAGCGTGATTGGAAGCGATGATTGTTGCATGACATCAATTATTCCTCTAAGAAGCTCGCACACGTCATCATCATCACGGATGTTAATGAAATGCGTGCACAGAGTGAATGCACGAAAGCTGCTGCTCCTTTTCTCCCCAGATGCTTTACTTTGTCATGTTTTTGACCCAGAAGCAGGCCAGTAATTGGAGGCGGGAGAGGACCAAAAATACCTCCGTGCCAGAAGTGGTGCCAGAAGAGTGCCAGAGGCATAGATGACGCCATCCTTAGGATAATGAGACAGCACATAAATAACCTGCCTCCCCAAAGTCGTCACCCGGTGATTGGCACCAGTCCCGCTGCAAGAAAAGCAGTTTGGAGAAGCATTTTGGCCACGAAATTCCCGAACAACTTTGGTGTGCTAACGTAATTTTTCCTCCGCTACGTAATAATCCCCCTTGCCAGAGGGGAGCGCGACGGCGGAGGAGAAGATCATGAAAATGAATGAAACGCACGCGATTTCCCCAACCTCTGGAGAGGGGGGGGGAACCTCTTTTCCCCCTGTACACACACATGCATGAGCGGGTCTTTCACAACCACTGACTTGGTTGATTTCTGGATCCCCCCTTTTTTTCGTCTAAGTACTGTACATAGTAGATGGAGAGGAAGACTTAGCTCTTTCTCCACTATCTGGAGAGAGAGAGATGGTGGATGAGGCTCCTTTCTTGCGGCTTCGGCGGATTGGAAGTCGGCCAAATTACCTGAAAGCCATTGTCCACTCATTGAAAAGAGAAAGAAGGGGAAGCCACACACACGCGCGCGCGCACACATAACACGGAGCTACAGGGTGCAGGCGAAAAAAGCAGACACTTTCCGGCCTCTTCGCGCAGGTCAACTATGGCGTCACTGCTGGCGCCAACCGAGAGCCAATTCCAAACTGATTTGACTCTTTGCGGCCTCCCTTGGAAAGCCGCAAACTTTCCTAAACGAGTTGCAAACTTTCGTTGTTTAAGTCCAACTCCAATAAGCTGCCATTTCTTTTTTTTTGGGGGGGGGGAGGTTCGCACTCTTTACATGTGACAGCAAAAGGCTTCTTCTCTCTTTATTCTCATACGTGTCTTTTTTTCTCCGAGAAAGTAGGTGGCAGCAAAAATCTAATTTACCAGGGCAAACAGCTCGCTGAAAGCCTGGGCGTAGTAGGGTAATCTCGGCTGTAACATCGCTAAGAGTTATGAAGAAGGAAGACCTTTGCTTCACCCAGAAGAAATGACTCAGGACAGTTTATTACCAGGCCCTCGTCGGGCTCTGACCCTTGATAAAAATGACTCGGACTTTTCTCCGGAAAGTTCTCTGGAAATTTATTGACCTTTTCTCCGTCCCTATAACAGAGGTCTCGTCATATTTTTTTTCTTACTCGCATACGAACGGAAAGTTCAAAGTCGAACTCACTAAGTGGAGCAGGACTCAAACTGCTGCGCAGACTTTCCTGGAAATCTATAATTCCAATTCGTAATCTCTGTGCTGCTTCTTCCAAGCTGAGCATTTGCATAAAAAATGCATCCTGCGTCACGAACGTTGCCATTGATTCATCGCAGCCCAAGAAGTCACGTTGAACGATCTTAGTTTCATGTGTGTTCACATAAATATATATATATATATATATATATAAAGTCTGGCAGGGCTTCTCCCGCGAACAAAGCTGGAATTCACTTTATTTATAACTTTATGCGCGCACAAGTGGGCATTTTCTGTGTGTACTTTCATGAGTCTTTCCAGCTTTCTGAGCTTCTCGAGAAAGAAAAGAACCTTTCTTCGTCTTCCATGAGAAGAGAAGCGCGCGCTTTCTCTCTCAGTCTCTCTCTCTTGCTCGCTCGCTCATGACAATTTCCCCCCCCCCTTTTTCCCCATGGCTCAGTAGTAAGAGTTCGACGATCGAAAGAGCAGAAATCGGCCTTGGTCAAAAGCTGCGTGCTAATTCCGGGGAATAAAAAAGTGTGGAAAGGAGCCAAGAGGCCTCCTAAGTCTCCCCCTCGTTTCTCGGCCGAAATCCCCCATTCATTAGCCCCGCGTTTTCAATCTGGCTCGCGGTGTCACTTTGGAGGGAGACAGCAGGGGGGGGAAGGGGGGGGACGACGACGACGACGACGACGACGAGAAGGAGGAGGAGTGAACATGATCAGATTGGGATCTCAAGAAGGTCTCAGTGTGCACAGCGATTGTGAGGAAAAAGAAATGGAGATCCGACGATGTCCGACGACGACATCTGAGAAGAAGAGGAAGAAGTAGACAATGGGCCTTTTCAGGGCCCTCGGACAGGCCAAGTCTGCCGGTGACAACAACGTGAATCAAGCAGATGATGTGGCGCACATTTTGCTGAGTCTCGCTCAGCTCGTGCTGCAGTATACAGAGTGTGCCCAAAAGACAGCAGCAGCAGCAACAACAACAGCAACAACCTGAAAGTCCAGACGCTCATTTTCTATTCACATGAGCTGGAAGAGATGAGAATGAGACAGCTGGAGAAGCCGCTTGAGCAATGTCAACACCTCGAGAGGGACAGAAAAGAGAGTGGCACAAAAGTGGGGCGACAGCTTAGATTTTGGGCATGTAGATGTTGGGCATGGAAATGGTAGAACAGAGGTGACATTGATGTCCGCAGCATGCCCAAAACGACTTTTGTGTTGTTGTTCTTCATCTTTCTGTCTCCGCACTCCTGCGCCAAGCGGCGGCGCGGCGGCGGCGACAGTAGTAGCGGCGGCGGCGACGCCACCACCGCCACCATCAACGTGACCGCTGTCTCCGGCGCCCAGGTCGACCTGGCGTGTAGGGTTCGGCCCGCGGAGTGCGGGGAGCTCTATGGGCTCGAGTGGTACCGGATCTCCAAGGAGCAGCAGAAACGTGTCTACTTCTACCACCACCCTAGCGGCCGGGGCAAGGCCGAGGGGGGGTGGAGAGGTCGGGCAGGCCACGCCTACGACGCCGGCGCAGGAGTCATGAGGGTCACGCTAGCGCCGGCGCTGGCGTCGCAGGACGGGGGCGTCTACAGATGCGAGGTCACCTACGCCAAGAAGAAGAATTCGCGGTGGATGAAGGATTCTTGTCTGGGATCCCAGAGCTTCTTGCTCACGATGTTGGAGCGACCAAGGTTCCTCACGGTGATGCTGGAGAATGGCACGGAGGTGGAGGACGGACAAGTGTTGGGGCCGCTCGACGAGGAGTCGCTCCTCGTGCTCAGGTGCAGCGCAGGAGGCGGAAAACCAGCGCCAAAGGTCAGGGACGTTTAGTCATTGTCTGACTTGACTGTACACGCTGTACTGGAATTTTCGCGTCAAACATGTAGACGTGACGCTTTGCCCTAATGTTGAGTACAGAGGCTCAATGTTAGGGCTGCCCATTTTGATGCCTTTGTGTTCAAAAGACGGAGAGAGAGGCTGCAATTTTAGTACTTTGAGGGGTGGTGGTGAAAGTTGATGAAATTGGCTGAAAGCTCACACGACAGCGAAAAGACACAAGCAAGACTTTTGCAAGCTCCCACTGCGAACAGGGCGTTTTTGGCGTGCTTGCGTGCCCACCGGGGGTCCGGCACTTGGGGCACTCCCCACAGTCGTGGGGCTGCTGGGCAGGAGCCCTCCATGGAAATGTCAGCCAATTTTGGTGAAAATTTTGAATTGGCCGGTCAAAACGCTGACCTCCTGCACTCAATTTTGTGCCCCCCACAACCCATCAGAGGTGCCCACTCGGCACTTGAAGCTGCCATCTCCAGATTGGGCCTCGCGGGCATTACTTATGGCAAGGCCTATATTTCCGCAACGGACGTGAGTCCACATCTTCTCATGCAAGCGGGCCGGTGTGTCAAAGTCGGTCATGCCCGTGGGTCTGAGCATAAAGGACGCTTCCAGGTCCAGTCACGGTATTGCTTTCCCCTGGGAATTTCCACTTGAACACCCTCGTGTGGAACAAATGCCACGTGTGCACTGAGCACTGCATTTGCTCCAATATTGTCCTAAGTCCATTTAACTACACATGGGCGTTATGTTGATAGTGTAAAGGACGCAATTTAAACAATGAGAGAGGGTCTTGTGCTGCTTTCTAAGCATGAATTCTTCTGCCCATTAAGCCCCCTGAAGAGCTAGTTCAGGGGGAGTGGCATATGCACAGTATGTGTCACAATCGATTGGCTTCAGGAAGTAGGGTCAACATTACCAAGACCAATCAGGAGGACGGCATTACACACATATATATGAACTTTATAGAGTTCCATAAAAGTTCAGTCCTGACGCACACACCCATAAAAAAATTTCCCGAGGCCCCACATTGGAGACTTACGGTTTAAGCGTCACAAGCGGCTGTGGCTCTGACTTTAAACAGGTCCAAGTTCTTGCCGATGACGTCAATGTTTGCGAAATTCAACCATGTCACCAATGCTGTCTCTTCCCTCGGCAGTTTCAAAATTTCAAGTCAGGGGTGCCACTCTACAGCCTCTGGTGACCTCGGCTTTTTCCGAAGCCGACTCTGACGCATATTGTGCGTATTATTCGGATGGAGGCAGACACGACGGAACTCAGTAACAGATCGCTGGATCGATTTGGCAACAACTTGGCAAGGGGGGGGGGCGAGAAGGGAAAGGGGCTGTCAGCCTTCATAGAGCATAGGGGCATTAGACACCCCCCCCCTTCGTACCGTCAACAATGGGCGAGGCACCCAAAAAAAAACACGCTAATTGATATGGGGCAGGGAATGATCGACCTTTTTTTTTATCTAAATATGAAAAAATCCTTCCAGATCACCTGGTGGAATGAGAGCATGGAGATCTCGAACTCGTGGCACAGTCGCCTGGAGCTTGAGAACGGCACCGGCAGCGCCCGCAGCGAGGTCAATCTAGTCCTCGGCCGCCAAGATCTCGGACGGGAGCTTCGGTGTCTCGCCGAGTCGCCTGCGCTAGACGCGCCAATGCGACGATCACTGCTCCTCGACCTCAACCTGGCGCCGAACAAGTTGCACATGAGACCGATCGAGGAGGAGGACCAGCAACACGGGTATGTGAGGGCTTCATGCGTGGCCGCAGGCGCGCGCCCGCCCGCCTACATCTATTGGAACTCGGTGCCCGAGGCCGACCTGAGCGACGCCGTCGACACCGTGACCAAGCGGGGAGAAACCTACGAGACCACCAGCGTGCTGAGGTTCAGAGCGGCCGAGAGGAGGCTCACGAGCCTGTCTTGCTTCGCCTCCAACGCCGTCCTCGACAGGCAGAGGGGCGTGCACCTCAGCAGGGCGGCCACAGTCAGCGTCAGGTACGTGCAGTGCGGTCGTACTATGCCTTGGAGTAACTAAAGTCGTGGAGCAAGTGTACTACTAAGTATTGCTGCCTCATGTCCTGTACCTACAAACGATGTCTGTGTGTATGCGTCCGTCTGTCTGTCCGTCCGAGCCTGGGAGGCGCGTAGACAAAAACTGTGAGGTTTCAGTATAGTCAACCCTATTATTAGAAACCCCAATAATGGAAGCCATCGATATAAGAAGCAATTTCCACTTCCACCAAAACCAAACAGCAATTTCTCTATGCAAAATTGCCCGTTATTAGAAGCTCAGACTCAGCTGCTTAGTGTTGTTTGACCAGGGGAGTCCCTTTTCCAGTGTAAAATGCCATGAAAGCAGTTAGTGATAACAGATCTTGTTGGATGGGCGAGATAATGAATAAAAAACAGTTTTGTGTATCATATTCATCGACATTATTATGGCTCGTCATATTCCTATGCGCCAAGAGCACCCATAATTCGAAACCCTGTTATTACAGTGGACGGCGGATGTAGGAATCAAGAGTGTTTTGTTCAATATCATAAGTCAGTCAAGCTCACAGACTGCTCAGGTGGTGGTCACGACTCCTGATCAGTGATGCTTGCTGCCCTGAACTGCAGGCAGTCAGGTCTTGCTGCGCAGAAGGTCCAAGTTCAAGGTCCCGATTCAAAATGCACGTTTTTTCAAGTCATTTTCTTCGATAATAATGTCACAGAGTCGCAAAAAAGCAAAAATGTTCAGTTCTAAGCATGAATGTTGCTTGTTTATCCGATGGACAAAATGGTGAACGAGACTTTAAATAGGACATCTCAGCAGTCTGTGTTGGATAAGTTGTTTGTGATGTTCAATGAACTGGTCCAACTTCTCTCCGCTCAGATGGTCAAGCTCCGAGGTCCCGACATTGACCTTTTAAGCGGAGAGCACTGTAATGATGCTTCTTTGAATGGGGACACAGATATTTAGCCCTTCAGGTTCCTTGATTCTTTTAGCCGTCGTCCGCTGTAGGAGCCAATGACCCCGTCCTAACTTAGGATGCTTCTTAAAGGAAATGATATTTTCACAGGAACAGCATAATTTATTGAAAATGCATCAGATATCAGGTCATTGACATGTCAGTCAAAATCTTCTTTTGTGATTTGTCTGCCATCTGCATCTATAACAGCCTGCAGCTGCTTGGGGATGGACGTGATCAGTCGCTTGCAGAGCACCTTGTCTGCATTGATCTCCTGCCACTTCTGCTGTATTTTTACACTCTTCTAATGGGCCTTGTTCTGTATCCCTACCTCCTTCACCCTCTCCTTCAGGATTGACCACACCTGCTCTATTGGCCACAAG
>JAAUXU010043107.1_pt1 | contig 14431 bp, 5 predicted proteins | sample 7278151 | NCBI WGS metagenome assembly JAAUXU01 (sample SAMN14350113, study PRJNA611818) | marine sediment metagenome | isolation source: surface marine sediment (1.8m) | place: French Polynesia: Moorea | collected 2018-08 | reverse complement strand
TCTTGATACTTTAGAAGATGGCGGTCTGGTCTACAAAGCACTGGACTGACTTCTCTCGCTACAGCTGGACTGTCAAGATCTGGACTGTCTTCTCTCGCTATGTGTTTCGTTAATCTTTACGCCAAGGACTGTACAGTCATGACAGGAAGACAAAAATCCTCCCTATATCAATTTTGTGTCTGGATCTTGGGTCACACTTGGTCCAGACACATTCCGTTTGGGAAATATCATTTGTAAAGGTTATAAACTCACTTAAAATCAGTACCTGGTCACCCAGAGAGAGGTGGAAACAAAACAAAGTTGTGTCATTTCTACTGGTGAGTGCCAGTCTGGGTGCACATTTGACTTACCATTATTTATAGGGCTTTGAATTGTTGTTAAAGGTTATAAACTCACTTAAAATCAGTACCTGGTCACCCAGAGAGGTGGAAACAAAACAAAGCTGCATCATTTCTACCAGTGAGTGCCAGCCTGAGTGCAAAGTACTCATGTCTGAGTCTGTACTATACACGTACACTCCCGTCACCACAGAAACCTCTCACATATGAGTTAACCCGGACGATTGCGTCCATCACAATTGGGACCGGCTGCGTTGGGTTGAGATTCAACGGTACGATACCTAAAACGAGTTCGTTTGCGTCAACTCAAGTCAAAACTTTTTGACTTTCTCGACTTAAAATTTTTTTAGAAAACTTTGTTGGGTTGAGTGATTCGAGGTGAGGAAAACCCAGGTGAGTTTGGGTCCAGATGTCCGAAGCCTCCAACACCTTGATAAAAAAGTTCTGGACGATGTCCGTCTTTCCGGTCACGATCTCGAGCAACAATGATTGTGAGAAGAAGCCGAACAGAAAAGAAATATCTACTAAGGGGGAAGGGATTTTGACCGATTCGCATCACGATCCAGAAATTGCAGGCGCATGATTTGGCGCAAACGCCTTTTTCCGCCTGAAAATTGAAACACAAAGGGTTTTTGTAGAGAAGTCTTTGTTGTCCCACTTGAGCTCCGTGTATAATGGTGTCCTTAAACGCCCTCGCGCGCGCGCGCACCAAAATGTCTCCGCGTGTCCCATCAATGTTACACTTTGGTGGGGACCAAACTTTGTGCGCCTTCTGCACGGTGGTCTTGGGGTGCGATGTGTGGTACTGGGTGAGGCGGATCCCCTGCCGTGAAGAATGGAAAAAAGGTTGTTCGATGAAAGTTTGAATGGTCACCCAGGGTTTTAAGTGGGTACAACTCAGGGGGAGGGGGGAGGGTACCCCGCTGGCTGGGGTGTAGTGATGGGTCGGGTCTTGACCCAAGCCATGTTTACTCCGATCCGGATTCGACCACGATTTGCGACTGCCTGACCCGACCAGACCCGAATCCAAAAGCTCTGAACCCCGAGGGTGAGCCAGATTCGAAACTCCCCGACCTCAACCATCACTACTGCTGGGGTGAGGAGGTCCATCAAGAAAGTCTCCTCAAAGTGACCTAATGAGCGTTAGGTCGATCAGTCCAAGAAGTGTGCCAAGGACTCCTCTCCCACTGCCCTGGGGATATTCGCACTTGTGCTGTCCTCACCTCAGGTCTTGATCGCGAACTTTGGGAAAAACGGTCACAAAGTCAAAGACTTTTTTTTGTCTCCATTGTTCTCATCTTTGAGACGCGATTTTAGTGTCTCCTTCCACAGTCACGGCAGGAGAATCATTTTGACTGATGATGGGTAAATAACTAAGCTGCTGCTCTGCTTTTCTTCTATTCAAGGCCTCAGAATGAGAATGGAGAATGCAGCACAGAAGTCGAGAAATAATCGTCATCCAGAAATATTTTTCATCAAGGCTTCTACAGGGTGTGACAAAATTGACTTCCCCAGGTGGAGTCGAGTCTCACCTGTTTTTCGTGAGTGTCTCTCGAGGTCAGGGTTGCCAAAACAACTCTCAGAACATCGGAGCTGTCAAAACAAGTCACATGTTTCATACCGTCAGGGCTGCCACACCGTGGGTGCCTCACAAAGTGGGGACAAAGCAAGTGATGGAAGGCGAAAACACACATATTCACCAAAATAATGTCAGCAGCAGTCGATTTTGCAACACCCTGTACATGCGCGTGTTGTATGGACTGGTACTGAAACGACACGACTCCCCACGATAATAAGGACCATGTTCATGTACTGTGGACAGGGTTGCCAGAACGTCTCTTACGTCAGAAAGTGCGTACGCCGACCTCTCCTTGAGAAATGTGCTCATCCATCTGTGCGGTGCAAACAGATTAAAATGGGTCGTTTTAAAAAAAAAAAGTCAGATATGAGAAAAATAAGTGCGCTCTTTATCGCACATCTCTGCTCTCTTTGGGCTGTTGGATGAGGGCGCGGTCTTTTTGTGTGCATGATTTCTCTCACTTTTTCATCCTCGCTGCTCTGCCTTTTATGTGGGTTAATTTGGCCCCAGTTATCTCTCCCCTACCTCTTCTCCGGGAACCGCTCAGATATTCCACGTTCGAGTTCGTCCACGGCACAGGGTGTAGCAAGATTGCCAGCGTTTCTTCTGCCACACTGGGCAGTGCTGGGACATTTTGGCAACCCTGATGGCGAGAGAGCCGCATCTGATGAGGTGGGCCCGATCTTGGCAACTCTGACTTGAAGATGGGGCAATTTCGTGGCACCCTGTAGTGCTGCCAGGCACTCTGGCCCTCTTCACCGTCACTGAGGATGCATTAGAAATCTCATTGCATTGAGCTAACTCCACCTTTGATCTTGCCTCTTGCGACATCCGCCAGACATGTTAATTTCACCAGCTGCCATTTCACTTACTTGGTGCCCGTTGAGTCGCTCGGGTGCATCTGTCGGGTGGTCAAACACTTCACAGCTGCCTGCATCAGCGCCCTTGCACAGGGTGTTTCGGAGCCTCTCGGCCGAAACTGCCTCAATGTGCCAAAATCGTTGAGGCAGGCCTTCCCACAAGGCCTACCACAGGGTGTTGTGGCAAATTCCCCGGTGCGCTCCGGTGTTGTCATGGTCGGGGTTTTCCCCGGGTGTTCCGGGGTCTTATCTCTCTCGGCATCGCCAACTTTGCCCTTGCCCCCAAGGAAATAGCAGCCATTCCGCAACAACCTTTGCGGACGCCCCGTTTGCTGTGAGTCCCTGCACAATTTCACATGCAAATAACTGAGCACAGGACTGAGCCGGAGACCTGAAATCAACACCATTTAAAAGACAAGATTCATAATGTGTGTTTGGCAGAGGCGAAGAGCGGAACCGGCACCACCCAGAGCAATGAGCGGTCTCGGGGCATTTTGCTCTGCTTTGATTTAGTGGGACTTCTTCAAACACTGACAATTGCTTTGCCTTCAAAGCCTTCATCGTTCTTCACATGACCCCAGAGATAAAAATCGCGTCAGTTCTGGTGACCTTGGTGGGCAGGCAATTGGGCCATCTCCGCCAATCCATGTGTGTATTAAAAGCTGCTCAGACCAGTCATTGCACTGGGTGGTGCAGGAAAGTTTGCCAAATAAATCTCGCGAATTGTCTGTCAGGGCTCTGGCTCATTTCTGCGCTGAGTTGTTAGCAGCTAAAATTGTACAGGGGCTTTGGAGGACACCCTGTTGAGGCCCGGTCTCCGAGGCGGAAGCGCCTGGGACAGGACAGCGGAAAACGACACCCTGTATGCGGTGCGTACAAGCGCGGGGGCGATCCCGTTATCAACGATGAAAAGGTCGGATTAATCGGCACCGTTCCCACTGCCAATCCGGAGATCGACGTTTCGTAGCAACCTGAGAAAGATGAATCCATAACTGACAGTTTAGCCTTGGTGAAGCCATCTGAGGACGCGTCCATGAGGCGGATGAGGACAAAGAGGTCAATGTTGATCCGGGTGAAATGGGACATGAAAGACGACAAAGGGAAGAACGCCAGGCAGGAGGGAGAGAGTCCACACAAAGCAGTTGAAGGAGTCAAAAGAAGGTTTCAATCAGCCATACAGGTGAAAAGGTGCAAACAGACGTACGGACAGGTACGTACTGGTTGTATCAAAATTGATGCCAAGTCGCCTCTGCTCCCATGTGCTTCCCCATTGACTCCTCTGTCCCCTGCCTCTTGAAGTCAGGGTTGCCACAATTGAACATGTGACGTGCGCATCTGTCTCTCAATATCAATGTCGGAGCATTTCGCTGAATGCAGAATGAGCAAGAGAGCACGGAAAGTTGTGTCAGAAGATTCAATCTTGCCGCACCCTGTAGCATGTCAACCGTCCGGGACACGTAGCTCGTCGAGACAACAATTGTACCGTGCCGTAATAAAAAAAGGGGAGCAACTGAGAAGTCGCAAATGTATCCACAAGTCCAATTTTGACGTAAGGCTTTTTTTCTGTCAGTCAAGCAGCAATTTTTGAGTGACAAAAACAGTGACACAAGGAACAAAAAACACTCGAGAACGAGAGCTTTGCTGCAAAAATGTACGTAACGAGTACATTTTCGTAAGACCCCCCTCTTATTCCGCTTCTTCTCCTTCTTTATGACTCGCTTTTATCATCATATGCAGCAGCCAGCGTATTATTCAACACCGTGTGAGTCCTGACGCAGAAACTCCCCCTCCCCTTCGTCGGTCGCTCGACTTCAGCCGGCGATCGCGGCGTCATTCGCCGGTGGGTGGAAGCGCACGGCCGTGGTGAGCTCAACGCACGCATGGAGCTGCGGCGGCCCGGAGAAGATTGTGGTGCAAGCATGAGAGACTCACGTGAGTCTGGAAGTCTCAGTTGCCTGGCGGCGTTCGCAGGCGAGAGACGCTCTGCTCTCAGTGTGCCGAGGCTCGAATGACCCGGCGGTAGACCCGGTGTGGCAACCCTGAGCGATCAGGTCAAGCAGTGACATCACGTGTTGCGTCGGGCAGCGGTGAACAGAACTCAGTTGCCCTGGATCACGAACTCAATGATGATGCATCGCATGGGGAGCTACTTCGACTCCACGGCGGGCGTCGCTTCCAGCGGGGGCATCAAAAGCATCTTGAGCCTCCCTGCGCCAGCTTGCAGCGTTGCGGCGGCTTCTCCCGGCTCGTCATCGCCACCGACTCCGCCGCCCACTTCATCTATTCCCAAGTCGCCGATCAAGATCTCCTCCCCGCTGCCGCTGCCGCGGCCGCAGTCGCCACATGCAGCCGCAAACCCCCTGAGGAGACAGAAGATGTACAACGTGAGCGTGATATACGTGCAAAAGATTCGAGTTCAGCTTTGGCAAGGGGTCTGGTCAGGGAAATTGTGTCGCAGGGGAAACTGCTTCCAGAACCGCAACGACTGCAAGGAGAACAATCTCGCGTCGATGAGATTGAAGGACTTGTTCCCGTCCGGGTTGTAGCCCCCTCCCCCCTTGGACATGGACAGCAATGTCGACCTCGGTCTCGTTGCTGGTGATGATGTTATTGAGTGACACAATTTTGCTGACGGACCCTGTAAGCATCATTGGACGTAGCAGTTCTAGGGAAGAGGTCTCTCATTCGCCTAGTAAAAGTGTGCGCATGTTCAATAACTTAGGTATTATTATTGTCTAACACATCGTCATGATGGAATGAACGTTCGTGCTTTACGAATGTCACAGTGAACCAACTGCCTTTTTTTCTACGTCTCTTACGACACATGGAACGAGAACATTCAGGCTGACGTGAGACAGGTGTAGGTCATTGAATAAATATGTTCAAGCAGGCAGTGCTTGGAAAGTTCAGTTAGCGCACCCTTTTGATCCAAGGGCCCGCATCAAATTGTATTCACTGCAGCGTTGTTTTCGGTACTCACTGCACGGTTGTTTGGATGAGTTTGAGCCAGTGATGGTGGAAACCTCCACCTATCAGTTGCTCGCTACTTCTGTTCTGTTCGGCACATATTCCTGGTCTGAGTGTACAATTTCATGTGGACGCCCTAGTGGGTTGTTCAAAGAAACGGTTGTTGAAGACTCATATTTATTGCACTTGGGACTCATGTAATTTTTTGTTATTTCTCGCAGACTCGACCAGAGGCTTCGTCCGTTAGCCGACTCAGGCCCGTGGATCGCGTGAAGCGTAATCTGCAGCGCTTGCGCCACGAGAGCGCCGACATGCGCCACATCGGCGCCCTGAACAAGCGCCTGGCCTCGCTGACGATCGCCGACATGTCCCCGCGACTGGCGCTACAGAGGATCATGTTGCTGTTCGACCGCGGGGATCACCGCGAGGCCGCGGCCTTTCTGCGCCGAGTATCGCAGCCGACCTTTCGGCAAATGGCGGCGCAGCTCCCGGTCGACCTCTTCATCGACGCCATGCCCCAGTCCATGCCTATCCTGGAGGCAGTCTACGCCAAAGCCTACTTGGGGTCGCCCAATGGGACGTTGACGGTGAGCGGTCGCCTCGGAGAGAAGTTCACTCCTGAGGCGGTGGTGTGGGAGATCGTGCACTTCTTCGCCCGCCACGACGACGGCGACGGTGCCAAGGGGTCGTCGTCTCAAGGCCGGCTCGAGATGTGCGGGCCCTGGGTCTCGACCTGCAAGAGGTTGCTCTCGGTGCTCTTGGCTGCGGAGCCGAGGATCCGTCGCGTGGTGGCCGAGCGCCGCAAGGCCGTCTCCCGCGCCATTGAAGGCCTCGGCCAGCATGGACTGGTGGGCACTTCCGACCAGTCCTCTGCCCTGGTGTCACTGCACGAAGCTCTGCGTAGACAGTTCGTCGCCGCTCACAAGAGCTACGGGGAGGCCTTGACCAAGCTGGAGTCCAGCGGGACCTCCACGCCCAAGAAGTCAGCGCCACCGCCCGTGGCGCAGTCTCACCAGCGCCAACTCTCTCTTCGACTGGAGGAGATCCAAGAGCGACTGATCAAGAACAAGACACTGCTGAACATGGTGGAACCGACCCTGGACAATGACAACCTGGAGGTCTTGTTGGGGATTCTTCAGCGCAGAATAGAGCTGGACAAGGAATGCCTATTCCAGTTCACGCAGCTGAAGAAGGACAAGCGTCTCTTGGCCGGCGCCGGCTCCAGCAGGAACCCCAGCGTGGCGCCGGTCCTCATGCGGTTCCAGAAAGGCTGCGTTCAGGTAGGCGATGAAAAAAAACATTTTTTAACCTTTAAAAGCAGCTCTTTACTCACGTGAGGTCAACAAGACCTTGCGTGATAGCTTTAAAAGAATAAAATCAAATTCGTAGTACGATGAGTCCACAACAAAAATTGAGATACTTGGTAACGGTCCTGAGACCTGACCAAAGATCCAATCAAGGGTGGTTGGACTCGATGAGGTCGCACAGACAACAAGAACCAGACTACGCAAATTATTGATGTGGACACTTCTATATTGTTTGGTCACAGCCAAATTACCACATTTGATGAAAAAAAAAAGCCTCACCGAATCCTCTGAACTCACGAGTTTGAGCTGAATCGTTACACAGTCGACCTTCGATATACGACGTAGGTAGTCAGAGTTTGAGATTGATGTCGCATGTAAGCCCGCCTTTGGCCATCGACTCCTCCAGAAAACGTTCCAAGTCTTAAGGTCACTTGCTTGACTTCAAAGAAAGTCAGTGTGTGGCACATCCGTGGGCATATCAAAGCTGCTGACTCTTGACGGCTCACACTGTATGGAGCACACACGCACGTTCGTGTGTGCGCAGCTCAGGAAGCTGCTGAAATTGATCGTGGCAAGAAGTCTTTTGTCCGACAATGCCTCTCTTTTTCTCGTTCTCCACCACCGCAACATATCCTGCAAACGATGCATCCTTGTGCAAATCGCTCACGATGTCGGAGGAAACTTCTTCGCGTGTCGCTGTTTTCGCACACAGATTCATTTGCCAGGGGTGACGTAACTTGACAAGTCTTTCCCACGTTTCTCGGCAACTCCCCAATCTGCTTTTGGGCATGCTCATAACTTTTTTGGGGGGGTGTCATGAACGGGGCCTTCTTCGGAGGCCTACGTCAACACGCCAAAGTGAGGGAAATAAATGGCTGCAGGAAAAGGCAACCATTTCTGATTGATGTTTACGTTCTGCGTGAGAGAGAAGAAGTGCGAAGAAGTGTTCGCGACCTTTTGTGCAATCACGCGCGCACTTTGCTCCTGCTGCCGCTTTGCGCAGAAAAAGTTGCGAAAAAGCTCCTAAAGAGACATCTTTTGCCTCACACGTTCAAGGTCGCACATTCATCCTCGCCAATGACGCGATTTTTCCACCCCAGGACCAGAGGATATCTGAGCCAGCGCATAAGGTTCGCATTTCATCACGACTCAGGCCTCGACTGGGCCTGACTCAAGAAGCCGCAAATTATAGTCGGCCAGCATAATAAACGAGCAGACGCGAACAAAGAGAAAAGTAAGGCATGATCACAATTACCGGCCTCCCTGGGCTGCCAACTCCGCCAACACCGACATCTCTCTGTTTTTGTCATTGTCGGTTTCTGGCATTGCATGTTGGCACATCGTCAACAGACTCCTCCAGTCCTGTGTGGACGACTTGTCTGCTCCGCCAAGACGCCGGAGACAAATGCGCGAGCACCTTTTACTTCAACTGGCAACGCTGGGGGCAAAACTTGTATCGCACGAGTAGTGCAAAACAAGCAAAGGACGCGCACCTCGTGTCCATGGGTGGCAGCCAATGTCTCTCTCATGGCTCAGGGGGGACTCTGCAAGGAGACGTTACGGAAATAAAGCGACGAAGTAAAGCTGAAAGCTAAGGAAATAAAGCTACGAAGTAGATCTAGAAGCTGAGGAAATAAAGCTACGAAGTAAAGTTGAAAGCTAAGGAAATAAAGCTACGAAGTAGATCTAGAAGCTGAGGAAATAAAGCTACGAAGTAAAGTTGAAAGCTAAGGAAATACAGCTACGAAGTAAAGCTGAAAGCTAAGAAAATAAAGCTACGAAGTAGAGCTAAAAGCTAAGGAAATAAAGCTACGAAGTAAAGCAAAGAGATAAAGCTAAGGAAATAAAGCTACGAAGTAAAGCAAAGAGATAAAGCTAAGGAAATAAAGCTACGAAGTAAAGCAGAGATAAAGCTGAAGAAGGCTACGAAGTAAAGCTGTGAAGTATGGCTAAGAACTATAGCCAAGGAAGAAAAGCTTAGAGCAAAAGCTAAGGAAGGATGCGAAGTAAAGATGTAAGGTAAAGATACAGAGCAGAGCTAAAGCTGAGAACTGTAGCTAAGGACGTCAAGCTACAGAGTCAAGCTAAGATCAGAAGCTGAGAACGCAGAGCTATGACCTGAAGCACACTCACTCGACGCACTCGCCCCTGGTCTGGCAGCAGTTTTTTCCCATGTGACACAATCTCACTGTAAAAAGAGTGTCAAGCCAAGAAGAGGTGAAGTCAGAAAAGTAAAACTCCGAAGCCGAGTACGCATGCACAGTAGAGCTGTATCGAGCCCAGGCTCGGCTCGAGGCTCGAAGAGTAAGAGCTAGAGCTCGTCCAGCTCGCCAGCCTAAACCGTCGAGCTCGAACTTTTACAGCCTGGGGGTTCAATTAATTGCGCAACGCATTGGGCAAAAATTCCTTCTCGATCACAACGTTTACTTTGTATTTTTTGCTGTCTTACTTTACGTTTTTTTTCTCAAAATATCAAGCGTGAGATGGCTCGTCTCAACTCAGGCTGGCGAAATCCGAGCTCGACACAGCTCTCATGCGACATAATGGTGGTCTTTTTTCCTACACTTGTGATGAAGATGTCGACGTCGCTGTGGTCCCGGTCGCTTCCCGGGCCGGCGGGCACAAAAGAAAGCGGAAACAATGAAAAAAAAGATCTGGAAGAAGACCTTGCCTGGGACAATGGCGATCCTGGTTCGATAGCGATCGCGCTTGGGCATTTCCGCGCCCGCTCCAGGTCTCGTCTGCTCTACTGACATCGATCTCACTCAATCGTAGTCTTCATTTTTCCCGCCGGTCCTTGAGTCCCTTGTCTCTTTTCCCCCTGGGGCAAGTTGTGAGGAACAAAAATCTTCTTCTTCTCCCCCATTTTTTGCCAGATGCAAAACACGCGGAAGAGGCTAAAAAAAAGAGAGAGAGAATTCGGCACAAAGGAAGTTGCGGCGATCTCTTTATCCGGCAATTGGCGGACGCGCGGATGAGGAAGATGTTGGCTCAGATTAGTCTCGAGTTGATGCGCGCAGCACTTTTGAGTGGAGCGTGAAGAAGAGGAGAAGCTCCAAGATGCTGCATGATGAAGACACATCTTTTCTTCCACAGGAAGCAGCAGAAGAAGCCGCCAATGAGTTGGTACAAGAAAACAGGAATTCTCCCCCGAAGGACTTTTATTGCAAGGATAGTGCACGGACAAGTGGGTAGCAGCATGACTCGACCACTTTTCCCGGCCCGCGCGTGCGTGCGTGCGTGCGTGCGTGCATGCAAATTCGCAGGCCGTGCAAAAAACGCCGCAGCAATGAGCGTGCAACAACACTCCTCTTCCCAACGCCGCCACCTCCTGCGGTTAAGCAAATTGAGATGCGAGAGCGGCATCAAAGGGTTGCTCTTTCTCTCGTCAGGACCGAAGGCACGGAGAGATCGGGGTGCAAGGCGATCAGCAGGGGCACCACACACACATGCACTGTCTACAGCCACCACACACTCTCATGCTGCTGCACACACACACATACCATGCTATACGCACACTGTACTGCGCACACATATATTTGGCTGAGCACTCACATGCTACACTAAGCACACACATACCATGTTAGACACACAAGTACTATGCTATACGCACACTGTACTACGCACACATATATTTGGCTGAACACTCACACATACTATGGTAGTCACTCAGTTATCAAGCGAAACACAGACGACGCCATACGTATGCTATGCTACATACACACACACCCTGTCTACAACTGCTACCATTCACGTCACAGCTACTTGACACACCCAACCTCTTCACCTACTATATGCATTGTTCTTCACAATCTAGTACTGCTATGATACACTGTCTGCTCTAAATATTGCCACTTTACACGCGCACTCCGCTACCCTGTCCATTTCTGCACACGCAATCGTGCACGCCGTGCTATTCACACACTCTTCTATATGCACACGCAGGCAAACGACACGCGGTGTGCGTACTGCTTGCACTGGTACGCACACCATTTCACCCTTTGCATCTCACGTACAGTGCGTGCTCGATTTAACGAAAAGGTCCGTCACCCTCTAGGTATGACTAAATCGAGACTTGACTGTAGCAGCACTGTACTACACACCTATGCAAAGCGCAGGATGACGAACTAGGAAAAAAATTGTGCTGTCACAACGATATAAAGGAAAGAAGTGCCGCCATTTGATCGATCGCTTAATCTACTACTACATTGCCTTTAGTAGTACAAGGAAGGGATTAACCATCCATAACGAATGAGATCGTTTTCAGTGTTATCCGTTCTCACAGGGCGTAACATGCATAATCGTCAGGTCCAGCAACAAGAACAGGAAGAGATTTAACACTCGTGCTGTCTTCTACCGACTGCACTGCCTTCACGCGCGGCGCTGAAAGTGTGCGCCTATCGTGCAGTATGAGGCTTCCACTGGAAAAATGAAGATTTGCTACCGTTGCTGCCAAAATCATCCGTCGTTAGAACTCTGGCAACCCTTTTTTGTGGCGGGGGCTAAAGCAGGATTCCCACTCGCGTCCACAACAAAGGATGACACACCAGAACTTTTGTGTTTACAGTTGCACCGGGCCTAAGAGCTTCGACTCGCCAAGGTTCAGTCACCAGACTGACACAGGAGCGTCCACTAGGGATGTAACCGGGTCTCACCTGATCCGGGTCAAACCCAGGTCGGGCAATTCATCTTTTATCCGCGAACCGATTTCATAAATCCGGGTTGACTCGGATGACTCAGATAGGTTTGCCGGCTCGGTCGTGTTTCTTCATGGAAATGTCAAGTAAGTGCCTATTTAAGCACTTAGGTCTAATAGTTTTTTGTGGTTATTACTATTACCTGATGAAATTGCTGTTTTATTGCCTGACCCGATCCATGGTTGGCAGTATCCGAACTTTTTGAATTGACCCGACTCGAATCATACCAGCTTTTGCTGACTCGGGCTCGACCCGAACATCGTTGATCCGTTACATCCCTAGCGTCCACTCCAAATTTAAGACCTCTTGCAACGATTGGAGATGGTGCCAAAATCTGACCAAATATCCAACCAAAAGTGGTAGCGATCCGTGAACTGAGGCCTTTTCCCAGATGAGGCACGACTTGTAGGCCTCCCAGGCCTCCTCCCAGGAGTCATAGGTGACAGGTGTAGCTCTGGTCAGAATCTGATTACTGTTTGCACTGCTGGTGTAACCATTTCCAGACGAACGAAAATTGTCGATTGAACCATATTTTTTGTTTTTGTTTTTGTTTTTCCACACACCACTCGTTTGAACGATATTCTCTATTGAACGATATATCTTGAAGTGATTGAACACATTGAACCGGTAATTCACAGTTTTGATCTTGGTGACGAGGACAGAGACGTCCCCCCAAAAGCACCTCCATTGGCAATGCCAACAAAATTATTTTTGAATGGCCAAAGTTTTCCCTAAACTGTTCAAATTTTCACGGTGAAAAATACGTATGTAGCAGAAAGTTGGAATGACCAATGACTAACTGGCTGTAATGATTGTCTGTGACTCAGCAACATCCTCAACCATGAGATTTGATTGCAATTTATAAAAGCCTTTAACTTTTTCGGCCCTTTGAGCCAACTTTTTGCCTCTTTTGGCGGTTGCTGGTAATAAACATTGTCATTACTCTGCAGTGATTTTGCCACAGATTGCGGATGCTCCGAGGAGCTGTTTACACTGAATCTGTTGCTTGCGGAGTCTCGAATATGACTGAAAGAAGCTTACATTCAGTGGGAGGGGAAGTTCATTTACGAGGAGGAAGCAACTGTTGGCACAAATGTTTTCTTCTTCCAAACAAGATCTTTTCCGCTGTGGGCCCACCCGAGCAGGCCTCCAAAGGCCTCCTCCGCGAAATTATCGCATTTCCTACTGGGCAAATTGAAAAAAAAAAAAGGCACAACGTAGATGGCAAAAAGAACCCCGAGGGGTGCGCGGAAATGGGACAATTTTCGCTCTCCTCCTGCCTTCTTTATTATTTTCATTACCGAGTGCAGCCGTTGTCGTTTTCCACGTGGAAACGGCTAAGCGATCTCGCTAATTTCGGGGCCCCAACCTCGCTTCCTTCCGCGCCGCCAACGTTTTTCGCCTGCAAAACCTTTGGGATGTGAGAAATGCGATCTTTTTGCGCGCGCCAAAAAAAAAAAGAGGAGATCTCGTTTGATAGAGACAATTCGATGTGTGACTACTTCGTTGCTTGAGGGGGTCGATGAAAAAAAGATGAAAGGCAGCAAGCGATTAAAAGAGTGCCAAGGATACAGAAGCTCGTGCAAGGACAGTGTGAGCTCGGCATCAACGATATCATTCGAACCAAACCGTATCTCTCGTTCATCTATTTCTTTTTTGCCTGTGTGGCCTCCCTGATCGCCCGGCGGAACCGACACAAGCGGGGTAATCACTGCTAATGCGTACCAGAAACAGCGTGTTTGTCACAATGCTCGGTGATTGGCAGATGAGTGAGTGAAGAGGTGACTGCCTCTGCGTCCGGGCCCGGGCTATGACTCGGGCTCCAAGCATGGCGCGAGTCAGACAGAGTCTGCAGGATGTTACACAACTGCTTCCCACCTCAACGGCCTAGTTTCTGGTCATGTGTGCGTCTCATTTGCGTCTGTCTCCCAAAGTCAGGGTTGCCAAAACAAGGCGTACACAGGAGGCTAGACCGCGATCTCTTCCTTGGTCCCACAATTGTGGCCAGACTCCATTTGAACCCATGCCAGGCAAATGGAATGGAGACCTGAGCACTGTTTGAGTCTGCCTTCACAGGTGTTGGTTCAATTTGGCCCGCTCAAGTTTCTTTCTGCACGCTAAACTGCAGTCAAGTGAATACAAAATGTGTTTAGCTTGGCCTTCTTCCCTGTTGTGCAGTGAACTGGTGTAGTCACCCTTTTTTGCCAGAGAGGAGGGGGGTCAAAAGTTATTGTTTTGACTCCATCTCCATCATCAAGGCAGAAGCCAAAGATGCTTTAGGCCAAATTTCAAAATTATCGTCTTCTGGTCTAGCCCAAAATGCACATATCACGTTTCTGTGGGTAGTCAGGAAATTGGCACACTAACAATTGCGACAACCAACAGGGACACCATCATGATGCCCAATTTAGTGGATTCATCCTTGCTGACCTACCCCAAGTACCAGTGATGGAATTCATCTGCCCAGTTCGACCTGGCTTTATTTGCTTCGTACAGTAACCGCTCGGTGAGTGGATGCCATTGTCCAAGCTGCCGTTGTACAACTGTGAGTGTCTTGATTGTCAGTGTCCCAGTTGTCCTGGTTGTCAACATCCCAGTTGTCCTGGTTGACAGCATCCCAGTTGTCCTGGTTGTCCTGGTTGTCAACATCCCAGTTGTCCTGGTTGTCCTGGTTGTCAACATC